>JACCEA011405738.1_pt1 | contig 35900 bp, 31 predicted proteins | sample 7449851 | NCBI WGS metagenome assembly JACCEA01 (sample SAMN15323453, study PRJNA562643) | freshwater metagenome | isolation source: river surface water | place: USA:Blue River Watershed | collected 2017-08-18 | reverse complement strand
CCTGAAGAATCTTGTAACGAGTCTGAATCAAATGATGAAACTCCTGAAGAATCTTGTAACGAGTCTGAATCAAATGATGAAGAATCAAATGATGAAGAGGAAAACCAAGAGGAAACAGTCAGAAGGGTTGTGCTTCGTGATCCAAGTGGAAATGAATTTGTATTTGAAACTTCCAATCACGACAATGTGCGCATTCAGCGTACCTTTGTTATGTCAAATGATGAATTTCGCGAACTCGCAGATACAATTATACAAGCACCTGTAATAACCGATAAAGAGGAACAGCCGTATGAATACTGTGTATTTCTGATTATGTTTCTCACCTCTCTCTTGAGTTTCTCTCTTTGGTTGTCTATCTTTAACAACGGAATGGAAAAGATGACTCGTTAGAAAAAAATTGATATTCGATAAACACTTTTTTTATGGCAAAAAAAGTTATGAGTACAATGTCTTTTCCCCAAGAATTTATTTGCCCTATTACACAAGAGTTGATGGACGATCCTGTTATAGGAAATGATGGTCAAACATACGAGCGCAAAGCGATTGTTCAGTGGTTACAAACCAACAACAAATCCCCTATGACTCGCGAACCAATGACGCTAGGTGATATCAAGCCAAATTACGCTTTGAAGAGTATGATTGAACGTTTTAAGAAAGACAATGGAATCACCACAACAAATTCAGGTGTTATTCGTTTAACTGCGGCTGCTTCTATGGCACCCAATCGTTCTGTTAAAGTATTTCGTAATGACAAAGCCTTTTATGTGGAACCGGTGTCAAAGGAGGGTTTGGATACGTATTTGATTGCGATTTTGGATGAATCAGGTTCGATGGATTCATCCGCAAGCCGTTCCACTGAATCAGGCCCTTCCTTTAGTCGCCGTGACTTAGTGAAACATTCTATGCGTGTTGTTGCGAATATGATGTATAGTCGCAAGAATACGATGCTTGGAATTATTGGATTCAGTTCAAGCTCACGAATGCTGATGAAGACTCGATTGATTGGGGAAAAAGATGATGGACTAGCTATTGCGAATACGGCGATTGATAGTATTCAAGCGGGTGGTGGAACAAATATTTGGGAAGGTCTTCGTGCGGGTCTTGTGGAAGCCAAAGAAGTAGCACTTGCCAATCCGTATGCGAACGTCCAAGTTGTTTTGCTGACTGATGGCGAACCCAGCGATCCTGTTGATATGATTCTTCGTAACCTTGCTTCTGCTATGAAAAGTCTTCATCCTAACATCACTATCAACGCCTTTGGCTTCGGTTACGATTTGAATACGAATCTGTTGGATATGATTTGTACAATTGGTAAAGGTGTCTTTGGTTACATTCCTGATATTTCCATGGTGGGTACTGGGTTTATTAACTTCTGTGCGCATATTCTTTCCACGGTTCTAATCAACTATGAAATGGGTGGAAAACACTTTCAAATGATGGCAGAAGGTGGGCGATATTTGGAAGAGGGTGTGATTACAGAAGGTGAAGAAACAAGTGATGTAAATGATAAAGAAGCGACTGCCATTCGCATGGTGCTTGAGATCTTGAAAAAAAACGATCCTTTCCAAATTAAGTTTGAACCCGTCAAGCAATTCATTCAAAGTTGCGAAGAAACTCCCTTTCTCAAGGCATTGATGGATGATATTGAATCGACGGATGACAACAAAGGCCAACTAACAAAAGCAGTAAGTTCTTTAATATGGTACAACAGTTGGGGTAAAAATCATTTGGCCATGTACAAACATGCGTTGGAAAAAAAGGTTTGTACTAACTTCAAAGAACAAGCGTTACAATTCTTTGCTGGTGATATGTTCAAAAGCTTCCAAACGATTGGCAATGATCTGTTCGCCTCTCTTCCTTACCCAACACCAAGCAACATGACATACCAACAACTTCAAACGATAAACTTTAGTATGACACAGTTCAATACACAAGACGGTGGTTGCTTTGATGGTGAGTGTATTGTTCATCTTCAAAATGGACAATTTAAGAAAGTCAAGGATATTGTTAAAGGGGATGTTTTGGATAATGGTTCGGTCATCAAATGTGTTGTACGTCATAATGTTGGAAAAGAAACAAAAATGGTAAGATTTCCAACAGGATTACTTATTACTCCTTGGCATCCTGTCAGAAGTATAGTTTCTATGGAAGATTGGAAGTTTCCTTGTTTTGTGATGGGAGCAGTGGAAAATGTTAAAATTCTTCATTTCTATGACTTTGTACTTGAAGGAAAGCATCAATATGCAACAATCAATTATTGGGAAGTTGCTACTTTAGGTCACGGGATGACAGACAATGATGTTATCTCTCATCCTTATTATGGTACAGAAGCAGTATTGAAAGTTTTGAAAGACAAAGATGGTTGGGAAGAAGGTTTTGTGGAGCTATAAGCAATATACAATAAATTAAAAATAACATTCCCGCCAAATTATTTTTTTTGCTTCTTTCGAATCAATATGAACTGTAAAAAGGGTTGGTTTAGACGTGAGTTCAATCATACACCCCATGGTTGGATTTCGAAGAATCGCAGGAAATTTTTGTGATTCGCGACGACACAACCATTGTAGTCCTTTCTGTTTGTAACGGTCTAGAGCAATTTTTGAACGAAGCTCTTTCGAATGTACAATAGCTTTTTCAAGTTTACAAACCGGTTGAATATTAGTGTTACTATAAAATGAATGATATACCTTTAGTGTTTCTGAAGTAGGCAATTGTTCTTTTAAAGAGTTTTGTTTTACAACAATTGGATGAAAGGGAGTTATTCCATAGAGCATGTTGCGAAGATATATGTTATATAAAAAGGAATTTATCATCTATTATTTAATTTATTGATGTAAATGTTTAGGCTTATTTGCGCATAATAGGAACTTCTACACGACCGTCGGACATTAAGCGACAAGTGCGAAGAACTTTGTTTGTAATTTCTGCCGTTATTAAATCAGAACCATATTTTGCTTGTAAAACGCTCACAAGTTGTGGTACAGTAAGAAGGGTGCGTTGGATAGGCGCTAAGCTTTCTACTTCTAAACCCGCAACAACCATATTTGACCAACCTTCTAGTTGAATATTATAGTAACGAATGAGACCATTCATATTTTCACGAGGTAAGTTAAGGTGTTTAGCTTTTACCATTTTACCTTTTGTATGTATGCGATGGTCAGGAGAAATCAATACACGTTCTGTTGCGCCCAATACTCCTTTTTCAATAACATAAGGATTTGTAGAAGAGGACGCAGCACACAATGTAAGTTCAACATGTTCTACTTTCACTGCTTCACCCTTATTGTTTAAAACTTTATCACCCACTTTGATAGAATCCATGCGTTTGTAGCCAGAGGGAGTTAAGACGGGAGCTTCACCTAAAAAACAAGGAGCTTCGGCTGAGGCAGAAATAGGCATAAATGCGAGTGAAGTTGTGGATTTAACACTTTCGCCTGCACTATTAACTGCTTTTACATAAACTTGGTATGAAACACCGTTACGCAATCCAACTATTGTTATAGGGGATGAAGCGCCATAACTAAGAAGTACATTGTTAGAAGCATTATACACATTATATTGTGTAATTGAAACACCACCATCACTTAGAGGGGCTGTAAAACTTACAATGGCTTGGCTATCGCCCGCAGCAACTCCTACATTTGTTGGTGCGCCTGGAGGCTGACCAATCATAAAAATTGCTGAAATGGAATCTACTTCACCTACATTTGTTATACCAAATCGCATTGAATAATGTTCAACTGGAGTTAAACCACTAACAACAACTTCGAGTTGTGTTTCAGATAATGGATTTACTGTGTAATTACTCCAATATTCTACACCATTTTCAAAAACAAGACTACCACCTACTTGACGTTTTACAACAAGATACGTTTGAGATTTTACAACAGTTGATAGATAGCTACCTGTAATAAGAAGTGTAATACTATTGTTGGCACTTGAAGCACTTAATTGCTCAATAGCAGATACAGTCATACCTGGAACAAAAGCAGATGAAAAAGAAGAAGCTGTACTTTCTCCTTGTGGGCCATATGCTTTTACATATACTTGATAAGGCGTTCCATTTGTTAAACCTGTTAAAGAAATAACATTTGAAGAACTTGCTTTCATTAAAGCATTTGTTGAAGAATTATATACATTATATCCACTAATGGCAAAAGCGGTTGAACCAGCTACAGTAATTGTAGCGCTTCCATCTGAAACAGCACTTGCGTAAACACTTGTTGGAGCGGATGGAACAGTGTAAAATAAGTTTCCTAAATCAGGTTGAATATATGGGTTTGGAATAGCTCCTGTAATATACAAAGCGGGTCTATAACACAACGTTGAACTTGGTAGATTGGTAATACTTAATTCAATTTGTGTATCAGAAATAGCAGACCAAGTAAAGTTAGACCATCCTGTGTATAAAATTTCACCAGCTCCTGATTGATTTGTATGAGAGCGTATATTTAAACTTACTGTAGAAGCTTTTACTCGAGTGGTATCAGAAAAACCAGAACCTGTAATTTTTAGTTTTAAGGTTTTTGTATCGGTAGTTTTATTTGTTGTACTGTAAGAAATGGATGAAAGAATAAGTGGTACATCAGATGCTGGACTGTATGCTTTTGTTGCTGGTAAAACAACTCCTGATGAAGTTGTTCCTGAAGTATAACTTGTTGCTGAATTTGATGTTGTTCCAGCTAAGTAGTTAAATGCTTTTACATATACTCTTGTGGTAGGAGTAGGAAGTGATAGAGAAAATGTGTAACTTTTTACACTATTTGCGTTAGTAATTGCGGTTGATTTAGCTATTTCATATGTATTAATTATAGCATTTGTATCTGCATTATACAATTCATAACCTTGTACAAAATAACATGTATTTTCCACAGAAACTGATACTGTAAGTGTAGAACCTGAAATACTTGCAGCTGTAATTTTAGGCTTTGGTGGAGCTGGAAAAAATTGTGCTTGAATATAGGAGCCGCCATATACCAAAGTTGGCATAAAACGCGCAGGTTGAGTAGAAATAAAGTTTGGAATATTTGAACTACTAATACCATACACGCGAACTATTTTTGTAGTTGAATTAACATCTATAATATCATACCCTGTATAAGTTGCATTTAAGTTTTCACTAGCAGATCCATCAAGATAATAGCGAATATTCATAGTTGTATTTGCTTTTGTCATTGCGCTAAGAGATGAACCTCTCACAACAACTCGAAACTCATTTGGTGAAGCTGCTGGTGTTGAAATATCCGCATAGTAATCTGTAAAAGCCGAACCTCCTTTGGAAAACCCTGTTATTCCACTCATTTTATATTTGTTACCGTTATTTTTTTTATATAAATCTATAAAATAGAAAAATATAAGAATAAGTTGAGCTAACCTATTTATTTCGAATAATAGGAACCTCCACTAAACCATTTTCCAAAATGCGACACGTACGAAGAACTTTTTTAGTAATTTCTTTATTTGTAACTTTTGAACCATATTTCGCATGTAAAGCATTTACAAGTTGTTCTACCGTAAGAACGGTTCGTTGAATGGGAGCTAAACTTTCTACTTCTAAACCCGCAACAATCATATTTGACCAACCTTCTAGTTGAATATTATAGTAACGAATGAGACCATTCATATTTTCACGAGGTAAGTTAAGGTGTTTAGCTTTTACCATTTTACCATTAACTTGAATACGATGGTCAGGAGAAATCAATACACGTTCTGTTGCGCCAAATATCCCTTGTTCAATAACATAAGGGTAAGTTTGTTTATTTGCTGGACATATATTAATTTCAACATGGTGAATCTTGACAGAATCTCCTTTTTCATTTATTACTTTATCACCGACTTTGAGACTATCCATACGTTTGTAGCCAAATGGAGTTAAGACGGGGGCTTCACCTAAAAAACAAACAGGAAGTGAGACTGGGGTTTGTAGAATTGTTCCAACTGAAAAAGAGGCTCCATTGAAAGTATATGAACTACCACTTTTTACAAACGCATATGAACCACTCGTTCCAAAAATCATCAATGAATCATTAATTCCATTATAAACAAAGTTATAGCTACCAACAGCAACTGGGGTAAAGTTGTTAATTGTTATAGGGTATGATTGTGTGGCAAATACATCATAAATTGAACCTGTATTTGATCCTTTTGAGAATCCAGTTACAGTGACTGTGGTGTATACAGAAAAAATATACCCATTGTATGTATAGGTTCCTCCAAAACGAGAAAAATAAACAGTCCCAGTTGGTCCTGAAAGAACAACAGTATCATCAGATGGAGAATAAAGTAATGAATAGCTACCTCCAATAAATGTTGGATTTACAGAATTTACAGTAAGAGGGTATGTTTGTGCCTGAAGATATGGTCTAAATTCCATAAATGTACTTGTATCATTATACGCAAAATCAACAAGGGTTGCGTTTGAGGATGACATTCTAATTTATAAAATAAAAAAAAACAAAAAAAATATAATCAAATTAAATATAGTGAAATATCTTTCATTAAAAAGGGGTCAATTGTACTAAACGCACCGGGTAAAAGGGTGAGTTGTTGAACTTCGGATACATTTTTTGGTTGGCGAAATAGAATAAGTTCAAATAATTCGGTTGGAAACGTATTGTATATGGGACTTACAATATGTTTTGTTTTACAAAGCTGTAGAAGGGTGAGTAAATCGTCAAACGAATACACAAATACCGTATAGTTTCCATTCGTATATGATTTTGAATATGAAATATAGATGGGAATTTCTTGGATCAATAAAAGGATTTTTTCTTGTGGAATTTCAAAGAGTTCTTCAAGAGTTTCTCGCCAAGCCGTTTGAAAAGTGATTTCATTTCCTTCTGCTTTTCCACCAAAGCCACTGATAATTTTCTTTGGTTTATTTGGTTGAAATCCTGCTAAAACGTGTCGTGAATCTGTAAAAAGACATCCTGCGTTGATTGTTTGAGGTTGTGAAGAACATGTACCCATTTAATCGTTTTATACAAAAAATAATTAAATGACTCCTCAAGAATATATTTGTCCAATAACATTGCTACCTATGACAGACCCTGTTATTGGTTCAGACGGGCAAACGTATGAACGTGAGGCAATTACCCATTGGCTTCAGTTACACAATTCATCCCCTTTGACACGTCAACCAATGACTGTTGGGGATCTGCGAACGAATCATTCGTTAAAATCAGCCATTGAACGTTGGAATAAAAAGCCAATAACAAACCCAAAACCATCCGCCCCTCCACCTCCTTCTTCTGATTACTACGTTGCCTTAACGATGTATCAACAAGATATTGAACAACATCTACTTATTTCTCCTTTGGTTCCCCAAATACAACCTGTAATTGTTCAACCACAACAAAGAAAGGTTCAAGCGTGTCTCTTATGTGTTTGCTTGTTTGTCCTATTCATTATTGTGATGTTAAAAATAATGAATTAAAACTGATTTATGATTGATAGATAGGAAAAGCAAAGAAAATGAGTTCATTTGTACATATTGTAAAAGAAAGTGATCCACTTCCAGAACCTCCTTTAACACCTGCGTTGTCCAATGGATATACACCAGACCGTTTTCAAGCATTTGCGATTGAAGCGATTGAAAAAGGGGAGAATGTATTGGTAACTGCTAAGACAGGTTCAGGAAAAACATTTGTGGGTGAATATCAAATTGCGAAATCGCTTCAACGAGGTGGGCGTGTGTTTTACACAACCCCTGTCAAATCTCTTTCCAATCAAAAATTTCACGACCTCAAAAAACTCTTTCCAGAATCCACCGTTGGAATTATGACGGGAGATATCAAGTTTCGTCCTGATGCGCAAATCATTGTGATGACAACAGAAATTCTTCGCAATTTGCTTTACAAGCAAGGTACTATCACTGAAAAAGTGGGCGCGACTTCTTTGCTAAGTCTAGAAGGTCTTGATGCGGTTATCTTTGATGAAGTTCATTACATTAATGACCCTGACCGCGGGCATGTGTGGGAAGAAACGTTAATGTTGCTTCCACGTGAAGTCAAATTGATTCTCTTATCTGCTACGCTGAGCAAACCGTATGAGTTTGCGAGATGGTTAGGAGAGTCAAAGGAGAAGATGATGTGGGTCATTTCAACTTTGTGGAGAGCAGTACCTTTGTATCATTGCGTTGTTGGTCAAGACATGACTGATAAATCAGTTAGCTCGGGTCGGACAAAGTTCGACCCTGACGGAAAACTGCTAACAATCTTTGATCCAAAGGAGGTGTTTCATGCGGAGGTGTATCGTGATTGGTTGGCTGCGCGGGAAGGAAAATTGTATGCGGCGGATAAATTCAAAGAAAAAGTCAAAGATGCCCGTCGTGGTGGTCATGAAGGAAAAGTAGATGGAAAAGTAAAAGTGTTATCTTTTGAACATCAATTAAATGAATTGTTGAATGATTTGAGTTTGAAAGGAAATCTTCCTGCGATTGTATTCCAATTTTCAAGAAACGGTTGTGAAAAGTTGGCGAAACAAGTCAAAGATGGATATTTGGATGGAGAACAAGCAGCTGCGGTGAAACATATTTGGGACTTTCATTTAGCTCGTTTCAAACAAGCACTTGAAAAGTCACCACAGTATCATACACTCTTTGAGTTGGTACAACGAGGTGTGGCCTTTCATCACAGTGGTCTTCAACCATTCTTAAAAGAAATTTTGGAAATTCTCTTTAACAGAGGTTTAATAAAAGTGTTATTTGCCACAGAAACATTTGCGGTGGGAATTAACATGCCAACAAAAACAGTTATATTTACTGCTCTCGAGAAATATACGGATGGTGCGATGCGCCACTTGAAGACGGCAGAGTATATTCAGATGGCCGGACGCGCAGGCCGTCGTGGGAAGGATGACAAAGGACTTGTGATTTACTTGCCCCAACGATCACCTTTGGAGACATTTGATGTTCGTCAGATGCTGACAGGTCAAGCGCAGACATTTTGCTCACGGATAAATTTCCACTATGACTTCGTGCTAAAGGTTTTAAACAAGGAGTCAAAGGTTGAGAATTCGTCTGATGAGAAAAACAATCAAATGATAGGAATGAAACAATTGATTGAAGGAAGCTACTGGTGGGCTCTGGAGCAACATCAGAAGGCTGAGATGGAGAAAGAGCTGGCGGTGATTCAAAGTCAGATTGCGATGATTCCTCTGACTCCTGAACAAGAAGCTGCTTTTCGTGAAAAAGAAGGGATTGAACATCGTATTGCGACATATCAGAATGCGAAGAAGAAGGCTGCCCAACGTGAGTTGGAACGTTGGAAGGAGAATAACTCTGGACCCGCATGGATTTTAGCGGAAAGTCGTTATGCGAAGAAGAAAGACCTTTGCGAACAAGAAAGTCGTTTGGCGGGCTTACACAGCAGCCTCTTGGATGACGCTGCAGAAATTCCAATGGTACGTCGTCGTATTCGTGTGTTGGAGGAACTCGGATTCGCAAATTATGAAAACCAGAATGGTGAGATTGTTTTGAGCCAAAGGGGACGGCTTGCTTCGGAGGTAAATGAAGGCCATCCATTTCTTCTAACCAATCTCTTCTTGCGTTTAATTAACCAAAAAATGGACATCCACAACTTTCTAACTCTGATTGCCGTGTTCCTCGGCGAAGCAAAAGAGGATAATGAACATAACAAACACATTGATGATTTGGAAGTGTCAAAGGAGGTGTATGAGGCCTTGGTGGAGATTGGTGACGATGCAAAGAGATGCCGTGACATTGAACGCAAATATGATATTGATGAACCAGAATTTTGGGAGTTAAGTACCGAATGGATTGAACCTGTTCAGAGTTGGTTGAAAGGAGAAGAAACCGTCGGAAGTATTGCGCAAAAATACGGTGTCTTTGAAGGCAATGTCCAAAAAGCCATGATGAAGTTAGCGGGACTTGTGGAAGAATGTCAGAGTCTAGCAACTTTGACGGGTTCCGTTGATTTTCTCCATGAATTAGATACCGCCCGTGAAATGATTTTACGTGACATTGTGATAGCCGAAAGCTTGTATTTACGAATTTAGAGGCAAAGAAAAATTGCCTTTGTAATTTTTTTATGTAAAAAAATTGAAAAAGTTTTTTGTTTGCTTACAACAGCAATCAAACAAAAAATGGAACTAAAAGAAGTTGTTGTCAATGAACTTTTTGTGAGAAAAATTCAAAAGGCAACTCCTTGTTGTCTTGTATGTTTTGACAAAGAAATTCCGCAAAAGTTGTTTATAACATATGAGTTAAAGTGTGGTTGTAAGCCGTATCTTCATGATGATTGTGTTGAACAATGGTTTGAAATAGCATGTCGAGAAACGTGTCCTAATTGTGGTCAAAAATGGGAGTTTGCGGATCCATGTATGGATTCGTTTCAAAAATATTTATTTATATGTTGTTCTGGATGGTCTTTTACAGTTGTTATAAGTTTGATGGCGATTTATCTTTATCAAATAGCAACACATACAAGCTAAAGAAAATGTATGAGTAGTATGTAAAAGAAATGACTTTTTTGACATGCCAACTTCGTGAGAACAGCCACGCATTGACAAACTGTATCTATATCAATCAAGAAGAGTTAGAGGGGATATGTTTTGCTAACAAAAAACCTTTTTTTGTAAAACATTCAACAATGTATGAAAAAAATAAAGTTGGATTGAATATGAAGCAACGTGTATTTATGAGTCTTTCCTTTGATACACCTGTTACAATTGAAAAGTTTTCAGGAACAGTAGAATATCTTCCAAATGTGACAATGAATATAAGTACGCGTCCAGGTATTTCTTCCCAATTTGAATTTACACATGAAGAGATTGTCAATCAAATTAAAATGAAGTTTAACAATATTCCACTTATACAAAACTTGGCTTATACGTTGGAAATTGACGGAAATGTATTTTTTCTTGTTATCACAAAAGTTCAAGACAATAAAGTAATTTGTTTAAATGAAGATACAAATATTGAAGTTGTTTCGTTAAGTCCAAATTTACGCATACCATCTGTCAAAGGAAATACCTTGTTCAAAGGAAATTTTAATTTCAATGAATTAGGAATTGGTGGATTAGATCAAGAATTTGAAACAATTTTTCGTAGAGCTTTTTCAACACGTCTTTTACCAGAATCAATTCTTAAAGATTTAGGAATTAATCATGTTCGAGGAATACTTTTATATGGCCCACCAGGATGTGGTAAAACATTAATTGCCAGAAAAATTGGAAGTGTTTTGGATTGCCATGAACCAAAAATAGTAAATGGTCCAAGTTTATTGTCAAAATATGTTGGTGAAAGTGAAGAAAATGTTCGTAAATTATTCAAAGATGCTATGGAGGATACAACGTCGAATAAAGTCCATTTAATTATATGTGATGAGTTTGATGCAATTTGTAAAAAAAGAGGTTCGCGAAATGATTCAACGGGTGTAAATGATAACGTGGTGAATCAACTCTTATCCATGATTGACGGACCACAATCGTTAAATAATATTTTACTGATCTGTATGACAAATAAAAAAGATGCGTTAGATGAGGCTGTGTTACGCCCTGGTCGTTTGGAAGTTCAAATTGAAATTCATTTGCCAGATGAAAAAGGGAGATTTGATATTTTACAGATTCATACACGTCAAATGAATAATAAAAAATATTTAGAAAATGTAAAGTTAGATGAAATATCTTCTTTAACTAAAAATTACACAGGAGCTGAACTAGAATCTGTTGTAAAAACTGCAGTTTCGTATTCCATCGCAAGAGAAATAAATCCAAATGGAGTTCAAACAACTCCAAATATAAGTGTGAAACATGATGATTTTTTACGAGCAGTTGATGAAGTCAAACCAATGTTTGGAACTCGTTCAAGCGATATTGAAATTTTAACAAATACGCCGTTACTTTTTTTAAACAACTTGAATAAAGTTATCCATACCGATATACTTAAATCAATACAAACTTTTACAGCAAATAAATTATCAATACTTGTAACTGGTTCAATCGGTTGTGGAAAAACAACCCTTTTAGCACATATTGCAAAGCAAACAGGTATTGATTGTATTAAATTTATCAACAGTGAAACATTGATACAATCAAACGACAAGGCTATGACAATATATGATACAATGGAACAGGCAATGAAACCAAAAGAGGCAGTAATATTTTTAGATTCTATTGAACATATCATTGAATATTCGTCATTGGGAAGTATATATAACAATAAGATTTTACAAACAATATTTACATTGGTGAATAAAAATATTGAAAGAGGAAAAAAAATCGTGTTACTTTTATCATCATCGAATCGTATTTTAATGGATACTCTTGGAATTAGTAAAATGGTTGATTTTGAATATAAACTTGATGATATTGTGGAAGGAACAGATACGTCAATTAAGAATTATTTTAAACAAATGAAGTTTTCTAAAGAAAATGTTCTAACAATTCAGGGTGACTAAACACAACCAAAACAACAAACGCAACCATAAGGGAGTAAAAGAGGAGTGGTCGTTTTGTTTTTTGAACCAAGATTTCTAAAATGCCCCACACACCTGCCCACCAAAAAATGACTAACACACCTAACAGCAAAACTTGAAAAGGATTATAATGTGATTCCATTTTATTGAAGAGCAGAAATTAATGACTGTACATCACTTTCTGTTACAGGGTATGATATACGGGGAAATGAGAGAACATCGGGACACAAAACAGTGAGAATAAGGGGATAAGGGTCGCGATAATACGCGCCAACTTCGCGTTCTTTACGTTCAATACGCAAACAAATACGCGTACCTTGTGAATCCCATTCCAAATCACATGTGCCAAGTATATTCGCTTTTAAAAAAGAAAGAAAATTTTGTTTTTTAAGGACAATGTTCTGTGTCGGAGGAAGTTGGAGGGGTAGGATGTTCATTCTCTTTCTTCACCTCAAATACCATACGTTCTTTCCAGCGCGGTTTGGTGCGGTCTTCGTACCAAGAAAGTTGTACTTTTGTTCCTACTTCAGGCAAGAAATCCAAAGATTTAACTTTAATAATTCGTTTCCATGTAGGTATATACACTTCAAACTTTCCTTTTGTATTCAGTCCTGACAAAACCGTACCTTGTGTAACACGGCTAATTTTTAATTCCATTGCTTTTGCTTTTTGATCCAAAAGAACCGAACTGAAGAAAAGATCGCGATTAAATGCTTTGGCTTGTTTGCCGCGACGATTCATTTCATTGACAAGTTCTTGTGTAATAGGGGAGGTTTGTTTCTTTTGGAGAATTTGTTTGAGACACCGTTGATTTACCAAATCGACGTAACGACGTAGAGGACTTGAAGCGTATGCGTAGGCATCCGTTCCTAAACCAAAATGCATCGTATCAGGTTCGCTAGACAAACAGTACTGAGCAGAGCTTTCGTAGGCTAAGAAGAGTAATCCCATATCTTGAAGTAAGAGTTGGCGAGCTGGTTCTACTTTTGCGTCCTTTGTACGGTGACAACGCAAAATTCCCGTTTGATTTTCTTTTAGCAATTCACCTGCCTTTTTATTATACAGTATCATCATCATTTCCACCCAGGTATGAGAATCATTCACATCTCCACCAAGATGTCTAGACAAGTGACGAAGAGCTTCTAATTCAGGTACAGTCATCACTTCTTCAAACGCTTCTTCGTAGGTAAAACGAGCTTGACATTCTGTCACAGTTTCTTTCCATTCAAAATTTGTAGGTGAATATCCAGGAATCCAATCAAAGGAAAGCGAGAGGGTTGCGCGTGGGCCTGGTTGAGAAAGTGAGGCAAGTTCTTCAGACAAAACACGTGGAAGCATAGGTACTATAGCGGCTCCATCAGGAGTGTAAAAGGTGGTGGCACGTTGTTGGGCATTCGTATCTAATGAACATCCTTCAGGAATCCAAGCAGCCACATCGGCAATGTGAATCCAAATACGCCAGCCCTTGTCCTTTTTCTCAAATGTGAAGGAATCATCTGCGTCCAAACAACCAGGTGGATCAATATGAAAAGTAAATCCTTCTTTGACAAATTCACGGTCATTCAAAGTAGGTTTTAAGGCAGACTCAAAAGGAAATTCTTTTCGGAGTTGTTTTTTACTGTCATACGCATACGTTGCGAGCAAAATATCTTTTTCTGTGACATCGTATTGAATAATATTTCCTTTTTGAAGTTCATTCGGTTTTGTTATTGGCTGTGGTTCCACAATGGCATGTACATTGTAAAAGAGATCGCGTGTGGAACAACCAACAGCCAAAGGAGACATTTTTTTGTCATAAGGAATAAAACGAAATACAGGAACACCACGACTGGTCATTCCATATCGTACTTTACTCGCTAATTCAAGTGTGCCACCAACCCAAGACATTTTGGAGAGCATCTATTGTTATTTTTAAGTGAAGTGTTAAGTGGGATTCAATTTTTTATGAGCGTGATTTATCGCGTCCATAAAAAAATTGAATTTTTTATCATAAAAAATATACGCAACACAACAATATGCCATTTCAATACGAACGTACTGATGACGGTGATTATAAATGCCCTTATTGTGATTACACTAAAACTAATCAAAGCACGGTTCATATGCACATCAAAGCGAAACACAGTGGAACATTTAAACATAAATGCGAACACTGTGATTACGAAACCATTTCCAAACAAAATCTTGACAATCACATAATTTGTAAGCATCCAAATCAATCAGAACCTACTGTAAAAGATATTGGTTGTCCTTCTTGTGACTACAAATGCCGTACCAAGGCACATCTTCGTAGTCATTATCTCGTAAAACATTTGACAAAGGAAGTAAATGCTCTCATGATGAAAAAGGAAGATTCGATTCAATGTACTTGTTGTAAAAAAGATTTTCCAAATCGTAATGGATTCTTGTATCATTGTGTAACTTGTCTTCCAGACAGCGTCGCAGAAAATACAAATCATTTAGTTGGCTTGGCAATTTAGAAAAAGACTTTTTTTATTGGGAAGGTTTGCTTTGTCCCAATGTTTGCAATTCCATTACAATAGAGTAAATATGGTATCCCAATGCGGCAAAACCTGCCATGGCGAGTACTTCAAATGCCCAACGGGGTGTATCGTAGCTTTGGGATCCAATAAAGAGTAAAAGCGGGGCTACGATGAGTACGTGGAAAATATTGACCCACACACTCGGAGAATGGGCTTTCCATTTAAGAATCGCTTTGTAAGCATGATAGACCAATAATACCAAACCAAGACCGGTTAAAACCATAAAGACCCATGGGACAAGTTGCCCACGCATGAAGGCAACGTACAAGAAAAAGGGGGCTACAATAAAGATGTGAAAGAGGGATAAGTTGATGTGAGATGTTACAGACATTCTATTGATAGAAGAAGTATTTCTTCAGCATTTGTTCAGCGTGTTCTAACGCTCCTTCCATCCAACACTGTTTCATACTGTAGCTTTCACCGCATACGAATACGTGTTCAAAGCGTTGAATTGGATTCATACTTTTTTCACTGAGTTCTTGTGGATTATACAAACCAGGTTTCCAATACGAACATCCTTCATACCAAGGGTGTGCTTTGAAGAATACGGGATCAGGAATTTTCATATGCGGAAAGAGTTTTCTTGTTTCGGTCATAATGGTTTTTTCGAGTGCCTCTGAACCTTTCGTATCAAGAATCTTCGTCCAATGTTTCGTATCGTCAGAATCCGTATAGGAAATCATAATCACCCCTTTGGCTGGATTAATAGGAATGATGTAACGCAAAGGGGAATCTGTTACTATTTTAGGAAGGTCTGAAAACCAAGACTTTCCTTTGTGAGTTGGAAAGATGGCATAACAACGTAAAAGGGATTTCATGGTGATTTTTTGTAAAAAGGGTAGTTTGGAAAAGGGAGAAATCTTTTTGAGTGCCTCAGAATGAAGAGCCAAGATAATGTCTTTGGCGTAAATTGTTTTTTGTGTTGATATTTCGTTTTTTTCTTTGATTGAAAATATACAGCAATTTTCTTTTACAGAAACACAACGGTGATTATATAAAAAAGTCACACCACCTTTTTTCAACGTATCCACCATATGATTGATTAAAGTGGATAAACCTTCTTGAACAACACAGAATCCTTTATTTGTACCCATTTCTTCTTGAAGACTTTGTAAAGCCAAATCCGCTCGCATATGATACACTTCAGAACGATAGGGGTAAAAAGAGAGTATGTCTTTCGCTATGGAAGGACTATAAATCTTTGAAAGGAGTTCATAAAGAGTGTGTGTTGCTAATGTAGAAGCTTTACATACGGAAAAAATTTGGGTTATCATGGAAGCATATCGAGGCCAGCGATCTTCAGATACTTCCTTTGTATCCTTATTGATCCACTGTGCTTGGTCAGAAAGAGGAATCGTATGAAGTCCGTATTTTTTTACGTATTCTAACACAATTTTGTGGGAATTATGAATACGACCCGCTCCATTTTCCCACTGAATCCCTTTGAATCCTTTTGGTGAATACGATACGACTCTTCCACCGTTATAGTTGTATGCCTCGGCAATACATATGGTTTTTTTGGGAAATCTTTTGGATAAGCGTAGGGCTGAATGTAAGCCAGCCAGGCCTGCGCCAACAATTAAAATATCATACTCCATGTCCATTTAATTTGTCTTAAGTTTAGATTTTTGGAGATTTTCAAATATCCAAGTAGCAATTTTAGCAGTATCGGATATTTGAACAGTGGGTGAAACTTGTTTGGGTCCATAGATCATCATAAAGGCAGGAATAGATTTCACGCCACAGAAACCGGGTGTGTATTTATTTTCATCCATATCACATTTGTAAATGACAAGTTCAGGAAATTCATTAAGTAGAAAGTCCCAATCCACCCTTTGACAAGGACCACACCATTTGGCTGTGAAGTTAATTAAAATAGGATATTGATGTTCTGATTTGCTTGGTGGGACATACATGCTTTCAAAGAGTTCATGACTTGTTAGGCGGAGTATCGGATTGTCCTGTGGATTGGTGGATGACATCTGCGAAACTTCTACCCGTATGAAGAAGGAATCCACCTCCTATGACCGCAGCGATGAGTCCAAATACGGCGTAGTCAAAGGTAGATGTTTCAGAATCACTTATTTTTTGTAGAGCTTTCAAGTTCAATCCACCACCTTTCATATTTGTTGTAAGTTGTCCAACCTGTTTTGATAAAAGGGATTGTGGATTTTGAGCCAAAGAGGCAGCTTGGGCTAATGGGGCATTTGCCAACGTTGGAATTTGTTGAACTACGTTACCTACTTTTTTGATGACTTTTCCAGAGGATTCAAGTGCTACTTGTGCTTGTTCTGCGGCAACTTCTGCGGTTTGTAAAAGGGTTTCAGCTGTTTTAGCTCCTTGTTCTGCCGCAGTGGAAACTGCTCCAATCGCAATGGCTACTTGGGGTGGTAGGATTGCTTGTAGGATAGGTCCAAGGATTTGCATTGTCATTTTCCAGATACGTGTGTAAAAGGGGAGATTGTCATCAGGACAACCTGTTGGATTTGGTGGTTGTTCGATTGTTATTTTTGGATTATTACCTTTTTTATCGAATCCAAGAAATGTATAAGGAAATGGACGATCAATGCCATTCACTAAAACATCAGCAGGTCTCGCAAATAAATTAAAGTATTCATAAAGTACAACAAGACCAATCATAATAAATCCAAGAGGCATAATGGTTAAATTCAAAAAACCAATCAAGGCATTTGCGGAATCACCAGTAAAAAGTTTTGCTAAAGGTTGGAGAGGGAGTAAAAGGGAATAGGCAAAGAACCACCAAGGATTGGGAGGTTCTTCATCACCTGTTTGCTTTTGATCACCACATTTCCACATCCCTTTGGCAATTCCAGCGGCTCCCCAAGGAAGTGACATACCGTATTCATTCAAATCTTTGACAGGAGTCGTCGCAAGTTGAATAATATCGTACCAGTAACAGTATCCAAAGGTAAATAAGTTAGCGATGAGAAACATTAATCCAGTTTGCGGTGAGCGAAGCAAAAAGTGATGAAAACCAAAAAATCCAAAGAGAATTGTGAAAATCAACATACCTTTGCGCGTGTATTGCGGTTGTTTCCAAAACTCTATGCGTGTTTGACTGACTGCTGGAAATTCCCACGCCATTTACTAAAGGTTTAGATCAAAAAACGGTGTTATTTTGCGTAAAAAACTTTATACTTTATCCTTTATCTTTTTTATTAAACCTGTGACTGATTGGAGAAGACCTCTTGGAAAACCGGAGAAACACCTTCAATATCACGTATGTAGTCGTAAAAGTTTGATGGAAAGACTGAATCAGTAAAGAAGAAGTTCAGACTTACGTTACAGGGCATGGTAATCCAATGACGATTAGGATTCCAATTATGAAATCCGAATTGGTCAAAATGAACAATGGCAATACGACCATCAGATTGGCGGAACATGTGAAAGTTCCATGCGACGAGTCCATGCTGTACCCACATATCCGTCCAAAATTCAACAAGCTCGTGACAAGTATTATTGTAACTATAAACGGTTGTCGTACCTTCATCAGTACCAAGACATACTGGGTGACTTTTGTCAATCGTATCCTGAACATGTTGTAGAGGTGTGTAAAGAACTTGGAACTTGGGACTTTGAAGAACTTCATAGGCAAGACGGTAAATGCGCGCAAGAGTAATGTTATCATGCTCTTGTGTGCGTTCGCAAAGGGTTACGTTAGGAACTTGAGACATTTTGTGTTGCTTTATTTTTTTGGGGGAGAGAAAATCAATTTTTTTGTGAGATACTTGGGCAAGCCCAAGTATCAACCTTCGGTGAGATTGGTTTATCAATCGCAACAAAAAAATTAAATTCTAAACAACAATCCGCCAAATCCTTGTGCGATACGAAGAATATTGTGGTTCAATGCATATACACGACAATTGGCTGAGCCACGCGCAGGTGAAACAGTATTGTTCATTTGAAGCTGTAATGTAATTGTATCTAAACGACTGGCATTCATAGAACCACTGGGCTGAACATCTTCAGGTCGGAAGCAAAAGGAGTAGCTGTAAATAAAATCATCAATAGGAATGACTGTATGGTATTGAAAAGGTTGAACAAGACGAAAGTAATCGGCGTTACGAATATCAAATCTATCAAAACCTTCAATGCGTATCAAAGCAGTATTGATTAAATTCTGGAAGGAGTTTTGTGCCGAACTGGATTCTCCAATACTCAAATTGGTATAGTTAAACCATTGGTTGGCATTAACTGCCATATCGCGTTGAACAAGCCAATACATTTCACGCAAAGGGTGATTGAATTCAACAGGAATTTGTACAGTAGATGCTTTGGCATCAATAGGAATGGAATTAGTGTATTGGACTTGTTCAATTAAGTAATCATGATCATTGGCTACGAAGCGACGACGTTCTTCAACATCTAAATGAACAAAATCGCCATATAAATTCATACTTGTAATGGAAGCGGCAACTGGTGTTTGGTCACAAGAGGCAGGGTCACTTGGATTATCGCGAACAAAAAGTTGAGAAAGAGGGCGAAGGGTTATGTTGATGCGAATAGGGTGATATTGAAGTGCTAAAAGGGGGAGGTAAAGACCAGGGTTTTTACAAAACCAGAAGCGAAGGGGAACATACAAATTCAAAGGGCCAAATAAATTAACACTAGTGGAAGGAGCATTGCCTTGACTCGTTCCGGTTGTTTTTCCAATCATATTGTTCCAGCCCTGACGTTTATCTTCAGTAATTGTGTAATTGGACCACATTTCCATCCATTCACCTGTTTGGCGGTCAATTTGTTGTTCGCCAATTTCTAAACTGATTTCTTGAATCAAGGCATGGCCAATGGCATTTGTGTAAGAGAGTGGTTCTCCTGTAACGGAATCATAAATGGCCGGAAGTGAAATTTCAAGCATCAATGGGCCAAGCAAATCACCTTTACGAGGGAGCAAGCAAGAAATGCGACGACCAAAATCAGGTTGGTTATCGAATTGAATAATTTGGGATTCAATAGAAAAATTTGTGTATCGACGATATACCATTTTGAACCAGGTGACTTGTGGATTACCGGTTAAAAAGACATCTTGACGTCCTGTGGCTACAAGTTGTAATAAACCGCCTCCTTGCGTCATTCTGTTAGGACAGCGTGAAAATCATATGTGTGAAATCTTCGCGCTGTATTGTGTGCCCTGAAAAGGCCACTATAGAGTAGATGTCGGATTCAATTGTCCTTCGAAAAGTCTATGCCTTAAATTCAAATACAGGACTTTTTTTATCAGCCAATCAAATATTATTCACTGATGGAAAAGGTGGAACACAGTGGGCTCCTTTTATTTCTTCTTTAACAACTATTGGCGGACCAATCATTGGTGATCTTCCTTCCACCTTTAGTACAATTAGTTCCCAACTTTTTCGTCAAAGTAATGCGATTGTTGATTTACAAAATACCGTTGCGACGCTTGAACAAAGTAGTTTTGGACCATTAATTCAATCAACAACTTTAGGATTAGGAACAGCTGGATATGTAAGTTCAACACAACTCTTTAGCACAATTGACGGATTGGGACAACGTTATCCAAGTACTGCGAGTCTTCAAAGTACTGTTACAGGGTTAGGAACAGCGGGTTATTTGAGTACAGCGAGTTTTCAAAGTTCATTACAAAGTACAGTAAGAGGGTTAGGATCAGCTGAATATGTAAGTACATCGTTTATGAATAGCACATTACTAAGTTCATTTTCTGGATTAGCAGGTCTTCCTTTTCAGTATGTAAGTGCTCCAACACTTTCAACAAGTCTTATAAGTACAGTAGCAGGCTTAAGTCAAAGAGGGTACGTGAGTTCTTCTTGGTTAGCGAGTACGATTGAAAGTTTAGGTGCGTATTTTTCTCCATCTGAAGGTTATGTAAGTACTGGACAACTTGTGAGTACAACAACATTTTTAATTAACCGTCCTGTAGCTTTTGACACTGCTTCCAATGTTATTATAAATTCAGCTTCCACTGTAAATTTTTTGAATGTTTCAAACCTATTTTTTAAAAGCACATTTATAACAAGTTCTCTTGGATTAATTGGTATAATGGGAACAGAATACAATGCGTCACTGAGTAATACGAATGATTTAGTTTTTTCAACAGCGCAGTTTCATTTATCATCTGTAAGTTCTTTTATTTCTACAACATCAAAAATTACAATGGAATATAATCCAATGTTGTTATTTTCAAAACTTTCTGCTTCCGCAAATGGTCCTGCTGTTTTACCAATATCTACTTTTTTACAATATGGAGGAACAGTACTTGGCCCAATGACAACCAATTTTTTATACACAGGATTTCCAAGTTTAGTATCTTTTAATACGAATAATCACTATGTATCAACGGTGTTTCAACAACCAATTCGATTTGAGGTTCCTTTAGGAATAATGGCAACTCGTTTAACAAGCAACTATGCCTTTTTACATGTAATTCCTAATGGCTACAATTCTAACACATTGGCAAGTTCAAATATTACAGCTTTTTTTAATTCAAATGGTTCTTCCGCAAATATATCCGTTTTTAATACATCTTAGTGTTAAAGGGAAATTGTTGATTTAACATTTTATGTTCAATGAACAAAAATTTGATTTTAAAGCTTCTGTTAGAAGCGATTCAGAATGTCATCGTCTCGTCGCACCTATGATACGGAGATGATAACTCTTCGCCAAATCTTCGCCTATAACTCAAATAATACACCAGTACAAGCAGGTCGTGTATTGACAGCGGCAGGCAATGGTCGTACCTATTGGGCGAATCTATCTTCTATTGGCGGAGGTGGAGCCCCTGCCTTTAATCAAATAACAGCGAATGGACTTCCAATTGTAGCAGATGCCTCATATAATATTTTGAATCTATCCACCTTGGAAAATATGGGTATGATACGAAATTCAACCACAAAGGAAATAGCTCTTTTTACAAAGGCCTTTACACAAATTGATATAAGTGGTGGAAATTCAATTACTTCTTTTTCAAATACTTTTCTCACCCCGACTGTAAAATTTATAGGAGGAAATGGAGTACAAATTGTTGGTGATCCTTTATCGAATACAATTTTATTTCAAACCACTCCACCTACGATCAGTACAGGTATATATGGATATCAGCAACTAAAAGTTTTTTCAAATGTGGATACGTTATCGAATTCAGCTTTTTCCAATACAAGTAATAGTTTTTTAACTGCGACTAGTCCAAGCAGTATATTACAAGTGTTAGGTTACAATGATATATTGCTTTATACAAACCCAAGTTCGAATGCGTTTTGGATTGGAATATCCAGTTTTACAAGTCAGGATTATTTGACTATCAGTACGTTGGCACATACGATGTTAAGTACAGTGAGTTCGCAGTTTTATAATTCGTCACAGGTGGGTTTTGGGGACTCAACCGTTGTCAATTTAATATCCAATGTGAGTACGGGAATTCAAAATCAATTTACAACAACGATTAACTATGTAAATACAAACTTCACATATTTGTATCAATACTATGAATTATCCACAATTGTGGGTACTGTTGGTTATGGTACAACAGGTCAAACGGGGAATACGGGTGCTACGGGTTATACAGGTCAGCAAGGTATTCCAGGAACAGCTACAAATACGGGTGCTACAGGAATGACGGGTCCAACGGGAGAAACAGGTCCTCAAGGTATTCCAGGTGTGGCAACAAACACGGGAGCAACTGGTTATACGGGTTATACAGGTCCGATTGGAACAGGTCCAACGGGTTCTACGGGTCCAAATTTTACAGGGGCGACTGGTGTAACTGGTTCAACGGGTCCATTAGGAACTGGTTCAACAGGACCAACGGGTCAGACGGGTCCAAATTTTACAGGGGCAACAGGAAGAACAGGATCAACGGGTTATACAGGAGCAACTGGTTCAAGCGGAGCAACTGGTTACACTGGTGAAACAGGACAAACAGGGGCAACAGGACCAACTGGAACAACTGGTGTTACGGGTTCTACAGGTCCTCGTGGTTTAGATGGAACTGCTACAAATACAGGAGCGACGGGTTATACTGGATACACTGGTGATACAGGTCCTCGTGGTTTAGATGGAACGGCAACAAATACAGGTGCGACGGGTTCAACTGGTCCATTAGGAATAGGTGATACTGGTTCAACGGGTCCAACTGGAGCCATTGGTGGTACAGGTCCTCGTGGTCCATCTGGTTCAACTGGTTTTACGGGTCCTTTAGGAACAGGTCCAACAGGGGTTGGTGCGACAGGTCCAACTGGTATTACGGGTCCAACAGCTCCTCTTGGAACAGGTCCAACTGGCCAACGAGGTATGATGGGTGTAACTGGACCAACGGGTTATACAGGTTATACAGGCTTACCAGGTGAAGCTGCCAACACAGGTGCGACTGGACCATCTGGTTCAACAGGTTTTACTGGTGTGACTGGTTCAACTGGTTATACTGGTGTAACAGGTTCGACGGGTTATACAGGTTCAACTGGTTATACAGGACGAACAGGTTCAACAGGTTTTACGGGACAAACTGGTCCAACTGGATGGACTGGTGCTACAGGTTATACAGGAGTCACTGGTTCTTCAGGTTTTACTGGTTCAACTGGTTTCACGGGTTCAACTGGTTACACGGGTCAAACAGGAGCAACAGGTTATACGGGACAAACTGGTTCAACTGGTTATACTGGTCAAACAGGAGCAACTGGTTATACTGGAGTGACTGGTTCAACTGGTTTCACGGGTTCAACTGGTTATACAGGTAAAACAGGAGCAACAGGTTATACGGGTGTAACAGGTAGTACTGGTCATACTGGTTCAACAGGTTTTACAGGTCAAACAGGTTCAACTGGTTATACGGGTGTGACTGGTTCAACAGGTTTTACTGGTTCAACAGGTTTTACAGGTCAAACAGGTTCAACAGGTTATACTGGTATGACTGGATCCACTGGATATACAGGCGCACAAGGTGTAGCAGGTGATGCTGGTCCAACAGGTCCAAGTGGGCCATCAGGAGTGACAGGTTCAACTGGTTATACGGGTGTAACAGGATGGACAGGTGCTACAGGTTCAACTGGTTATACAGGTGTTACAGGATGGACGGGTGCTACTGGTTATACAGGAGTAACTGGTCCCGCAGGGTTTTTAACATTTACTGGTCCAACAGGTGCGATTTTGTATTATTCAGGAAGTGATGGTGTAACAGGGCGTAGTGATTTTGCCTTGACGGGTTCTGCGCTTGTTATTCCTAGCGATTTGCTTCCAATCAGTACCTTGACAGCTTCTTTGGGTAGTACAGGTCAGCGTTGGAAAGATATTTTTGTGGGACCAGGTTCTATCAACTTATTAGGTACGATAGATGGAAATCCTGCGACGGTGGGAACGGATATTAATGGTATTGTCTATTCCCAATTCGGTTTTGCAAGTCCTTTCCTAAATGTTGGTCCTAGTATATCTACAATTGGAGCAGTAGGTGGATGGACGATAGGTTCTACAGGTGCGGCAGGCACACCCAATTTCAAACTCTACGCCCAAGAAAATACGGCGTCAGGTCCAACAGGAACAATATATATTTTAGCACCTAACCAAGGTGAAACAGGTCCAACAGGTCCAACGGGTATCACCGCAGGAAGTATTGGTTATTACGGGTCTTTTTATGATACAACGGATCAAACTACCACTGTCAATACTGCTACCCCTATGAAGTTCAATACAAGAGATTTTTCAAATGGTGTGAATATTGAAAGTGATGCGAGTGGCAATCCAACAAAAATCAAACTTGAAAATAAAGGTATTTATAACTTACAATTTTCAGCCCAACTTCATGCTACAGGTGGAGGAGGATCAGGTGGAACTGTTACAATATGGTTAAGTAAAAATGGAGTAGCCGTTCCTGATAGTGCTACAAATGTAGCAGTAATTTCAAACTCTCCTTATATGGTAGCATCGTGGAACTTTTTATTAAATGCGTCTTCAGGTGATTATTATCAATTAATATGGAAAACAGATAATGACACTATTCGTATTGAATATTTACCAGCTGTATCAGGAGCAGGAGCTGTTCCCGCAATTCCTTCCATACTTTTAACAGTGACCGAAGTAATGAATACACAAATCGGTCCAACAGGCGCAGGAAATGCTCTTTGGAATTCAGGAACAGGTCTTCATGAAATAGATCCAGCAAGTCCAACAGGTTCCCAAACAATCCACTTCAATATGAATACAGAAGGTTATATACCAGGATTAACAGGAAGTTCAGGTGGATTGTTTAGTTATCTAGGAACGAGTCCAGCAACATTTGCGGTGGAATCTTTTGTATCTCTTGATGCAATAACGAATAGTTATACCAACGCATTCACTTATGAAGTCATTCGTAAGGAACCAAGAACTTCGTTTGGTCGTCAAGTGATAAAACCAGAACAATTTGGTCCTCCTTATCCAACTGCGAATATTGCAACCACATTTACATTACAACCAGGGCAAACCTTTGAAGTACTCGCAAGTGCTTTTGGTCCAAACAAACTTAATCTTATAACAGACAGTCCAACAGGTGCGCAACTTAACATAACAAGATTATCGTAGGTTAGTTAGATGGCGTCACGCTTTACCATAGATACAAATATTTTACGCATCCGAGATGTTTTTGCTTTCAACCCCTCGAATGCGGATTTCATTCAACAGGAAGAAATTCCGATTATGGGTAAAAAAGGTCAGTTAAAGTGGTATAGTTCAATTGAACTCTTGAGTTCAATCAGTGTTCCAAATACAAGTACCAATGTACTTGATTTGCTCCAACAAATTCAACCTGGTTTGAGTAGTATTTCAACATTTATTGGGGAAAGCGATTTTGTAACACAAGCAACTCTAGACAATACTGTGAATGAACTGTCTGGAACTTATAAATATATAAGTAATACAACCCTGTATGACTGTTTTGTAAATTTGGGAAATATGTCAATTATTGGAAATGAATTGGGGCCTATGATTACAGGTTCCAACTTGTCTGGTGGATATGTAAGTACTGTGAATCCTGGTGAATACAGAACGTATTATTCAACGGTTGATAATACGGGAGTCAATAGCGTTTTTCATGATATTGCGAATACGGGATTAAATTATTCAACTGCCATATTCTCTCTTGCTGGATTTTCTGCCAAACGTCTTCCATATTCAAAAATGAGTATTGATATCCATACGAATATGAATATAAATTTCTATGATGGAATTTGTGATAACTGGACAATCAGTTCGTTTTTATTGAATCAAGCAACAGGGAACATTGTGGGTCGTCCAGAAGTAGCTGACTTTCCTCCCAATTACAGCAATGCGAATATTGGGAGTGTCAAATTTTTCTTAACCGGAAATGATTTGAATCCTTTTCCAAATACGGTACGCTTATGTCATCGTATCACAACACCTCTTGATTCCAATTGTGACTTTTCTGTGGGGGTTCCACGAAAAAATGGGATTTTCGTGACGTTGAATAACACCGATTAAAGCCAATGTGGTCTGTGTCTTTTTGTGTATTTATTCGTAATTCCTCGTTCCGTTTTGGAACCTTTATAGAAAGCGCGATATGATCCAATTGGTTCGCCCTTTTTATATTCAACAGGCATGGCTTCGGCAAAAGGTGTAAGAGGGAGGTTGGCGAGTCTAAGTTTGGAGGGTGGATGAGCAATGAGCCACTTCACGTGAGCTTCACAACTGTGTGGTGGTGAATTTGGCCATCTATAGTGATGTTCTTGGGCAAGATGAAGTGCTAACTTACATAACCACATGTAGTTTCCAAGACTTTCACGAACCCATTTGGTACAAGGATGATGAACATGAACAGGACGATATCCCCTTTGACTGGGATCTTTGATTTGTTGAGGAGCTTCACAAAATTCCATAAGAGGGGGTGTGTGAAGTGTTTTCTGAAGTTTGGAGATTGCCAAAGGGGATGTTTCTTTGAGTAGGCGAGGATAGGTCAAGACCCAGTGGGCTGTGTAAAGCATCTGAACAGATTCTAAAATCATTTTGACAACATGCTTGTCGGCATGCCATCTCGCTGATTTGCGTGGATTACGATGGAGAGCAAAGATATTCATTTTGGGTTGCTTTTTTGTTTTTAAAATATAAAATTCAATTTTTATTCTATAAACGATAAATTGTTCATAAAAAATTGATTTTTTCTATCATAAAAATACAAGCAACAACACAATAGAATGTCCTGTATTCGTTCCACACAAGTAATTTCCAATTGGTTAGGCGAAAACTCACTTGTTGAGTCAAACGTATTCAATAATTACATATTGAATAAAGTAAATTGCGTATTTCGTACAGATAATGATATACGTCTTGATATTTATTACAAAGAATTGTATGAACAAAAACTTCATACGTCGCAGACAATGAAAAAGTTTTCAAAAGCAACTACTACCGTAAGCAAAGCAACTAACGTAGAGATGGTCCAGTTGCCAGAGAAACACCTTCCCTATCACCCAACTCTTTTGCCCAAAGCTCCAAATGCCCCTTCACAACCGCGGTCGGTCTGTAAGGCCAAGGGCAAAGATATACCGCATTCGGCCAAGGCCCCACACGTGGATATGCCAGATGGATTCCTTCTTGGTCCGTAAGATGCTTTTGACCGACAAAGACTTCGCAAATATTCTCATGAATTGCGATTTTATTTTTTTGTTCTTTCGAAAGTCCTTTTGAATTTAATAAATTCGAAAAGAAATTTATAAAGTTGTAGTAATCAGCTCTACGCCATAATGTGGCTTGATATGTAAAAACATATTGATCCACATTGATATCTAAAAGTTTCCAGTTTGTCATACGATACGTTATATTTCCTTTGGGACCAGGACAAGGCATCATACGTATGCTACGTACATCTGGATCCGTATCTAGAATATGAAACGCTTCTTGAAACATTTCGTTGTCAGGTCTTCCCTCTAACAAAAAATCTTCTTGAATTGGAAATACGTATTGAATATGCGAAGGGAGCATATGCGTTGCCACCGCACGACTTTCCAAAAACCCCTCTTGCGCAGATGTTAAAGGGAGGATTTGTAACTGTGGGAATTCTTTTTTGAGTTCTTTTACCGTTTTATGTTCAGGTTCTTCTGTTGCTAAATAAATTGGCCATTGTAGTTTAGGAGCATATCGTTGCAGTAAAGAAAGGTGTAGGCGCAGCAAGTAAAAGTATTTGGGGGTTGTATTAATTACATACGCAACGTCTTGACGTTCCATATCTTCTTTTTTTTGTATTCACAAGTTTAAACTGATACGCCAACAACTCTCTAGATGTTGGCCTACCATCCTATTACAAAAAAAGAGATTCGTATTTTAAATTCAGATGCGAGCATATCGAAAACCAAGAAAACGCTAACAGTCAGTAAAGAGAATCGTTTGGTCTGGGATACCGTTCATGAAGTCAAAGGAGAGGATACGCGTTTTCCAAATTATGCCATTTGTTTAGAACCAATTACTTTACAACGTTTGAAAGAGATATGCGACAACACGAATATTACATTTGTGAAAAAAGAGGTGATTCGCGAATTTGGTGTAGAAGCAATTCAAAAATCAAATATACGCAGCTTAATTTGTTTGGAAGAAATGGAAGGTTTGTATCCTCATTTGGGACCTGCTTGGAATGGCTCTATTGAAGATGCCTATCTTCTCGTAGCAGGTTTGTTACAATACAAAGTACTCAATGCTTCATTTCCAAATACGCGTTCAAAGTTTATTCAATTGGAAATGACCCAAGAACCGCCTATGAAGTTGTGGTGGATAACCCAGTACTATGTTCCAGACAAGCCAAAACGCCGTCGTGAAATTGATTCTTGCTTACGCCATAATCTCCAAAGTCCTTTAATAGACAAAGTGATTGTCTTGAATGAAAAAGTGGAATCTTTTTCTTGGTTACACCAAGAATTACAAAGTCGTTTAGAAGAAAAGGTCATTGGGCATCGTTTGACGTACCAAGATGTGTTAAAGGAGGTGCTTACCATTCCTAGTGATGTGATTGTGGCCTTTGCAAATGCCGATATACAAATTGATTCGAATACGTGGAGACAGCTGTGGGAGGTGGATTTAACAGATAAATGCTTGGCGTTGTTACGTTATGATATTCCAGAATCCAATGACGAAGACGAAGCGAGATTGTTTGGCCCGCGCGCAGATTCACAGGATACATGGGTGGTTCGTGCGAAAGATGTGAAGAAACGTGGTGAGGATGTGTTAAAGGGAATGGATATTCGTTTTGGGCAAATGGGATGTGACAATGCCTTTGCGGTGGAAATGTTTCGCAAAAAGTTTTTAGTTGTCAATCCTGCTTATAGTTTGAAAACATTCCACTATCACACCAGTGGAATACGTAATTATAAAGTGAATGATGTTGTGGAATCGCCGGTCTTTTTATACGTCCATCCTTCAGGATTTCATGATTTAGAACCAGTATCATTTTTACCTGAAAAACATACGATAAAACCATCAATTATTCAACGGACGGTAATGGGTTCAGGAGCAAAAGATTGGATGGATCGTATGAATCGTTCCTTAGAATCTGGAACAGAATCTTGGAAACAACATTCCACTGTAACACCTGTATCAGAAAGTATTCTTGAACTTAAAAACTGTTTCCAGAATGAAAATGGGTTGTGTTACGATACCAATAAAATGTACGTTGGTAAAGGCCCACGTGCGCAAAAAAAATGGTCAGAATCTATTTTAAAACGTCTTCCAGTCACAATTGAATCACACCAAGGACTAATTGTTCCCTTTGACAAAGAGGTAATGAAATCTCGCGAACGATACGTATTAGAATATATGAGTCGTGTCTTGCGTTTGCGTGCGAATGCCAATCAATCTGGAGAGTTTTTCTGTCCTGATCAAAAAGAAATTTTAGATACGCTCCATATGTTCCAATGGGAAACTTCACAAATGCCTCTTATCAAATATGAAAAAGATATACAAGTTTGGCATCATCAAGCGTCTATATTCCCTGTAACGGAAAATAAGTATCTGTTACAGGAAGATATCGATGCTTTGCGCAAGGGATGTAAAATGTGGAATCCAGTGACGGAAACTTTTGGTGGTCGTTTGCGTCTTGTAATTGTTGTTGATGGAAAAGTCATTACAGAAGATTTGTTGAACGAATATGAAGAAGTATTGGAACGTGCGTGGGATGTACGTGTTATTTACGCAGGAAAAACATCAAGTGAGCGTTTGTGGGATATAATGCGAGGTGCGTGGGGAATTGTTATAGGGGGTGGTTTAGGTTTGGAAGTGAGTGGTTGGAATTGGTTGTTGCCAAAAGAAGCTGTTGTGGTAGAAGTTCAAGGTAATCAAGCACCAAACTCAACTGCCTTTCACATGAGTTGTATTTCGGGGTTAGAACACCGTTTTGTGAATACGACTGAACGCAATAAAGTTTTTGATGAAATATGGAGTGAATATGAACGAACCAAAGAAAAACAAGAAGAAGATACGAATTTACCTATTGTGTATTTACCTCGTAAAGATATGGAAGGGTATTTTGCTCACGCAGGAGATTCTTTCCGTGAAATGGCGAGACTTTGGGCAAAACGTGGCTTTTGTCGTGTAAAGGAACATCAAACGGCAACGCACTGTTGGTGGGGTTCTGTGGGAGCAAAAGGGGTATTATTGTATGACCGCCCAAATCATGATTGGCGTTTAGCCTCTCCTTTACCTGAAAAGGAATATACAATGGCATTGTTTGGCAATCCACAACCGACTGAAAAAGGGAAGGCGTGGTTTTTCTGGCCCCGTCGTCCAGAACTTGTAGAACAAATAGCGTTAGAAACACTTCCAAGTTGGAGCGAACGTTTAACAGGACTAGTCTTTTACGGTAAAATAGAAAATCGCGTACAAGAAAAACGTCGTACGAAAGTGGATTGGTCACTCGCATGTGAAAAAGGGGAGTATGTGATGGTCAAAGGAGCAGAAACAACATATGCCTTGACACATGAAGAGTATTTACGAAAACTCTCCAAGGCTCGTTTTGGGCTTTGTTTAGCAGGATATGGGAATAAGTGTCACAGAGAAGTGGAATGTATGGCGATGGGATGTGTTCCAGTGGTTGCTCCCGAAGTTGATATGGATTCCTATGCGGAACCTCCTGTGGAAGGTGTTCATTACATTCGCGTTCAAACGCCAGAAGAAGCAAAAGAACGTATCAAAGAGATTGGGGAACAAGAATGGACGACAATGTCCAATGCGTGTCGAACATGGTGGAAACGCAATTGTAGTTGTGAAGGATCCTTTGAATTAACAAAAAAATTAATAAATGAAACCAAATAAAATATCATCTAATAACAAAAATGTCGAGTTCGCTCACACATCAAATTACGCGTTTAGGAATGGAACTTGGTTTAGCGGTCAATGACTATAACGCACATACAACGGATTCATTTGATGAAATTATTAAAGTTACGTTAGCGTATATGGCCAAAGTCAAAGAGGCTGTACGTACAGGAATAATCCCTGAAAATGAAATATCAGATTATTTTGCTCTTGTTGGTCAAAGTTGGGCAAGTATTATTAGTCGTATTGAGAATGAATATACCGTTTAGGTAGTCAATCGTATTGTAAGTTTTTGAAGGGTTGTAGAATGTACCCCTGCGTTTTCGAGTTTATTGATGGTATCAATTAACCCGAGAGAACATATATGAACTTTTGATTTTGCTTCTTTATGTAAAAAGGGTTTGATGACTGTAAAAAGGGAAGTGATACACCAAACAGGATTAATAATAAAAATTCCACGTAAGGTATCTTTATATTTGGATTGAATTCCTTCAATTAATATGCGTGCTAATTTGGATTGTGTCAAGTCTTTTGTTTTCATGCCCTTACAATCAAAAATCCAAATCCAAGGATTTGGTTCTGTTTCTTGAAAATGTGCCATATAATATTGATATGCGTCCGGAGAATCGTCAGGTTCTAAGGGATTCGTGTAAAAGATGTTGGTGACACCATCGCGAAGAGTTCCTAACTTTTCGAAAGAGTGTGCTTTGTTATTTGTCAATTGACACCTTTGGCAATGAGTCATTTAGTTATTTGTGAAAAAAATACTTTACTTTTTATCCGTAAAAAATTGCCTTTGCCATTTTTTGTTGCGCTTTGCAGAGCTAAGCTCACAAAAAATGGATAAATCAAGCTCCTAAAAAATTGAATTATTTGCCAAATTAAAAATTGATCAGTCACTGTTATAGAGTAATTGTAAGAAATGTCCTCTTCTAACGCAAAATCAACTTTTGATGATTGTCCAGTGTGTTATGACAAACATACTGCACAAGTTCGCAAACCAGTCAAGTGTCCTTATTGTGATTTCGCAGCTTGTGTTCCTTGTAACAAAAAGTATCTTTTGGATTCCATGATGGATGCCCATTGTATGGGTTGTCGTCGTGCGTGGAACGATGAGTTTCTCGATTTGAATTTCACACGAGCCTTTCGTACAGGTCCTTGGAAGAAGCATCGTGAAGATGTGTTGATGGACCGCGAAATGGCTTTGTTGCCAACTCGCCAACCTCGTGTGGAAGCGTTACATAAGTTGCGCGAAGTTCAAGAAGAGAAACGGAAAATTAATGTGGAAGCCCAAGCAATCCAAGAAAAAATCCGCAAACTTCGTGAAGAACAAGATATCATTTTGGCAAAAAGTAATCGTTTAAATGGTCGTTTAACACGTTATGAACATGAATATCGTGGTGAAACCCCACCTGCTTGGACTTTGGGTGGAGAAGAAGCACCCAAACAAGACCGCGCACAGTTCATAATGAAATGTCCTGATGGTGAGTGTCGTGGTTTCTTGAGTACTGCCTATAAATGTGGTACATGTCAAAAGTATGCTTGTAAGGATTGTTTGGAAGTGTTGGGAATACAAAAAGCAGAAACACACACATGTAATGAAGAACAAAAAGCAAGTGTTTCTTTGATTATTAAAGAGTCAAAACCTTGTCCTAAGTGTGGTACTCGTATCAGTAAAATCGATGGTTGTTTTGCAAAAGATACTCCGATTTTGATGTGGGATGGTTCCTTAAAAATGTCACAGGATATTTGTGTCGGAGATGTTTTAATTGGAGACGATGGTTGTCCTCGTTGTGTAACCGATACAAGTTGTGGTGAAGATATGATGTATGAAGTAAAACAAAATGATGGTGTTTCCTATATAGTCAATAGTAAGCATAAACTTGCTTTAAAATTTAGTGGTGATAAACATATTTATTGGGTTGAAAGTGAAAATGCATGGAAAATGCGTTGGCTTGATCACAATACATTTGAAATGAAAAGCAAAAAGGTTAGTATTTCTGAAACAATGTCAAAGGAAAATGCTTTTGAAAGTTTAAAATCATTTCAACAAACAATAAGTTTTCCAGAAGTATTTGAAATTACTGTTGAAGATTATATTAAAACAAGTAAATCACTCAAAAAACATTTGATGGGATTTAAGTCAAATGGTATTGATTGGGGTCATAAAGATGTTAAAATAGATCCATACCTTATGGGGTTATATATAGGTGATGGTATAAATGATGGAATGTCTTTTGCTATTTCATCAGAATCAGATCCTGAAATTGTTCAATACTTATTGGATTGGTGTGATGAAAATAATTGCGAATTAGTCCATGACGCAAAATATAGATTCCGCATTCGTCGTTGTGGTTATGAACAAGGTCGTAAAGCTATTGGTAAAGGAAGTAGTACTGAATGTAATGGTTGCAAAGAAAAGAAATGTTCATTTTGTGATACATCACGTCAAATCCAAAATGTTAAAGAAAAAAAGATTCATCCTTTGAAAGAAGTGTTAGATGGATATGATATGACACGTAAAGCAAAGTGTATTCCAACTGATTATCTTGTTAATGATAGAGAAACTCGTTTGAAAGTACTTGGTGGAATTATTGATACAGATGGACATGTTTGTAACGAAGGAAAACGTATTCAAATTACTCAAGCAAACCATAGTTTAGCAAATCAGATTGCCTTTCTTGCTCGTTCTCTTGGTTTTATTGCACATGTGAATGTTGTTCATAAAAAACAAATCACCTTCTTTAACAATGAACCAAAAGATTATTCTGACCAACTTTGTGTAAATATATCTGGTGAAAATATTGGTGATATTCCAACAAAATTACCTCGTAAAAAATGTATGAATTCCACTCCAAATAAAGATTGGTTACGAACTGGAATTGAAGTTACTCCTCTTGAAAAAGGGGAATACTTTGGCTGGAGTATTGATGATAACAAAAGATTTATTCTTCCAGATTATACAGTTGTAAGAAACTGCGATCAAATGTGGTGTATTGATTGTCATACCGCTTTCTCATGGGCCACTGGCAAACAAGTTACAGGAGTTGTTCATAATCCTCACTATTACCAATACTTGCGGCAACAGAATGGCGGAGTTGCCCCGCGCAATGCCGGTGATGTTCCTTGTGGCGGTGTTCCAGCCTACTATGAAGTCTTGTCACGCTGTCGTAATTTGAGTGCTATTCAACAAAATGAACTGACAAGAATTCACCGTATTGTAGCTGAAATCAATGACCAACGAATTCAACGTTACCAAGGCGCTTTCAATGAAAATGATAATGGTGATTTGGGTACATCTTACTTGATTAAGGAAATTACCAAAGAGGAAATGAAAGACCAGTTGGCGAAACGAGAAGTCAAGCGCAATCGGGAAATGGCCATTCGGGCTGTCCTTGAAATGTTCGCAACAACGGGAACCATGATGCTCAATACAATTGCCAATAGCCAACAAGTGACTGTTGCGAGATATCAAGAGTATGTGAATGAGTTTCAAGCACTTCGGGATTACACTAACGAAAGTTTGCGTCGAATTGGTCAAATGAAACACTGTTCTGTTCCATTCATTGATCCTAGCGACTGGCGTTGGAAAACTAGAGGTTATGAACCAACTCGTAAAGTTGAACGCAAACCCAAATCGGGAAGCAACGCAAGAGCAGAATCTGAATCAGAGTCGGAGTCGGACTCAGACGAAGAGAAAGACAATGATATAGTTGAAGTTGAATAAAGACAAAGTAAGAAGACAAACTTCTTTTTTTGTATTTGTGTAAAAGGGGTTATTTATTTATGAAAAGTTAAACTTTTTAAATACTTAGCTACGTTTTTTTGCTTCCTTCATAGCATCCATCAAGCGCACTTTAGGATTTTTAGCTTTCATTTCGCGGTAAATTTTCATTACCTTTTGGTTCCATTCCTTGAGAGCAGGAGAAAGTTTGCGGGTCTTTTTACCACCTTTGCGTTTGCGTTTTCCGCCCATCATTTCACCATTCATTTCACCGTTTTTGCGTGTGTTGCGTTTGGCCATTTTGCTTTTCTACTCCTAACGCATAAAATAAAAATAGAGATTAAGCTTCTCCAGAATATCTGGAGAAGCTTAATCAACATACAAAGAACTTTCCAAAGTATCGTTAAAACGATATTTTGGAAACCCTTCATAGAGAGAAGAGATGAAAAATATCCAAGAATTTTGGATCTTAGTCACAGCAGCTATTTTTATTAACGGAGCATTTGCCTTGTTGTTATCACTCTTAACAACAGATGCTGATTTTGAATACACGCAACCTCCGAAACATGTAACATGGTTGGAACGATATTTTACCATGTTTTATTTTAGTGTAACTACTTTTACAACCGTTGGATATGGAGATATCGCTCCAAATTCAATGCGGGTACGATTTTTAGTTACTTTGTATCAATTATGTGTCTTTGGTGGCTTAGTGAGTGTTTTATTTAACCTCTAACACGTCTTTGTGTTTTTCTTCCTTTACGTTTGTGTCTGCGACCTCCTGAAAGAGGCGATTGAGCCATGTTATTGGTTTTTGGAACATTATTGGTTTTTGGAACATTATTGGTTTTTGGAACATTATTGGTTTTTGGAACATTATTGGTTTTTGGAACATTATTGGTTTTTGGAACATTATTGGTT
>JACCEA012289336.1_pt1 | contig 35927 bp, 30 predicted proteins | sample 7449851 | NCBI WGS metagenome assembly JACCEA01 (sample SAMN15323453, study PRJNA562643) | freshwater metagenome | isolation source: river surface water | place: USA:Blue River Watershed | collected 2017-08-18 | reverse complement strand
CCACTTGGTCGCGCGGAAGTTTCTTTAACCATTGATAACACAGATGGTTCATTGCCAATTGATTTCAGTGAAGTAACTATTTCACGTATTTTGTTCCGTAATGGACAGAGTGAATATCAAATTAACGGAGAAGGCGCTCGTTTACTAGATATTCAAGAACTACTTTCTGATTCAGGTATTGGCCGCGAAATGCATGTGATTGTGGGTCAAGGTCAACTTGATGCAATTTTGATGGCGACACCGGAAGAACGTCGCGCATTCATTGAAGAAGCAGCTGGCGTGCTAAAGCATCGTAAGCGCAAAGAGAAAGCCCTTCGCAAACTAGATTCAATGCAAGCCAACATGGCGCGCGTGCAGGATTTAACGGTCGAACTTCGTAGACAGCTAAAGCCTTTGGGTAAGCAGGCTGAAGTTGCAAAGAAAGCAGCAACGATTCAAGCAGATCTCCGAGATGTAAAGCTGCGCCTACTTGCAGATGACTACATTTCAATGAACAAAGTATTTTCAACTGAAGTTGCAGATGAAAATGCACTTCGTGAACGTCGCGCAATCGTAGAAGCAGATCTTGAGGGCGTTCGCGCACGCGAAGAATCGCTGGATGCCGAAGCTGCATTTGAAGGACCTTTGCTTTCTGCAGCTCAAGAGACTTATTACGCGCTAACAGGAATCCGAGAAAAATTACGTGCGGTTGCAGCGCTGGCTCAAGAGCGCACTCGCTTCTTGACTCAAGAACTTGAAATTACAGCTGGCCGTGATCCAGAAGCTTTGGAATCCGAAGCGTTAATTCTGCGCGAAGAGGAAAGTGAATTGCGATCTGGTTTGAATTCAAAACAAGATGAATTAAATCAAGCAATTCAAGCAATGCGCGCTCTGGAAGCAGATGTAAAGGCTGAAGAAGATCGAATTGCGGCGGCGCTTCGCGCAATTGCCGATCAGCGCGAAGGAACTGCCCGCCAAGAAGGTCACATTAAATCACTTCAAGCACGCCTTGATGCGATGTCGCAAGAAATTACTCGACTTACAAAGGCTCGCGATGATGCACAGACTCGCGCCGCAAACGCGCAATCTGAATACGCACAACATGAACTAGAGATTGCTAGCGCTGATAGTGGCGAAATTGGTTTGGATACTGCGTTCGAATCTGCAAAGCGCGATCTGGCAGAAGCTAAAGAATTAGTAGCTAAGCTAACTGAATCTGAGAGAAATGCAGACCGCAAACGTAATTCAATCGAATCCAAATTAGAGGCAATTCGATTGACAACTGCAAATCGCGATGGCGCAAGCGCATTGCTCCATGATTCAAGAGGCGTAAAAATTCTTGGATCTTTAGCTTCTTTGATTACGGTTGACCAAGGCTTCGAAGCAGCGGTAGCAGCAGCACTAGGTAGCTTGGCAGATTCAGTTGTAGTTCAAGATATGAATGCGGCTGTAACTGCGATTAGCGCCTTGAGGAATGAGAATCTAGGCCAAGCTGAATTATTAGTTTCAAATAATGCTGTCATTAGTGGGGCACAAGTGCCAAGCGGATTAACTCCGATTCTAAATCACGTACGAGGAAGTGAAGTTTCAAGTTTGCTTGCTGCATTGCTTGGAAATACTGCGGTTGCAGATGATGCCCGAAGTGCCGCTGAAATTCTAAATGCAAATCCAAATGTAAATGTTGTCACCAGAGATGGAGATACTTTTACTGCAACTCGCGTACGCGGTGGTTCAAAGAATTCAAGTTCACTAGTTGAAATTCAGGCATTAATTAATCAACTTTCAGAAGAGCTAACCACCGCAACCCATGAATGCGAACGCTTAAGTTTTGAGATTCAGAATGCACAGCATGCCTTGAGCAATCGCCAGAGCGAATACGACCAGGCATTATCAAGGCTAAATGATTCTGATGCCCGAATCTCAGCTCTAACAGAACAATTAGCGGTAGCTGGTCAAAACATTAAGTCTGCAAATGCAGAAGTTGAGCGCTTGAACATTGCAATCAACGAAGCGGATAATGAGCGACGTTCAGACGAACGCGAACTAGAGATCGCAAAGAGCCAATTGGGCCAACATGGTGAAATTTCAGAACCAGATCACTCGCAAGCAGAAGCACTTAGAGAGAAGTTAACCTCTGCTCGAAGTGTCGAGGTTGAAGCCCGTTTGGCGGTTCGAACCGCTGAAGAGCGCGTTAACTCAATCGCAGAGCGAGCTCAAGCGCTTGAAGCGGCTGCGCAATCTGAACGAATAGCAAATGAAAATGCAATTGCACGTAGAGCTACTCGAGCACAAGGTGCGGTTATTTCACAAGCAATCGGAGAAGCCGCTTACGAAACTTTGGTTCACATCGAACGTTCAATCGCTAAAGCCGGTGCCGAACGCTCTCGTTTGGAAGAATCAAAACAGAATCGAGAAGGCGAGACCCTTGCAGTTCGTACTCGCAATCGCGAATTAACTCACGAACTCGAACAATTAACATCTAGTGTTCATCGAGATGAGTTGGCTAGAAGTGAACAGCGCCTACGTATTGAAGCTCTTGCGCAGAAAGCGCTTGAGGAATTTGGTGTAGATGTCGAAACACTTCAAAACGAATATGGCCCACATAAAGACGTACCTACCTTCTTTGAGACCGAGGACGGACAGATTATTGAAGGAGAACATGTTCCATATCGTCGTGATCAGCAAGAGAAACGTTTGGCCCAGACTGAAAAGCAATTGAATTTACTTGGAAAAATCAATCCACTTGCGCTCGAGGAGTACAACTCAGTGGAAGAGCGCCTGAAGTTCTTGTCTGAGCAGCTTGAAGACTTAAAGCGCACCAAAAAGGATTTATTAGATATCGTAAAAGAGGTTGACGATCGTGTTCAATCTATTTTCATGGAGGCTTTTGAAGAAACCGCGAAACACTTCAAAGATATCTTTGCTCGACTTTTCCCTGGCGGCGAAGGTCGTTTAATTCTTACCAACCCAGAGGATCCACTTACTACTGGAGTTGATATCGAAGCACGCCCGCCAGGAAAACGAGTAAAGCGCTTATCTTTGCTATCTGGCGGCGAGAAATCACTAACCGTTGTGGCGATGTTGGTTGCTATCTTTAAATCGCGTCCAAGCCCGTTTTATATTCTTGACGAAGTTGAAGCAGCGCTTGATGATGTTAATTTACAGCGTCTTCTTGGCGTACTTGAAGATCTTCGCACCAGTTCGCAACTAATCATCATCACACACCAAAAGCGCACCATGGAAGTTGCAGATGCACTTTATGGCGTAACTATGCGCGGTGATGGAGTCACTGAAGTTATTTCGCAGCGTTTACGCGAATCCGAAACAGTATGAGCCTCTTTAAGAAGTTCGTAGATAAATTCACAAATAAATCTGAAACCGCTGCGCCAATCCAAGAGATTGAGATTAAAGAATTACCTAAAGATGATATTTGGTCAAAGCCAATATCGCTTGAAATAAAAGATTCTGATTGGGATGAATTGGCAAGCGACCTAATTCAATCTGATTTAGGCAGAGAGTTAACAAGCGAACTAATCGAAGCAGGTAAGCGTTCTAAAGAGAAGCCACTTCAAGCCATAAAATTGAAATTAGAAGAAGCGCTTTCAAAAAAATCCAGGGAAACCAAAGCGGGAGTAATTTTGGTAGTCGGGGTAAACGGAACTGGCAAAACTACTTCGGTTGCTAAGTTAGCAAAGCAACTTCCAGGTAAGACCGTCTTAGCTGCAGCAGATACGTTTCGTGCAGCGGCTGTTGAACAATTAAGCACCTGGGGTCAAAGAATTGGCGTTGAGGTTATTAGTGGCGCGGCAAATAGCGATCCAGCAGCAGTTGCATTTGATGCATCTAAGAAGTTTATGGATTCAGGTGCTGACAATTTAATTGTAGATACCGCGGGGCGATTACATAATAAAGCTGACTTAATGGCTGAACTTGGAAAGGTACGACGCGTTATCGAAAAGAGCGCACCGGTTTCTGAAGTGCTATTGGTTATCGATGCGACTACTGGACAAAATGGTCTTGCTCAGGCTCAGGTATTCACCGAAGCTGTTGAAGTAACTGGAATTATCCTCACCAAGCTTGATGGCTCTGCTCGTGGCGGCATCGCCCTAGCTATTGAGCATAAATTTAATATCCCAATTAAATGGGTGGGAAGCGGTGAAGGGGTAGATGACTTTGCCCCTTTTGACGCTCAAAGTTACCTATCAGGGCTACTTGGTTAACACCTTTGTAACATTCTGAACAAATAGCCTTTACCTATTCTTATTCTTTTGGCAACACATAAAGCAGCTCTTTGTAACGTAAGAGGCCGAAACTTCATCTATCTCAGCGTTGAGTTATTCCGTTTTCAATTTTCAACAATTGACTTCTATTAAGGATTATTCATGGATGTAGTTTTAAATTCTGGAGACACTGCTTGGGTTCTTGCAAGTAGTGCGCTGGTTTTATTAATGACGCCAGGACTTGCGTTCTTCTATGGCGGCATGGTTCGCACTAAGAGCGTATTGAACATGATGATGATGTCATTCATAACAATTGGCATCGTTAGTGTTTTGTGGGTTATCTATGGCTACAACTGGGCTTTTGGTTCTAGTGCAAATTCACCGTGGATTGGTGGCTGGGGTCTATCAGGTTTAGGTGGCACAGTTGAATCATTTGCAAACAACGGTGGCGTTTATCCAATTCCAACGCTGGTATTTAGTTCATTCCAATTAATGTTTGCGATTATCACTCCAGCCTTGATATCAGGCGCAATCGCAGATCGCACAAAATTTACCGCATGGGCAATTTTTGTTGCTGCTTGGGTAAGTATTGTCTATTTCCCAGTAGCTCACTGGGTCTTTGATTTTGGCGATAAAGTCGGCGAAGAGTTAATTGGCGTTGGTTATTTAGCCGGTAAAGGTGTTCTAGATTTCGCAGGTGGTACCGCGGTTCATATCAATGCTGGTGCTGCAGGTTTAGCACTTGCAATAATTTTAGGTAAGCGACATGGCTGGAGACGTGATCCTATGCGTCCACACTCTCTTCCATTAGTTCTACTAGGTTCTGGTTTACTTTGGTTTGGTTGGTTTGGATTTAATGCAGGTAGCGCTCTAGGTGCTAACGGCATTGCCGGACTTGCATTAATCAATACCCAAGTTGCAGCGGGTGCCGCACTAATAGGCTGGTTATTAGTTGAAAAAATCCGAGATGGACATGCAACCTCACTTGGTGCAGCATCTGGTGCAGTTGCAGGCCTAGTCGCAATCACACCTGCTTGTGCATTTGTTGCTCCTTGGGCAGCAGTAGTACTTGGTTTAATTGCTGGAATTTTGTGTGCGTTAGCAGTGGGCCTTAAGTACAAGTTTGGCTTTGATGATTCTCTAGATGTGGTTGGAGTTCACTTAGTTGGCGGCCTTTGGGGTTCAATCTCAGTGGGAATTTTTGCAACAAAGCAGGTAAATAGCATCGGTGGCGATGGAGCTCTATATGGCGGTGGCTTAGATCTACTTAAGACTCAAGCTTTAGGTTCGCTATTAGTGCTTGCGTATTCATTCGTAGCTACATTGATTATCGGATTCATTATTGAAAAAACTATTGGATTCCGAGTTTCTCAGGAAGCAGAAATTACAGGTATCGACTTGGCTGAACACCGAGAAACATCATACGAACTATTCAATTCAAGCCGTGGAGGTACAACAGTATGAAGCTAATTACCGCAATCCTAAAGCCATTCAAGTTGGATGAAGTGAAAACGTCTCTCCAAGCACTTGGAGTAAATGGAATGACAGTTTCTGAAGCATCAGGCTTTGGAAGACAACGTGGACACACAGAGGTTTACAGAGGAGCGGAATACACCGTTGATCTAGTGCCAAAAGTGCGTCTTGAAGTAATTGTCGATGATTCGGATGTGGAATCGGTTGTAGGGGCAATCGTGAAAGCTGCGAATACCGGTTCAATAGGTGATGGAAAAGTTTGGGTCACATCGATAGAACAGATTGTTCGCGTTCGCACGGGAGAACGCGGCACCGAAGCTATCTAATAAATTTATTAGATAGTCTAGAGAAATGGGTTTGCCAGAGCGCAAGGCGAGATCAAACGAGAGTGATGCTTACCTTTCCCATCTTTATCTAGAAGCAGGCAAACCAAACGGGATAACGCTCGTCGCGGTCGGTGGTTACGGCCGCGGCGAGCTATCTCCGGGTTCAGATTTAGATTTACTTATTCTTCATGATGGCTCTTTGGGCAATTTGTCAGAGTTCGTTAACTCAATGCTTTATCCGATTTGGGATAAACAAGGTCCATCATCACTTCCTAAAAGTATTGATTACTCGGTTCGTACAATCAAAGAGACCAAAGAAGCTTGGCAGGATCTAAAAGTTGCTCTTGGATTACTTGATGCAAGATTTATTTGTGGGGAGATTTCTCAATTTGAATTAATTAAGCAGGAAGCAGAAGTTGCTTGGAAAAAAGATCGCCTAGAAGAACTTCGGATGACTCTAAACGAAAGACATCAGCGATTTGGTGATTTGGCATATTTACTCGAACCGGACATTAAAGAAGCTCGAGGCGGAATTAGAGATATCAATGCCTTAAGAGCAATACAACGCAGTGAAGTCATTGCAATAAACACAGATCAATTAGATGAATTTGAAGAGAAATTATTAAATGTAAGAGATAGCCTGCATAAGGTAAGTGGAAGAGATAAAGATCTGCTGCTTTTCCAGGAACAAGATAAAGTTGCGGCAGATTTAGGTTTAGTTGATGCGGATGTCCTAATGGGGCAAGTCGCTACCATTGCTAGATCAATCGACTATCAATTAAATGTCGCTTGGCATAGATATGACAATCGACGCAGTAAGTTTTCCTTTAGAAAACCAAAAGCAACCAATGTTGGAAAGAATATTGGAGTAGAGAACCACGAAATAATTATCGAAGCGCTGGACCCAACTGTTGGCATGCGAGCAGCTGCAAAAGCTTCTCAATTGGGTTTGCCAATCTCATTAGATTCTTGTGAATTAATTAAAGGTCTTGGCTTGGAAAATCCTTGGCCGCGAGAAGCTCGAGAAGATTTGGTGGCTTTTATCGGCGGTGGAAGTGCAATGGAACGAGTTTGGGAAGCGCTAGATCAAGCGGGAATTATCGAAGAGTGGCTTCCTGAATGGAGCACTGTTCGATCTTTGCCGCAGAGAAATGCCCTACATCGCCATACTGTTGATAGGCACATGGTGGAAACAGCCATTGTTGCCGCAAAATTAACCAGATCCGTTCATAGACCAGATTTACTCTTAGTCGGTTCGCTATTTCATGACATCGGCAAAGGCACAGAAGAAGATCACTCTGAACGAGGTGAACGCCTTATCGAACCTATTGCGAAGAGAATAGGTTTTTCAGATACAGATATTCGAACTTTGCAATTCCTAGTTCGAAATCATTTGCTCTTATCAAGTACTGCAACCCGCAGAGATTTAGATGATCCAGCAACAATTCAATCTATTCTAGATGTGGTCCCAGATTTGCAGCACCTTGAGCTTCTGCATGCACTTTCGATAGCTGATGGAGAAGCCACCGGCAAAGCCGCTTGGAGTGAATGGAAAGCGCGTTTAGTAAGGGATTTAGTAAATCGCGTAAAGAGCGCAATGAAAGGGACGTTAGTTGCGCCAGAAATGGAATTGAATGAGCTGCAGAAACAAGAGGCTGCTAATAGTGATTTAAAAGTTTCAATATCCGAAAGTTCAGGAAGTTTTGCTATTGAAATTATCGCGCCAGATAGCACTGGCTTGTTCTCGATTGTTGCTGGCACTTTAAATTTATTGAAACTAGATATTAGAGCTGCTAAAACCAGAACTCATGGCAAATCAGCTGTAATGACTTGGATAGTGAATTTGGATCCGTTTGCCACACTTCCAACAGATGTCAAAATAACGCAAGCGCTACAGGATGCGCTAGGTGATAACGAGAAGTTGGCGCAGAAAATTGATGCCAAAGTTAAGTCATATGCACCGCTACCCGGGGTGCCAGTACCTCCACCGGAAGTGGAAATTATTGAAGATTTAGCATCGAGTGCCACAATTATTGAAATTAGAAGTCATGACCGCCCGGCATTGCTTTACCGAATCGGTGCTGCAGTCCGACAATTGGAAGTCGATATCCGCTCTGTAATTGCATCTACTCTTGGCGCTGAAGCAATTGACACACTTTACGTAACTGAAATATCAGGCGAAAAACTCTCAAAAACCAAAGCTGAAGAGGTAGTGGCGAGTATCCGTTTCGCAATCGATTAAGATTCACCAATCATGTTCGAAGGCCTTACCTCAAGATTTAGCGGCGCGTTCTCAAAACTGCGAAGCCGCGGAAAGTTATCGTCTTCGGATATCACTGATACCTTTGCAGAAATTCGTGATGCGCTAATTGACGCAGACGTAGCTCTAGATGTAGTTAATGAGTTTGTCGACAACACCCAAAATAAATCTTTAGATCTCTTAAAGGATATCCAAGCTGGCACGAATCAAGCACAGGCAGTATTTGATTTAGTACATACTGAATTAGTAAATATTCTAGGTGGTTCGGCTAGACGTATTAGATTTTCCAAAAATCCACCAACTGTCATCATGTTGGCAGGTTTGCAAGGTGCCGGTAAAACCACATTGGCTGGAAAATTAGCTAAATATCTTAAAGAGCAAGGTAACACTCCACTATTAGTTGCTTCAGATTTGCAGCGTCCAAACGCGGTTACGCAATTGCAGGTAGTAGGAGAGCAAGTAGGAGTACCAGTATTTGCTCCTCAACCAGGCAATGGAATTGGCGATCCAATTAAAGTTGCAAAAGATGGTTTGGATTTTGCGAAGCAAAAGCTACACAACATGGTCATTGTGGATACGGCAGGACGTCTTGGTGTAGATCAAGAGCTGATGAACGAAGCCATGGCTATCAGAGATGTAATAAATCCTGACGAAATTCTTTTTGTTGTTGATGCAATGATCGGACAAGATGCGGTACGTACTGCGAATGCATTTGGAGCAGGTGTCGGCTTTGATGGTGTCGTGCTTACCAAATTGGACGGTGACGCTAGAGGTGGCGCAGCGCTTTCAATCGCAAAGCAAACTGGCAAACCAATTCTCTTCGCTTCTACTGGCGAAAAGTTAAGTGACTTCGATGTCTTTTATCCAGAGAGAATGGCTTCTCGTATTTTGGGAATGGGAGATATTGCCACTCTTGCAGAGCAAGCAAAAAAGGCTTTAGACAGTGAAACTTCTAAGAAATTAGAAGAGAAATTTGTTAAAGGTGAAGATTTTACTTTAGAAGATTTTCTGGAGCAGTTGCAGGGCATTGCCAAGATGGGCAATATGTCCAAAATACTCTCAATGATTCCTGGTGCTGCCAATAAGCAAATGCAGAAACAATTAGAAGCAATTGATGATTCAGAAATCACAAAATCAACTGCAATTGTTCAATCAATGACGCCAGCAGAGCGCAGAGATCCAAAGATTCTTAATGGTTCGCGTCGAGCTCGAATTGCAAAGGGCAGCGGTCGCCAAGTTTCAGAGGTTAATAATTTGGTAGATCGATTTGGCCAGGCGCAGAAAGCAATGAAGATGGCAAGAAGCGGTGCAGCTATTCCGGGCATGCCAGCAATGCCAGGTATGCCAGGTATGCCAGGTATGCCAGCAATGCCAGGCATGTCAGGTGCAGGAAGTAAGAAGCCTCCCATTCCAAATAAGAAGAAGTCCAAGAGTGGCAATCCCGCAAAGAGAGCCGCCGAAGAGGGGCGCTAAGAGCTTAAATTGCCCGATTTGGCCGATTCTCAGAGCGCTGGCAGAATTACGACCCTGAGCGCGGCCCTCTACCCGCGTCGGATGTAAAGGCAAGAAAAGTTCCCACGAACTCCATTGTGGAAATTCTTCTGGCATAGATAGCAAAATTTTATTTATTAGGAGCAATACTTTGGCAACAAAGATTCGTTTAATGCGTCTTGGAAAAATTCGCACACCTTTCTACCGTATCGTCGTTATCGATTCTAAGAAGGCGCGTAATGGTCTATCAATCGAAGAGATTGGTCGCTATGTTCCAGGAAAGAATCCATCAGTAGTAGAGGTCAACTCAGATCGCGCACAGCACTGGTTAAAGGTTGGCGCACAGCCATCTGCAGCAGTGACAAAGTTATTTAAGCTAACAGGCGACTGGGGTAAGTTCACAGGTGAAGGTTCAACTTCAAGTTCGGTAGAACCACAGAAGCCAGGATTTGATAAGAAGGCTAATTACGAAGCTGCAGTTAAAGCTGCTGCTAACGAACCAGCCGAAGGCGCAACAACTGCAAAGAAGAAGGCGCAAGATAAATTAGCTGCGAAGTCTGCTCCTGCACCAGTTGCTGAAGTTGTAACTGAAGAAGCACCAGTTGCAGAAGCTGTTGCTGAGGAAGCACCAGCAGCAGAAGCTGTGGCAGAGGTAGTTGCTGAAGAAGCTGCTCCAACAGCAGAAGCAACAGAAGAAGCAGCAGCTGAATAATGCTTGACGAAGCTCTAGAACATTTAGTTAAAGGGATTGTTGAAAATCCTGAAGATGTAATTGTTAAAGAGAAGACACATCGTCGTGGCACAACTCTTGAAGTTAATGTCAATCCAGAAGACATTGGCAAGGTAATCGGTCGCAACGGACGTACTGCGAAAGCGCTACGTACTGTGATGAGCGCGCTTGCAGGTCGTTCGGTACGCGTAGATCTCATCGAGGCTGACGAAGTTCGTTAGCGCTCTTTAATGAGACTTAACGTTGGGCGCATTGGACGTGCTCACGGAATTTTAGGTGAAGCGACAATCGAGGTTCGCACGGACGAACCCGAGCGTCGCTTTGCTGTTGGCGCAGAAGTTCTAACCGAAGATGGCAAATTAACTATCTCTAGCGCACGCGTTCACAACGGAATTCTCTTGCTTGGCTTTGAAGGTATAAACACTCGCAATGATATAGAGAAGCTTCGCAACACTTTGCTCTATGCCGATGTAGATATAAACGAATCTGGCGAAGATGAAGATGATTACCACGTACAACAATTAATTGGTCTTCGAGCAGAATTAGAAGATGGTTCAGAATTTGGCGTAGTTACCGATGTCTTGAATCTGCCAGCACAAGATTGTCTTGTAATCAAAACTAAGAGCGGCGAGGTATTAATTCCTTTTGTCCGCCAGCTCGTACCTATCGTTGATTTAGCAGGTAAGAGAGTTGTAGTTATTCCACCGGTGATGTCATGAAGTTAGATTTCATCTCTATATTCCCTGAATTTTTCGAACCACTAAAACTTTCACTAATTGGAAAAGCACGTGACAAATCAATTATCGAAATAGGCGTGCATGACTTAAGAGACCAAGCGATTAATGTTCATCGCCAAGTAGATGACACACCATATGGTGGCGGCGCAGGCATGGTCATGATGCCGGAAGTTTGGGGTAAAGCAATTGATAAAGTCATTACCCAGGAATCCGAACTAATTATATTAACTCCAGCCGGCCAGCTTTTTAATCAAAGAATGGCTGAAGAACTTTCAAATTCTGCTCATCTAATTTTTGCTTGCGGACGCTATGAAGGCATCGATGATCGTGTGCGTCAATATTATTTAAATGAAGGTTTCAAAGTACGTGAAGTATCAATTGGTGATTACGTATTAAATGGCGGTGAGGTAGCAGCAATCGTAATTGCCGAGGCTGTTTCAAGACTAATTCCAGGCGTACTTGGAAATCCTGAATCTATTGTTGATGAATCACATTCTGAAGATGGCTATATTGAATATCCCGCATTTACAAAACCTGCTGAATGGCGTGGTATAAAAGTTCCGGATGTTTTACTCTCTGGCAATCATGCAGAAATCGCAAAATGGCGTAAGTCTGCTGGTGAATCACGCGCAAATCACAACCAGTAAAGGGCTTGCACTCGCGAAAGTGAAATCGAGCCGATTTTTAAGAATAAACTCACTCTGTGCGTGTTATTAATTATGAGCAATTAAAGAGTGTCTTAGCTCAGCAATCAGAATGGCCTCGCATTGTGGCCTCTGGAAATTTCGCACCACCAATGACTTTATTGAAAGCTGCAGATGAAACTATTGAGAATTTCAATCTGCATATGTTGAATGCGCACCCTGGCATACCTGATCGCGAAGGTGTTGATTACGAATCTGCTTTCGTGGGGCCAGCCATGCGGCGACACCCACGACTTCACTACATACCATCGCGATTATCAATGGTTCCGATTCTATTTCGTGATCACTATCGTCCAGATATAGTTTTTCTACACACTTCACCTCAAAGATACGACACAGTCTCTCTGGGGGTTGAAGTAAATATTCTCCCTGCGGCTATCGAAGCTGCCAGAGCCCGTAATGGAATCGTGATAGCTCAGGCTAACAAGCAAATGCCTTACACATATGGCGATGCACAAATTTATGAATCTGAGATTGATTATCTAATTGAAGTTGATGAGCCTTTGCTAGAAAAACCGGTTGCACAAATTACTGATACCCAAAAAGAGATTGGTAATCGAATTGCCGCTTTGATTGAGAATAACTCAACCTTGCAGTTAGGTATTGGCGGTGTACCTGATGCGGTATTAGGCGCATTAACTAATCGCAAGAATATGCGCATTTGGACTGAAATGTTTAGCGATGGGGTATTAGATTTATTCAAAGCTGGAGTTTTAGATGAAGAGCTGCCATTAAATGCATCATTTTTATTCGGCTCACGTGAACTTTACGACTGGGTGCATTTGAATCGAAAAATCAGAATGCGTAGAACCGAAATTTCAAATGACCCATCAGTTATAGCCCGCCAAGCGAAAATGACCTCGATCAATTCTGCCCTACAAATTGATTTGTATGATCAGGCGAACGCATCCTTTGTTAGAGGTCAAATTTATTCTGGATTTGGTGGCTCAACTGATTTCATCGTTGGAGCGCTACATTCTCGAGGCGGTCAATCTTTTATGGCGCTACCTTCATGGCATCCAAAAGCTGATGTCTCAACAATTATTCCAAAACTTGATACTCCGGTAACGTCTTTCCAGCACTCGTATGTGGCAACCGAGCAGGGAATCGCCCCATGTTTTGGCCATCCAACCAAACAACAAGCAGCAAACATAATCAGATATGCAGCACATCCAGATGCTAAAGAAGAGCTGGCTAAAGCAGCAGCTGAAATGAATTTACTTTAATAAATCTGGAAGATTTTTAAACCATTCAAGCGCTTTTGGGTTTGCTAAAGCGTCTAAGTTTCTAACTTCTCTGCCATTAATTACATCTGTAACGGCCAACTCGACTAATTTATTTGATTTGGTACGCGGTAGCTCAGGCGCCACAATGATCTTATCCGGGACGTGTCTTGGACTAGCTTGATCTCTAAGCGCTTTCTTAATCTCTTTAGCAACGTCTTCATCAAATTTTTGTCCCTCTTTTAAGACGACAAACAACACTACCCGGGTGTCATTGTCCCAATCTTGAGAAACGGCCATGCACTCTTGAATTTGCGGAAACGTTTCAACAACTCGATAAATTTCGGCAGTTCCAATTCGAACACCTTTTGAATTTAAGGTAGCGTCGCTTCTACCAAATAAAGTGAAGCCACCAGTTTTACTAACTGATGCAAAATCCCCGTGCGTCCAAACACCTGGAAAGCCTTCAAAGTATGCTGATAAATATTTCTCATGATTTGCATCGCCCCAGAAACCAATTGGTTTTGATGGAAACGGAACGGTGCAGACCAATTCACCTTTCTCATCTTCTTTTGCGATTTCGCCTTTAGCATTAAATACTTTTGTTGCCATGCCTAAACAAGGCCCTTGTAACTCACCGCGATATACACCAAGGGTTGGAACTGAGGCGACAAAGCAACCGCAGATATCAGTGCCACCTGACATTGAAGCAAGATGGACATCAGCTTTCACATGTTTATATATGTAATCGAAACCCTCAGGAACCAATACCGACCCAGTCGAACCAATCATGCGCAAATTGGAGAGATCATGACTTTCAGATGGCTTTAATCCAACTTTCTTAATGCCATCAATAAATTTTGCTGACACTCCAAAAAAATTCAACTTCTCTTTCTCTGCAATGTCAAAGAGTCGTTGGGCTCTTGGGAATACCGGAGAACCATCAAACAGGACAATGGTTACGCCGCGAATCAGACACATAAATAACCAATTCCACATCATCCAGCCACAGGTGGTGAAGAAGAAAACTCTTTCACCTGCTTTCATGTCGAATTGATACAACTGTTCGGCACCTGCTTTGAGCATGACTCCTGCGCCGCTGTGAGTGATGCATTTAGGTTTACCGGTGGTACCCGAAGAGAAGAGCACGAAGCCAGGGTGGTCAAATGGCAGTCTTGTAAATTCTGGTTTTGCACCACTGAACGGCGCAATCCAAGTTTCAAATTCAGAGATTCGAATCGCTTTCTTTAAAGTAGGCAGTAGCGCAATGATTTCATCGGCCTTGTCTTTTAAATCAAAACTCTTGCCACTGTATTGGTAATCATCTCCCAACAGAATTAACTTAGGTTCGACTTGTCCAAAGCGGTCTTCAACTGCATTAGGGGCAAAATCTGGTGAAGCGGTAGAAATAATTGCTCCAATACTGAGTGCACCTAAAGCAAAAATCATTACTTCTGGAACATTTGGTGCCCATGCAACTACCCGATCACCTACAGAGATTCCTAAATCTTTCATAGCTGCAGCAACGGCAGCACTTTTCTCTCTGAGTTCGGCATATGTAATTTCACGTCTTGTGCCATCTTCAAGAATTCCAACAATTGCAACGCCATCTCCGTGGGCGAGCAAGTTTTCAGCCACATTAATCACACCGTTTGGAAAAAACTTTGCGTCAATAAATCGCTCGCCACTTTGGTAGGCGATATCACCCTTTTCTCCAATTAGATTCAAGTCATCCCAAGCACGTGACCAGAAATCTCCGGGATTCTCGATACTCCAAGTATGCAAGCCCCAGTAGTCAGTATTTTTTTCGCGCTCTAATTTACCCAACGCGGTTTCTTGCGGATTACTAGGTTGAAAGAGCAAGCTCACTTTTTAGCTATCGCCCTCGCGCGTAATTTGTAATAAGCGCCAGATAATCCTCCTGGCGCAAACATCACCACAAGTATAAATAGTATTCCTAGAGTTAAAGCTGGCTCAGATAATGGACCACCAATAATTTTCGGCAGATCTGTGAAGAATGGCTGTTGAGTTAAATCCTGCATTCGAGTAGTTGCAACCGAATAGAGAATGCCACCAATCACTGCACCCCAACGAGTTACCGCTCCACCAAGAATAACCATAAGCAGTAGCGCAATCGTTAAATTGGCATCAGCAAATCTAGGAGCTGCGCTGCCTGCGGCAAGCAACATAATTACACCTAAGAAGCTGGCAAGAGAACCTGCGATTACAAAAGAAAGTAGCTTGAATTTCTGGGTATCCAAACCAAGAACTTGTACGCGTAATTCATTATCTCTAAGGGCTGCAAATACACGTCCAGCTGAACTCTCCGTGATCCACCAAATAATTGCATAAACGACGATTAACGCAAGTAAAGCTGTCCAATAAAGATACTTGGTATTTACAACACCAATCCAGAATTGTGGAACTTTTGTGGCATCTAGAGCAATTCCATTTTCGCCGCCAGTTAAACCAAAGAAATTGCGATTAATAATTACGTGTCCCGCCTCGCCAAAAGCTAACGTCACCATCGCAAATGTAATGCCGGTTGTGCGTAGAGAAGCCATTCCGACTAGCATCGCAAAAATCGCAGTGATTGCCACCGCAATAACCATAGCTAAATACCAAGGAACTACATCATGGTTAATAAGAATGCAGGTGATGTACATACCTGAACCAAAGTAAATTGCATGACCGAATGAGAGCAGTCCTGTGAACCCGAATAGAAGATCGTAGGTCAATGCCAATCCGCCATAAATAAAAGCAACTGCCAAAGTTTGTTGTAAGCCAGGTTGAGCCAATGGATTTCCGCCCAGCATCGGTGCGATAGCAAAAAGCACAAGTACGACTGCAAGCAGCTGACGGGAATACTTCCAACGCAACATTATGACGCCGCCTTTCCAAGTAAACCTTGTGGTCTAATTAGTAAGACTCCAGCTAGCAGAATTACAACTACGAAGTCTCCTAAGCCGGTGACATAGTAATTCGCGAACTGACGGATTACGCCGATCATCATTGCTGCTATAAAACTTCCGGGAACGCTGCCCATGCCGCCGATTACCACGACGATGAAACCATAAATTAAATATTGGCCAGCGATAAGTGGAGATACACCGTTTGCATAGACTGAAATCAAGACGCCGCCAACTCCCGCCGCAAATCCACCTAGAAAGAAGACAGTGCTAAATGCACGACGTACATTGATTCCCAGCGCGGCAACCATATTTCTATTCTCAACACCCGCGCGAATAATTAAGCCAATTCGGGTGTACTTAAGAAGCGCCCAGTTAGCAATCAAAAGTATTAGCGCGGTTCCGATGTAGAAGAAACGATCGGCTGGAATGATGGCACCTGCAATATTTACTCCATTAAGGAAATACGGGGGAGTTGGATAAAGAACCAAATCGTTTCCAAACCAACCACCAAGTGCAGCTCCAACTACAAGTGCAACACCAACAGTAACAAGCGCTTGATCAACATGACGCTCATACATTCGGGCGATAATTAATTGCTCCATTAGCAACGCAAATGCGCCAGCCCCTAAGCCACCTATCAACATTGATAAAAGGAATTTTGGAGTTGTAATCATGAATCCAGATTGCTTGGCATACCAAAATCCGAAAAATGCACCTACAGTTAAGAAAGCCCCATGTGCAAAGTTAAGAACTCCCATTAGCCCATAAATTAAGGAGAGGCCTGAAGCCACCAAAAAGTAAAGCGCACCTAGTCCGATGCCAGTAATAAGAATTAGTAGGAACGTTGACATCATTTGCCTCCTACGCCGAGCATTTGATGAACCCATTTTTCATCATGCAGAACTTCTGGTCCACCCTGGTAAACAACTTTGCCCTGATCCATCACAATCACATTCTCTGCAATACGTTTAACCAATGCCAAGTTCTGTTCGACTAGCAACATGGTGTTTTCATGAGCTACCTGCGCCAATGCATCAGCTACTTCAGTAACAAGTTTTGGCGCTAAACCTTTGGTTGGTTCATCAACTAGCAAGATTTCGTTCTTATTTAGTAAGGCTCTAGCAATAGCAACCATTTGTTGCTGGCCACCAGATAAAGAACCAGCGCGCTGCTGGGCACGGGTATCAAGTTCCGGGAAGAGCGAATGTACAAATTTGTACGCATCCCCATGATCTTTGCCTCGCGCCGCAAGCGCCAGATTCTCCTTAACCGAAAGCGAAGAGAAAATTTCGCGATCTTCGGGGATGTAGGCAATTCCTGATTTGGCGATTTTGAAGGTATCGCCATTTAGAATTTCGGAGCCTTTGAAAGAGATGGAGCCAGTACCAGGATAAAAACCCATTATTGTTTTTAAAGTTGTTGATTTACCAACGCCATTTCGGCCTAGCAGTGCAGTTACTTTGTTATTTGGTACATCAAAGCTGACGCCATGGAGGATATGAGATTGGTTGATCTTTACATGTAGATCTTTAATGGATAGCACATTGCTCATAGCGCTTCTCCAATGTAAGCAGATTGAACCACCGGGTTATTGATTACGTTTTGTGGAGTATCGCAGACTAATAATTCACCATAGTTAAGAACTGCGATTCGATCAGCCAGCCCCAAAATAACTTCTAGGTGGTGCTCAACAATTAATACCGTTTTATTATGTTCGGTTTTGAGTGATCTAATGATTTCGACCAACTCGGGTACGTTTTCAACACTCATGCCTGCCATTGGTTCATCGAGTAGGACAATCTCACTTTTTGATGCGAGTACGATTGCAATTTCAAGTCGGCGCTTATCGCCATGAGATAGGGACCCAGCCACTTGCATCGCACGAGGTGATAAGCCAACTTTGGCCAGACATTCATGTGCGTGCGCAACCACATCTGTAAATTTGTAGGCGTTCTTGGTCAGATTCATTGATTTGCCATTTGCAGCTTGTGCGGCAATTCGTACATTTTCTAAACAACTTAGATTTGCGAAAATAGAAGAAGTTTGGAAAGTGCGTGCTAAGCCAACTTTCGCTCTTTCATATGGCTTTAACGAAGTCACATCTAGATCATTTATGAATATTTGACCACGTGTTGGTTGGCGAACGCCACTTAGCAAATTAAATAGAGAGGTTTTTCCAGCTCCATTTGGACCGATTATTCCAAGCGTTTCGTTCTTGTTGACCGACAAAGTAATGCCGTCCAGAATTTTCGCGCCGCCGATTGATAGCGACAAATCATTTACCGATATAGCCGAAATCAATTGCGACAACTCCCTTGTTAGTCCTGCTAGCTGCCTAAGAGTATAAAAAACCCCGGTTCTTTTCCATAATCTAACTTAAGAAAAGAACCGGGGTTTCTTTTTAACTATATTTATTTATGTGTCTTACGCAACGTTTGAAATGGTCTTATCTAGCTGTGGAACGTATCCAGCAGCAGTCTTCTTTAGAGAGACCAAGAACATTGGCTGTGTTAGTGAGTGTGTTGTTGGGTTAATCTTCATTAAGCCCTTAACGCCTACCCATGAATAACCTTCAAGCTTTGCAATCGCATCATCAATGTTCTGATCTGGATTACCAGTAAGTGCTTGAACAATCATCTTTGCAGCATCAGCGCCGGTGCAAGTAAATAGATCTTGCGCCTTCTTTGATGCGGCGAATGAAGCAGCTAGGTCTGCCGCAGCCTTTGACTTGCCAACGCCACCGAAATAGCTATTTGTAAGGATCGCATTTGTTCCTTCGAATAACGCACCGTAGATGTTGTAAGTTGCAGCGCCAGCAAGACCTGTGATTGGACGCTGCTTAACGAAAGCGCCCTGCTGCTTTAGAGAGGTAAGCATCGCGCCTGCTGTAAGTGCATTTGACCATGCGATGAAGATGTATGTTCCCTTTGCATCAGCTGCTTGCTTTGCAAATGGTGTGAAGTCAGATGTTGAAGTCGGAACCTTAATTTCCTGGAATGTTGCGCCCTTAGGTGCCATCAATGCTTTAGCTGCAGCGATGTTACCTGCACCGAAAGCGTTATCTTCCACGAATAGCACAACCTTACGGCCTGTGATTGGCTTAATTCCGGCAAGTGGAGCTAAGTCCTGAGTAGAAGTATTTCCTGAACGGAATACATACTTATTTGCTGCGGATGTAACTGCATCATTCTTTGCAGGTCCAGAGATATAAAGAACTTTATTCTGTTGAGCAAGTGGCGCAAGAGTCAGCGCAACACCTGAAGATGCTGTACCAACAATAACTTTGGTGCCATTGCCGACCATGTCTTTGAATGTTGCAGTTGCTGATGCTGGATCTGCAGCATCATCTTTAACGGTAACAACAAGCTTTTGACCGTTGATGGTCATCTTGCCGCCGGTGTAATACTTAAGACCCCAGTTAAGGCCATCAACATATGCATCGCCATATGACTTTAATGCGCCAGATGTAGATGTGATTACGCCGATTTTAATTTCGCTTGCTGCCTGTGCTGGCGCCATTGAAGGTGCCACGATTGCAGCTGCGAGTGTTGCAACGCTAATGCGTGCGAGTAGTGAGCGCTTGCTCATTTATTCTCCTCATTGAGTCGTTTCTTGCGAGCCGGGCCCGGTCCGCTTGCTGGCAAGGCTACTTGGGCAATTCCTCCAGAACTACGCTTATTTGGTATCCGTTTCATAACTTTTCGCGCAAATATGTGCCTACTCGGAAGTATTTGAGAGGTAGACAACTACAACTAGGGTGGCTCTATCCCCATTGGAAAGGCAGACTAAAGCCATGTCAATGCCGACAGAGAAGTTCTTAGTCAACGTAGCAGGCGGTCAATTAGCCGTATTCAGATATGGCGATGATCTTTCAAATGGCGGCGAGCCAGTTCTGTTAATTCACGGCGTTACATCATCAAATAGGGCATTTCAGATATTTGCTGACGAATTAATCAAACGTGGAAAATCACCATTTGCAGTAGATCTTCGTGGCCGCGGAGATTCCAATAATTTGCCTGGACCTTTTGGCATGGCTCAACATGCAAAAGATATGGTTGAAGTTATTAATCATTTTAAATGGAACAAGCCAGATGTAATCGGACACTCAATGGGCGGTTTTGTAACTGCAGCTTTGGTTGGACTTTATCCAGAACAAGTAGGAAAAGTTATTTTTGCAGATGGTGGAATTCCACTTCCAATGCCACCAGGTATGAGTATCGAACAGATTATGCCCTTGATATTGGGACCGGCGCTCGCAAGGTTGTCTATGACTTTTGAATCTAAAGAAGCGTATCGCGATTACTGGAGACCACATCCTGCCTTTAATCGCGGCTGGTCAGCTGAGTTAAGTGAATACGTTGATTATGATCTTAGAAATGGAAAACCATCAACTAACCCTCAAGCAGTAGAAGATGACTCGAGAGATCTATTTGGGGATGACATTATTGATAAGGCGCTTAAGAATTTAAATGAAGAGACCTTATTTATTCGCGCGCCGCGTGGTTTGCAAAATGAAGAGGGTGGACTTTACCCATTACCAATTTTAGAGATGGCGTTACCGCAATATCCAAAATTAAAACTTATTAATCTTGATGATGTAAATCATTACGACATGTTTTTACATCCGATTGGCTGCAAACAAATAGCTGAAGCTATCTACGGGGAGGCAAAATGACACTAAAAGGACGTCGCGCCTTTATTACCGGCTCTTTCCAAGGAATTGGATTGGGCATAGCGACCGAACTTGCAAAAGCAGGCGCAGATATTGTGCTTCATGGCCTCGGTAGCGCCGAAGTGATTGCAAACGCCGAAGCGGAAGTTAAAGCAGCGGGTGCCGGAAAAGTTGAATCTTTTGTATCTGATTTACGAGATCCTGCAGCAACCGAAGATTTGATTGCAAAAATATTAGCAGGTGGGCCGGTAGACATCCTTTGCAATAACGCTGGAATTCAGCACACCGCACCGACTGCAGAAATGCCAAGAGAAAAATGGAACGACATTATTGCTATTAATTTAGAATCATTTTTCGACACCATGAGATTGTTATTGCCTCAGATGAAAGAACGTGGTTATGGGCGTGTAATTAATACCGCATCTGTTCATGGGCTTGTGGCATCAGTTGCTAAAGCGCCTTATGTATCTGCAAAACATGGCGTAATCGGTTTAACTAGGGTTGCAGCTTTGGAATATGCAGATGCCGGCACCCGAGAGTCTGGTGGAGTTACTGTAAATGCAATTTGTCCTGGCTGGGTTGAAACTGCGCTCATCGAACCACAAATTCAAGCACGAGCAGATAAATTTGGCGGAGATCGAGTTAAAGGAATTGCAGATTTATTATCTGAAAAACAACCTTCAAAACGTTTAGCCACTGCCTCCGATATTGGCGCAGTTGCAGTTTTTCTATGTTCAAAGGCAGCACACAACATCACTGGTGCTGCCATTCCAGTTGATGGAGGATGGACTTCACAATGAGTTTTGCAATTAGTAATGCCAAATCTTTTAAGGAAGCGGTAAAGGAAGAACACCCGCTGCAAGTCGTAGGTGCAATCAATGCAAATCATGCGCTGCTTGCAAAGCGCGCAGGTTATAAAGCTATCTATTTAAGTGGCGGAGGCGTGGCGGCTGGTTCGTTAGGTCTTCCAGATCTTGGGATTTCTACTTTAGATGATGTGTTAACTGATGTTCGAAGAATTACAAATGTTTGCGATTTACCGCTACTGGTAGATATTGATACTGGCTTTGGGACCTCAGCGTTTAATATCGCCAGAACGGTAAAGGATGTTGAGAAAGCTGGCGCTTCTGCAGTCCACATGGAAGATCAAGTAGCTGCCAAAAGATGCGGGCATCGACCTAATAAGGAAATTGTTAGTGTAAATGAGATGGTCGATCGCATAAAAGCAGCAGTTGATGGTCGTAATTCTTCAGAATTTACAATCATGGCGCGCACTGATGCTTTGGCAAACGAAGGATTAGATGCCGCACTGGATCGAGTTCACCAATATGTGGCAGCTGGCGCAGACATGATTTTCCCAGAAGCAGTGGGAGATCTAGAGACTTACAGAAAATTTAGCGAAGCAGCAGGAGTTCCGATTCTTGCCAACATCACCGAGTTCGGAAAAACTCCATTATTTACGGTTGCGGAACTGCGAAGTGCGAATGTAGACATTGTGCTTTATCCATTGTCGGCTTTTAGAGCTATGAATAAAGCTGCGGAACTTGTTTACAAGACCATTCGTTCTGAAGGTACTCAAAAGAGCGCAATAAATCATATGCAAACTCGCGAAGAGCTTTATGAAGCAATTGATTATTACAAATATGAAGAAGCTTTAGATAAATTTCAAGGCAAGTAAATGAGTGAATTTAAGCCCAAGAAATCCGTTGCCTTATCGGGGGTTGCGGCAGGTAATACTGCAATCTGCACCGTAGGTCGAAGTGGTAATGATTTACATTATCGTGGCTTTGATATTGCTGATTTAGCAGCTAACTGCCAATTTGAAGAGGTTGCGTACCTTTTGATTCATGGACATCTTCCAAACAAAGTTGAACTATCTGCCTACAAAGCGAAATTAAAAAATCTAAGAGATCTACCGCCGCAAGTTAGGGAAGTATTAGAAAAATTACCTAAATCTACGCATCCAATGGATGTACTTCGCACTGGTGTATCAACATTAGGAACCATAGAGCCCGAACATGATGGCCATCTTGAAAGCGCAGCAAAGGCCATTGCTGATCGCTTGATTGCATCAACGCCATCAATGCTTTGCTATTGGTATCACTTTGCAAATAGCGGCAAACGTATTGAATGCAGCACGACATCAGATTCAATCGGCGGCCATTTCTTGGAGATGTTGCACGGGAAAATGCCAAGTGCGCAATGGGAAAGCGCCATGCATGCTTCATTAATACTGTATGCCGAACATGAATTTAATGCTTCAACTTTTACCGCCCGAGTTATTGCAGGTACTGGCAGCGATATTTACTCTGCGATCACCGGGGCAATTGGAGCGTTGCGGGGACCAAAGCATGGTGGCGCCAATGAAGTGGCACTTGAAATCCAGGAGCGATATGCCGATCCAAATGAAGCAGAAGTTGATATTCGAAAGCGAGTAGCTGCAAAAGAAGTAGTGATCGGATTTGGACATCCGGTGTACACAATCGGAGATCCCCGAAACCCAATAATCAAATCAATTGCCAAAGATCTATCATCCGACAATCGAACACTCTTTGATATTGCTGAAAGAGTCGAAACTGTGATGTGGGATTTAAAGAAAATGTTCCCAAATTTGGATTGGTTTAGCGCGGTTGCTTATAACGCAATGAAAATACCTACCTCATTTTTCACTCCTATATTTGTGATTTCTAGAATCACGGGCTGGTCTGCGCACGTGATTGAACAGAGAGCTGATGGAAAAATAATTCGACCGTCTGCAAATTACACCGGCCCAGAAGATTTGGTTTTCAAGAGACTAGAGGAGCGTTAATTGTCATCACACGTACAGAAATCCAATCAACCGTTTGATCAAGAGATTCAAGATATTGTTGATTATGCATTGAACTACGAAGTTAAATCAGAGTTAGCTTACAAAACTGCTTGGTCTGGACTGCTTGACACTATTGGTTGCGGCCTGGAATCTCTTGAATATCAAGCTTGTACCAAGTTGCTTGGACCCTTAGTTCCAGGAACGAAGGTAGAAAATGGTGTCAGAGTTCCAGGTACTAATTTTGAATTAGATGTGGTTCAAGGCGCATTTAATATCGGTACTGCAATTCGCTGGTTAGATTTCAACGATACTTGGCTTGCGGCAGAGTGGGGACATCCAAGCGATAATTTGGGAGGCATTCTCGCGGTAGCTGATTGGTTAAATAGAAGTGGCCAGAAAAAATTAACGGTCAAAGATGTTTTAACGGCAATGATTAAAGCTCACGAAATACAAGGTTGTATCGCACTAGAAAATTCTTTTAATAAAGTTGGTCTTGACCACGTCATATTAGTAAAAGTTGCATCTACAGCTGTGGTTTGTCAGATGATGGGGTTAACTCGCGAAGAAACCTTAAATGCTGTTTCGCTAGCTTGGGTTGATGGTCAATCTCTACGCACTTACCGCCATTATCCAAATGCTGGCTCACGCAAATCTTGGGCCGCAGGCGATGCCACATCGCGCGCTGTGAGATTAGCGTTAATGGCTAAGGCGGGAGAGATGGGTATTCCATCAGCTCTAACTGCAAAAACTTGGGGTTTTTATGACGTTTCGTTTAAAGGTGCAAACTTTAAATTCCAACGCCCTTACGGAACTTATGTGATGGAGAACGTGCTTTGGAAGATCTCATTTCCAGCTGAATTTCATTCACAGACAGCCTGCGAAGCCGCTTTCACTTTACATAAGTGGATGGTTGCTAATGGCAAGAGCAGTGAAGATATCAAGCAAGTCACCATCCGCACACACGAAGCTTGCGTCAGAATCATTGATAAGAAAGGCCCTTTAAATAACCCAGCAGATCGCGATCATTGTGTTCAGTACATGGTTGCAGTGCCGCTGATATTTGGTCGATTAACTGCCAAAGATTATGAAGATGCAATAGCCGCAGATCCAAGAATCGATGCGCTACGCGAAAAAATTGTATGTGTAGAAGATGCCCGATTTACTGCTGACTACCATGACCCTGAGAAACGCTCTATCGCTAATGCGGTAACTATCGAATTTAATGACGGAACAAAGAGCGATGAAATTGTTGTTGAGTATCCAGTTGGACATAAGCGGAGAAGAGCAGAAGGTTTGCCACTATTAGTTGAGAAATATAAGAGGAATTTGAGACGAATTTTTGATGATTCACAAGTTTCAAAGATAGAAGCGGCAACACTCAACTTTGACCATTTTTTAACTATGAATGCTGATGACTTTATCTCTCTTTACGTGAAGAATTAACTCATGATCTTCGGGATTCTCTTTTTAGCAATTATGGGTGCAGTTGGGTATTTTGCGCTGGTAGGAATTAAAGCAACTATTGATAAGCATCAAAATTCACAAGGACTTGAATTCCTTCGAGATATTTTGAAATACGCGGCGCTCTTCTTATCTTTATTCTTCTTAAGTTTCGGTCTAGCTGGATTACTGACTGAAGTTATTGATCCAAATCAAGTTGCTTATACGAATAAAGAAGATATAGCCAGGTGGCTATCCTTTGTGTTTGTAGGTATACCAGTTGTTGCAGTACTTACTTGGTGGATTAGAAGAGATTTCGCAAAAGAACCGAAAGCTAGTTCAGAACCAGCCTGGCAGTTGTATTTGTTGGCCGCAACTTCTTTCTCGCTCTTAATATGGTTCTTATTCATGATTGGCTCACTAAATGTGTTAGCTGGTGCTGATTACAACCCAAAGGGAATTGCTAATGGCTTAATAGCATTTGCAATCTGGTTGGTGCATATCCGCCTAATCAATAAGTACCAATCGCTAATGTCCAATATTCATAGATTCATTGGTTGGTTCGCGGGCGCTACTGGATTAGTAATTGCGCTAATGAATCTATTGGAATGGGTTTTAGAAAAGGTATCTAGCCAACCAACTGGCCATAAGTTGATTCAAGAAGCGATTATTGGTGGGGCGCTTTCTTTGCCCACTGCAATCTTTTATTGGCAGAACTTTGATGCAAAGGCTAGTCTGATTGAGATCCGTGCTTACCGCTACCTCGGCGGGCAGGTAATCCCAGCGCTCTTTGCAACGATTGCTGCCACTTTTTCCATAAACACCTTCTTCACCTGGTTATCTGGCGGAGATGCATATTGGGATGAAACTGCAAGCACTACCGCAGCTGCAATCGTCCTATTTGCAACAATCAGCTTCTTCCGTAGATTGCTAAAAGGTTATGAGCGTGATGAGTTGACCCGTGTTTATCAATATCTAATTAGCGCAATGGCGATGGTTGGTATCGCCATTTCTATTGGTGCAGTAATCGCAGGATTGCTAGATAGCGCAGATCAAAATGATGCAATTATCTTTGGCGCAAGTTTAATAGTTACAACTTTGCCGACCTGGTGGTTGCATTGGCGCAAATGCCAATTTGCTATGGCAGTCGATTTTGAAGTTGAACACCATGCTCCGATTCGAAGAATATATTTGTACGCTTTAATTGGTATTCCAACGCTAGTAGCTCTTGGAAGTTCGGTCTGGGTTGTATACGCCTTCTTCAAAGCGCTTTTAATTGGTGGACTAGATCAAGTTCAATTAAGTACACCACTTGGAATCTTAATTAGTACTGGCTTGGTTGCGCTCTTTCACTTACGAGTATTACAGAAAGAACGCGATTAATTTGCTTAAGAAAAATTAATTTAGCGGTACTCGGATTTTGCTGCCTGCAGCGATATCACTTGAAGTCAATCCATTAACTTTGATGATTGTGTCTACAAGTTCGCGCACATCTCCGCCATCGTTAAGCGCCTTTGCTAGCGACCAGAGAGTTTCGCCAGGTGCGAGCGTTACAGTGACGTAAGCGCCAGCCTTCGTAGGAAGATCCTTTGAACCGGCGCCAGCTTGCATCGCGAAACCTGCGCCAAAAACAGTGGTAAGTGATAGGACCACGAGGAAGCGGGCTAGACGGATATTTGCTCGGCGACTTCTGGTATTTCGACGGATATTGCTCATGGTCTTCACTCCTACATTTAGGAGCCTCGGGGAAGGCTACTTTGGTTTATCGAACACCTGTTCGAATAAGAGAACCATAGAACACCCCACCGACATAGGTCAAGAAATTTTCGAACAAATGTTTGAATTTTCTTCCCGGCTATGAGACCCTTAAGCCATGACAGATACATCCGGCCTATCCCCGCGCCAGGTAAAGATCCTCACTGCGATTCAAGAGGGCATTCAAAACAATGGCTACCCACCATCGATCCGTGAGATCGGGGTAGCGGCAGGGCTCTCAAGCTCTGCATCGGTGCAGTATCAACTTAAGGCCCTCGAAGAGGCAGGCTTTATCCGCCGCGATGCATCCCTAGGCCGCGCCATTGAAGTGGTCGAAGGCGATTCCAATGTAATCGCAGACCGCTCCCGCCAGATTCCATTGGTAGGTCGAATTGCAGCTGGTGGACCGATCTTGGCGGAGCAGCACATCGAAGAGACCTTTCCGCTTCCTGAATCAATCGTCGGAAGTGGCGAATTATTTATGCTCAAAGTAGTTGGCGATTCAATGATCGAAGCTGCAATCTGCGATGGCGATTACGTTGTGATCCGCTCTCAGAAAACTTGCGAAAAGGGCGAAATTGTCGCGGCCATGATTGATGGAGAGGCGACAGTTAAGACTTTTACCCGTAAGGATGGCCATATCTGGTTAATGCCAGCTAACCCTGATTACCAGCCAATCAATGGCGATAACTGTGAAATTCTTGGCAAAGTAACCGCAGTACTTCGAAGCGTCCGCTAGAGTTTTTTTAAACAATAGCGCTCCTTTAATATTTTCCTATGACCACCGGAGTATTGAAAAAGGGAGCTTTAAAGAAAGCCCTCAAAATAACCCTTATTTCATCGCTCTTTTTGGCGCCTTTGCCGACTAATTCATCGGCAGCTACCAAGATAACTCCAGGAGCAAGTTGTAAAGTCTTAAATCAGAAAGTTACCTACCAGAATAAAATTTTCACTTGTATTAAGTCAAACAATTCTGGTAAAAAATTAATTTGGAATAAGGGCGTTCAAGTAAAAAAGCAATCCCCAACACCAACACCAACACCAGCAACGCCTACACCGACTCCCACACCAACTTCCACACCAACTACTGATTCAACCCCAACTCAAACTCCTTCTAAATCAGCAACACCAACCGCTGCTAATTCGGGTTACACATTGGCCCAAGTAAAAGCTAATAATTCACGCCAAAGTTGTTGGACGATTATTGATAATTATGTTTATGATCTAACTCGTTGGATTAATTCACATCCAGGTGGGGCTTCAGCTATTTTGTCTTTATGTGGCGTAGATGGAAGCGCTGCTTTTAATTCGCAACATGAAAATCAGAGCAAACCTGCAGTTCGATTAGATTCCTACAAGTTAGGCCCCTTGGCCAAATAGGACACATCGCGCTTTACGAATAGGCGCAATTTCCAGTGTCAAACCTGTGAAAACCTTGATAAATAAGGATTTTTACCCGATTTTTTTAGCCATTTTTCACTCACCGTTGTAGCCTTTACGTTCTATGCGCAAGTTGATTTCCCTAACTGCATCGGTAGCCCTAGCCGTGACGCTAGTTCCGAGCGCTACTGGCGCGCCTACGGCCGCCCAAGTTCAGAAACAGGTTAATGAACTTCGTGAAGAGGCGGCTGGAAAATATGAAGCAGCCAATGGAATCAAATATCAGATCTCAAAATTGCAACGCGAATTAAATGGTTTAAAAGCTGGAGAAGCGGCAGCCAATGCCAAAGCGAATAAATTAAAGAGTGAAATTTCAAAGTTAGCCGTTGAGAATTACAAGAATGGCGGACTAGGAAATGGCCTGGAACTTCTGCTTTCAAGAGATCCTGCGAAGTATCTATCTGATGCTGCGATGCTTGATGTGTTGGCGCAGAGATATTCAACAAAACTTCGCCAATTGCAGACTTACAGCCAAGGCTTGCAATCAAGTCAATTAGTAGTCTCTGACCGCACTGCGCAGTTAAAAGCTGCACAAGCAAGGTTAGAAAAACAAGTGGCCTCTGCAAATGCCGCGTTGAAAAAGGCTGAAAAATTATTGGCTTCTTTAAAGGCAGAGGAGCGCGCAAGACTTGCCGCCGCAGATGATGCTGAGCAGAAGAAGATTCTTGCTGAATCAAAGCGATTGGCTGCTCTATATGCAGGTGGTTCAACTAAGGGCGCAATTGCTTTGAAATATGCACTTGATCAATTAGGCGATATTTATGTGTGGGCAGGCGCCGGACCAACCAAATGGGATTGCAGTGGTTTAACGATGCGCGCCTTCCAAAAGGCTGGAGTATCAATGCCGCACTTTGCAGCTGCCCAATTTAGATATGGCAAGAATGTGCCACGAAGCGCGCTCGCGCCCGGTGATCTAGTCTTCTTTGGTCGTCCGATTAGCCATGTCGGTATTTATATGGGCAAGGGCAAGATGGTGCATGCACCGCGACCTGGTAAGCGCGTTGAGATTGCCACGGCTATTCGTTTAGGCAGCAAGCCCTTTGTTGGCGCTAAACGTCTCTAGTTGGCTTCTAGTTAGCCTCTAGTTAGCCTCTAGCAATATGGTAAAAATACTCGCGCGTGTCGCGCATGCTCAGATGATTTACAACCTTCAAGTCATGCTTTATGGTTCTCTCACTTACCCCAATATGTAGTGGTTCAAAGCATCAAAACTTCCATTAGTTGTGGTTATTGGAAGTTGAATACGCTAAGTTACCGCTTCTATCCAAGCACGAGAATAAGCAAGAGAGGAGACAGAAGGTGAATTGCCCTTTTTGCAAGCATGATGATTCACGTGTTGTCGACTCTCGCGTAGTTGAAGATGGTCTTCAGATCCGCCGCCGCCGTGAATGCCCAGAGTGCGGCCAGCGATTCTCAACTCAAGAGACCACCATTCTTAACGTCATTAAACGATCAGGAATCTCCGAACCATTTAGCCGCGCAAAGGTGATCAACGGCGTCCGCAAGGCCTGCCAAGGTCGCCCGGTCTCAGAAGATGATCTGGCTCGTTTGGCATCTTGCGTTGAAGAGACGCTTCGCAAATCTGGCCAAGCAGATATTGAGGCGCATGAAGTGGGAATGGCGATACTTGCGCCACTAAAAGAATTAGATGCCGTGGCTTACCTACGATTTGCCTCGGTATATCGTAACTTTGCTTCCCTTGCTGACTTCGAAGGCGAAATTTCCCTGCTTCGAGAATTCCCAACAGCAGCTGCAACATTAGCTTCAAATGAAGAAAACAGTTCAGTAAAAAATTCAGCAATGAAATCCGTATCCCCACGCGGATAAATAAAAACTAAACACACTAGAGAAAGAGCACCAATGTCAGACACGGTCATCAATCGACCTACTAAAGGATCTTCTGTCAAAGATCTTTTCGCTCATAACACCAAAAAGGGCAAAGGCCTAAGTATTGAGCGCATTTACACCAACGAAGGTGTGCATCCATACGACGAAGTAAGTTGGGAACGTCGCGATGTTGTTCAACAAAATTGGAAGACCGGCGAGACCGTCTTCGAACAACGTGGGGTTGAGTTTCCAGATTTCTGGTCAATTAACGCATCGACAATTGTTACCACCAAATATTTCCGTGGTGCTGTTGGACGTGAAGATCGCGAATGGTCACTACGTCAAGTAATCGATCGCGTTGTTCTTACTTACACCAAGGCGGGTAAAGAACACGGATATTTCGCAACAGATAAAGATGCACAAGTTTTCGAACATGAATTGACATACATGTTGCTGCATCAGGTATTTAGTTTTAACTCACCAGTTTGGTTCAATGTTGGTACCAACCAACCACAGCAGGTAAGCGCATGCTTTATCTTGTCTGTAGATGACACCATGGATTCGATCCTTAACTGGTACCGCGAAGAGGGAATGATTTTCAAAGGTGGATCTGGTGCTGGTCTAAACCTTTCACGCATTCGCTCTTCAAAAGAGCTTCTAAAATCAGGCGGAACCGCATCTGGCCCAGTTTCATTTATGCGTGGTGCTGATGCTTCTGCCGGAACCATTAAGTCAGGTGGCGCAACACGTCGTGCGGCAAAGATGGTTGTTTTAGATGTAGATCATCCAGATATCGAAGAGTTCATTGAGACCAAGGTCCGTGAAGAGGACAAGATTCGCGCACTTCGCGATGCTGGTTTCGATATGGATCTAGGTGGCAAGGACATCATCTCTGTTCAATACCAGAACGCAAATAACTCAGTTCGAGTTTCAGATGATTTCATGCACGCATACGAAAAGGGCGAGAAGTTCGGTCTTAAGGCGCGCGCTACCGGAGAAGTAATTGAAGAGATTGATGCTCGTCAACTATTCCGCAAGATGGCAGAAGCTGCATGGGCATGCGCTGATCCAGGAATTCAGTACGACACCACAATTAATGATTGGCATACAAATCCAGAGACCGGTCGCATCAATGCATCAAACCCATGCTCTGAATACATGTCATTAGATAACTCTTCTTGCAACTTAGCTTCACTTAACTTGATGAAGTTCTTAAAGCAAGATGGTTCATTTGATTCACGTACCTTTGCAAAAGCAGCAGAGATGATCATTACTGCAATGGATATCTCAATCTGCTTCGCTGATTTCCCAACTGAAGCAATTGGTGACACCACAAAGCGTTACCGTCAGCTAGGTATTGGTTATGCAAACCTTGGTGCGCTACTTATGGCATCTGGCCTTGCATACGATTCAGAAGGTGGCCGTGCCCTAGCTGGTGCGATTACCTCTTTGATGTCAGGTATTACCTACAAGCGCTCTGCAGAACTTGCAGGCATTGTTGGTGCATACGATGGCTTTGCACGTAATGCACAACCACATGCTCGCGTAATGCGTAAGCACGCATCAGCATCATCTGCTGCAAAATCATTTGCAACAATGGATGCAGATGTATGGGCAGCAGCTAATAAGGCTTGGGATGATTGCTTGAGCATCGGCGATAAGAATGGCTGGCGTAACGCACAGATCTCTGTGCTTGCTCCAACCGGAACTATCGGTTTGATGATGGATTGCGATACCACTGGCATCGAACCAGATTTCTCACTAGTTAAGTTCAAGAAGCTTGTCGGTGGCGGTTCAATGCAGATCGTTAACCAGACCGTCCCATTAGCGCTACGCAAACTTGGCTACAACGAAGAGACCATCGAAGCGATTGTTGAATACATCGCGGCTAATGGCCACGTAATCGATGCGCCTGGCTTAAAACTAGAGCACTACGACATCTTCGATTGCGCACTTGGAAAGCGTTCAATTGCGCCAATGGGCCACGTTCGAATGATGGCAGCTTGCCAGCCATTCCTATCTGGTGCGATCTCAAAGACCGTTAACCTTCCTGAAGATGCCACCATCGAACAGGTAGAAGAGGTTTACTACGAAGGTTGGAAGCTTGGCCTAAAGGCAATCGCTATCTATCGCGATAATTGCAAAGTTGGTCAGCCACTATCTGATGGCAAGGCAGAGAAGAAGGAAGCAACTGCAACTGTAGAAGCAACTGCAACTCCAGTTCGTAAGCGCCTTCCAAAGTCTCGTCCATCACGTACCACTTCATTTAATGTCGGTGGGGCAGAGGGTTACATGACTGCAGGTGCTTATAACGATGGCACTCTCGGTGAAGTATTCCTAAAGCTTGGCAAGCAAGGTTCAACTCTTGCAGGTGTAATGGATGCATTCTCAATCGCAGTCTCAATCGGTCTTCAATATGGAGTTCCGCTAGAGACCTTCGTAGAGAAGTTCATGAACCTACGATTCGAACCAGCAGGCATGACCGATGATGCTGATGTTCGTATGGCGCAATCAATGCTTGACTACATCTTCCGTCGTCTGGCACTTGATTACCTACCATTTGAAGATCGTGCCGCAATGGGTCTTTACACCGCATCAGAGCGCGCTCGCGCACTTGAGACCGGTGAATACACACCAGATGCAGTTGATACCGAATCACTTGCACAAGGAGTCCAGGTTGGTGTCCAGGTAACAACACCGGTTGCGCCAGTAGCTCCAGTTGTTACTCCAAAGCCAGTAGCAATCAAGATTGAAACAGCACCAGCCACTGATTCTGCATCGATTGGTTCTTCAACTGAATTACTTGAGAAGATTTCAGGTATCAAATCAGATGCTCCGCTTTGTATGACTTGCGGCGTAAAGATGCGTCAATCTGGCGCTTGCTACGTCTGCGAAGGTTGCGGATCAACTTCTGGTTGCAGCTGATAATCAACTAAATTGAAAATAGGGTTCCAAGAAATTGGGACCCTATTTTCATGTCTAGAATATTGTCCGTGAAGAAGTTGGCGATGCTCCTGCTCCTAACCTTTTCATTAAGTGCATGCGCTCAGAATCAGCCCGCTCCTAAAAAAATCCAGAACATCACTATCGCATTTGGCGGAGATGTACATGGCGTAGATCAAATCTCAAACTATCTAAATAACGGCGGCAATCCTTTTAAGAATATCTCCAAAGCAATTAAATCAGCCGATATCTCGGTTATTAATTTAGAGAGCGCTGTTACGACAAGTACCGAACATCAAGATAAAGAGTTCTATTTCAACAGCAATCCATATTTGCTAGATTGGATGAAAACCGAGGGTGTAGATATCGTAAATATTGGAAATAATCATGCTGGTGATTATTTGCGTACAGGATTTATTGAGACCTTAAAGAAATTAGAAGAGCGAGAGTTAACAGTAATTGGTGGCGGTACCAATGGCCGCGATGCTTGGACTGCCAAAGTAGTTAATGTACGCGGCACCAAAATTGCATTTTTAGGAATTGCCAAAATCAACAGCGGCGTCGAAACCGTTGCCACAGCAGAGAGCCCGGGAACTACCAATGGTTGGGATCCCACAGTGATCGAATTAGCCATTAAAGCCGCAGCCCGCAGAGCAGATGCAGTTATTGTCTATACACATTGGGGTGTAGAGGCCAAGCACTGCCCGCAAAAGAGCGAAGTACGCGATGCAAATCAATGGCTAGCCTGGGGCGCAACTGCAGTAATTGGAAGCCATCCTCATCGTCAGCAGCCTTATGTTTTAAAGGATGGAAAATTAATAGATTATTCACTAGGAAATTTAATCTTTCATGCTTCAAGTAGTGGCGGCCTGCAAAGTGGCATTGGCATCCTTTCAATTTCGCCAACTGGAGAAGTAGTCAAATATGTATTTAAACCAGCCTTAATTAATCCAAGAACTGGAGCTCCTGCATTTATATATGGAGAAGCTAAAGATGCAGCGAAGAAATCTAAAAATCGTTACTGCTCAAGTTTAAATTAATAATTTATGCAACAAGAATTGAGCGCTTGGCCAAACCCATAAAGTAGCCATCAATTAAAGTCTTTGGTGTCGCTTCTGAATCGCTGGCGGCACCTAAGGTAATAAAAAGCGGAATGAAATGTTCGACCGTTGGGTGTGCATATGGCATACCAGGTGCAACTTCTTTAAATTTCATAAGGGATTCAATATCGCCATTTGCTAAAGATTCGGCGGCCCAAATATCAAAATCAGAAGACCAACCTGGGGCGTTGGCATCGATGCGCCAATCGCGTAAGAAAGGCAAACCATGCGTCATGAAGCCAGAACCGATAATTAAAACTCCTTGATCACGTAGCGATTGCAAACGCTTACCAAGCTTTATTAGCCCTTCTGGATTTGTAGTCGGCATCGACATCTGAAGTACTGGAATATCGGCATCTGGGTACATCACTTTTAGAGGTACCCAGGCGCCGTGATCCAAGCCGCGATTAGATTGATGCACGCTCTCCGTATCGGGCATCAACTTTGTAACCAAGTTAGCTAACTGCGTTGCATCCGGTGTTTCGTATTTCATTTGGTAGTACTTAGGATCAAATCCACCAAAGTCATAAACAAGCGGAACCGCAGCTTCCGGGGAAGATAGAGTGACCGGTTCGGATTCCCAGTGAGCAGAGACAATCAGAATTGCCTTTGGCTTTGGTAAATTCGCAGCCACCCCACGCAGCTGCGAACTCCAAAGAGGATCATCTAATAACATCGGTGCTCCGTGTCCGATGTATAGCGCTGGCATCCGTTCCATAGTCACATACTTTACAACATAGTTGAAATTTCAACTATTCCCGAAATCGATAGGATTTTGCATATGGATTTAGCGCAGGTTCGAAAAGCCCTAGAGGTGGCAGTTGCTGCTATCGATGGCAAAGCCCGAACCGGCCAGATTGAAATGGCTGAAGCGGTTGCCAATGCGTTAATTGATCAACGCCATTTAATGGTCCAAGCCGGAACCGGCACCGGAAAATCTCTAGCTTATTTGGTACCCGCGATAGTCAGCGGAAAGAAAACTTTGATCGCCACTGCAACTCTTGCTCTACAACGACAATTGGTCGAAAGAGATTTACCAAAAATAGTTCCGGCTTTAGAAAAAGAGCTAGGGCGAGACATCTCCTATGGTATTTATAAAGGAGTTGGCAATTACATCTGTCTACAGAAGTTAAATTCTGACGAACCAGACCCAGATGGCGAACTGCTTCTTGAAGTATCTTCGTTAGAGAAAGATGCCAAGCGTTTAAGAGCCTGGGCGGAAACACCTGGCGTAAGCGGGGATCGCGATGAAGCGCCCGAAGTTGATCGACGTGTTTGGGCGGCAAGTTCAGTAAGTGGTCGCGAATGTGTTGGTGCAGATGTTTGTAATTTCGGTGCAAAATGTTTTGCCGCCAACGCCAAAGCTAAGGCGATCAATTCCGACATAGTTGTCTCAAACCACACTCTGCTTGCCCTGGAAGTTGTGGAATCGCATCCAATTCTTCCAGAGCGGGACATCGTTATTCTCGATGAAGCGCATGAATTTATGGATCGCACTACTCAAGCAGTCACTGAAGAACTCACTGCGCCAAGAGTTTCTAGAGCCGCAGCAATGGCCCGCAAATACAAGGCACTGCCAAATAAGATGGTCGATTCCTTTACGCACGCCTCAGATGATTTTGCAGATGCTATGGATGGTTATGGCGAAATAATGCGTGGCGATACAGAAATAAATCGCAAGTTAGATGTGCTTCCTGAAGAGTTAGAGAAAGCGGTTCGAAGAGTCCGCGAAACTGCTGATGCAATTGTTAAATTCTTGCAGGCAGATGATGACATTATCGATACCACTGAATTAGCAGAACGTGCACGTGTAAAAGGTGCAGTAAATGAAGTAAACGTGACTGCACAGAAATTGCTCAAGGGCAAAGGAGGTCAGGTGCTTTGGT
>JACCEA010181506.1_pt1 | contig 35960 bp, 24 predicted proteins | sample 7449851 | NCBI WGS metagenome assembly JACCEA01 (sample SAMN15323453, study PRJNA562643) | freshwater metagenome | isolation source: river surface water | place: USA:Blue River Watershed | collected 2017-08-18 | reverse complement strand
TGTACAGGTCGTCAATGTTTACGTATGATGATTATGTTCTTTATGAAGAAAGGTTATAAACCTCTCGTAATGGATACGGATGGTGTGAACTTTGAAACTCCTGACACAATTAACGAACACAAGTATATTGGTAAAGGTTTAAATGAGTTAGTGGAAGAAGGTAAAGAATATCAAGGTATTGAAGCGGACACCGCAGAATTTAATGATATCTTTATGAGAAACGAAATGGGTCTTGATATTGACTACACTGCTCCGGCTTGTATTAATGTTTCTCGTAAGAACTACATCATTAAATTGATGAAGAAAGGTAAAGAGAAAATTAAATTAACGGGTAACACTATTAAATCTAAAAAATTACAAACATACATTGTTGAATTTTTAGATGAAGGTTTGAAAATGTTATTGAATGGTGATGGTTTATCTTTCGTTGAATTGTATTATGAATACGTTGAAAAGATTTATAACAAAGAAATCCCATTAGCAAAAATTGCAAACAAATCACGTGTTAAACAATCCGTAGAAGATTATAAAAAACATATCAAGAAGACAACTAAGGCAGGTTCATTAATGTCACGTCAGGCACATATGGAGTTAATTCTTGAAAACGATTATCCTGCTGGACTTGGTGATACTATCTATTACATCAATAATGGTACAAAGAAAACTTCCGGTGATGTTCAGAAGATAAGTAAACCAACCAAGAAACAACAAGAAGAATATCGTGCAAAAAATGGTGTTGATATGCCGAATGATTTTATAGAAATCAATTGTTATATGATTCCTGAAAAAGATATTGTAAATAATCCAAATTTAACAGGTGAATACAATGTTGCGAGATATCTATCAAACTTCAATAAACGTATTGAACCTTTACTTTGTGTATTTAAAAAAGAAATTCGTGAGGATATTTTAATTGAAGACCCAAGTGATAGACAATACTTTACTAAATCTCAATGTGAACTTATTAATGGTCAACCGATAAAAGAAGACGGTCAAGATAAATTTGATGAAGTGATGACATTGTCAGATAGTGAGGTGTTATTTTGGAACAGAGTTGGTCGTGACCCGTTCTTTATGTATGTAGAAAACAGCTTAGAACTTGCGGACCCATATTGGGTAGACCACAATAGGAAAGTAGTTTCTCTACAAGCGGAAAGCATTAAGAGTAACGAAGATGAAATTATCGAAACCAATGGAAACGACTTTGCTTTACACGCAGTTGAAAGTTAAATTACATTAAACGGAGAAGGCATTGGTCTATATTTTAATGCCTTATTAAGATTTTCCGCCTCGGCTCCTTTTCTCTCGAGAAGTTTGTCGGGGCGAAGTCTTTCTAATCTAGCAGCCAACTCTTCAACAAGTTTTAATCTTTCGTCTTTACCCTCGGTAAGTAAAGAACTATAATCTAATTTAATTGTACTATCAGGAACCTGTAAGTCACCTGAGAATTTACCCCAAATACGACCTAAACCTTCTTTAGCATATCCGATTAGGTATTTTCTAACCCAGTTTTGTGCGGGTTTATTTAATCTATCCCAAGTCAATTGTTCAGTTTCAACGTCTGATGGTAACTTAATAACATCTGCGTTTTGTTCTAAACAAGTATCTCTGTCCATTGTATCATAATACCAATACCAAACTCTGAAATTTGCGTTCTTTATAGAACCAAAATCAAATTTTCCACCCGGTACGTTCATTAAGTGTACAATTTTAGTACCATTAGGACCTGCAGTTATTCTATATGTTAATTCACCACCAATAAGACGATTTTTTAAGTTTCTGTCTTGCATTCTCAATAATAAATCAAATGCAGGTAACATAAAGTAAGAACCTGATGTACCAATTTGTGCAAAACCACCCACACCACCGAAACCTACACCACCAAGTCCACCAAAACCACCTAAGAAAGGGTCTACAATAGAATCGGTAAGTTCGGCTCTTGTGAACCATAAAAGTTCATTTATTTCACGACCCGCGGGAATCACATATGTTTGAGTACCTCCTGATAATGTGATGTAATCTTTTTTCAGTTCGTGAGGTCCATTAGCTTGAAGACCTACAATCTTTGAATATGAGTAGGTATATTGGGTTTCATAGTCTAAACTTCTTGTTGTAAAGGCTCGAGTTAAAGATTGTGTATCAACGTCTAACCCCGCCAAAGCTGACCACTGAGATTCAATTAACCAATCAGACACATATTGTTCGTATTCTGAAATTGAAAACTCAATAAAGGTGTCCATTTGTTCTTCGGTTAATTCAATACCTCTAACAGGCATACCTAATAAATGGAATACTTGAGAGTATAGTTTTTCTTTTTCTGGTTGTGATATAACAGTAGTAGCCATATTTGTTTTATTTCTATAAATAGTTTATATTTTAGAATATGAATATAAATTCAACTCAAAAATTAGATTATAGTTTCTTTCAAAACCTTTACGAGGAGGGTAAAACGGGGTGGAAGGGACTTTACTTTGAGGAAGCTCAAAGATGTTTTGAGTCCGCATTTTCTAAAATTAATAGATGGGGGTGGTTTGAAAAAGAAGAAAGATATGGTATATTAAGTGAAGACGGAAAATGGGACGCTTTAAATAGATTCAATACGCACCCGAATTTATATCGGTTTGTTTATGAAGAATGTATAAACTCAAACCCAAATTGTTTTACTGATTTTGGTAATCCAATCTATCACGAGAAAAATATAAAAGTGATGTGGGAGTTTTTAATGGAAAATTTTGATTTGTACTTCACAAAAAACATAACACCAAAATATTACAATAAAATATATTATCTATTAAATAAATCTTGGCAAACAGGTAATATAACAACAATCATTGCAGTATCTCACTTGAAAAATGCGTTTCCGAATATTACTGAGATGAAATACGGATTTGAAGCTGGTGATAAATCAGATATGATGGGAGTGGATATTGAAATTAAGTTAGATAATGATGAAATAAAAAAATTTCAAGTTAAGAGTGGTAGATATACTGATAAAAGTTATGGTGGTATCTATTACGTTAATGGTTCTGCGAATGATTTGAGTTATAAAAATTGTGATTACTACATTTATGGTCAACCTAAGTGGCAAGACACATTATCACAAGTAATAATTTTTAAAAATAGTCCTGATTTAAAAAAGAAAGATAAAAAGACATTACTCGTACCTCAAAAAAATATTATATATAAAACACAACAATTTATGTCAATACCTGAAAATTTATCTAAACTAATGGAGATATGTGGTAAAAACGATATCGAGTTTAGAATATTAAAAGAAGAGGAGGAAAGTTCAGTTTCATTTAACGAAGAAGAACAAATACTAACAGTTAAATTTATTGGTCCTGATGATTCTACTTTATTAAGTAAGATTCAGAACACAATAAAAACATTAGAAGAGAGATTTAAGTAAGTCCTTACTGAATGTTTCTGAGTATTCTCCGTCACCCATCACTTGGTCGATGATACCTTTTTTCTTCTGTAATATATTGTAAACAATCTTCTCAATAGTGTTCTCAAATATTGGATAATATACGAGGACACTATTTTTTTGCCCGTATCTATATGCTCTATCTTCTGCTTGACTATGATGTGCAGGGACAAATGACAAGTCATTCATAATTACAACTTCAGCTGCGGTTAATGTAATACCAACACCACCGGCAACAATGTTAGATATGAATACTTTTACCTTATCATTGTTTTGAAATTTATCTACCGATTCTTGTTTACGCTCTTTAGACATACGACCATCGAGAGTAACCGAATTCTTTTTGTATTTTTCGTGAATCAATTCTAATGATGATGTAAAATTGGTAAATACGATTACTTTCTTTCCTTGTTCAAGACATTTGTCAATAAGTTCACAAGTGTACGATACTTTTTCAATTGCAATCAATTGACGAATCTTCATTAAACGATTTAAGGTAACAGTAATACTTTCATTTTCTTTGTTGTCTTTACTGATTCTCATAAACTCCTCTAACTCATCGTCATAGAATGTATTTTTCAATTCTAAATAAACAGGGGTTACTATTTTTTCAGGTAAATCGAGAATGTCAGTTTTCATTCTTCTTAAAACTAAACTTTTAGTTCTTTCCCTTAGTTCATCTAAGTTAGACGCTCCACTAGTGTTCCAAACCTTTCTATTACCAACTCTAAATTGATATCCCGCACAATATCTACGAACATATGATTGCCAATTGAGTGTTAATGGTGATTCAACAATTTTTAATAGATTAAAATAGTTAATAGGTCTCGATGTCATCGGAGTTCCTGTGAGTAACCAAACCTTTGGTATTTTTTCTAATACGTCATTTAATAATCTTGTCCTTTGAGCAGTATTGTTAGATATGTAATGAGCCTCATCTACAATTGCCAAATCAAATCCTGCGTTTACCAATAGTTTATAATCTTCACTATCTTCACTATTATCTGTGGTATGGAAGTTCTTTAATATATCATAATTTATAATATAATAATCAAAAGTAGAACCCCACTTACGACCTTCAATTAGTAAGATTCTTCTATCTGTATAATTTTCAATTTCTCTTTGCCAGTTAATTTTGAGGGACGCCGGACAAACTATCAGAATTTTTCTGGCATTACTTTCTAAAGACGCAATAACCGCGGATGTAGTCTTCCCAAGACCCATATCATCCGCTAAAATAAATTTATCGTTTGCTAATAATTTCTCGATGGCAACTTTTTGATGTTCCATCGGAGCTCTCTTACTATAAGGACTATAGTCAATTACTCTATTGAGTTTCTTTTCTTCTTGTAAGATTGCGGCTTTAGGTACCCACATTGCCTGTAGTTTATCCGAATCTAAAACCTTACCCCAAATGTGGTATGCTTTGTCTGTTTCGCAAAGTAATTTCTCGACCCATATTTTTTGTGGGACTGAAACCAAAAATCTTTGCTCCATTATCTTCTCGCCGAACGATTCAACTATTGAAACGTATTTTTTTGCCACCTTTGGTGTAATTGAGTGATATTTTAAAACATAATCAGCCTGTGGCCTTGTAAAACTAAACCCCTTTGCAGTTTGGGATTTAATTTTCCATTCCAATAATTGATTATTGGAACCATCATAATTTTCTAATATTTCTCTTGCCTCTATCTCAGGAATTTTTCTTTCCATATTAAAATATAACAAAATGGATTGTATTATTAAACTATTTATACGTATATGGAAAATAAATTACCCATAAACAGATTATCTAAATTCTTCTCAACAGACGACTTTGACCTCCATATTCAAATGGGTCAGGAGTATCTACACGGAGATTTAAATATGAAATTGGTTCTATATAGAGTAGATAGAGCCAAAACAGATAAGGACGCAGTTTATGCAGAAGTGGGTAAGGATGAGATAAAATATTTCCCTCCTATTGAATTTAATGCGTTAGTTAAAATTGATGAACCTAAAAATAGTTCTTATAAGAATGGAACTCTTAGGTATTTGGAGCCTGGTAATTTACTAATCCAAGTGTATATAAAACACTTAGAAGAATTGAAGATAGATGTTAGATATGGTGATTATATCGCGTATCCCGAATCGGAAGGTCGAGTTAGATATTATAATGTTATTAATGACGGAAAAGTAACATCTGACAATAAACACAATCATTTTGGGTTCAAACCATATTATAGAACAATAACTTGTGCACCTGTTCAGGAAGGTGAATTTAGAGGAGTTTAATTATGCCATTACCAAAAAGAAAAAATAACATATCCATCTACGGACAAAAGGAACTGACAGAAAGGAGACAAGAGTTGTTGGATAGAATAACCAAGTCTGACACTTATCTTCCTGATTCCATTTTACACGATGACCTCGACTTGGGTATGCTTGAATTTATTAAAGATAATTTCAAAGTTGTTTCTGATGGTACAAAAATTCCTATCATTGATAAGATTTTAACAATACAGAGATGGGGTGAGATTTTAAATAATTGGGAGTTTTCTGATGATGACGGAAATATGAAGATTCCATTCATCGCTATTATTCGTAGACCTGATGTTCAGCCAGGTACAAACCCTGTCGTTCAAAGAACTATACCCGATAGACGCACATTCTATTATGCTTCTGTCCCAACTTGGAATGGAACACAAATGGGAGCCGATGTATATAAAATACCACAACCTGTTGCTATTGATATTAGTTATGAAGTGGTAATTTTATGTAACAAGTTTAGAGACCTTAATAGATTTAATAAGGTAGTTCTTCAAAAGTTCTCGTCAAGACAGGCGTACACAACAGTTAAAGGTCACTATATTCCTATTATATTAGATAAAAATGGTGACAACTCTCCGATTGATAATATGGATGGTCGTAAATACTATATGCAAACTTACGATTTTACTATGTTAGGGTTTTTAATCGATTCGGAAGAATTTGAAGTGAAACCCGCGGTTAGTAGAATGTTTTTACTTACTGAGTTTATAGGTACAAAACCATTTGAAAAGAAATTCTTTAATAAATCTATTGAAACAACGACCGTAAAATTTATTGCGGATGGAATGCAAACCACATTTAGTGTGGGAGAGTCTATCGGATTTTTATTTTCAGTTGCAATTAATGGATTAGTTCAGGAAAGGGATGTTGATTATTTCCATATTGCAGGTACATCCAAAATAACATTTGCAGAACCCCCAATGGAAGGTTGGGAAATCACGGTTTCATACTATGCGGGTAGAAATAGTGTCTTTATCGACAGTTATGGTAAACCTTTGTTTTTGGAATCTGAATATTTTGTGTACGATGGTAGTACATTAACGTTTACACTCCTAAATAAAATAGATAGTATCATTAATGTTACAATCAATGGTCTTATAGATGAGGAGGGTGCTGGTTTTGCGGTATCGGGTGATAATGAGATAACTTTACTTTCGTCTCCTGTTTTAGGTTCCAATATTGGTATTACCTATATACGTTAATCTTCCCCGTATAAATCCTTCTTTTTAGGTTTACAAAATTCATCAATCCACTTTTCTAAAACTTTGTAGATTTTTAAACCATTTTTCTCACAATATTTTTTTAACATTTCGTGATGTTTTTCACTGATTTTTACATTTTTTGATTTGTTTTCCATACTAAAGATATATTAAGATATAAAAAGATAAATAACTATCTTTTTTGAAAAAAGTACGGAAATCTTTGCTAAAAACAAAGATATTTATTGAATAAGTAATAAATTATTTTAACCAAACAACAATCAATGGCAAATTCAAACAAAGTATTCGTATCTCCGGGTGTGTACACATCAGAGAAGGATTTAACATTTGTTGCACAGAGTGTCGGAGTAACAACATTGGGTTTAGCAGGTGAAACCTTGAAAGGTCCAGCAGAAGAACCCGTTTTGATTACCAATTTTGACGAATTCAAAACTTATTTCGGCCCAACATCTCCAGAAAAATTTGGAAATGGGAATCCGAAATACGAATTGGCATATGTAGCAAAGGCTTATTTACAAGAATCAAATCAACTATTCGTAACAAGAGTACTTGGACTTACGGGTTATAAACCCAATAAAACATTTGGTATCAAAACTATCGCAGGTGTAACCTTCGATTCAGATTCAACTCCTGTTGAAACTACTGGTACTTTAATTCCTACTGTTACAGGTGTGACAGGAAGTACATTCTTCTCTCACTTATCAGGAAAAACTGCAACAACAGGAGATAGTGTTACTGATTTCATCGTAGAGGGAGTGTATTCTGATAATGAGTGGTTTACAATTGGTTTGGTACCTGAAGATGACACCGCTTTATTATCGGGTGACCAAATTGCAGGACCTATCGGTTCATACACTAATCAAAATTGGTATAACTATTTCTACACAACTAGTGGTGGTGGAACTGTGAATGGTTTATATTCATATTTGTTTGTATACTCAGCAGCAACATCAACTTTTGTTGTGACAAGATACAATTACACAGGTGCAACCACAAATAATTTTGGTGACATTACCGTAGCAGCATTAAGACCAAGAGGTTCTTATTCAACTGAAGTGTTGAATTTAGAAACAACAGCAAATTCTGCTTTCATTGTTACATCAGATACGTTAACAACCAATCCACTGAGTGAATTCACAATTAATGTTACAGGTGCTACAAGTGGAGCTAAAGAATTTACTTGTTCATTAGATACAACATCATCAAAATACATTACTAAGGTAATCGGATTGGATGTGTTCGATAAAAAAGCAGACGAAATTCCTGTTTATGTTCACGAAGTATACCCTACTTTAATTAAGAAGTTATGGGAAAGAGGTGAAATACGTGGTTTAAGTCTTTCTGAGGTATATCATTCAGTTGGTGAAGATTTCTTAACTGATTGGGATACACCGGCATCACCAATGGTGGTTTCTGAAGTTCGTGGTGGTAAGGTATCCGATTTATTTCAAGTGTTTACCGTATCAGATGGTAACTCAGCGAATACCGAAGTCAAAATTACTATTCTAAATGTGGACTTAGATACCACTGAATTTGATGTACTTGTTCGTGATTTCTATGATACTGACGATAATATGGTAGTATTGGAGAAATTTACAAGATGTACTATGGATTCAACCTTACCTGGCTACGTAGCAAGAAAAATTGGTACGGTAGATGGTGAATACGAATTACGTTCAAAGTATATTATGTTAACAATGGCGGAAGAACATCCTGAAGATGCAATTCCTGCAGGATTTAAAGGTTTTGTTACTGATTCATTATCAGGAACTACCTTGGGTGATGTTAAATACAAAACATCATTCTTGGAAGCTGGCGAGGCGACAGGAACATTCACTACTTCAGGAGAACCTGTTTTAGCAGCACAAGCTGACAAATTCAAGAAAGTATCATTAGGTATCTCATCTCAAATAGGTCTTGATACCGATTTATTAAAATATAAGGGTAAAAATCCTGACAAAGTAACCGTAGGATTCCACTTATCAACAAACGCATCAAGTATTACAGGTAATACAATTACAGGTAAAGCATTTGAATGTACTCCATATGATTTGGAAGGTGTAACTAAGGGTAAGTTAGAATCTATTAACTTCCGTAAGTTTACTTTCGCGGTATGTGGTGGTTTTGATGGTTGGGATATCTACAGAAGTGCAAGAACTAACACTGACGGATATGTTTTTGGTAAAAGAACATATGTAAGTGGTCACACATTAAACGGAGGTGTGTTCAGTGCAACTTCAGGAAATTCAGACTATTACGCTTACTTAAGAGGTATTGAATCGTACTCAAACCCTGAGGCTGTTGATATTAACATATTCGCAACACCTGGTATTAACTTTAAGGACCACAATTCTTTGGTTACACAGGCAATTGATATAGTTGAAAACGATAGAGCTGACTCTCTTTATATTATAAACGCTCCAAATGTATCAACTTCAGACGAAATTGTTGATGATTTGGATATGGCGAATTTGGATACTAACTATTCAGCAACCTATTGGCCTTGGATTCAAGTTAGAGATAACGATAACTCTACTCAACTTTGGTTACCACCAACAGGAGAAGTAGTTAGAAATATCGCGTTAACAGATAACGTATCATATCCTTGGTTCGCAGTAGCTGGTTATTCAAGAGGTTTGGTAAACTCTATCAAAGCATATAAGAAGTTAACTCTTGATGAAAGAGATACATTATATAAGAACAGAATTAACCCAATTGCAACTTTCTCTGACACTGGTACTATTATTTGGGGTAACAAAACCCTTCAGGTTAGAGAATCTGCACTTGATAGAATTAACGTAAGAAGATTATTATTAAGAGCAAGAAAGTTAATTTCAGCAGTTGCTGTAAGATTGTTGTTCGAACAAAACGATGAACAAGTAAGACAAGAATTCTTAAGGTTGGTAAATCCAATTTTAGAAGCAATTAAAAAGGAAAGAGGTTTATATGACTTCCGTGTGACAGTATCAAATGACCCAGAGGATATTGATGCGAATACACTTAGAGGTAAAATTTACATCAAACCTACTCGCTCACTTGAATTTATCGATGTTGAATTCATTATTACACCAACAGGTGCTTCGTTTGAAAACATCTAATCTAAAAGGAGATAAAACAAAGAAGGGGTTCCGAAAGGACCCCTTTTTTTATATGGACACCATTATGGTGGAATAGAAATGTTCCACGGGGAACCAAAATTTATAAAATTAATACCATTTTATTTTACCCAGTATTATACTAGTATATTCTAGTACTAGTTTTCTAGTATTTATTATTAATATTATTCATTCTAGTTCTTTTATCTGGTGCTCTAGGAAAAAATACGAAAAAAAATTGAGAAAAACAAGCTTGACACAATAATTAACCTAAAAAAATTATTTTCCGATTTCAACATATTTATAGGAAAGTAATAATTAAAAACTTAACAAATACAAAATGGCAGATTTATTAATGAAAATGCCGGTTCCTTATGAACCGAAAAGACAAAACCGATTCATTTTAAGATTCCCTTCATCATTGGGTATCAATGAATGGTACGTAACATCAGCGTCTAGACCTAAGGCTACGATTGCTGAAACAGAAATTCCGTTTTTAAATACATCAACATACGTTGCGGGTAGATTCAAATGGGAATCTATTACAGTTAAATTTAAAGACCCAATTGGTCCATCAGCAGCTCAAGCATTAATGGAGTGGTTCCGTTTACACGCGGAATCAGTAACAGGTCGTATGGGATATGCTGCTGGTTATAAAAAAGATATTGAACTTGAAATGTTAGACCCAACAGGAGTTGTGGTTGAGAAATGGATTCTTCAAGGTACATTCTTATCAGGTTTGGATTTTGGTACATTAGACTATAGCCAAGATGCATTAGCTGATATCACTGCGACGATGAGAATGGATAGATGTATCCTTGTATACTAATATTCCAAATAAACATATAATCTGTCTTAAAGGGGTCGATTTCGGCTCCTTTATTTTTTGCCTAAACTTTACTTTATCGTAGTTATTGTATAATATTAATACTATGGAAGAATTAAGAATTGACCCAACTATTGCGTACGACGTTGTGGAGTTACCAAGTAAAGGTATTTACTACTCAACACAAAAAAAATCATTAAGAATTGCTTATTTAACAGCGGCAGATGAAAATATTTTAGCCTCACCAAATTTAATCCAAACAAATTCTTTGGTTACTGAATTATTGAAAAGAAAAATCTTAGATAAAGATTTTGATGTTGATGATATGGTCGAGGAGGATAGACAAGCGGTATTAATTTTTTTAAGAAATACAGCATTTGGTTCTGAATATAAAATGATTGTAACAGACCCAAAAACAGATAAGGAATTTACTTTTATGGCTGATTTATCAACACTTAAAATCAAAGATTTTAAATTAGAACCCGACAGTAATGGTGAATACAAGTATCTAATGAAAAAATCTAATGTTGATATCACTTTCAAATTTTTAACTAAGAAAAATGAATTAGAAATCGATAAAATAAGGGATAGTTGGAATGGAAATGGTGTTGCACCAATTATAACAAAACAACTTGAATTTATGATTAAATCGGTTGCAGGTAACAAAGACCCTATGAATATAAGAAATTTCATTGAAAGGTTACCAATCAAAGATTCTCAAGATTTTAGAAAATACATTTCTGAAAATAAACCGGCATTAGACTTAACACAAAAAATTATGACCCCTTCAGGAGAAGAAATCCAAGTTGAAATTGGGTTTGGGGTAGAATTTTTTCGCCCTTTCTACGGAATATAGGAAAGGAATGCTCGATGAGATTCTCTATCTCGTCAGAAGAGGTTTTTCATACAATGACATATTAACTATGCCTGTTTATGTAAGAAGATATTATATCAATTACATAATGGAAATAGAAAGTCCGAATTAATCTATTTATAGGTATGGCGAATATGGTTGATTATAGTAAATTCCCAAGTAACTTAGATTGGGCCTCATTCCAAATTGAATACCAAAAATCATTTTCAAAAGCGAATGGAGGTAAAACATTGGACCTTAACGATAAAAACGTTATGGAACAGATGAAAAGTGCGTTCGCAGGATACCAATCAACCGCCCCAAGTGCGGGTACAACTACAACCACAAAAACAACTAGTACAGGAGGTATTGTAGGTGGAATTGTTGCAGGTATGAAAGGAATGGGTATCGACCAATCAAATAGAGGTAACGACACAGGAGAACGAATAGGGCTTGAAGGTGTTTTGGGTACTGTAATCGATACTAATACCGGAAAATTAAAATCATTTTCAGAGATTGTAGACAGTATTAAATCTGGAATTGGTGATGGTATTGTTCTACAACTTAAACAACAATCACAACTCCAAGCCAAAATCAATACTGAAACAGGACTAACAGGAGAATTATCCGAAAGTCTTAGAAGTTCAATTACCGAAGCATATCCCGCGGCGGTAAGATTGGGTTATTCATTTGAAGACATTTCCTCTGCAATATCAAGTATGACTGCGGATTTAGGAAGATTTAGACTTCTTAATGAAGAAACTATGACCGATGTCGCAATGACAAGTAGAGTTTACTTTGACTCTATGGAAGAAGGTGGTCGAGCTGCGAACGCGTTTCAAGACGTTTCAGTCGGAGCTAGGGATGCAATGTTAACAATACAAAAGGCGGGAAAAGCATCGTTAGAATTAGGTTTAAACTCAAAAGCAACATCAAAAGATTTAGTTGCAAATATTGGTAAGTTAAACGAATATGGATTTAACAAGGGAATTGATGGTTTAAATCAAATGGTTCAAAAATCAGTATCTCTTAGAATGAATATGCAAAGTGTATTCACAATCGCAGAAAAAGTTATGGACCCAGAAGGTGCTCTATCAATGGCTGCTGGATTACAAGCAATTGGTGGAGCATTTGGAACATTTAGTGACCCAATAAAAATGATGTATGATGCAACAAATAATGTTGAAGACTTACAAAATTCATTAATTGGTGCGGCTGAAAGTTTAGCAACATACAATTCAGAACAAGGTAGATTTGAAGTATCAGGTGCAAACTTAAGAAGAGCACGAGCATTAGCAAAAGAATTAGGTGTAGACTATAATGAACTTACAAAAATTGCAGTGAACGCAGCACAGAGAACATCTGCAGCTGCTGATATGATGGCGAATGGTTTAACATTTAAAAATGAAGAAGATAAGGAGTTTTTAACAAATCTTGCACAAATGAAAGACGGCAAGATGTCTATTGAAATTCCAAAAAGTTTACAAAAAGAATTTGCAGGTGCGACATCTGTTGCATTACAAGATATGACAGCTGAACAATCTAAAAAACTATTAGAATTCAGAGAAGAGTTTCAAGAAATGTCAACCGAAGATATTGCAAAAAAACAAGTAAGTTTAGTTGAAAATATTAATAGAGATGTAAACTTTTTAGCCGCACTCGCAAGAATTAGAGCAGGACAAACAGGTGAAAATTTAATAAAACAATTAGGATTTGACCCAGCTGCCGCTGCGAAAGAATCCGCAAAAATGGCCAATGCCGCTGCTTCAGGTATTGAAGTAGTATCAACCGCAGTAAACGATGGTATCAGAACATTAACGAATGCAGATGCAAGAGAAAAGGCGGCAGCTAAACCTACTGAACAAAAATCAGTACCGGTAGCGGAGGCTGAGAAAGCAAAAGCAGACGCGGAAAAAGCTAAAGCTCAGTCACAACAACAACAAACACAACAAAAAACTAAAGTTGAAATGAACATAACCTCAAATACAGATGGAGATTCAGTAAGGAGAGCGGTACTAAATGACCCATCAGTTGTAGATAAATTTTTCTCTGAATTTAGTTATACTTCATTACCAAAATAATAAAAAAATAAGATAAAACCTATTTATAGGAAACGTTAATAATGCCAAGTTACTTAGATTTCAACTCGACTAAAAATTTTAGGGATTACATATTAGGAAAAAACATATCTACTCCTAATGGTCCCCAAACATTTAATGCGAGTGGATACGATGTACAAAAGACATCAGACTATGCTGTTATTGACTCTGGTACAGTCGAAAACGACAGAGACAACCAGTTATCCCAAACACAAAATGGTAATATTTTTAAACCATTAGAATATACAATAACAGATGTTATTGACACATTACCAAGAAGAATTAATTTACAATTATACCCATATTTTACAGGTAATTTAAATCATAATATCATTGGAATAATGTCCACTGACAATTATGATAATGAATCCGAACTTTTTAAGTTTGCTGCTAACAATATTAGAAAAAATCCACAAGGACCTGTATTTGCAAGAATACAACAAAATTTATATGCATCTACGGTAGGTAGAGCAAGATTATTAGATGCATTAAATGGTAATACCGCAACTGCAGTTAATATTCTTACAGGTAGAGAACCTTTAGTTGAATTCAATAATAAAATCACTGTTGCAAAGACATTAGCGGGTAAGGGTATTGATTTTTTACAAACAGTAGCGGGAGTTGAATTTCCATTTTCTGAAATACCCGGTGACTACCTATCAAACCCAAGAAATCCAATTAATGTAAGACCACAAGCAAAAAACGAATTACAAGCAATATATCAAGATGTTACTGGTGCAATTGGTTCATTGTTAGGTATTCAAAGAAGACCTAAGTTGTCAAGAAAACCTTCAGACTTATTAATTGAATATATGGGAGAGGGTCAAAGACAAAGATTATATGATTTAATCTCATATTCAAAATATGGACCAAATTACACCACAAGTGCAAGGTCACAGAATTCATCCAAACTATTCAATTTTGCTGATAAAATTGCGTCAGGTGCGAAGTCACTTTTAGGATTAGAAGCTCCAAGGGCGGTGTCTTATATTGGAGATGATAGGGGTAATGATGTAAAATATGCGATGAATGATTTTAACGATAGACCCGTTAGAAGTTCATTTTATCTAAGTTCAATGTTTGATTCTGTTGCTGCGGGTCTTCTCCACCAATCAAAAAACATTACAGAAGGAGGACCAATTGGTGGAAAGTTAACTTGGATTAGTAGAAAATCAAAAAATAAAATAGGATTATACAATAAAGAATTTGCCTCTGAAGAAACACAATATACTGATTCAGCATCATATAGATTTAGATTTAGAGACGATTCAATATTAGGTATAACACAAGAAATATTAGACACTTTACCTACAAACGGATTAGAACAACATTCTCACGTAGCAAACGTCATCGACCAAACAAGTAGAATTTTTAGAGATGGTGGAAAATCTATGTCGAGAGGTTCTAATGTAAAATACGTAGATAAGTTTAGTGGAGATGAAACGGGCGTAGAATACTGTAGAGTATGGACAAAAGATAGGTCACATCTAAATTATTCTGACACAATGAAAAGAACAGGTTTAATACGAAAGTTCGATTCAAGTGTAATGACCACCCCATATAATTTAAACATATATCCAAATTCTGATGGTAAATCATCATTTGACCAATCAACAAATATTGTTAAAGGCAATGGTGGATTTTACGCAAAGAAATATATGTTTTCTATTGAGAACTTAGCGTGGAAAGCATCGAATGTACCTGGTTACACCTATAACGATTTACCGTATTGTGAAAGAGGACCTAATGGAGGTCGTGTTATGTGGTTTCCACCATATGATTTAAAGGTATCGGAACAAAATAGTGCTAAGTGGGAGGAAAATAGTTTCTTAGGGAGACCAGAACCGATTTACACATATCAAAATACATCAAGAACTGGTTCAATATCATTTAAAATTGTTGTTGACCACCCAAGTATTTTAAACTTATTAGTTAGAGAACACTTTAAAAATATGTCAGATGATGAAGCTGACAATTATATTAACGCATTTTTTGCGGGATGTGAAGATTTAGATTTTTACGATTTAATTAGAAAATATACAACACTTGAACAAAGTGATATTGAAAAAATTCAGAATTATTTAAATTATTCAGGTGATAGACCAACAATCGAAAGATTAAGAACTCAGATTGACCCGGTTAAAGAACCAAACAAACCCGATATACCATCAACATCCACAGTATCTGGAAACACAACTAATACAACATCCGAACCAATCGGAAAGAAGTTTATTTTATATTTTAAAAACGATTACCCACAAATATTGAATAATAATGAATTAGATGGTTTAAAATTTTCAGATGAATATAAGTCATACTTAAAAACTTCATACATTAAAGATTTAACCGACGGATTAATAAAAGATAATGACGGTCTTTTCAATACATCACACGCTTGGGGTCCAAAAAGTAAAAACGATTACAAGGTTATGTATGGTGAAGAAATTACAACTTTTCCTGACACTGCTAAAATTGCAGAATTAACCGGAAGAACAATTACAGAAATAGATAAAGGTTTTGAAACATTAGAAAAAAACTATAATGAATTAAAAACATTTTTAACGGAGTTAAAAAAATTAATTAAAGAGAAAAAAATTCAAGAAGTTGAAGTGGCGGTATTCTCGTCAACATCATTTGTTGCTGACGAAAATTATAACTTAAAACTTTCATTTAGAAGAAGTGCTAGTTTGATGAAGGAGGTTTTAGAAGGTATCAAAAACGAAACCGTAACCGAACAAATAAAAATAGATTGGAAAGGTGTGAACCCACAATCAACCGACAAAAAACTTGATGTAAAATATGACCCAATTGATTTTAAGAAATTAGGTTATGATATTCCTGGTCAAGTAAAATTTATCGGTGTCTCTAATAAAGGGGAACAATTTTCGGCACAAACCGCAGAGAATAAAAATGTTAACTGTCATAATTTAGAAATAAAGAGTAATAAAAAATTACAACGCACTGCACCTGTAACATTTTGGTGTAGAGAAGCTAGTGTTGCAATTAAATATAAAACATTACCAGAGACACCACCAGAACCAACACCCACACCTGTAGTTCCTGGAGTAACTCCTGAAATTCCTAAAGTTAATATTATACCATATAAGGAAGGTGGAAAAATTCCACCTCCACCAATTGACGAATTAAAAAGAATCGTGATGAAGACATTAGGGGAATGTTACTACTTCAAAAAATTTGAAGAGACTTCACCTGTTGCATTCGGTTCTTTAAAAGAAAAATTAAAGTATTTCCATCCAGCATTTCATTCCACAACACCCGAGGGATTGAATGCAAGACTTACTTTCTTAAATCAGTGTGTTAGACCGGGAGATACCGTACCGATAAAAGGTATTAGTGACGAATCCGATTTAGCGGCAAGAAATACTACTTTTGGCCCACCACCAATTTGTGTCTTAAGAATTGGTGATTTTTATCACTCAAAAATAGCAATTAGAGATGTTAATATACAATTTGAAAACTCCACTTGGGATTTAAACCCCGAAGGTATTGGTATACAACCAATGATAGCGGATGTTACATTACAAGTTAGTTTTATCGGTGGTCACGGATTAGAAAAACCTGTTGAAAGATTACAGAATGCTCTTTCATCTAACTTCTATGCAAATACTGAAATTTACGATTACAGAGCAACCGCAACCGAAGATAGAAGAGCATTTAATAAAGAGGAGTTGGAAAAGTTTGCAATTCCACCTCAAAATAATGCTGCGGGACAAGTACCACAAAATAATCCCGATTCACCAAATAATGTTACTAGAGGAATCTATATCGGTACACTAACAGATAAGAAATTATCATATGATACTCTTATAGACAATGTATTTAAAAACACTCAAGATTATTTAAATGGTTACCAAACCGCGGTAAAAAACAACACAAAAGAATATGGTGAAAAAATTGCAAGTATTTTATTTTCACCGTCATATAGAGAAACAAAAGATTTTGTTGCTCAAACTAATGGGAGTCCAATAACAATAGAAATGTTGGGAGTCTCCAAACAATCAAAAGTCACTAGTGAATTATTAAGAATATTTCGAATGAAATTAATGAGTAAGTTAGATAAGATAACAATAACAAATCTTTTTAATTTAACAACAGAACTAAATAATCCACTGACTGGTTATACTGAAACGTATTTAAAACCGATTGTTGCTGAAGAATTAAAAAATGCTCTTACAAGTTTAGAAGATAAGGGTATTAAATTAACAAAAGAACTTGATTCTAGTAGAAATCTACTAATCAAAACATTAGATAAATTAAATTTTATACTTGAGACAACTCACGATGGTAAAATATCTGAAACTAACATAGTTTCAGGTGCGACGTTTGATTATTCAAACCCAACAGGTTTTACAAAAGATAAAATTTACAAACCATATGAAGAATGTGTTGACTTTTTACATAAAATTGGTCCTAAAATGTTAGAAAAGGTAGACCAATCTTTTGTAATATCTCAATCATCAGTAATATCGGATGATGAATTTAGAGAGTTTGTTGGTATTCTTTTAAGGGAGAAGAAACAAATATTATTAGATACACTATCTAAAAAAGATTCTACAAATTTTAATGCTGCGGTAATTAAGATTATAGACCAAAAATTAACTAAGTTTTTTATAACACCTAAAGAAGTAGAACCAAAAGTCGGTAAACTACCAATTAGAAAGAACACAAATAAGGTTGAGTTTGACATTGTTAATGAAGACTTTGTATTCCCACCTGACCAAAAAACAAATTTAATAAAAATACATTCCGCCGACACAAAATTAGGAACTAACTTAAACTACTATAGCAAAGCAAAATGAGTAACCAATATTTTGATAGATACCAATATTTTTTAGAGGACGGTAGTTTTAAAATCGTACCAGGCATTGAAATACCAATCAAAGGCTCGGACAAGTATTTTCAATATAAAAAAGGTAAGAATAGACTTGATAAAGTTTCACAGGAATATTATGGAACACCATATTTTGGATGGTTGATTATGTTAGCAAACCCGCTTGCGGGAAGTGTTGAATTTGAAATACCTGACAATTTTCTAATTAGAGTTCCATTTCCACTAGTGCCAACTTTGCAAGACTACAAAAGAGGAATAGAATTGTATAAGTTATACTATGGCGAATAAGAGAGGAACAACAAATGACATATTAGTTAAGGTCGACCAAAACAATTTAATGTACATCGACCCCAATAGTGTCATTAATAAAGATGGACAAGTACTACCAAGAGAAGTACAACCTGAAAACTTAGTTACCTACGTTAACTTAGAAGCGGACCTTATCCCGAGAACAACACTTATTTCAGGAAACGATACGAATACATTAACATCAATCGCTAAGGGTACGTTTAATTTAATGCGTAATGCTGAAGGTAGAGACTTCGATAGTAAATGGACTGAGTCATATACAGAATATGACCAAAAATTTGTAAAAGACAAAGAAGGTAATAAAGTACCGATAGACGAATTCTATCAACACGACAGTACTGCTCAAAGTTTTGGTATCGATAGTATTAGTATCAGAATCGAGGGTATGAATTTAGTACCCCAAGTAAACATCAAATTTATTGATGTTAGAGGCAAGACACTTTTCGAGTCTCCTGAAAATTCACCTTACAAAGCGTTTTTTCATTTACCTTGGCCAATATTTTACTTAACGGTAAAAGGTTTTTATGGTAAAGCGATAAGATATAGATTACACTTAGTAAAATTCAACACAAGATTCAATTCATCAAATGGTAACTTTGAAATAGAAACAACTTTTGTTGGGTCCACATATGCATACTTAAATGACATCCCATTGGATGGTATTATGGAAGCTGCTTATATGTACCCAATCGAAGTCGTGAAGGATACTAAATTTAATGAGAAAACCAAAACATACGATAAGACAATTAAGAAAACAAGTAGAGGGTATTCAGTTTTAAAGTCCGTTTATTCCGAGTATAGACAAAAAGGATTATTACCCAAAACATTTCCTGATAGAACACTAAGAGAAGTAATTGCAATTGCTCGTAGATTAGAAAGTATTTTAGAAGAAGAGATTTTTTCTAAAACTGTTGACCCACGAATATTAAATGATGTGGCTCAATTCGATAGAACAATGCAAGAATTTGAAAAATCAATTAAAAATTGGAAAACAAAGTTTCTTAGTGCTGAATTTTTTACCGATAAACCTGATGAAACTATTGAATATAACGTTCATTTAGATAAAACAGGTAAACCCGCAACAACATTTGAACTGTTAACCGGAGAAACCGCGGGCTCTTTATTTCTAATAATAAAAAACTTCACCAACACAATTGATAGTAACCAAGCATTTGGTAAAAGTAGAGACAACAAACTACTAAAAGATAAGACAATAAAAATTAGAACGATATCGTCATCCGCTTTATTGAATGTTAAAAGTTATTGTAAGTCTGGTGCAAAAATCGGTGTCAATATAAATGGGATACTGAATACACTTTATACCATACAAAAAGAATACGTTGAGGAGAGAGCTAAACTCGAAAGGGTCATAGAAGAAAGAATGAACAATATCATTAAGAGAAAAGATATTGGAATTGGATTTGAACCGACTATAAGAAATGTTATTGGTTTAATATTAGCAAACGCAGATACATATATTCGTTTATTAAAAGACGTTCATTATAGGGCCTTTCAGGTTGCGGAGGAAAGAAAAAACATTTTAAACGCGGTTAGTACCGATAGTATTGGTGAATCGATATATCCTTGGCCTGAAGTAAAAAAACCGGCAACAGGTAAAAAACAAAATGTTTTAGTTTATCCCGGTTCCTATGAAATGTCAAGAACATTACAAAGTTATGATACGAGATTGTGGCCGGAAGTTGATTTTGTAGAAAACTACAATGCGGTTGCAACTAAAAAAACCGAACCGGCTGACGAAAAAGAAACAGGACCTGAACTTATTAATTTCTTGTCTGATAATGATTCAGACAAAAACAAGAGAAACGAAATTAGTCTTCTCACTACTTTCATCGATGTTACGCCATATGGTGATAAATCGATAAGCTCAATATTATATGAGATTTATGAGAGAGCAAAATATTTCACCGCTGTCGATTCATTTAAAAACGAAACAATTAGAGAATTGGCATTATTGGAGTTCGACAACATAAAAAACCAAATTGCTGAGGATTTTGATATTATTGAAATTCTTAAATCAGAAGTTAAAAATGTTAGTGCTCTTAAAAAATATATGTTAGGGTTTTCCGCTTATGAAAGATACCCATATTATGAAGACCAACAACCAACAATACCTTATATTAAAGAGTCGTTAGATAATGGTTTTAAGATAGAACAATATAAACCAAAAAATAATGTTGTAGATAATAAGGCACTATATCCAAACTTAGCAAAAAATTTATTGGAATATATTGGGGAGGAATACAGAACCAAAATGTATCCATTTAATTCTAATGAATATATTAGTTACCTAAAAATGTATGGATATTCAGGTTACACTGCAAATCAAATTCATTTAAAAGGAATGGTTAGATTGGACACTGTAGAATCTTTAGCATCCTCGTCAATAGAACCAAATATGTGGCACTATGCTGAGGATAATCAATACGTTCAAAATACAGGTTCAACGGTTCAATGGAAAACTGGTAAAAATTTATTTGATAATTCATTATCATTCGACACCTTAAACTATACAGGTGGAACATATAACGGTAAAGAATATAGGTTTATATTAAACACACCATATTTCCATAAACAATTATATAAAGATTTTAGAAATCCAAAGACAAAAGGAAGATACGCGGGGTCCGCTTACTTACTATTGTCCCAAATGAATTTTAAAGCACTTTCACATCAGGTTGCAGACACATTAAACATCATTGTGAGTGCATTTGCACATTCACCACAATCAGGTGTCTTGATGTCAACATTATTTAAAGAATTAGCGGCGACACATTATATACCATATCATTTAGTACTTCAATGGGGGGCGGTGTATCATAGATATAAAAAATATCTTACAGAAGGGGAAGACATTCTTTCAGGAATGACAGAACCTATTGATATGAATTTATTCTTTGATAATAATCAAAATTTGACTTACAATTTTACACTGACCGGTGGTACTAATACAAATTATAGTCTAACAAGAAATAATGAAAAGAGTTATGGATTCACACCTTTTTACCATTCAATATACCACCAAGTTGTAAACGATTATACATTTTATGACCCATTGTCAGCAACTCCAAATACGAACTATGTTAATGCAATAAATCAAGGAGTAATAAAACTTTTCCCAACAAGAGGAGAAGGTTCTTTGAGTTGGAATGTGTTAATCGACAATTCAAAGTTTGACAATACCAAAAAAACTTTAACCATACTACCGAGTGGAGGATTAAGGGAGTCTAATTATAGTGGTTATACAAGACAACAACAAGATAACTTTAAAACAATATGGGGGGACCCCTTACAATTTTTAAATTTAATGATAGGTTCAGCACAATTGTCGAACCCAAAGAACTATGCCCCATTATATAGTGGATTAACATCACCAACTTATAAACAATATTTTACAGATAAAGACGGAGTTCCAAGTATATCATCTTCAAATAAGAAAATTATTGATTTGATTGGAACATTCAGTCCCGAATTATTAGATGCTTTTGAGGAAATGTTTTTAGACTTCTCATCGGACACAATTAACGATGAAGTCAACCAAAATAAATTTAATTTCAAGTACAATAGTTTTAAATCAATTCTTAAAGAATTATCTACAATAGATTTTTCTTCGGAAGACAAGTTTTCAAAGACAGAGGATTTAAATAACTTCTCATTAAATGTTTATTGGAGACAAAGGGAAAAAATGTTTAAAATAACTGAATCAATACTAAGTAATGATAATTTAGTTAAACTTACTATCACAAATCCAAAAGGAATCGACGCTCACGTTTTAGGTGGTTTTGCACAAGTAAACGTTGAAAGATTCTCAACAGGTATTGATTTTGATAGTGGACAAATCGACCAAGACACACAGAACGCGATAGAACTTTATGTTGGTGAAGATATAAGTGGATATTATGTTGACTTTTTTAGATATAACAATATTGAATTAAATGAAGAGAACGTAAAACGATTTAGGTTCTTAATTTATGTTTATGCGGGATATGTAAAATCCGGAGGAACGAACACAAAACAAGCATTCATCAATTATTTAAGAAACAATATTATATTAAAAGACTCCGACCCAATTTCAAAAGTATCGGGACAGGAAAATAGATTGATATTATTTTTAGACACCCTAATCGGCAGATTCTCAACACTCAAAGCGGTGGCGGGGGTACAAAGATTAAAAATTGATAGGGGGTATAACGATGATTTAATTAAATTAGAATTATACAACTACTTTAAATCGTTTAATGATAAATGGATTGCGGGTAATTCAATTGGACAAAGAGGACTATTAGAGGAGTTTTTATTTTTAAATAAAGCCAATGTTGATATTGGTGACGATGTTTACATTGATATTAAGAAATTAATTGAAATTGGAGACCAACGAAATTCAAAAAAACAAAACCTTTACGGAACAATATCAAATCTTATTGTAAGAACAGGATTTGATTTAAGACCACTTCCTGCTTACGTTAATTTCTATGGTACTAATTTTAATAACAAAGTAAAAACTACACCATCTAAAAGTGTGGCTAGTAATATTTTTGGTTCTTTTTTAGAGGTCGATTATCAAGAGTCATCACCTAAAATCATTTTACAATATACAGGTCCCACATCTAAGTACTTAGAATTGAATGAGATTAATAAGAAATTCCTATACAAGGACGACAGTTTCAATATTAGTCAAACCAATAATAACCCGATATTAGTGGCGAATGACGCATTTACGAGAGTTGATTTTTATAAATCTAATAAAGCGGTTGCATTTGAGGTAAGTTTCGGAGACCAAAATCAAGGAATCTTTAAAGGGATTGAATTAGACCAATCTTCAGTTAGAAACACATCGGAATCTTTCCAAGTATTAGAAAATTTGGGAGCAAGTGAAACAGGTTCAAGCACCGCTCAAGTGGATGTTGGTTTGTTCGACATCTATAGGTCACAATCCTATACTTGTAATGTGACAATGATGGGAGATGTGATGATACAACCAACAATGTATTTTTATCTTAAAAATATACCACTGTTTAAGGGTACATACCTAATTCAAGAAGTTAATCATAGTATTAGAAACAATGTGATTGAAACGTCATTTAAAGGAACAAGAATACCTATAACATCTCTACCTGACCCTAAAGATTCGTTTATGGCTAGTTATCGTGCACTATTCGATAAGATGGTGGCAAAAGCGACTGCTAAAGTTAAAGAGGCTGATAAAGTATTGAAGAATGTTAAAAATGGCGATAAGGTGTTTACTGACACTAAGGGCAATACGTATTCATATAACACAGGGGGTAAAGAAGTTAGTGGTGAAAAGATAATCGAAAGAGCGTCAATAACTAGTTACGGAGTTCCGTACAATGGTTATGAGGGTCAGAAAAATATACAATTAGCACAATATGAGGAAGGTGAATGGTTACGAGCAATTGTGACACCTATGGGAGGTTCAAAATATACGCCAGCGGATGATGTTGATTTGGGAATTGTAAGTAGATACGAACACCTATCAGGCTCAACTATGATTAATGAAAAGGTTAAATGGTTGGATGTTAAAAATACAGGAGATAAACAACAATTCTACTCAACTCAAATTAACCTTGGAGGTTCATTAACCGCCAATGACCTCATTTCTAAATACGGTAATACTGAATTCTATAATCCAAAACCTAATGTTAAGAAGAAAGTAACCATTAAAACATCATTTGATTATACAAATAAGAAGTTTAATGGACCGATACATTATGGTATGTCACCTGATTATGGTATATCAATGTCTAAGTCACTTATGACCCAACTTGATTTATATGAAGGAGATGTGGTATATTTCAGGTTAACTACGTAAATTTAAAAAATTCTTGATATTTATATTTATAACAAAAATATTATGGACAATTTAAAAATAAATAATACGGCGGACCAATTCTTAAACCAAAAACAGGTTACCAAGATATCTAACGATGGAATGGAACGTGAAGAATGTGATTTAGTAACTGGAGAATGTTATGTTATCAGGTCAAAAGATGGTATAGTAGAAAGAATAAATAAAAAATACATTACCGAAGACGGTAGACAACTATTACAAGATTAATACTATGTTAAAGGAAAAACTTTTAGAAGAATTAAATCGATACAATGCGATTAATAGATACACCCAAAAATTAGTCTTAGAACAAGATATGGGTGCAGATGCGGCGGCTGCTGCAGTTCCACCGGCTGACCCATTAGCGGGTGCTCCCCCACCGGCTGACCCAATGGCGGCAGGAGCGGACCCTATGGCTGCAGGGGCAGACCCAATGGCAGCAGGAGCGGACCCGGCAGCGGGAGGAGTTCCACCGGCTGACCCAATGGCGGCAGGAGGAGCAGAAGCACCAGCAACTGCTGAAACTGAAGAAATTGATATTACCGATTTAGTTAATATGACCAAATCAATCAAAAATGAAATGGACAAGAACAAAGATGAGGGTAATTCTGTAATTCAGAAAATGGATAGTGTTTTTGGTAAATTAAATGATTTGGAACAAAAATTAGCTCAAATGGACTCTGTTATTTCAAAAATAGACGAGTTGGGTAGTAAAATTGAACAAGTAAAACCAAAGACCCCCCAAGAAAAATTAGAAATGCGTTCTTTAGACTCATATCCATTTAATCAAAATCCACAAGACTTCTTTAGTCAAAAACAAAATGAAATGCAGGCTTCAGGTAAAAATGAGTATGTATTAACAAAGGATGAGGTTGAAAACTACGGTCAAGCCCAAATAATGAAATCTTTTAATCCAGACGAAACTAATGAACCTCAGTTCTAATGTAAATTTTTTATTACAAACCCAAACACAAATTAAAATACTACACTGGCAGACCAAAGGTTATGCTAGACACCAAGCTTTTGGTGAAACTTATAGTAATTTAGACGCATTAATTGACGACTTTGTGGAAATCTATATGGGTAAGTATGGAAGATTTTCACTAAGCGAAAATGAAAAGAAGATATCAATAGACAATTTAACAGAATTAGATTTAACGGCTTTTATGAAAACCGTAAAATCCGAACTTATCGGAATGTCTAACGACTTATCTAAAGACAAAGATACAGATTTATTAAATCTTAGAGATGAGATGTTGGGACTTTTCAACAAATTATCGTACCTCTTAACGTTGGAATAAAAAATTCCTAAAAAAGAAACAGAGCCGGGTTTGACAATCCGGCTTTTTTTGTTTATACTTTACTTATAACACATTAATAAATTAAAATTCAATTATTATGGGAGTATTAGATTCAGTTCTTGCTCAGTATGAGAAGAACAAACAGTCAGCTACAAGTAGCAACACAAACAAAGTGTCTCAAGAAGACAGAATGAAAAAGTATTTCACCACCGTATTACCTAAAGGTGTACGTAGTGCTGAAAAACGTATTCGTATTTTACCACCTGCAGATGGTGGGTCACCATTTGTACAAGTTAAATTCCACGAGATTCAAGTGGACGGTAAATGGGTAAAACTTTATGACCCAGCTCAAGAAGGTAAACGTTCTCCATTAAATGAAGTTCACGAAAGTCTAATGATGACAGGTGTGGATTCAGACAGAGAATTGGCAAGAACATATCGTTCTCGTACTTTCTACATTGTTAAAGTTATCGACCGTGATAACGAACAAGACGGTCCAAAATTTTGGAGATTCAAACACAATACTAAAATGGACGGTGTTTTGGATAAAGTTCATCCAATTTTTAGAACCAAAGGTGATATTACCGACCCAACTACAGGTCGTGATTTGATTATCACATTAGCACTTACAAAAGCCGGTAATGGTAAGGAATACACAACAGTAAGTTCTGTTATTCCTGATGACCCAGCACCACTTCACACAGATGGAGCAACTTCAAACCTATGGGTTAATGATGAATTAACTTGGTCAGATGTTTATTCTAAAAAAGGAGAAGACTATTTGGAAATGGTTGCACGTGGAGAAGTACCTCGTTGGGATAGTGAAGCGAAGAAATTCGTATCTAATTCAGCGGGAGAAGCAACAGTTGGAGGCACTTCAAGTTCAGCGGTAACATATGAAGACCCACAAGTGGACGATGAATCAGATTCTGATTTACCATTCTAATTAATCGAAGACACTCTCTACGACTATTTGGTTTAGAGAGTGTCTTTTTAAAACTACTCAAATATGGCAGGTATTAAAAAGAACGATTTCAGTTCGTTCAAAAAAAAGTTTTCAAAAGAGGCGGAATATAAACCAGACCGTTTCTTTGATTTAGGCGATGCATTTTTAGATGCGACAGGTCTTCCAGGTCCGGCAATCGGACATTTAAATATGTTCTTAGGTCATAGTGACACAGGTAAAACCACCGCATTAGTAAAGTCAGCGGTAGATGCACAAAAGAAAGGGATACTTCCTGTTTTTATTATTACGGAACAAAAATGGAGTTGGGAACACGCTCAATTAATGGGATTTAATAAAGAAGACGATTTCTATCTCTTCAATAGTGACTTCGAATATATTGAACAAATTACTGATTTCATTAACGAAGTATTAGACGCACAAGAAAAAGGTGAAATACCACACGATATTTTATTCCTATGGGATTCTGTTGGTTCAGTTCCTTGTAAGATGACATATGAAGGAAAAGGTGGTAAACAACACAATGCATCTACTTTGGCAGATAAAATCGGTATGGGTATTAATCAGAGAATTTCAGGTTCAAGAAGAACAGATAAAAAATTCACTAATACATTAATTATCGTTAATCAACCTTGGGTTGAATTACCTGATAATCCGTTTGGTCAACCTAAAATTAAAGCAAAAGGCGGAGAAGCAATTTGGCTTAACTCGACATTAGTTTTCTTATTTGGTAATCAAAAAGGTGCAGGAACTACCAAAATCTCAATCACAAAAGATAAGAGAAAAGTAAAAATTGCAACAAGAACCAAAATCTCAATTATGAAAAACCACGTAAATGGTTTAGGATATGAGGATGGAAGAATTCTTGTAACAGCACACGATTTTGCTAAAGGTAGAGACGATGCTGAAGAAAAGAAAAGTATTGAACAATATAAAACCGAACACGGAGATTATATTACCAACAAACTTGGCGTTAATGTTACAGACGCAGATATTGAAGTTGTAACAGAGGAGGAGTAATAACATAAAAAATTTAAATGTCAGTTTTACTTGTTGATGGAGATAATCTACTTACAATTGGTTTCTACGGTCTCAAAAATCACTACTATAAGGGAAAGCACATTGGAGCAATCTATCATTTTATTAATACTCTTAGAAGAGCGTTTGAGATTTACAAATTAGATAAAATTGTAGTTTTTTGGGATGGAGAAGATTCAGCTTCACTTAGAAAAAAGATTTATCATCAATACAAAGAAAATCGAAGAAGTAGACTCAGAACTGATGAAGAAATTGACAATTACAACTATCAAAGACAAAGAGTAAAACAATACCTCGAAGAACTTTATGTTAGACAAGGTGAGTTTGCAAATTGTGAAACTGATGATTGTGTTGCGTATTATGTTCAAAACTCACCAAATGAAGAAAAAATTATATACTCATCTGATAGAGATTTAGCACAACTTGTAAATGAAAAAACACAACTGTTTAATCCATCTCACGGAAAATTATACAAGAAACTAGACAAAATTGAGTATGACCACGAGAGTATCTTAATCGAAAATGTTTTATTGGTTAAGATGCTTTGTGGTGACCCCTCCGACAATATATCAGGAATAAAAAATATGGGAATCAAAAGACTCATTAGTTTATTTCCTGAGATAAAAGAAACACCTCTCACGTTAGAACAAATTAGAGAAAAGGGAAACCTTTTATTTGAACAGGACAAAGATAATTGGCTTGTTAGGAATCTATTGACTGGTGTCACCAAACACGGTGTGTTCGGAGAGGAGTTTTTCCAAGTAAATAATATGATTGTTAACCTACAAGAACCATTTTTAAGTGATGAGGCTAAAACAGTCATAATTGACTTAATAAATGAAAACTTGGATACAGAAGGTCGTTCTTATAAAAATACTATGAAAATGATGACGGAGGATGGAGTATCACTCCTCTTACCGAAATCGGACGACCAATGGGTAAAATTTTTAGACCCATTTATGAGATTAACAAGAAAAGAAAAAAATAAGCACATCTTTAAATTTAAAAAAAAATAGAAAAATGAACAATCAAGACGTAACTAAATTTGAGTTCCTTTTAACCCTTGAAGGTAACTTTATCATTCAGAGATTCTTTAACGTTAAGGGATATAACCCAAGAGCAAGACGTTCTATGGATTTACACTACACCGTAAAAAATATTTGTGACGAAATTGCGGAAGATTTGAAAATAAAAAGTTCTGATTATATGTGTGAAAATCAAAATTATTTCCTATCTAACGAGAATGTGGAAGATAACGAACCACAAAAAGAAGAGCACTTTTTATTGGAAGTTAAGTTAAATGACGATGTATTTATTTCAAGAATCTTCCCGGCTCACGTCTATCATCCAAAGGCAAGATACGCCGTTGATATTAGACCAAAAGTTAGGAAAATTTTGTCAGAGTTAACTGATGTTTTGTCAGACTACGAACTCGAAACAACTTACTTACAGTATGAACTTTAATAAAAGAATTTTTAATATATAAACATATACATCAAATGAGTGAAAAGAATTTTGGACAATTAGGACCGACATTTCAAAAATCGTTAATCAAAGTAATAATCGAAGACAAGAAGTTTGCGGTAACTATCATTGATGTAATTGAAAGTAAGTATTTTGACGGACCATATTTCAGGTACATTATCGAGAATGTAAAAGAAATGTATTCAAAGTATGGTGAAATTCCTTCATATGACACTGTTGGTCAGAAAATTATGAGTGAAAATACGAAAGACACTACTACGTCTATTCACATTGACACCTTAAAGAATATTAGAGACCACGAGTTAACTGACGAAGGATGGATTAAAGACACCGCAATGAATTTCTGTAAACAACAAGTCCTTAAAAAAGAACTTAAGTTGGTAGAAAAAATCATTGAGAATGGTGACTTTGAAGAATATAGAAAAATTGAAAAAATAATTCAAAATGCATTACAAGTAGGTGCATCATCTGATGATATTAGAGATGTATTTGAGAACATCGCAGGAGCATTAGAAAAAGATTCTAGACTACCGGTACCATTAGGTGTTACAGGTTTGGATAACTTGTTAAAAGGTGGTTTGGGTGTTGGTGAATTAGGTGTTATCTTAGCACCAACAGGTACAGGTAAAACTACGTTCTTGACTAAAATTGCGAACACCGCATATAACCAAGGAAAGAATGTTTTACAAATCTTTTTTGAAGACAACGTAACTAACATCTTAAGAAAACATTACACAATTTGGACAGGTATCGCACCCGATGACCAAATTGAAAGAAAGGAAGAAGTTATTGAACTTGTCAAACAAAAAGAATCTGAGTCAGCAGGAAAGATTAAATTACTAAAAATGCCAAGTGACTCTGTTACAATTTCTGAAATTAAATCAAAATTAAGAAAACTTCATTCTGAAGGTTTTAGTGTGGATGTTTTAGTAATTGATTACATTGATTGTATTTCACCTGAAAAATCAAATTTCGGTGAAGAATGGAAAGGTGAGGGTAATGTAATGAGAAGTTTAGAAGCAATGACTTCAGAATTTAATCTTGTTATTTGGACAGCAACACAAGGTAACCGTGAATCAATTTCTTCTGAAGTTGTAACAACAGACCAAATGGGAGGTTCAATTAAGAAGGCACAAATCGGACACGTTGTTGTTTCAATTGCAAAAACACTTGAACAAAAAGAACATAATTTAGCAACAATTACACTATTGAAATCACGTATTGGTAGAGATGGTGTTATATTCCAAAACTGTAAGTTTAATAACGAATATCTCGATATTGATACCGACAGTCAAAATACTCTTTTAGGTTTTGAAGAACAGAAGACACAAGAAAGAGCCAACAGGGCAGCAGAAGTATTCAAAAAGTCACAAGAAAAAAAGGGTATCACATTAACAAACCAATAAATAAAAATTAAATACTATGACCGAGAAGATTTTATCAGAAAATCCCGGACGTTTCGTCCTTTTCCCTATCGAACATCACGACTTGTGGAAATTATATAAACAACAACAGGCCTGTTTTTGGACCGCAGAAGAAATTGATTTAGCTCAAGATATTTCTGATTGGGAAAACAAGTTAAATAATGATGAACAACACTTCATTAAACACGTATTAGCGTTCTTTGCGGCGTCAGATGGTATCGTAAATGAAAATTTAGCAATGAACTTTGTTAATGAAGTTCAATATACAGAAGCTAAATTTTTCTACGGATTTCAAATTATGATGGAGAATATTCATAGTGAAACATATTCATTATTAATTGACACCTATATCAAAGATAGAGAAGAACAAAATATACTTTTCAACGCAATTGAAACTGTTCCGGCAATTAAAAAGAAGGCCGAATGGGCAATTAAGTGGATTAACTCGGAATCCTTTGTTGAACGTCTTGTTGCTTTTGCGGCAGTGGAAGGTATTTTCTTTTCAGGTTCATTCTGTTCAATTTTCTGGTTAAAGAAACGTGGTTTAATGCCAGGTCTAACATTCTCAAACGAATTAATTTCTCGTGACGAAGGAATGCACTGTGATTATGCTTGTCATTTGTATAACAACCACATTGAAAATAAACTTAGTGAAACTAAAATAAAAGAGATTATTTGTGGAGCATTAGAAATTGAAAAAGAATTTATTACCGAAGCATTACCTGTTAGGTTAATCGGTATGAACTCAGATTTAATGCGTCAATATCTTGAATTCGTAACGGATAGATTATTAGTATCATTAGGTTGTTCAAAAGTTTACAATTCAACTAACCCATTTGATTTTATGTAAAACATTGCAATTCAAGGAAAAACAAATTTCTTTGAGAAAAGAGTTGCAGAATATCAAAAAGCGGGTGTACATAATAAATCTGAAGAAGAACTGTCAAGTGCGTTTTCAGATATGGATTTCTAAAATTAAAATTTTTTTGGTAAAATGAAAGTAAAGAAGAGAAACGGTGAATTAGAAGAGATGAGGTATGACAAAATCACTAAACGTATTAGTGCGTTATGTGGAGACCTCAATATGGAGTATGTGGACCCAACATATATAACACTTAAGGTTACACAAGGAATTTATGATGGGATATCAACAATAGAATTAGATAGATTAGCAGCTGAAACTGCGGCGTCAATGACTACAACTCATCCTGATTATGCAAAATTAGCAGGTAGGATTGCAGTGTCTAATTTACACAAATCAACACCAAGAAAATTCTCACAATGTATTAAGGAATTATATTCTTTTATTGAACCAAAAACAGGTAAAGAATCTACTTTAATTTCTGACGAAGTATACGAGTTCGTAATGGAAAATAAAGAAGTTATCGATGGAGCCATTGATATGAATAGAGATATGGATTTCGATTATTTCGGGTTCAAGACTTTAGAACGTTCATACCTATTAAAAATTGGTAATAGAATTGTGGAAAGACCACAATATATGTATATGAGAGTTGCCGTGGGTATTTGTAAAGGAGATGTTGAAATGGCTTTAAGAATCTATGATGATTTATCACAACACTTTTACACACACGCTACCCCTACATTATTCAATGCGGGAACACGTAGAGCACAAATGTCATCTTGTTTCTTAATTGGAAATAAAGGTGATGACATCGATGGATTGTTTGACACAATTAAAGACGTTGCAAAGATTTCTAAGTGGGCTGGCGGTATTGGACTACACGTACACGATGTTCGTGCTAAAGGTTCTTATATTAAAGGAACTGGTGGGGAATCTGATGGTTTAATTCCAATGATGAAAACATATAACGAAGTTGCTCGTTGGATTAACCAAGGCGGTAAACGTAAAGGTTCGTTTGCAATTTATTTAGAACCTTGGCACTCAGATGTGTTTGATTTTATTGATTTAAGAAAGAATCACGGTAAGGAAGAAATGAGAGCAAGAGATTTGTTCTTAGCTATGTGGACTCCTGATTTATTTATGAAACGTGTTGAAGAAGACGGTGATTGGTCTTTATTCTCACCTGACGAAGCACCGGGTTTATCAGATGCTTATGATAGTCCCGAAGACAGAGCTTTCACTCGTTTATATGAACAATATGAACAAGATGGTAAAGCGAGAAAAGTTGTTAAGGCAAGAAAGTTAATGGATGCAATATTAACAGCTCAAATTGAAACAGGAACACCATATATGTTATATAAGGACCCTGCAAACTATAAATCAAATCAAAAGAACTTAGGTACGATTAAGTCATCAAATTTATGTACCGAAATTATTGAGTATAGTTCACCAACTGAACAAGCGGTTTGTAATCTAGCATCAATTGCTTTACCAAAATATATTATTGATGGTGAATTCAATCATCAATTATTGTATGAATACACATACCAAGTTGTTAAAAATTTAAACAATGTAATTGATTTGAATTTCTACCCAACAGAAGAAACAAAACGTTCTAACTTTAGACATAGACCGGTTGGTTTGGGTATCCAAGGATTGGCGGATGTATTTTGTATGTTAGGTTTACCATTCGAAAGTGAAGGTGCTGATAAATTACAAACAGAGATTTTTGAAACCATTTATTTTGCTGCCTTAACATCGTCCAAAGATTTATCTAAAACTTTTGGTCCATACGAGAGTATAGTGGGTTCCCCAATCGAAAAGGGGATATTCCAATATCAGGTATGGGACAAAACCGATAAAGATTTATCAGGTCGTTGGGATTGGAAATCATTAAGAAAAGAGGTCGTTAATTACGGAGTTAGAAACTCATTATTAGTTGCACCGATGCCGACAGCATCAACCGCACAGATTTTAGGTAACAACGAAGCGTTTGAACCATTCACCACTAATCTTTATCTTAGAAGAACGTTAGGTGGAGAGTTTGTTGTAATTAACAAACACTTGGTTAATGACTTATTGAAAATAGGTATGTGGAGTGATAGTATCAAAAACAAATTAATTTTTGAAAATGGTTCAGTTCAAAATATCCCTGAAATACCAACTGAGTTAAAAGAGATATATAAAACTGTTTGGGAAATGTCACAAAAGAGAATTCTCCAAATGGCGGCAAATAGGTCAGTTTTCATTGACCAATCTCAATCTTTGAATTTATTCATTGATAATGTGACCAAACCAAAATTATTGGCGGCACATATCTACGGATGGAAATTAGGATTAAAAACAGGTATGTATTATTTAAGAACAAGAGCAGCGGTAGACGCAATCAAAACTTTAGGTGTTGATATTAGTGCCACACAAAAAATAGAAGGTTCGATTACCCAAACAACCCAAGCTCCGACCGCACCAACTAATTCAATTCATTTTGAACAAAATGAAACAGCGTTGAGTATGAAACCATCAGACTCACCGTTTGAATGTGAGGGTTGTGGTTCATAAGAGAAACCCCCCACTAAAACCCAACTTCGGTTGGGTTTTTTATTTATTACCATTTTGGTATTGTTTATATTTATTGATATGGCGTTAACATCATATGGAATTGATTTTCCATTTAGAGATAGTAGATACGGTGAATATTTAAAAACAACCGAATCCCCTCAAAGAGAGGTAAGAGCGAATATTATACACCTTCTTTTAACGAGAAAGGGGTCAAGATATTTTTTACCTGACTTTGGTACCAGAATTTACGAGTATATTTTTGAACAAAATGATGTAGTGTCATTTGGACAAATCGAAGAAGAAATTAGGGAAGGGATTAGAAAATTTATACCAAACGTCGAAGTAAAATCATTGGAAATTATGTCAGCGGAGGATGACCCCGACCAAACAAAAACATATTCCCAAGATGAAGATGAAAGATTATTCAGGGTTTCAGATTATTCAAGTAAACCTTATACCGCTAAAGTGAAACTTGATTATACCGTAAATAACGGAGCATTTTCAGTTTCAGACTTTATAATTATTAATATATAAGATGGCAAAAGAAATATCATACGCAACCAGAGACTTTGCAGGATTAAGAGAAGAGTTGGTAACACTAACCAAAAAATATTATCCTGACCTAATAAGTAACTTTAACGACGCATCAATTTATTCTGTATTATTAGACTTAAATGCTGCGGTTGCTGATAACCTTCATTTTCATATAGATAGAGTTTGGCAAGAAACAATGTTGGACTTTGCTCAACAAAGACAATCATTATATCATATTGCTAAAACATATGGATTAAGAATACCTGGTTTAAGACCTTCAGTTGCATTATGTGACTTTTCAATAAACGTACCGGTTAGAGGTGATAAGGACGATGAAAGATATGAAGGTATTTTAAAATCGGGAGCTCAGGTTTCGGGAGGAGGACAAGTTTTTGAAACAATAGATGATATTGATTTTTCAAGTCCATTTAATAGTAAAGGAGAACCAAATAGATTAAAGATTCCAAATTTTGATAATAACAACAAATTAGTTTCATATACCATAACAAAAAGAGAAGCAGTGGTAAATGGAACAACAAAAATATACAGAAGGGTAATTAATGAAATTGACCAAAAACCATTTTTAAAAATATTTTTACCTGAAAGAAATGTGTTGGGTGTTGTCGGAATGATTCATAAATCAGGTACTAACTTCATATCCAACCCTACATACGATGAATTTAATGGTGACAATAAATGGTACGAAGTGAAGTCATTAATGGAAGATAGAGTTTTTATTGAAGACCCAACAACAGTATCAGATAGAGACAATTTTACGTCGGGAGATTATGTAAGAGTTGATAATAAATTTATATCAGAATACACACCCGAAGGATATTTTCATATAACTTTTGGTTCAGGTAATGTAGACCCAATGGATAATTTGGACAACTATATGAACGGAACAATGAAGGTTAACATATCAACTTTCTT
>JACCEA010561112.1_pt1 | contig 35992 bp, 29 predicted proteins | sample 7449851 | NCBI WGS metagenome assembly JACCEA01 (sample SAMN15323453, study PRJNA562643) | freshwater metagenome | isolation source: river surface water | place: USA:Blue River Watershed | collected 2017-08-18 | reverse complement strand
CGTGGACACCGCCGCCGCGGTGGTGGGCGGCATCGCCCGCGGCTGCGAGGAGTCGGGCTGCGCCCTGATCGGCGGCGAGACCGCCGAGATGCCTGGCATGTACCCCGACGGCGAGTACGACCTGGCGGGCTTCTGCGTCGGCGCGGTCGAAAAGAGCCGGATCCTCACCGGCCAGAACGTCGCCCCCGGCGACGTGGTGCTGGGCCTGGCCTCCAACGGCGTGCACTCCAACGGCTTCTCGCTGGTGCGCAAGTGCATCGAGCGCGCGGGCGGCGACCTGCCCGCCACCCTGGACGGCAAGCCCTTCCGCGAGGCCGTCATGGCCCCCACGCGCCTGTACGTGAAGCCGGTGCTGGCCACGCTCGCCCAGCACCCGGTCAAGGCCCTGGCCCACATCACCGGCGGCGGCCTGCTGGAGAACATCCCGCGCGTGCTGCCTGAAGGCATGGCCGCCCACCTGGTCAAGGGCAGTTGGCCCCAGACCGAGCTGTTTGCCTGGCTGCAGAAGACCGCCGCCATCTCCGACCACGAGATGAACCGCACCTTCAACAACGGCATCGGCATGGTGGTGGTGGTCGCCGCCGCCGAGGCTGCGGCCACCGCCGCCACCCTGCGCGCGCAGGGCCAGACGGTGTACGAGATCGGCCGCATCACCGAGCGCGGCACTGGCGCGCCGGTCGAAGTCCGCTGAGCGGCTCGCAGCCCGTGGACCGGGTCACCACCCTGATGACGCTGGCCGCACCCGGATCCCCCCTCGCCTGCCCCTCGGGCCGCACGCCCCAAAAGCGGCCGACCCGCTGCGCATGACCGCCGCCGACCGCATCCGCCACCCGGGCCTCGCCGGCCGCGTCATGTCGGCCGAGGCGGCCGCCGCCCTCATCCCGCCCGGGGCCCATGTGGGCATGAGCGGCTTCACCGCCGCCGGCTACCCCAAGGCGGTGCCCCAGGCCCTCGCCGCCCGCCTCGCCGGCCTGCACGCCCAGGGCCAGAAGGACGCCCGCATCAGCCTGTGGACCGGCGCCTCCACCGCGCCCGAGCTCGACGGCGCCCTGGCCCAGGCCGAGGGCATCGAACTGCGCCTGCCCTATCAGTCCGACCCGACCAGCCGCCGGCTGATCAACGAGGGCAAGATGCTCTACACGGACATCCACCTCTCGCACGTGCCGCAGATGGCCCGCTACGGCTTCCTGGGGCCGCTCGATTGGGCGGTGATCGAGGTGGTGGGCATCCGCGAGGACGGCAGCCTCATTCCCTCCACCTCCATCGGCAACAACAAGACCTGGCTGGACATCGCACGGCATGTGATCCTGGAGGTGAACCTGGCGCAGGACCCCGCCATCGAGGGCCTGCACGACATCCAGGCCGGCAGCGACCTGCCGCCGCACCGCCAGCCCATCCCCCTCACCCACCCGGCCGACCGCATCGGCGAGCCCTACCTGCGCTGCGACCCGGCCAAGGTGGCGGCGGTGGTGGTGACGGACACGCCCGACCGGCACGGCGAGTTCGACCCGCCCAACGCCGCCTCGCGCGCGATCGCCGGCCACCTGGTGGAGTTTCTGTCACACGAAGTGAAGGCGGGCCGGCTGCCCGCGAACCTGCTGCCCCTGCAGTCCGGCGTGGGCAACACCGCCAATGCGGTCCTGGCCGAACTGGCGCGAGCCCCCTTCGAGGGCCTCACCGCCTACACCGAGGTGCTGCAGGACGGCATGCTGGACCTGATCGACGCCGGCAAGATGACGTTCGCCTCCTCGGCAGCGCTGGCGCTGAGTGCGCCACGCGCCCGGGCCTTCCATGAGCGGCTGGACTTCTACCGGGGCAAGGTGCTGCTGCGCCCGCAGGGCATCAGCAACCACCCGGAGATCATCCGCCGCCTGGGCGTGGTCTCGATGAACGCGATGATCGAAGCGGACATCTACGGCAACGTGAACTCCACCCACGTCATGGGCACGCGCATCATGAACGGCATCGGCGGCTCGGGCGACTTCGCCCGCAACGCCTTCCTCTCGATCTTCATGTCGCCCTCGACCGCCAAGGACGGCGCCATCTCCTGCATCGTCCCCATGGTCTCCCACCATGACCACACCGAGCACGACGTGCAGGTGCTGGTGACCGAGCAGGGCCTGGCCGACCTGCGGGGACTGGCGCCGACCCAGCGCGCCGAGCGGGTGATCGAGCGCTGCGCCCACCCGGATTACCGGGACCGCCTGCGCGACTACCTGGCCCGCGCCCGCCGCGCCGGCGGCCAGCACACGCCGCACCTCCTCGAGGAAGCGCTGGGCTGGCACGCGAACTACGTGCGCACGGGGAAGATGTGACCTGCCGGGACGGCCTCCATGCGAGGGGCCGCGAGGAGCCGCAAGTGCAGCGAGGGCCGCGAAGGCAGGCGACGAGGCGGGCCTAGTGGCTGGCCCGGCGCAGGTCGGCCAGCCGCTCCTCGACATAGTCCCGGTCCAGCGCGTCCTCGGCATGGGCGAGGTAGACCTGCAGGTCCTCGGCGGCGAGGGCCGCCTGCCCCCGGTCGGCGTGCACCAGGCCGCGGTCCCGGTACTCGGGCCAGGCCTCGGGCAGCAGGGCCACCAGCCGCTCCTGCACCGCCAGCAGGCGCTCGTTGTCCTGCTCGCTGCGGTGGATCTCCTTCAGGTTGCGCAGCATGCGGGCCAGGATGTCCCGCGGCGGCGCCGACTGCAGGTACAGGCCCAGCGGCACGTCGAACTCGCCGGTGAGGCCCGAGCGGCGCTTGTAGGGCTCGAGCCGCTCCGACAACTCCTCGGCCGAGAGCGACTGCCCGGTGAAGGGGTCCATCACCACCTGGCCCTTGGGCAACTGCACCTTGACCATGAAGTGGCCCGGGAAGCACACCCCGCGGGCCTTGAGCCCCAGGCCCTGGGCCAGCTCCAGCCAGAGCACCGCCAGCGAGATCTGGATGCCCCGGCGGGTGCGCAGCACCGCGTGGACATAGCTGTTGTCGGGGTCGGAGAAGTCGTTGAAATTGCCGCCGAAGCCCAGGTCGTTGAAGAAGAACTGGTTGAGCGTGCGCAGGCGGTGCAGGTGGGGCGCGTCGGCCGGGATCCGGCGGCGCAGCCGCTCGAGCAGGCCGTCGACCTCGTGCAGCACCTGCTGCACGTCGAGGTCGGGGTACTCGTCGAGAGCCAGGCTGGCGGCCGCCTCCAGCAGGGGAAAGTGATCGTCGCTCCGGACCAGGGAACGGAAATAGTCCAGGGGGCTGGGCGCCTCGAATTGCCAGGGCATGCGAGCTTTGTAGCGGCGGCCTACAGGCGCGTCAAGCGCGCCGGTCGCGGGCGCCGCAGAGGTTGAGCCGACACCGGGCTGCGAAGGTCAGCGCCGCACGATGGCGCGGATGTCCATCCCCGCCAGCCGCAGCGTGAAGAAATAGGCAAAGCCCGCCAGCGCCAGCACACCGCCGAGCCACAGCACCCGCAGGCCAGGGTCGCTGCGCAGCGCCACCCAGTCGGCCTGCTGGCCGCACCAGCGCAGGAAGACCCCCATGAGGACGGTCGCCAGAATGACCTGCACCAGGAAGCGCCGCCAGTCGGCGGACGGCTTCCAGCTGCCGCGCCGCCACAGGCCCACCATCAGCCAGGTGGCGTTGACCAGCGCGCCCAGGCCGATGGACAGGGCCAGCCCCGCATGCGCCAGCCAGGGCACCAGGGCCAGGTTCAGCAGCTGGGTGAGCCCCAGCACCACGATGGCGATGCGCACCGGGGTGCGGATGTCCTGGTTGGCGTAGTAGCCCGGCGCCAGCACCTTGACCGCCACCAGGCCCAGCAGGCCCACGCCGTAGCCGGCCAGCGCCAGGGACACCTGGCCGACGTCGCGTGCGGTGAAGGCGCCGTAGTGGAACAGCGTGGCCACCAGGGGCTCGGGGAAGACCAGCAGGGCCACCGAGGCCGGCAGCGCCAGCAGCACCACCAGGCGCAGGCCCCAGTCGAGCATGGAGGAATAGCGGGCCGTGTCCTGGGCCGCATGGGCCGCCGCCAGCTGCGGCATCAGCACCACGCCCAGGGCCACGCCCAGGAGGGCGGTCGGGAATTCCATCAGCCGGTCGGCGTAGCTGAGCCAGGTCACGCTGCCGGCGGGCAGCCAGGAGGCGATCTGGGTGTTGATCATCAGCGAGACCTGGGCCACGCCCACCCCGAGCAGGGCCGGGGCCATCATCCGCGCGACCTGCCGGGTGCCGGGCTCGGACCAGGCGGCCCGCAGGCGGGACCAGGTCAGGCCGATGCGCGGCAGGTAGCCGGTGCGCCGCAGGACGGGCACCTGCACCGCCAGCTGCAGCAGGCCGCCGGCCATCACGCCCGCGGCCATGGCGTAGATCGGCTCGATGCCCCAGCCGGCGAAGGCCGGGGCTCCCCCCCAGGCGGCGGCGATCATGCACAGATTGAGCAGCACCGGGGTGGCCGCCGGCACCGCGTAGCGGCGCCAGGTGTTGAGGATGCCCGCCGACAGGGCCACCATCGACATGAAGCCGATGTAGGGGAACATCCAGCGGGTCATGAAGACCGCCGCCTCCAGGGCCTGCGGGTCCTTCTGGAAGCCGCTGGCCAGCAGCCACACCAGCACCGGGGCGCCGGCCACGCCCAGCACGCAGGTGGCCACCAGGGCCCAGGCCAGCACGGTGGCCACGCTGTCGATCAGGGCGTGGGTGGCGGCCTCGCCATCGCGCTCCTTCACATGGGCCAGGGCCGGCACGAAGGCCTGGCTGAAGGCGCCTTCGGCGAACAGGCGCCGGAACAGGTTGGGAATGCGGAAGGCGACGTTGAAGGCGTCGGTCAGGCCCGAGGCGCCGAAGGTGGACGCCATGAGCAGGTCGCGCACCAGGCCGGTGATGCGGGAGGCCAGGGTCAGCAGGGAGACGGTGGAGGCGGCTTTGAAGAGGCTCACCCGCCGAGTTTAGGGCCTGGTGCCGGGCCTCCCCGGCCGGCCGGGCCGCCCCCGGCGGGGCCCTGATCCGTTTCGGTTACACTCGAGGGCTTTGCTGGCATCATCCTCAGACACAAAGGATATTCATCATGGCTTCTGCCAAACCCAAGAAAAAGAACCCCCGCCTGGCGTCCGGCCGCAAGCGCGCCCGTCAAGACGTCAAGCTGAACGCCGCGAACACCTCGCTGCGCTCCAAGTACCGCACCGCCGTCAAGAACGTCGAGAAGGCCGTCCTGGCCGGCGACAAGGTCAAGGCGACCGAGCTGTTTGCCAAGGCCCAGGCCGTCCTGGACTCCGTGGCCGACAAGCAGATCTTCCACAAGAACAAGGCCGCTCGCGACAAGAGCCGCCTGTCCGCCAAGGTCAAGGCCCTGGCCGCGGCTTAAACCCCGCACCCAGCAACCCCGCACGGGTTCCGGCCCTTCCGGCCAGACCCGCCGTTTGATCCGGGTGCGCTGCCAGCAAAGAGAGAAACCGCCTTCGGGCGGTTTTTTCTTGGGCGCTTGAATCTGGGGGGGCGCGGCCATCGGGCCGCAGGGAGATGCCGTGGCAGGCGAGGAACCGCTTACTTGCGGGGGGACTCGGGAATGAGGCAGGCCTCGCCCACCTGCAGGTCGTTGTCGCGGGCGAAGTTCATGACGAAGTCCCAGGCCATGGGCTCGAAGTCACGCAGTTCGTGGTTGACGATCACGCACTTGATGCCGCTGATGACGGTGGGCACGCACCAGGGGGAGTAGCTCAGGTGGCTGCCCGGCTGCACCCCACCCGGGCGGAACTGGCTCATGACCCCGGCCAGGCGCTCGGCCCAGTCGCTCGGACGGAAAGTCTTGCCCTGGCTGGTGATGCCCTGGATGAAGACCTCTTTGGGGGTGTTGGAGACCATGGATGCAGTCGCGTGGTGAGCGGGGTAACGCCTGGCGGGAGATGGTGCGGCCGGCCGGGGATCACCCATGCGACAGCACCTGAGAAAGCCTGAGTATTGTATCTTATATAAGAGTTGAAGCCCCTCGCTTGACCTGGGTCAGGCCCGGGAATCCCGATGCGAAACAAGCACTTCCTGTGCCTAAAATCGCCTCTCAGCGGCTCCACTCCCTGGGGCCGTCTTTCTTTTTCGCAATCCCTTTCCAACCGAGGATCCAGATGGCTCTGATCGAGGCCGCTTCGCCCCACGTCATGAACACCTACGGGCGGGTGCCCATCGCCCTGTCGCACGGCCAGGGCCTGCGCGTGTGGGACGTGAACGGCAAGCGATACCTGGACGCCCTGGGCGGCATCGCGGTCAACACCGTGGGGCACAACCACCCCAAACTGGTGCCCGCATTGCAGGACCAGCTCACCAAGCTGATTCATACCAGCAACTACTACCACGTCCCCCTGCAGGAGGAGCTGGCGGCGAAGCTGGTGGCGCTGTCCGGAATGACCAACGCCTTCTTCTGCAACTCGGGCCTGGAGGCCAACGAGGCGGCGATCAAGCTGGCGCGCAAGTTCGGCCATGACCAGGGCATCACGAACCCGCAGATCGTGGTCTATGACAACGCCTTCCACGGGCGCAGCCTGGCCACGCTGTCGGCCACCGCCAATACCAAGCACCAGAAGGGGTTCGGCCCGCTGGTCGAGGGCTTCATCCGCGTCCCCCTCAACGACATCGCGGCCCTGGAGCAGGCGACCGCAGGCAACCCGAACGTCGTGGCCGTCTTCTTCGAGGCGATCCAGGGTGAAGGCGGGGTCAATCCCTTCCGCATCGAATACATGCAGCAGCTGCGCAAGCTCTGCGACGCGCGCGGCTGGCTGATGATGATCGACGAGGTCCAGTGCGGCATGGGCCGCACCGGCAAATGGTTTGCGCACCAGTGGGCTGGCATCGTCCCCGACGTGATGCCCCTGGCCAAGGGCCTGGGCTCGGGCGTGCCGATCGGCGCGGTGCTGGCCGGCCCGCGCGCGGCGCAGGTCTTCCAGCCGGGCAACCACGGCACCACCTTCGGCGGCAACCCGCTGGCCATGCGCGCCGGCGTCGAGACCATCCGCATCATGGAAGAAGACGGCCTGCTGGAAAACGCCGCCCGCGTGGGCGCGCACCTGAAGGCGTCCCTCGAGAAAGCCCTGGCGGGCGTGGCCGGCGTGAAGGAAATCCGCGGCCAGGGCCTGATGCTGGGCGTCGAGCTGGCCAGGCCCTGCGGCGTGCTGGTGCAGCGCGCGGCCGACGCCGGCCTGCTCCTGTCCGTCACCGCCGACACGGTGGTGCGCATGGTGCCCTCCCTCATCATCACCGAGGCCGAGGCCGACGAGATCGTGGCCACCCTGGTGCCGCTCGTCACCGCCTTCCTCGCCGAATAAGCCCCGGCGCGAAAGCGCCCCACCGCGAAAGCGAACCCCATGGCCCTCCGCCACTACCTGCAGTTCTCCGACTTCAGCGCCGACGATTACGCGTGGCTGTTCCAGCGCGCCGCCGTCATCAAGGGCAAGTTCAAGGCGTACGAGAAGTACCAGCCCCTGACCGACCGCACGCTGGCGATGATTTTCGAAAAGGCATCGACCCGCACCCGCGTGAGCTTCGAGGCCGGCATGTACCAGATGGGCGGCTCGGTGGTGCACCTGACCACCGGCGACAGCCAGCTGGGGCGCAGCGAGCCCATCGAGGACTCGGCCCGCGTCATCAGCCGCATGGTCGACCTGGTGATGATCCGCACCTTCGGCCAGGACAAGATCGAGCGCTTCGCGGCCCACTCGCGGGTGCCGGTGATCAACGGCCTGACCAACGAGTTCCATCCCTGCCAGATCCTGGCCGACCTGTTCACCTACATGGAGCACCGCTGCCTGGACGGCCAGGGCCGCCCCAGCCTGGACCGCCTGCGCGGCAAGGTGGTGGCCTGGGAGGGCGACGGCAACAACATGGCCAACACCTGGCTGCAGGCGGCCGATCTGCTCGGGTTCACCGTGCACGTGAGCACGCCCAGCGGCTACGAGGTCGACCAGGCGGTGGCCGGCGTGCGCTCGAGCGCGAGCTACAAGGTCTTCGGCGATCCGCGCGAGGCCTGCGTGGGCGCCGACCTGGTGACCACCGACGTCTGGACCAGCATGGGTTACGAGGCCGAGAACGAGGCCCGCCGCAAGGCCTTCGCCGACTGGTGCGTCACCCCCGAGCTGATGTCGCTGGCCAAGCCCGACGCGCTCTTCATGCACTGCCTGCCGGCCCACCGCGGCGAGGAGGTCGACGCCGACGTGATCGACGGGCCGCAGTCCGTCGTCTGGGACGAAGCGGAGAACCGCATGCATGTGCAAAAGGCGCTGATGGAATACCTGCTGCTCGGCAAGGTGTGAGCCAAGCCCTCCATCCCTGCCTCACCTGCGGCGCCTGCTGCGCCAGCTTCCGGGTCGACTTCTCCATCCACGAGTTGGACGAGCAAGGCGGCCCGGTCCCCGCCGGCCTGGCGGTGGAGGTCACCGACCACACCTGCCGCCTGCGCGGCACCGACCACTCGCCGCCCCGCTGCGCCGCCCTCACCGGCCAGGTCGGCGTGAAGGCCGCCTGCGGCATCTACGAATGGCGCCCCTCCCCCTGCCGGGAGTTCGCCGAGGGCTCGGAGGCCTGCCAGCGGGCGCGGGCGCGGCATGGGCTGCCGCCGCTGGAATCCGGCTTCTGAGATCGGGGCTTGGCGGCCCCATAGGCTTCGAAGATCCCGGCGGGATGGATCGCCGCGGTGCTCAGTACCCGTACAACCAAGGCAGGTCCATGATCCGCGCCCCCAGCCCGCGCAGGGCCAGGTCGCGGCCCAGGCGCAGCGGGCCGCTGGCGTGGAAGATGGCGCCGTTGCGCAGCGACCGGCGCTGCACCCGCGCCACCCGCTCCCAGCGGGCCTGCGCATAACGCTGCAGGGCCTGCGGCACGTCGACGATGCGCTCGCGCACCAGGGCCAGCGAGCGGCCCAGTTCCTCGGCATCCTCGAGCGCCATCGCCGCGCCCTGGGCGAGGTAGGGCCGCATCGGGTGGGCCGCATCCCCCAGGAGGGCCACGCTGCCGCGCGCCATTTCCTGCGGGCCGGCCACCGGGGCGCGGTCATGCAGCACCCACAGGCCCCAGGCAGGCACCGCCTGCAGCAGCTCACGCAAGGGGCCGCCCACCCCGCCGGTGGCGGCCATCAGGCGCGTGGCGGTGCCAGGCAGGTCCCAGCCCTGGGGGGCGCCGTCCACCGTCTCCTCGACGACGCAGACGACGTTGAGGGCGCGCCCGCCCTGCACCGGGTAGCTCACCGCGTGCAGCCGGGGGCCGAGCCAGGCGGTGACCTCGCGGGCGAGGTGGGCGCCGCCGGGAATCTGCATGGAATCCGCCAGGGGCACCAACCCGCGGTAGGCCACATGGTCCGAGGGCCGGGCCGGGCCGTCGTTCAGGAGCGATTGCCGGACCGCGCTCCACAGGCCGTCGGCGCCCACCAGCGCATCGCCCCCGGGACCGGGGAACAGCGCCTGCTCGAGGCGGACCGCGACGCCGGGCACCGCGTCCTCACCGGCTCCCCGGGCCTGGAAGCCGCCGGGCCAGGCCCGGCCCGCGCGGGGGTCCTCGGTGCTCGCCTCACCGGTGACGCATCCGGCCACCCGCTGCCCCGCCTCCAGCGACACCTCGGTGCCCCGCAGGGCCTGCAGCAGGACGCGGTGCAGGTCAGCGCGATGGATCGTGAGGTAGGGCGCGCCGTAGCGGGCCTCGAAGGCGTCTCCCAGGGTCAGGCGGGCGAGCTCGGCGCCGGTGCGCGCGTCACGGGCCACCAGGGCCTCGGGCCGGCAGGCTAGGGCATAGGCCGCCTCGAGCAGGCCCCAGTCCCGCAGCCGGCGGGTGACGTTGGGCCCCATCTGCAGGCCGGCGCCCACCTCGGCAAAGCGCGGCGCCTGCTCCAGCACCCGGGCCTGCCAGCCGGCGCGGGCCGCGGCCAGGGCGGCCGCCAGGCCGCCGATGCCACCGCCCACGACCAGCAGCTGGCGCATCAGACCCGGCCCTTCGCGCCAGTGGATCGGGCCTGGGGTGCAGGCGAGGTCGCCGAAGAGGTAGCCCCTGCCCCGTCAGACAGCAGCCCCCGCAGCACGTAGGGCAGGATGCCGCCGTGGCGGTAGTAGGCCGCCTCGATCGGGGTGTCGATGCGCAGCGTCAGGCCCACCTCCTGGCGGGTTCCGTCGGCGCGGGTGATGACCATCATGGCTTCGCTCTGGGGACGCAGATTCGGGTCGGGGACGATGTCGATCATCTCCGATCCGTCCAGCCCCAGAGTTTGCCAGCTGTCCCCCTCGCGAAACTGCAGGGGCAGCACCCCCATGCCGACCAGGTTGCTGCGGTGGATGCGCTCGAAGCTGCGCGCCACCACCGCCTGGATGCCCAGAAGCAGCGTGCCCTTGGCCGCCCAGTCGCGGGACGAGCCGGTGCCGTACTCCTCACCAGCCAGGATGACGCTGGGCCGGCCCGCCGCCTTGTAGCGCATGGCGGCGTCGAAGATGGACATCTTCTCCACCTCGCCCGCCTCGCCCCGCCACAGGGTGAAGCCGCCCTCCTCCCGGCCGCCGCCTTCGAGCGGGGGCAGCAGCAGGTTGCGGATGCGGACGTTGGCGAAGGTGCCGCGCATCATCACCTCATGGTTGCCGCGGCGCGCGCCGTAGCTGTTGAAGTCGGCCTTGCCGACGCCATGGGCCTTGAGCCACTGGCCGGCGGGCGAGCTCTCCTTGATGCTGCCGGCCGGCGAGATGTGGTCGGTGGTGATGCTGTCGCCGAAGAGGGCCATGATGCGCGCGCCGGCCACGACCACCGGCTGGTGCACGGGCTCGGCGACGCCCGAGGCCTTCGCGGCGGACTCGGCGGTCTCGGTGTGCGGCGCGCTGGCGGTGCCGGCGGCAGCCGAAGGCGCGGCGAGCGCGAAGCCCTCGAGGAAGGGCGGCTCGGCGATGTAGGTGCTGGCGGGCCAGTCGTAGGTGACGCCGGTGCGGCCCTCCACGTCCTGCCACAGCTGCCCGGGGTCGGACTTCACCCGGGCGTAGTTGGCCCGGTAGGCCTCGCCGTCCATCGCATGGCGAAGCAGGGCATGGACCTCCTCGCTGGTGGGCCAGATGTCCCCCAGCCACACCTCGCGCCCTCCGCTGCCGCGCCCCACCGGCTCCGTCATCAGGTCACGCAGCACGGTGCCCGCCAGGGCATAGGCCACCACCAGTGGCGGACTGGCCAGGAAGTTGGCCTTGAGGTTCGGGTGGATGCGGGCCTCGAAGTTGCGGTTGCCCGAGAGCACCGCGGCGCAGACCAGGTCGCTCTTGGTGATGGCCTCGTTGATCTCGGGCGCCAGGTCGCCGGCGTTGCCGATGCAGGTGGTGCAGCCGTAACCGGCCACGGTGAACCCGAGCCGCTCCAGGTAAGGCAGCAGGCCGGCGCGGGACAGGTACTCGGTGACCACCCGCGAGCCCGGCGCCAGCGAGGTCTTCACATGGGGCGCGACCCGAAGCCCCGCCTCCACCGCCTTCTTCGCCAGCAGGCCGGCCGCCAGCATCACGCCGGGGTTGGAGGTGTTGGTGCAGCTGGTGAGGGCGGCGATCAGGACGTCGCCATTGCCCAGGGTGACGTCCGTGGCCGCGTCCTGGCGGGCGGTTTCGCAGCCGTCGTCGGCCGCCGCGCGGGCGGCCTGCAGGGTGGGCTTGTTGGCCTGCATCTCCACTTCGAAGCGTTCGGCCGCCGGCGGGGTGTCGGGGGTAGTCGGCACCTTGGGGTCGGGCGTCTCGCCGCCGGCGTGCAGCAGGTGGCGCGTGAGCAGGGTCTCGGCCGGCCGGGAGAAGCCGCCCTCGGTCACCGGCCTGGCATAGAGGGCGCGGAAGGTGTCGGCCACCTGCCCGATCTCGATGCGGTCCTGCGGCCGCTTGGGGCCGGCGAGACTCGGCGCGACCTGGCCCAGGTCCAGGCGCAGCACCTCGGAGTAGTCCACCTCGCCCGCCGCCGGAATGCCGAACAGGCCCTGGGCACGGAAGTACGCCTCCACCGCCGCCACCTCCTCGCGGGTGCGGCCGGTGCCTTCGAGATAGGTGAGCGTCTTCTCGTCCACCGGGAAGAAGCCCAGGGTGGCGCCGTACTCGGGCGCCATGTTGGCCAGCGTGGCCCGGTCCGGCACCGTGAGGCTGCGCGCGCCCTCGCCGAAGAACTCGACGAACTTGCCCACCACCTTGGCCTTGCGAAGCAGCTCGGTCACGGTGAGCACCAGGTCGGTGGCGGTGCAGCCCTCGCGCAGGCGGCCGGTGAGCTCCAGGCCCACCACGTCGGGGGTGAGGAAGTAGACCGGCTCGCCCAGCATCGCGGCTTCGCCCTCGATGCCGCCCACGCCCCAGCCGACCACGCCCAGGCCGTTGATCATGGTGGTGTGGCTGTCGGTGCCGACCAGGGTGTCGGGGTAGCAGACGCCGTCGGCCCGCCGGTGCAGGCCGCGGGCCAGGTACTCCAGGTTCACCTGGTGCACGATGCCGAAGCCCGGCGGCACCACGCCGAAGGTGGAGAAGGCCTGCATGCCCCACTTCATGAAGGCGTAGCGCTCGCGATTGCGCTGGAACTCCAGCTTCATGTTCAGGTCCAGCGCGCCCGGCGTGCCGTAGTGGTCCACCATGACCGAGTGGTCCACCACCAGGTCCACCGGCACCAGGGGCTCGATGCGGCCGGGGTCGGCCCCCAGGCGGGCGGCGGCGCTGCGCATGGCGGCCAGGTCGGCCAGCAGGGGCACGCCGGTGAAGTCCTGCAGCACCACGCGGGCGACGGTGAAGGGAATTTCCTCGGTGCGCGGCGCCTGCGGGTCCCACTGGGCCAGCTGGCGCACATGGTCCTCGGTGACCTTGAGGCCGTCGCAGCAGCGAAGCACCGATTCGAGCACGATGCGCAGGGAGACCGGCATACGCTTCACGCTGGGGAAGCGGACGGCCAGGTCAGGCAGGGAGAACAACTGCCCCTTCGGTCCCGCGGCGGGCTTGAAGGCCCGCAGGGTATCGGCGAAGGGATGGGCGAAGGGATGGGCGGAACCAGACGTCATCGCAGCCTCCAGGGTGGGGACACGCGATGATTGTGCGCCGGCCCGATGTCCCTGCGGGGGCCGGGTTTGTCAGCCGCGACCGCGACCGGGATCGAACCCGCGGCGCAGGACGCGGAGGGCGCCGGGGCGTCGGCCGGGCCGCAGGCCTCAGCCCTGGGCGGCCTCGAATTCCTTCATGTAGGCCACCAGGGCCTGCACGCCCTCGAGCGGCATGGCGTTGTAGATCGAGGCGCGCATGCCGCCGACCGAGCGGTGCCCCTTGAGCTGCACCAGGCCGCGGGCCTTGGCGCCGGCGAGGAAGGCCTCGTCCTGCGCCGGGTCCTTGAGCCAGAAGGGCACGTTCATCTGCGAGCGGGCGTTGCGGGCGATCGGGTTGCTGAAGAAGCGGCTGGCGTCGAGGAAGCCATACAGCAGGTCGGCCTTGGCCTGGTTGCGCTCGGCCATCGCGGCCAGCCCGCCCTGGGCCTTGATCCACCGGAACACCAGGCCGGCGATGTAGATCGCGTAGGTGGGCGGGGTGTTGTACATCGAGCCGGCCTCGGCCTGGATGCGGTAGTTGAAGGCGTCGGGCGTGTGGGCCAGGGCGTGGCCCAGCATGTCCTCGCGCACGATCACCAGGGTCAGGCCCGAGGGGCCGATGTTCTTCTGCGCGCCACCGTAGATCAGGCCGAAGCGCGAGACGTCGAGCGGACGCGAGAGGATGTCCGAGGACATGTCGGCCACCAGGGGCACGCCGCCGACGTCGGGAATGTCGTGGAACTGCACCCCGCCGATGGTCTCGTTGGAGCAGTAGTGGAAGTAGGCGGCGCCGGCGTCGAGCTTCCACGCGGACCGCGGCGTGATGCCCAGGCAGCGGCCGCTGCCGGGCGGGTCGGCGCTGTCGGCCGCCACGCTCACCTGGCCGTAGCGGGCGGCTTCCTTGGCCGACTTGCGGGACCAGTCGCCGGTGATCAGGTAGTCGGCCCGGCCGGTGCGGCCGATCAGGTTCATCGGGACGATGGCGTTCTCGGCGATCGCGCCGCCCTGCATGAACAGGACTTTGTAGTTCGCCGGGATGGCGAGCAGCTCGCGCAGCAGGCCCTCGGTCTCCTCGAAGATGCCGATGTACTCCTTGCCCCGGTGGCTCATTTCCATCACCGACATGCCGGTGCCATGCCAGTCGAGCATTTCCTCGGCGGCCTGGCGCAGGACGGGTTCGGGGAGGGCCGCGGGGCCGGGGCTGAAGTTGAAGACGCGGGGCATGGGCTTATTGTCGCAAAGTGGCGGCCAGGGCCGGCGCCGCCCCCTGCCCGATCTGCCGCTCGAAGGCCCGCAGCCGCTTGTAGACCGAGATCAGCTCCACGATCGTCCCCCAGGACAGCACCAGGAACTGGAAGCTGCCCTCCACCCGGTCGAAGGCCCGGGTGATCTGCTGCATCACCCCGAGGGTGATGACCCCGGCCACCACCGTGGGCGCCAGCGCGATCAGCGGAATCAGCACCGAGAACTGCAGGTAGGACCACTTGGCCACGTCGAAGTACAGGTAGTGGAAGAACAGCCGGAAGTAGTTGCGGCGCACGTCCTTGAAGAGGCGGGCCACGGTGGGCGGGTCGGCGCGCGCCGGGTCGTCCTCGCCATAGACCAGCTCCTTGCGGTAGGCCGCCTCCACCCGCTGGTTCTGGAACTCCAGCCCCGGCAGCTTGAAGCCCACCACCGCCAGCAGCACGGTGCCGCACATCGCCGAGAGGATGGCGACCCAGACCATGGCATGGGGCACCGGGCCGACCCAGGGCAGCTCGGTGATCTTTTCGGACAGCGTCCACAGAATGGGAAGGAAGGCCGCCAGGGTCATGACCGAGCGCATGAACTCCACGCCCAGGCCCTCCATGATGCGGGCGAAGCGCATGGTGTCCTCCTGCACCCGCTGCGCCGCGCCCTCGATGCCGCGCAGCTGCTCCCAGTGGGCCATGTAGTGGTCGTTCATCGCCTGGCGCCAGCGGAAGATGAAGTGCTTGATGAAGAACTCCAGCACCACCGCGATGGTCACGTAGAGCATGGCCAGTTCGCCGAAGGTGGTGAGCTGGCGCCAGAACTCGGGCAGGCTGGCGCTGCCCGGTTTGCTCAGGGCCGCCTGCACCATGTCGTAGAAGCTGCCGAACCACTCGTTGACCCGCACGTCCAGGCTGACGCGGTACCAGGTGGCGTACAGGATCAGCGCCGAGCCGGCGATGGACCAGGGCCACCAGCGGCGGGAGAGGAAGAAGGAGGTGAACATGCGGCGCATGGTAGCCGCATGGGTCCGGGCCGCCTCAGGGACGCAGCAGACCGGCCAATTCAGTGACGTAGGCGCCACTTTGACCGCGTTCCTCGGCCCGCGCCAGGCCGGCGTCGGCGGTGGCCAGGAGGGCCCGGGCCACCTCGCGGTGCACCCCCGCGCCTTCTGCCATGCCGCCGTAGTAGGCCAGGTCCTTGCGGGCATTGGCCAGGGAGAACTTGAGGTTGCTCGCGTCGCCAGTGAGCAGGTAAGGCGCAATGCGCTCCAGGGCGATGCCGCGGCCCCCGCCCTGCCCCAGCACCTCGACGAAGGCCTGCGGGCTGATGCCGTGGTGGCCGGCGCAGGCGGCGGCCTCGGCCAGCAGGCCGATCATCCCCAGCGAGACGAAGTTGTGCACCAGCTTCATGCCGTGGCCGGCCCCCATCGGGCCGACATGGGCGATGTTCTCGGCGAAACAGGCCAGCACCGGGCGGGCCTCCTCCAGGACGTCGGCCTCGCCGCCCACCAGCAGGTTCAGGCGGCCTTCGGCCGCCTCCTTGGGGGTGCGGGTCATGGGCGCATCGAGAAAGCGCGAGCCGGCAGCCTGGACGGCAGCCGCCATGCGGGCGGTGGACCCGGGAAGCGAGGTGGAGCAGTCGATCACCAGGCTGCCGGGGCGCAGGGCCTCGAGCACGCCGCCCGCGCCGGTGAGGACCTCCTCCACCTGCGCCGAGCCCGTGAGAACCAGGATCACGATGTCCGAGCGCGCCGCCAGGGCCTGGCGGTCGGTGAAGCCCCGCGCGCCGCCCGCCACCAGGTCCGCAGTGGGCTGGTTGCCGGGGTGCTCGAAGAAGCCCAGGTCGTGTCCCTTGCGGACCAGGTTGGAGGCGATGCCGTGGCCCATGTGGCCAATGCCGAACATGCCGATTTGACGACGGGTTTGCGCGGAGGTCATGCGCGCATTGTGGCGGATCGGTCGGGCGATCCCGCCCGACCACCTCGGGCCGACGGGCTCAGGTCCCCGGGCGGGGCTCCACCATCGGGAACATGCCGCCAGGCCGCTCCATCAGGCCCAGGAGCTCCTGCACCCGGGCGAGTTCGCCCTGCACCTGCACCCGGCCGGCCTCCACCGCCTCGGCCAGGCCGGTCTTGCCCAGGGCGATGTCGTCCAGCACCTGGCGCGCCAGGGTGAGGCTGGCATCGGCGGCCGCGGATTGCCCGGGGTGGTGGGTGAGCGCGCCGTTCTCGAGGTTGAGGGTCCAGTCCTCCACACCCTCGACCGCGGCGGTTCCGGTGAGGCGCCAGTTCAGGACGATGCGGCGTCCGGCGGCGCGCAGGCCGTCGACCTGGATCCCCAGCCAGTCGAAGAACAGGGAGGCCGGCAGCGCGCGCACCAGGTCGCGCGAGTAGCCGGTGCCGCCACCTCCGGGGATGCGGGGTACGCCGTCACGCAGTTCGGCCGCGCCTTGCAGGAAGGCATTGCGGGCGGTGGCGGATTCGCTCTGGTAGCCCAGTTGCTCCAGGGCGTCGGCGGCAAGCTCACGCGCAGCGCGGTTCGCGGGGTCGGCGAAGACCAGCTGCGAGCCCACCTGGGCGACCCATCGGTACTCTCCCTGGTCGAAGTCGGCGCGGGCGCGGGCCAGCACGGCGTCGGCGCCGCCCATGTACTCGATGGTCTTGCGCGCGGCGGCCGCCGGCGGCAGGGCTTCGAGCTGCGCGGGGTTGCCCTCGTAGTAGCCGAGGTAACGCTGGTAGATGGCGCGCACGTTGTGCGGCAGGTGGCCGTAGAAGGCGTGGGTGGACCAGTCCTCGGCCAGCGACTCGGGCAGCTCGATCATCTCCGCGATCTCGGAGCCGACGTAGCCGCGGTTGATCAGGCGCAGGGTCTGGTCATGCAGGAACTTGTAGAGGTCACGGTGCTTGCGCAGCATCTCGCGCACCCGCTCGCCACCCCACATCGGCCAGTGGTGCTGGGCGATCAGGATGTCGGCGCGGTCGCCGTGGCGGTGCAGGGTCTCGTTGATGTAGCGGGACCAGGCCAAGGGGTCACGCACCTGGGCGCCGCGCATCGGCAGCAGGTTGTGCATGCACTGGGTGACGACCTCGGCGGTATTGAGCACCCGCAGCTGCGGGTGGAACATCATCATCTCGGCGGGCGCCTCGGTGCCCGGGGTGAGGATGAAATCGGTCTCGATGCCGTCGATGACCAGCGTCTCCACCGCCTCGGTGATGAGGCGGGTGGGCGCGATCAGGCTCAAGCTGCCGGCCATCGAGGACTTGCCCAGGCCGGCGTCCACCGTGCCCAGCTCGCCGCGGGGCAGCAGGTTGCCGAACTGGTAGAGGGCGCGCCGGCCCATGGCCGGGCCGGCGATCAGGTTCTCGGAGACCGCCTCCTCCATGAAGCCTGCCGGCGCGATGACCTGCACATTGCCGGCCAGCACGTCGGCCTCGTCGATCACGCCGCGCACGCCACCGAAGTGGTCGACGTGGCTGTGGGTATAGATGACGGCCACCACCGGCTTGTGCGGGCGGTGCCTGTAGTACAGCGCCATCGCCGCCTGGGCCCGCTCCACGTAGGTGAGCGGGTCAATGACGATGAGGCCGGTGTCGCCCTCGATGATCGTCATGTTGGCCAGGTCCATGCCGCGCAGCTGGTACATGCGCTCGCAGACCTTGAACAGGCCGCTGAACATGTTCAGGCGCGCCTGCCGCCACAGGCCCGGGTGGACCGAGTCGGGCGCGTCCTCCTTCTCGAGGAACTCGAACCCGCGCAGGGTCCAGACGGTGCGGCCGTTGGCGCCCATGACCTGCAGGTCCTGGGCCGTCTCCACCAGACCGCGGTGCGCGTCCTCGAAGGCCTGGCGGTCCTGCAGGGGCAGGCGTGCGCGCAGCGCCTGCTGGCGCGCGCGGGTGGCGTCGGTGGCAGGTTTGGAAGGCGTGCGGGACGGAGCGGCGGGGGCGGAAGGCGCGTTCATGCAGGAATCAGGAAGTCAGTGGGGCGATTGTCGTCGCGACTCACTGCGCCTCGAGCTTGGCGGCGCGCATCATCGCCTCGGTGAGCGGGATCTCCTGGCGGAAGGCCTCGGTCAGCTCGGCACCACTGCCGGGGGTGAACTGGCCGCCCAGGGCGTCCATCCGCTCCTTGGCCTTCGGCGTGTTCATCGCCCTCTGGAGCGCGTCGTTGATCTTCGCCACGATGGGCGCGGGCGTGCCGGCCGGCACGGACAGGCCGCCGAAGGAGCTCACGCTGGTATTGATGCCGGTTTCCATCAGGGTGGGCACATTGGGCAGGGCCGGCAGGCGGCTCTTGCCGGAGACGGCCAGGGCCAGCAGGCGGCCGGACTGGATGTGCGGAATCACCACGGTGGACAGGGCCAGGGCGTAGTCGACCTGGCGGCCGATCACCGCCTGGGTGGACTCATTGGCGCCCTTGAAGGGCACGTGCAGGGCATCGGCACCGGCCACGCTCATGACCAGGGCGCCGGCCATGTGCGCGGGCGTGCCCACGCCGCCGGTGGCGTAACTGAGCTTGCCGGGGTTCTTCCTGGCCTGGGCCACCAGGTCCTTCATGCTGCCGATACCCGACTGCGGGTGGGTCACCACCACCAGCTCGGACACGCCGATTCGCCCCACGTGGATGAAGTCCTTCATCACGTCAAAGCCAGGCTGCTTGTACATGCGCATGTTGGTGGACATGGGCGAGCCGGAGTAGATCCAGGTGTAGCCGTCCGGGGCGGCCTTGGCCACCGCCTGCGCGCCAACGTTGCCGGCAGCACCGGGGCGGTTCTCGATCACGATGGGCTGCTTGAGCACCTCGACCATCGCATCGCTCACGATGCGCACCGTCTGGTCCGGTGCAGTACCTGCGGCATAGGGCACGACCCACTTGATCGGCTTGTTCGGGAAGTCCTGGGCCTGGGCGGCCGTCTGGAAGGCCAGGGCGGCCAGCAGGCCGGCGGCGAGGGCGCTGCGGCGGGAAGAAGTCGAGAGTTTCATGCGTGTCTCCTGGATGAAGGAATTAGTTGGTTTTTCTGGGAGGGGACCTCGTGCGCCCCCTCCGGGCGGAACTCAGGCCGGTCGGGCCCTGGCGGAAGGCGGCGCCAGGAGTTCCCGCGCAATCGTATTGCGCTGGATCTCGCTGGTGCCGGTGAGGATGCGGTACATGCGCAGCACGCGGAACAGGAATTCCACCCGACTGCCCTGCACGATGCCGTCACCGCCGTGGATCTGCACCGCGCGGTCGGCGATGCGGAAGGCGGTCTCGGAGCAAAAGAGCTTGGCCATCGAGGCCTCGACCCGGGCCTCGCCGCCCTGGTCGAGGCTGCGCGCCACCGACAGCATCAGGGCGCGGGCGGCGGCCAGCTCGGTGGCCATGTCGGCAATCATGTGCTGGATGCCCTGGAAGGCGCCGATCGGCTGGCCGAACTGCTTGCGGGTCTGCGCATGGCGGATCGAGTCCTGCAGCGCCAGCTTCGCCAGGCCCAGCATGGCCGGGGTGTGCAGCAGGCGGTTGACGGTGATGCGACCCAGGGCCAGGGCCAGGCCGCGGCCCCGCTCGCCAATCTGGTTGGCCACCGGGATGCGGCAGTTCTCCAGGTGGATGTCGGCGGTGTGGCTCTGGCCGGCAATGGTCTTGTAGCCGCCGTGGATCGAGAAGCCGGGGCGGTCACGCTCGACCAGGAAGGCGGTGGTCTCGCGCGCGGCCGGGTCGTCGCCGGAGTTGGCGATGATGATGGCCATGTCGCAGAAGGGCGAGCCCGAGATGTAGCGCTTGGTGCCGGTCAGCACCCACTCGTCGCCCTCCAGCACCGCGCGGGTCTGCAGCGAGGCGGCGTCCGAGCCCGCCTCGGGCTCGGTGATGGCAAAGCAGATCGCCTTCTCGCCGCGCGCCACCGGCAGCACCAGGCGCTGCATCTGCTCGGGCGTGGCCTGGCGCACCAGGGCGCCCAGGCGCGGCGGGCCCGAGAGCTCGCCCAGGATGTGCGGCGCGAAGGGCGAGCCGCTGGCGTAGATGTGTTCCTTGATCAGGCAGTGGTCCACCAGGTCGAAACCCGCACCGCCCAGGGGCTCGGGCAGGGTCATGCCGTAGAGGCCGCGGGCCTGCGAGGCCCGCCATACCTTCTGCAGCAGGTCCTTGTCGGGGCTGGCGTCGGGCGCGAGCCGGGCCTCGCGGGCGATGGGCTCGAGCTCCTCGGCGATGAAGGCGTCGACGCGGGCGATGAATTCCAGCGCGCGGGCCGAGCCCTCGAAGGCGGGGGCCGCCTTGGCGGCCTGGGGTTGTGCGGGTGCAGTCACGGTGGCCTCGCTAATCAAACAGGCGATGGGGCAGTTCAGTTCACGCGGCGGGTGCGGCCGCGCCAGTACGGCTCGCGCACGTCCTTGCGGGACATTTTGCCGTTGGGGTTCTTGGGCAGCGCCGCGACGAAGTCGACCGAGCGCGGGCGCTTGAAGTCGGCCAGGCGGCCCTTGCAGAAGTCCATGACGTCGGTGTCGGTGGCCTCCTGGCCAGGCTTCAGGACGACGACGGCCTTGACCGCCTCGCCCCAGTGGTCGTCGGGCACGCCGATCACGCAGACCTCGTAGATGGACGGGTGCTGGGCCAGCACCGCCTCCACCTCGCTGGGGTAGACGTTGAAGCCACCGGAGACCAGCATCTCCTTGCGGCGGTCGACGATGTGGATGTAGCCCTCGTGGTCGACGCGGGCCAGGTCGCCGGTGCGCAGCCAGCCGTCGTCCTGCAGCACCTCGCGGGTCGACGCCTCGGCGCGCCAGTAGCCGGCGAAGACATCGGGGCCGCGCACGCAGATCTCGCCGATGGCATCACCCGACACGGGATGGCCCTCGTCGTCCAGCACCTCCACCTCGCACTCGCCCAGGGGGCGGCCGCAGGCGGAGAGCAGCTCGGGCCGGTCGCCCTCGATCGCGCGGCGGTGGTCCTCGGTGGACAGGCTCACCACGCCGCCGGTGGTCTCGCCCGCGCCGTAGCCCTGGGCCAGCACCGGGCCGAAGGCGGCCCAGGCCTCGCGGATGCGGGTGGGCGACATCGGCGCGGCGCCGTAGCTCACCAGCTTCAGGCTGGAAAGGTCGCGGGTCTTGATGGAGGGCTCGGCCAGCAGCGCATTGATCATGGCCGGCACGAAGAAGGTGATGGTCACCTTGTGCTTCTCGATCGCGGCCAGCATCTCGGCCGGGTGGAAGCGTTCCAGAATGAGGATGGTCGCCCCCTGGAACAGCATGGGCTGGATGAACATGCCGCTGGCGTGGGTGATCGGGCCGCACAGGGCCAGCACGTCGCCGGGGCCGCTGGACATGCGGCCCATCACGATCTTGCGCAGCGAGGCCTGGCGGTTGCCCACCGTCTGCATGGCCGCCTTGAGCTTGCCGGTGGAGCCGGAGGTGTAGTGCAGCACCGCCAGTTCCTCGGGGCGCATTTCGACCCGGATGTGGGTGTCGGGGCAGTTGCCGATCAGGGGCTCGAAGTCCTTCCAGGCGCCGGACTTTTCTTCGGCGCCCAGGTCGAAGCCGATGCGGTGGGCCAGGCTGGACAGGCTGGCGGTGGTCGCGTCGACCATGGCCCGGTGCTCGGGCCCGGCGAAGACGGCCACCGGCTCGGCGTTGGCCATGGCGTCCTCGAGTTCGGCCGGGGCCAGGCGCGAATTGAGCGCCACCTTCACCAGGCCGAGCTTGTACAGGGCGCATTCGATCTCGACGATCTCGGGCCGGTTGGGGGAGACGATGGCGACACGGTCGCCGCGCTTGAGGCCCAGGCCCTGGAGCGCGTGGGCCAGCTGGTTGGAGCGGGCCTCGAGCTGCCGGTAGGTGATGACCCGGTCGCGAAACAGCAGGGCCGGGCGGTCCGCCCAGAAGCGCGCGCTGCGCGCGAGGTACATGCCGAGGTTCATGCGCGAACCTCCGTGCGGCGTTCAGGGCGGGCCATGGGGCTTCTCCTTGGGGGTATCGGTTCCGTCGCAGTCTAGGCGCCGCCCCACCCGAAGCCGATAATCCGGCCCCACCTTGCGATAACCTATGGTTATTCAAATGATTCCCCACGGGTAAACCCTAGGAATCCCATCGGGGCCCTGCTCCCTCCCTTCCGGAAAGCCGCGACATGGCCGTTCGACTCGACGACATCGACTATTTCCTGGCCGTAGCCAAGAGCGGCCAGGTACGCCGCGCGGCGCTGGACCTGGGCGTCTCCCAGCCGGCGGTGACCAAGGGAATCCAGCGCCTGGAGCGCGAGCTGGGCTTTCCCCTGTTCGACCGCACCGCCAAGGGCATGTCCCTGACCTGGGTGGCCACCCAGTTCCACGCCCGCGCCCAGGCCATGCGCCGGCACCTGGGCGACGCGATCAAGGAGGCGAGCGACCTGCACCTGGGCGCGCAGGGCGTGCTGCGGGTGGGCGTGTCGCCGCTGTACACCCAGCGCGTCTTCGTGCCGGCCTGCCTGCAACTGCACCGGCAGCGGCCGGCCGCGCGGATGGTGGTGGACATCAACCTCAACGACGGCCTGCTCACTGCCTTGCGCAAGGGCGACCTGGACGTGGCGATCAACGCGGTGCCGGCCGAGCCCACCGACGACCTGCAGGCCTTTCCGCTTTTCAACGACGACCTGTGCGTGGCTGTCCGCGAGGGCCACCCGCTGCTGGCGCGCCGCCGGCTGAAGCTGGAGGACCTGGCCGACGCCGAGTGGATGCTGCCCGGCACTGGCGTGGGCGGCCGCCGCCGCCTGGAGACCCTGATGGCCGGCCAGGGCCTGCCGCCGCCGCGGGTGGTGGTCGAGGTCAATAACACCACCGTCCAATTGATCGAATTGCTGATGCAAAGCGACCTGCTCACCATCGTGAGCCAGTCGATGCTGGACGACTACCCGCCCGGCACCCTGACCGCCCTGCCGCTGCCCGAGCTGCGGTTTCCGCGGCAGGTCTCGGCCTACGTCCGGCGTGGCGTCACCCCCTCGCCGCTGGCCGAGCGCTTCCTGGACGTGCTGCGCGAAGGAAGCGAGCAGTCCGCCGCCTGACCCCGCCCGCGGGCGGGCACGACAATGCGGCCTGCCGCCGCCGGCCAGCGGCTCGCGAGCACGCACCAGATGGTGTACTTCCGCGACTGAGGCCGCGGGAAGCGCCAGCGGGTTCATCAATAATCCCGCCATGGAGTTCTCCACCTGGCTCGCCTTCTTCGCCGCCTGCTGGGCGATCAGCATCTCGCCCGGCGCGGGCGCGGTCGCCGCGATGACCGCCGGCCTGCACCACGGCTTTCGCCGCGGCTACGTCACCGTCCTCGGCCTGATCCTGGGCATCTGGACCCAGATGCTCGTCGTCGGCGTCGGCCTGGGCGCGCTGGTGGCAGCCTCGACCCTGGCCTTCCAGGCGATCAAGTGGGTGGGCGTGGCCTACCTGGTTTACCTGGGCATCCAGCAGTGGCGCATGCCGGCACGGGCGGTGACCGAGGACCCGGCCGAAGCCGGCCCGGTGTTCAACGTGCGCCGCTCCATCCTGCGCGGGTGGGCCATCAACGCGGTCAACCCCAAGGGCACGGTGTTCCTGCTGGCGGTGCTGCCCCAGTTCCTGGACCTGTCCGCGCCGCTGGCGCCGCAGTACCTGGTGATGGGCCTGTCGCTGGGCTTCACCGACCTGGTGGTGATGGGGGGCTACACCGCCCTGGCCTCGCGCGTGCTCAGCTCGCTGCGCTCGGAGGCCCATGTGCGGACCACCAACCGCGTCTTTGGAGCCATGTTCATCGTCGCCGGAAGCTTCCTCGCGCTGTTCAAGCGCGGGGCCTGAGGCGACCGGCGCAGGCTCGTCCCAGGGACGAAGCGAGGCCGCGGTGGCGCCCTCGTACGCAGGCTAGGATCGCCGGATGCGCTCGAACATGGTCATCGCGACCACCCTGTTCCTTTTCATCGCCTATTTCGCCTGGCTGGCCTGGGCGATGCGCCATCGCACCCAGGTGCTGCGCGGCCGCTGGTGGTTCTTCCTGCGCGCCTTCTTCCCGAACTGGAAGTTCTATCACGCGGTCGGCCGGCCGCCGCGGCTGCATGTGCGCGGCCGCCTCGCCTCGGGCGAGTGGACGCCGTGGCAGCTCGCCTATCCGCGCGCGCCGCGCCGCGTGTGGCACCTGCTGCACAACGCGCCGGTGAACCTCGCCCTCAACCACCAGAACCTGGTGGACCACCTGGCAGCCGACATCAACGACCTGCCCGAGGGTGGCGACATCGAGGCCTGCGTGACCTACCAGCTGGTCGCGCGGCTGGCGCTTGAAGGCGTGGAGGCACAGGTCGCCGCCAAGCTGCCCCTGGAGGCCTACCAGTTCGAGCTGCGGCTGGCCTCGCCCCGTGGCGAGGCGCCCGAGCGGATGCTGCAGTCGCCGGTCCTGCCGGTGGTCCGCGCATGACGATGTTCCCGCCCTCCGCGGACCTCACGGCCCTCGCGGATTTCATGAGCGGCCTGTCCCAGGCCGATTTCGTGCGCGGCTTCGAAGTCCTTCTGGGCTGGAGCCTCCTGCTGCAGACGCTGGAGCAATGGCGCGTCCAGCGCCTTGACCGGGTCAGCGACTGGTCCGTCCAGCGCCTGGAGATGCCGGCGCAGCCACCCGGCCTGCGGGCCTTGGCCGACGCGCTGTTTGCGCGCCCCGGGCCCTACCTCGCGATGCTGGGCCTGCGGGGCGCCCTGGCGCTGGCGCTGATGGCCGGCCTGCTGCAGGCAGCCGGGGCGGTGGCCCTCTTCGTGATTGCGCTCCTGCTGCTGCTTCGCTGGCGCGGCGCCTTCAACGGCGGCAGCGACTTCATGACCCTGGTCGGTTTGACCGGCCTGCTGATCGCCCACCTGTGGGGCGCCTGGGCCGGCATGGAGGCGGGCTGGCGCGCTGGCCTGTGGTACGTGGCGCTGCAGTCCATCACCTCCTACTTCGTCTCGGGCTGGGTGAAGCTGCTGCGGCCCGAGTGGCGCCGCGGCGAGGCCCTGCCCCTGTTCCTGGACACCGGCGTCTACGGCCCGCTGCCGTCGGACAGTGTGTTCCGCCACCCGCTGGTGGCGCGGCTCGTGTCCTGGTCCTTCACCGTCTGGGAGGGCTGCGCGCCGCTGGCGCTGCTGGACCTGCGCATCGCCGCCGTCTTCTGCGCGGTGGCGGCGCTGTTCCACTTCCTGGTGTTCTGGTTCTTCGGCCTGAATCGCTTCTTCTGGGCCTGGGTGGCGACGTTTCCGGCGGTGATGTACGCGGCCTGGGGATGAGGCGGCCCTCTCAGCGCAATTGCGCAATCCGCCGCAGGCCCGGCATGTCCAGCAGGCGGACCTGTCCATAGGCGATACCCACCAAGCCTTGTTTCGCCAGCAGGCCCAGTTCCTTGTTCATGGTCTGGCGCGACACCGACAGCATGTGCGCGAGTTCAGCCTGCGACAGGTCCAGACGGATAGCGCCATCCCCCCCCGGCCGCAGACCACCCGCGCGGGCCAGGTCCAGCAGGGCCTGGGCCAGGCTCTGTTGCATCCCTCCCAAGGCGCGCCGCTGCATGGTGATGATGCTGTCTCTATGGCGGGACAGCGCGAGCAGGGCCACGTCCTTCCAAAGGCGCGGAGTCTGGTCGATCACTGCGGTTAAGGCATCGCTGGCCAGATGGATCACCACCGAATCCACGTGGGCGTGGTAGTCGTAGAACTGGTCACCCTGATTGAGCAACCGGATCAGGCCAAACGGCTCGCCTGGCCCGACAAGGGAGAGGGTGAACTTGCCTCCCCGTACGTTGACGCCGCTGATGGCAAGCGTGCCCGACACCGCCAGGATCACGTCGCGCTGCAGCCGATCCTGGGCCAGAACCTGCGCGCCGCGCGGGTAGTGCTCCAGCCGCGCGATGCGGGCCAGGCGGTCGATCACCAGATCCGGCCAGTCCTTGAACAAATTGCAGCGGCGCAAGCCCCGCTGGATCAGGGTCAGGCTGTGCTCTTGCACGGGCTGGGAGCGCATAGGGTATTCCCGGAAACGAATTGCTCGCGATTGTCGCCTGCTTGACTGTATGCGATCCACTGCGGTCCTTATCGTGGCGCCATGATGCCCAAGGACCTCCCGCTCGACGTCCCGCTCGACCTCGCGGTCGACTTCGACTTTCCCAGCCTCTCCGCGCTGTTCGCGCCTCGGTCCATCGCCGTCGTCGGTGCCTCGGCCACGGCCAGCAAGATCGGCGGCATTCCGCTGGACTACCTGCTTCGCTTCGGCTACGACGGCCGCCTGTTCGCGGTCAACCCGCGCGGCGGGGACGTGCAGGGCCTGCCCGCCCATGCCAGCCTGCGCGCCATCGGCGAGCCGGTGGACCTGGCCATCTTCGCCATCCCGCAGGCGCAGGTGGAGGCGGCGCTGGAAGATGCGATCGCTGCCGGCGTGAAGGCCATCGTGCTGTTCTCCGCAGGCTATGCCGAAGTCGATGCCGAGGGAGAAGCCGCGCAGCAGCGGCTGTCTGCGCGGGCCCGCGCCGCCGGCATCCGCATGATCGGCCCCAACTGCCTGGGCCTGATGAACACGGCGCGCAACGTGTACGCCACCTTTTCGCCCGCGCCGCGCGCCGGGCGGGTGGCGCCGGGCCGCATCGGGCTGGTGAGCCAGTCCGGCGCCTTCGGCGCCTATGCCTACGCCATGGCGCACGCGCGCGGCGTGGGCCTCTCGCTGTGGGCGACCACCGGCAACGAGGCCGACGTGCAGGTGGCCGACGGCCTGGCCTGGCTGGCCCAGGACCCGGGCACCGACGTGATCATGGCCTACCTCGAGGGCTGCCGCGACGGGCCGCGCCTGCGCGCCGCGCTTGCCCTGGCCCAGGCCCACGGCAAGCCGGTGGTGGCGGTCAAGGTCGGCACCACCGCGCTGGGCGCGCAGGCCGCGGCCTCTCACACCGCATCGCTCGCAGGAGACGACGCGGTCTACGACACCCTGTTTCGCCGTTACGGCGTGCTGCGCGCCACCACGCTCACTGAATTCTTCGACCTGGCGGTGAGCGCCGCCGTCGCCGGCCGCGCCCCGCGAGACCGCAGCATCGGCCTGTTCACCGTCTCTGGCGGCGTGGGCGCGCTCATGGCCGACGAGGCCAGCGCCGCCGGCCTGGAAGTGCGGCCGCTGTCCGAAGCGGCGCAGCGGCAGACCCGCGAGTGGGTGCCCTTTGCCGCGCCCCGCAACCCGGTGGACATCACTGGCCAGGTCACCAACGACCCGTCGCTGATGCTGCGCAGCGCGAGGCTGATGCTGCAGGACCAGGGCTATGCCTCCTGGCTCGGTTTCTTTGCGGCGGCAGGCGCCTCCGAGGCCTTCTGGCCGCTGCTGGTCGACCTGGTAAGGACGCTGCGGCAGGAGTACCCCGACACGGTGCTCGCGATCAGCACCCTGCTCACGCCCGAGCGCCGCAGGGAGATGGAGGCCCTGGGCTGCCTGGTCTTCGCCGATCCCTCGGTGGGCGTGCGCACGCTGGCGGCGCTGACCCGTCGTGGCGAGCGCGCGCGGGCATCGTCTCGCGCAGCGACCCCGGCGCACCCGGCCGTCCAGGCCCCCGCCGCCCTGGCCGCCGGTCCCCTGTCCGAAGCCCGCAGCCTGGCTCTGCTGGCCGATGCCGGCGTGCCGGTAGTGCCGCACCGCCTGGTGCAAAACGCCGGCGAAGCCGCCGAGGCGCTGCAGGCCCTGGGCGGCGAGATCGCGCTCAAGATCGCCAGCCCCGACATCCCGCACAAGTCCGACATCGGCGGCGTGGCCCTGGGCCTGCGCGGCGCCGACGAGGCCCGGCAGGCCTTCGAGACCCTGCAGGCGCGCGCCCGCCAGGCGCGGCCTGACGCCCGGCTCGAAGGCGCGCTCGCGGCCCGCATGGTGCGCGGCGGCGTCGAGTGCATTGCAGGCGTGCACCGTGACCCGGTGTTCGGCCCGGTGCTGATGTTCGGCCTGGGCGGCGTACATGTGGAAACCCTGCGCGACGTGAGCCTGCGGCTGCTGCCGGTGACCCGCAACGACGTGCAGGCGATGGTGGGTGAATTGCGCGCCCTGCCCCTGCTGCAAGGCGCGCGTGGAAAGGCGCCGGCGGACCTCGACTCGCTGGTCGACGCCCTGATGGCGCTGGCGTCCTTCGCTGAGCGCGCCGGCGACGCGCTGGAGAGCGCCGAGATCAACCCGCTGCTGGCCCGACCCGCGGCTGAGGGCGGCTGCGTGGCGCTGGACGCGCTGGTGATCGGCCGCCCCGTTGCCACCGAATCTGCTTCCTGAACGGAGACATCTGCCATGAGTACACCCACCTCCACGCCGGCCACCCTCGCCAGCGCCCGCCAGGACCTGGCCCGCGCCATCGGCCTCACCGCCTTCGTCTTCGGCTACCCGCTGATTGAGTCCATGCGCACCTGCCGCCTGCAGACCGGCGGCGCGCCGGGCGAGCCGCTGCGCGCGCCCGTCGACGCGCTGCACTCGATCCGCCAGCCCTCGACCGACCAGGACCGGGACATCGTCACCCCGGCCAACGACCTCCTCTACACGACGGCCTGGATCCACCTGGCCGATGGTCCGCGCCTGCTCACCGTGCCCGCCGCCGCGCGGCACCCGGGACGCTACTTCGTGCTGGCCCTGTACGACGCCTGGACCGAGAACTTCGAGAACCTGGGCCCGCGCAACTGCCAGGCCGAGGGCGAGACGGTGCTACTCGTGGGTCCCAAGGGCGAGGTGCCGCCGTCCCTCGCGCACCACCGCGTGGTGCGCTGCCCCACCGACCTGGTCTGGCTGATCGGCCGCATCCTGGTGGCCGACAAGGCGGACCTGCCGGCGGCGCACGCGCTGCAGGACGAGATCGCGCTGGCGCCCGCGTCGGGCACCGGCCGGGGCCGCCGCCCGCTGGCGGTGGAGCGCTGGGAAGGCGCCTCGGTCGACGCCATGGCCGAGGCCTGGGAGCAGCAGCGCCCCGCCGCCGAGGTGGCGCCGCGCTTCTTCACCCGCCTGTGCCAGGCCCTGGCCGAGACGCCCGGGCGCACCGAGGACGCAGGGCTGGTCGCCTGGCTGGGGCAGGCCGGGCTGGTGCCGAGCGCGCATTTCAGCTGGGAGGTGTTGGACGATCCCCAGCGCGCCGGGCTGGTGGCGGGCTTCGCGGAAGCGGTGACCCTGGTCGCCACCGCGGCACGCAGCCGCCACAAGCGGCCCTGGACCCTGGCCTCGCGCGCCGGCCGCTACGGCAACGACTACCTGGTGCGCGCGCTGACCGCCTACATCGGCCTGGGGGCGCTGGCCACCGACGAGGCGCTCTATGGCGCCGGCCACTTCGACGCACGCCAGGAGCCCCTCACCGGCGAGCGCCGTTACCGCATGCGCTTCGAGCCAGGCGCGCTGCCGCCGGTGGAAGCCTTCTGGTCGGTGACCCTGTATGACGCCGACCGCTTCCTCTACCCCAACGAAATCGGCCGCCATGCGATCGGCGACCGCACCCCCGGCCTGCGGCTGGAGGCCGACGGCTCGCTGGAGATCGACTTCGCGCACCGCCGGCCCGCCGACGCCCGCAACTGGCTGCCCGCGCCCGCGGGTCACTTCTACCTGATCCTGCGCCTCTACCACCCGCGCGAAGGCGTGCGGCAATGGCGCATCCCGGCGCTGGAACCTCTGGAGAACTGAATGAGCACGAGCCACACCACGGACAAGAGCGCGCTGCAGGCCCTGGCCGAGGAGGCGGTCACCTACGCCTTTCCGCTGGCCGAGATGTCCCGCATGCGCGCGGTCACCTCGCCACGCCGCTGCCATGCCGGCCCGGCCGGCGAAAGCCCCGAGGACACGCGCCGCTGGTGCAACGTGCTCGTACACGCGCGCGAGCTGCTCGGATCCGGCCGCAGCAAGGTGGTGACCCCCAACAACGACACGCTCTACGTCAACACCTGGCTGGACCTGCGCCAGGGGCCGCTGGTGATCGAGGTGCCGGACACCGGGGGCCGCTACTACGTGCTGGGCCTGCTGGATTTCTACACCAACCCCTTCGGCAGCATCGGCTCGCGCTGCACCGGCACGGGCGCCGGCCGCCACGTGATCACGCCGCCAGGCTGGAAGGGCGATCTGCCCCAGGCCCTCGCAGGCCTGCCGGTGATCGAGTCACCGACGCCCTGGGTCTGGATCATCGGCCGCATCCTGGTCGACGGCCCTGCCGACCTGCCCGCCGTCCACGCGCTGCAGGACGGCTTCCACCTGCACCCGGCCCTGCCCACGCAGCGCCTGCCGATGCGCTTCGAGCCCGGTCCGCAGATGGACCCCGCCCGGCCCGACGCGGCGCGCTTCCTGGCCGTGGTGAACGAGGCGCTGGCCGTCAACCCGCCGCCGGCCGGCGAGCGCGCCCTGGTGGCCCGCTTCGCGGAAGTGGGCATCGGCGCCGGCCTGGGCGCCCCCTCACCTGCGCAAATCGACGTGATCGACACCGCCCTTCGGACCTGCCTGGCCCGCTGGCAGGAGACCGGCGTGGCGCAGACGCGTCCCAGCGGCTGGCAGTACATGCCGCCCCTGGGCCGCAGCTTCGGTAGCGACTATCTGATGCGCGCGCAGGTCGCGCTCAAGTACATCGGCGCCCTCGACAGCCTGGAGGCCTACTACCCCATGGCCTATCACGACGGCCAGGGCCGCCCGCTCGATGGCCATCACCGCTACCGCCTGCGCTTCGCCCCGGGGCAGCTGCCGCCGGCCCAGGCCTTCTGGTCGCTCACGATGTACGACACCCGCGACTGCATGCTGGTGCCCAACGAAATCGAGCGCTTCGCGATCGGCGATCGCACACCGGGTTTGCAGCGGGACGCCGATGGCGGCCTCACCCTCACCCTGCAGCGCGCGGCGCCCACCGCCCCGGTGGAGCGCGCCAACTGGTTGCCCGCCCCCGAGGGCAGCTTCTACCTGTGCCTGCGGGCCTACCTGCCCACCCCCGACATGCTGGAGGGCCGCTATGAGCTCCCTGCCCTCGAGCGCCTCTGAGCCCGCAGGCGGCGTGGCCACGGGCACGATGTCCCCCATGGCCGCCGGCACCGGCCTGCCGCTCAAGACCGGCGAGGGCGCCCAGCCCGTCGCGCCCGGCATCTGGCTGCTGCATGGCCAGGGCCAGTCCTTCGTGGCCGAAACCTCGGCGGGCCTCGTGGTCGTCGACGCCGGCCCAGGCGGTAAGGTCACCGCCGGCATGATCGAGGCGCTGCGTCGCTGCAGCGACGCGCCGGTGCATGCCCTCTGCTACAGCCACGGCCACGCCGGCTACAACGCCGGGGTGCCGCAGTGGCTGGAACACGCCCGCGAGCGCGGCGAGCCGGCCCCGCGCCTCATCGCCCACCGCAACGTGCCACGCCGCTACGCCCGCTACCGCGAGACGCAGGCGCTGCAGCAGCACCTGAACGAAATGCAGTTCCGCATGCCGCCCGGCAGCTTCGCGATGCGCCTGCACGAGCCCGAAGAGACCTTCGACCGTCACCTCGTCATCGGCGAGGGCGAGCAGCGCGTCGAGCTGATGTGGGCGCCCTCCGAGACGGACTGCTGCATCGCCGTCTGGTGCCCCGCCCAGCGCGTTCTCTATGGCGGGCCGGCGGTGATCGACTCCATTCCCAACATCGGCACGCCGCTGCGCACCCTGCGCGACCCGGTGCGCTGGGCCGACACCCTGGAGGACCTGCTCGCGCTGAACCCCGAGCAGGTGGTGCGCGAGTTCGGCCCCACGATCGTGGGTGCGCAGGCGGTGCGCGAGGTTCTGGGCCGCACCACCCTGGCCCTGCGCTGGCTGCGGACCGAGACGGTGCGCCTCATGAACGAGGGCCTGGGCGAGCGCGAGATCCTCGCCCGCATCCGCTATCCCGAGGACCTGTTCGGCCCCGAGTGGATGCGCCCCACCTACGGCGACCCCAGCTACATCGTCCGCGACATCTACCGCTCGGAAAACGGCTGGTGGGACCGCAACCCCACCTCCCTGCACCCCGCGCCCCCCGAGGACGTGGCCCGCGCACTGGGCGAGGCCATCGCCGACAAGGCGGCGGTGCTGGCCCAGGCCCGCCGCCATGCCGAGGGCGGCCGGCTGCAGCTGGCCCTGCACGTGATCGACCTGCTGGCTCTGGCTGAAGGCGAGGCGCCGGAGTTTGCCGAGGCCCGCCGCCTCAAGGCTGGCTGGCTGCGCGAGCGCGCGCCCCAGGTGCAGACCTACATCTCGAAGAGCCTCTACCACCACGGCGCCGCCCGGCTCGAGGCGCAGGCGAATGCGGCCCGCCCTGCGGCAAACCCCGATGGCAAGCGCGGCGCGCTGCCCGATGCTTCGGCCAGCGCCGGCCACTCGTGAAGAACACCCACACCACATCCAACGCACGGAGACAACGATGATCAAAGTCACCTCGACCCGCCTGCTCCCCACCCTCATGCTCGCCTTGCTGGCATCGCTGACAGCGGAAGCCTTCGCCCAGGGCAGTTACCCGGACCGACCCATCACCCTGGTGGTGCCCACCGCCCCTGCTGGCGGCACTGACACCATCGGCCGGTTCATCGGTGAGCGCCTCTCGCGCGCCCTGAAGCAGTCAGTGGTCATCGAGAACAAGCCCGGCGCCAACGGCGTGCTGGGCACCGACAACGTGATCCGGGCACAACCCGACGGCTACCGCCTCCTCTTCACCTACACCGCGGCCCAGGTGGTCAATCCGGCCATCATGCGCAAGCCGCCCTATGACCCGGTGAAAGACCTGGCGCCCATCGGCCAGATCGGCCGGGCCGGCAACTTCGTGGTGGTCAACCCGCAATTCCCGGTCAAAAACATGAAGGAGCTGCTCGACTACGCCAAGGCCAACCCGGACAAGCTGAGCTACTGCTCCTGGGGCACCGGCTCGGGCGGCCACCTGCTGGTGGAGTACATCAAGAAGCAGACCGGCATCAAGATGACCCACATCCCGTACAAGGGCACCGCGCCCTGCGTGCAGGACGTGATCGGCGGCCAGCTGATGGTGGGCAGCGCCGACATCTCGTCCACTGTCGAACTGGTGCGCGGCGGCAAGCTCCGCGCCATCGCCTACGGCGGTGCCAGCCGCCTGCCGCGCCTGCCGGACGTGCCCACCCTCTCGGAGTCGGGCGTGACCTTCAATGCCTTCTCCTGGTATGGCCTCTTCGCGCCCGCGGCCACGCCCAAGCCCATCGTGCAGAAGGTCAGCGCCGCCCTGCAGGAGATCCTCAAGGACCCGGCCACGGTGGAACGCCTCGCCGAGTTCAACTTCACCGACATTCCGGCCACCTCGCCGGAGCTGTTCGCCGAGACCGTGCGCCGCGATGCGCAGGTCTGGGGCGACCTGGCGCGCTCCCTCAACCTGGTCGTCGACTGAGCGAAGCGGGCCGCGCTCAGCGCGCGTAGCGGCGCGCGCCCGCCACGCACACGATCACGGCCAGGGCCGACAGCGCCATTGGCCAGGTGACCTGCTCGCCAAGCACCAGGGCGGCCAGCATCAGGCCGAGGAACGGCTGGAGCAGCTGCAACTGGGCGACGGCGGCCACGCCGCCCTGGGCCAGGCCGCGGTACCAGAAGATGAAGCCCACCAGCATGCTGAAGACCGAGACATAGGCCAGGCCCGCCCAGGCCGGCGCAGTGACGCCGTCGAACGAGGCCGGCAGCGTGGCGGCCGCCAGGGGCAGCATCACCGGCAGCGAGAGCACCAGCGACCATGAGATGACCTGCCACCCGCCCAGGCGGGGCGTGAGCCGCGCGCCCTCGGCATAGCCCAGGCCGCAGACCGCGATGGCGGCCAGCATCAGCGCGTCACCAACCAGCGAGGCCGCCGCGCCCTGGGCCAGCGCATAGCCGCCGACCATGCCGCTGCCCAGCACCGAGAACAGCCAGAAGGCCGGGCGCGGTCGCTCACCTCCCCGCAGCACTGAGAAGATGGCGGTGGACAGCGGCAGGGCGCCGATGAATACCATGGCCTGCGCCGAGGTGATGTGCTTCAGCGCCAGGGCCGTGAACAAGGGAAAGCCCACCACGCAGCCGAAGGCCACCAGGGCCAGGGCGCCCAGGTCCTCCCGCTGCGGCCGCCGCTGCCGCCCGGCCACCAGCAGGGCGGCAGCGAGCAGGCCGGCCAGGACCGCGCGGGCGCCGGTGAGGAACACCGGGTCGAAGGCTGCCACCGCGAGCCGGGTCGCCGGCAGCGAGCCGCTGAAGATCGCCACCCCGATCAGGCCATTCCACCAACCTTGTGTTGTTCGTTCCAATCCTTTTTCCCTCCTGGAGAGCCGCCCGCCATCTCGTCAGTAATTTGACAGCATTCAGCAATTCGTCAGTTACGAAGCAGGGCCAGTCGCCGCTCCCCGGGGCGTCCGGGCGGTGACGCCACCTCTGACTCAGGACCGCTTCGATGCTCTCCTCGCTATTTCGCAAGCCCGCGCCGGCCCCGGCTCCGGCCCCTGCGAACCGGCAACCCTCCGTCCCCATCCGATTCAACCACGGCCAGAGCGCGGACCTGAAGCCTTTGACGCTCGGCCTCCTCCAGGCCATTGGCAATCCGGCGACCGGGATTTGCCTCGATGCTCACGTCTGCCAGGATGCCCCTGAAGTCCTGCGCGCCCTGCGGCAGATGGTCGAGGACGAACTGGGGCCGGACGAGGCCGCCGGGGCGTTTCCCGTGGCCACCGGCTTGGATGGCACCCTGCAGGCCGTTGGCGTCCTGCTCGAGCGCCATCGCGCCGAGGCCCGGCAGGTGTTCGAGCAGGGGGTGGACGCCACCCGCCGTGAGCAGCCCCTCGCGCCGCCCGATGTGGAGCGGTTCGCCCGGGCCTGCATGGAGGACCGCATCGCCGAAGCACTGGGTCGGCACCGCGAGGAGGTCTGGGCGCAGAAGGAGGCGGACCTGCGCGACTGGCAGCCGCGCCGTTCGACCCAGGCGATCTCGGCCTCGCTGCGTCCGCTGGGGAACCACGTCATCTACCCGCTGGGGCCGGTGCGCCCCGAGCTGACCCCTGCGTACCGCGCGCGCCTGCTGGCCGACATGCGCGAGGCCTTGAAGGCGCAGGGGAGCCGGACGCAGGAGACGCTCTCCCCTGTCGAGGTCGCGGAGGTGGTCCAGTGCGTCGTCAATGGCCCGCCCCACGCCCTGGGGCTGGCGCCGATCCGTGCGCTGCAGTCCGGAGCCGACCCCGACGGGAACACGGGCCGATGAACCGGGGCATGGCCGTCCCGCGCCGCGTCACCCGCGGATGAAAAAAGCGGCCCGAGGGCCGCTTTCTCATGGACGGTCCGCAGACCGTGCCGGGGGGCTTCAGGCCGCAACCTTGGCAGCCGCCTCGGTGTAGTCCCCGATCTTGTCGAAGTTCAGGTACTGGTAGACCTTGTCGCCGTTGGCGGTGAGCACGCCCATGTCGGCCATGTACTCCTCCTTGGTCGGGATGCGACCGAGCTTGGAGCAGATGGACGCCAGTTCGGCGCTGCCCAGGTACACGTTGGTGTTCTTGCCCAGGCGGTTGGGGAAGTTGCGGGTGCTGGTCGACATCACCGTCGCGCCTTCGCGGACCTGGGCCTGGTTGCCCATGCACAGCGAGCAGCCGGGCATCTCGGTGCGGGCGCCGGCGGCGCCGAAGACGCCGTAGTGGCCTTCTTCGGTGAGCTGCGCCTGGTCCATCTTGGTCGGCGGGGCGACCCACAGCTTGACCGGGATGTCGCGCTTGCCTTCGAGCAGCTTGGAGGCGGCACGGAAGTGGCCGATGTTGGTCATGCAGGAACCGATGAACACTTCGTCGATCTTGTCGCCGGCGACTTCGGACAGGAACTTCACATCGTCCGGGTCGTTCGGGCAAGCAACGATCGGCTCTTTGATGTCGTCCATGTTGATCT
>JACCEA010354720.1_pt1 | contig 36052 bp, 25 predicted proteins | sample 7449851 | NCBI WGS metagenome assembly JACCEA01 (sample SAMN15323453, study PRJNA562643) | freshwater metagenome | isolation source: river surface water | place: USA:Blue River Watershed | collected 2017-08-18 | reverse complement strand
TGTAAGAATTTCATGTTTAACAGAATTTAATTATTCAAAGTTAATCTAAATTCTTAAATTTGTAAGATTTGTAAAATCATCATCTAAAAATTTAGATTCTACATTCGTACTTATGAAACAAACCAAAGACCCTTATGCTGCCTTACGCTTTCCAGAATTTCGATATTTTATCTCTGCACAATTTTTATTCACGGTAGCCATTCTGATACAAGAAGTAGTGATTAGTTTTTATTTGTACGAAATTACCCATGACCCCCTTTCATTAGGATTAATTGGATTGTTTGAGGCAATACCGTATATCTCATTAGCACTTTTTGGTGGTTATTTTGCTGATAAATTTGATAAGAAGAAAATCATACAAGTCAGTTACGGAATCATCATTTTTTGTTCGATATTATTACTTTGGGTTACATTTCCGAAGGATAACGCCCCGGGAATGCTCAAGTTTATCATATATTTTACTGTATTTGTATTAGGGTTGGCGAGAGGTTTTTATGGCCCTGCGTGGTCTTCACTCAAGCCTTTTTTAGTACCTGCGGAGCATTATCCCAATTCCGCTTCTTGGAGCAGTCAATTTTGGCAAACGGGCATGATTTTAGGGCCCGCCTCAGCTGGATTTTTGTATAGTTGGCTCGGACTCAGTCAGACATTGTTTTTGGTCATTATCTTATTGGTGATTGCCTTTATATTGGTTAATTTTATCAAGAGCAAACCCAGTCAAGAATCACATCTTTCTCAGAATATTTTTCAAAGCTTAAAAGAAGGCATCGACTTTGTGCGTAAAAATCGAATATTATTTTATGCGATTCTTTTGGATATGTTTTCGGTACTTTTTGGTGGTGTTGTCGCCATTCTTCCTGTCTATGCCAAAGATGTACTCCAAGTTGGTGCAGAAGGATTAGGAATTTTGAGAGCAGCCCCAGGCATTGGAGCCGTTCTGACCATGTTAGGTACAGCCTACTTCCCTCCTACCAAGAAAGCGTGGAGAAATATGCTTATAGCCGTCACTGGATTTGGTGTTGCGACTTTGGTATTTGCCCTTTCGACCAATTTTTGGCTTTCTTGTGCCGCTCTTTTTCTTACCGGCAGCTTCGATAGCATCAGTGTCATCATTCGACAGACGATTTTACAAGTACTTCCTCCCGACCACATGCGGGGGAGAGTCAGCTCTGTCAATGGCATTTTTGTCAGCTGTTCCAACGAATTAGGGGCATTTGAATCGGGAGTAGCAGCAAAAATATTAGGACCCGTCAATTCGGTTTTATTCGGAGGAGTCATGACATTGGTTATCGCAAGTATTCTATTTTCTCGTTCAAAAGAGCTTTTTGGAGTAAAATTAGAGCGGAAATAAATTGTATTTTCATTCAATAAATTCCTAACCAATACAAAAGTATTCGGAAATACATTGGATTGATTAGGAATTTAGATACTTGTAAAAACAAATAAAAATATGTAGCAAAACCAGCTCTCTGGGCCAACTCAAATGATGGTATTTAGTGCCTTATTTTAAAGACGAAATCACAATTTTTCCATTTTTCGAATGAGGAAAAACTAAGTCAGTCAATGTTGCCTGTCCATCATTAACAAAGACCTCCACCATTGAATTATCTACAAATACATCTAGTTTTATGGTATTATTTTGAGGAATTACCGTCATTCTTTCGATGCTAGCGAATTTTGGATTAAAATCAACATTTCCAGACTTTGTTCGGTCAAATGATAATACATGAGTAGTTAAATCATAACTTATTACACTTTTATCCTCCCCATTTTTTAATAAATCCATCGTAAAACCATTTACTTTTGCCAAATCAATGTCAAGTGAAAGCCTATAAGTATTGGTAGGCATATCAAAAGCCATTGTTTTTTCCAAATCATTGACATTTAATTTCAACAATTTAGTAGGGATATTATTGGCATAAATAGGCTTTTGTAGCAAGCGAAACTTTCCATTTTCCTCAAATAAAGACACTTTTCGGGGCATTGAAAACATCCCCCTCCTTCCTTCCGATGGGATGTCAGGAGCATAAGTCCAATTATTCCCCCAAGCCATAATGATTGGATTTTTCTCTTTTTCTGGTAAATTATTAAATGGAATGGCTGCATAAAAATCTTTACCATAATTCACTCTCAGCACCCCCTCTTGTTTGTCTGGAGTAAAGGTTTTTCCATCAAATTCTCCGACGAAGTATTGCATTCCAGTAAAATTGGTATCTTCACCTGCACTAGAAATCAGCATTACCCACTTAAATTTATTAGAATTTTGAATGGGTACTCTAAATAACGACGGACATTCCCAAATTTTTGACACATCTCCCATCTTTCCAAACTCACTCAATAAAACCCAATCTTTCAGATTTGAAGATTCATAAATTTGAACCATAAAATCTAAGGGTTTGGCAACAATCATTTTCCATTTACCTTCGTGCAAAAACACGTTGGGGTCTCTAAAATCCTTCAATCCTATGTCTAAGACTGGATTTTTATCAAAAAACTTCCAAGTTCTCCCCTTATCTGAGCTATAAGCCAAGCTTTGGTGCTGTGCCAACCCTTGTCCTTTTTTATCTATATGCGAAGTGTAAACCGCAACCATTCCGTGCTTTATACCTTTGTCAAAAAATCCCGATGAATTTAAACTATCAATGACCACCGACCCAGAAAAGACCATGATGCTTGAGCTATCGGTATTTATTATTTCTGGAATGGCAATAGGTAATTCTTCCCAATCTTTCAAATTTTCACTTACTGCATGCCCCCAACTCATGTGTCCCCATTTATCACCAAATGGATTATACTGATAAAATAAATGATACTCACCATCGAGATACACCATGCCATTGGGGTCATTTACCCAATTTTTTGAAGGCGTATAATGGTACAAAGGCTTGAAACTATGTGATGTATTTTTAGAAATTTTTGATGATGAAGAACAAGCACTGAATATGATGGCTAGGAATAGTAGAACAACTATTTTTCTCATTATGAATGGTGTTTATGATGAATAGAATAAAAAATGGCAGTAGTAAAAAACTACTACCATTACAGAAATTAACACAATTAATTACAACCTAAATTATGTGTTAAAATCCTGGATTTTGCTTATATAAGCCATTTGTAAAAGTAATTTCTGCTTGCGGAATAGGCAAGTATTCATCTCTACCAGCAGTAAATTTAGCCGTTGCCAAGAATGGTCTTCTTATCTTTTCCTTCGCAATGTAGCCATTGAGTGTTTGTTCTGCTATTCCCCAACGCACCAAATCAAAAAATCGTGAGCCTTCGGTAGCAAACTCCAAACGACGCTCCCACATCAATGCTTTCCATGCAAAATCTTGTGACCAACCTGTTGAAGAATAAGGCTTAACATTATACTTTGAAGCAAAAGTACCATCTGCTTTTTTGAGTTTTCCGGTACTAGCTGCCGCTCGGTTTCTGATTTGATTAATCAAAGGCAAAGCCATATCATGTTGTCCTAATTGAATGTACGCTTCCGCTTGCATGAGCAAGACATCATCATACCTTAAAATATCATAATTCTTAGCAGTTCCCATGAATGGTCCAAGTTTAAAATATGAGCCACTAGATGCCAATTGTTGGAAACGCATCGTATGAAAATTACCATAGACACCAGCATCACGAACCCAGCTATTACTGAATGGTTTGGTGTTATCGTATTTATAAGGGTGTCCATCAATTCCAACAGTATGATCGAGGCGAGGATCAACAGTTTGAGTATTTAAATCGGCAATTGTTTCATTAAATGTATCGAAATTAGGCAAGCCATTGGCATCAGTCGTGTGAGCATTAACCAAATTTTGGCTTGCTGCATGAAATCCACAACAACCATACTGAGGAGCCCCATGAGGATAATTCAGGCCATCTTCGTAGCTCATACGCCCTGCGGTTGTTCCGTCATTGACAGTAAACTGAATCGCAAAGATAGATTCCGGACCATTTTCTGTTTCAGGCAAGAAATTATCAGCAATATCTTCGCTCAATTTGTATTTTCCAGAAGAGATAACAGCTTGCGTGAGCGTTACGACTTCCTGTAATTTTGTTTTATTGATATTTACTACTTTATGATTTGCATCTTGTTCGTAAGCTTGGTACAAACGTACTTTTGCCAAATACGCTTGAGCAGCTAACTTATTCGCCCTTGCGATTTGTGGCTGAGTTGCAGGCAAGTTATCAATGGCATATTGAAAATCTGCGGCAATTTTATTCCAAGATTCATCATTGCTTAGCGTATTAGACACCTTAAGAATTTCTTCGGCAGAAAGGGTTTCATCAAAAATAGGAATATTTTTGTATAGTCTTTTCATGATAAAATAACTATGCCCTCTTAAGAAACGAAGTTCTGCCAAACGTATTTTTTTTGCAGGATAATTTGCTTCATTAAGTGTATTTACCGCACGAAGAGCCACATTACACCTTGAAATAGATTTAAAAAGGTTTTGCCACGAACGAGTAACAAATGCCCCGATGGTAGGAGTGGTCAGATTATAATGTTCCAAGGCATCAATTTCTCCCACATCACCAGTGCCACCACCACCTTTATAAGCATCATCGGAGCGAACACTTCCATATACCCAATCGCTATAAATAGGGCCAATCATATCTCCATTTCCAATAGCGGCATAAGCAGAAGTTACTAGGCCATCAATAGCCGTTGGAGAAGTTAAATCAGAGGAAGATAATACCCCCGTTGGCGTATAATCAAGAGCTTCTTTACAAGAACCAAAAAATAGTAATCCTGCAATTAATATAATCTTATTTTTCATTTTTTTTTATTTAAGTTTAAAAATCCTCTTATGAGGTATTTGATTAGGAGTTAGAACGACGCATTAATTCCGAAAGTAAATGTTTTGGGAATCGGCACTGGGTCAAGGTCAATACGCTCTGGATCAGGACTTAAATAACTTTTACTTTTGAACCAAAATAAGTTTTCAGCCATGCCATAGATACGAATTCTTGAGAATACAGACTTAGGCGTGATGGAATAGCCTATTTGCATATTTCTCATTTTGAAATACGAAGTATTGACTATAAAATAATCAGAGGTACGTCCTTCTCCATTATTATCCTTTAAAGTAAGAGCAGGAATATTCGTGTTGGTATTCGTAGAAGTCCAAGCATTGAATACCCCAGGTCCGACATTCTCTCTACTTCTCATCAAATTATTAAAAACCGTATAAACATCAAACCCTTCTCTTCCAGCAACACCCGAACCAAAAATCGAAGCATCAAATTTTTTGTAGGTCAAATCCACCCTAACGCCATATTCAAGAGCAGGCAAGGTTGTTCCAATCCAAGTTCGGTCCAAATCATCAATTCTATTATCTCCATTGACATCTACGTAGCGTATTCTTCCTGGTCCTGCACCAATTTGTTTAGGAGCAGCATCGACTTCTGCCTGTGATTGAAAAAGACCGTTCGTCTTATAGCCAAAAATATCAAATTGCGAATGCCCAATAATCGTATTTACCAAGTTACCGGCATAAGCTGGACGTACATTTTCAGGAAGTTCGGTAATTTTATCTCTAAAATGAGCAAAATTCGTCACCACATTGTATTTTAAATCATTGCCTAGCGTTCCACGATAACCTAAAACAAATTCCCATCCTTTATTAGATTTTGCAGCCCCATTGACAGCCTTCGTCTGCCCTTCTCCTAGAGTCGCTGCTACCGGAGGAGTGATTAAAATCCCAGAAGTTTTACGAGAAAAATAATCAAATGAACCAAAAATTTTGTTGTTCAAAATAGCATAATCTAATCCTACGTTTACTTCGTCGGTTGTTTCCCATTTTAACCCTGAGTTAGCTGCTTGCGTTTGAACAAAGCCTGACGGTAATGTTCCTGTATTCGCACCTGACAACGAATAAGCCGTTCCGATATTCATATATTGCTCCCAGAATCCACCCACTAATTGAGCTTGAGTGGTACCATATCTTGTGTCGAACAAACCAAAACGTGCCAAATCTCCAATTTGTTGATTTCCAACACGCCCTACACCTATCCTCGCTTTTAATTCTGAGAATATTTTATTGTTTTTCATAAATCCTTCTTGGTCTATTCTCCAACCTAAAGAGGCTGCGGGAAATATCCCGTATTGATTATCCGCCCCAAAACGAGAAGAACCATCACGACGAACGGTAACTGCGGCTAAATATTTATCTGAAAAATTATAATCAATGCGAGCAAATTGAGAGAATAAGCGATGCCCTGTCGAACCACCCGAAACCGTCGTATTACCTGTACCTGCATTCAAAGTAAAGTAGTCTTCTGTTTGAATGGCAAATCCTTCTTTTTTGGTTGATTGAAAATCCACATCTGTTTTGATATATTCTGTTCCAAGCAAAAACTTGAATTGATTCTTGGTATTCAAATCGAAGTTATAACGTAAAGTATTTGACCACGTAGTGCTTAAATAATGATTTTGGTCAAAAGCTAAACTATTAGTAGTACGGTTAAATGCTCCTTCTGAAAATGTCGGGGTAATGATTTTATTCAAAAACGTGGCATTGTCAGCTCCTAAGTTTGATTTAAAAAATAAGTTTTTAATCGGTTGGATTTCCACAAAAATGTTTCCAAAAGAACTCAAACGATTGGCATTATTCCATTTGGCGATGTCTTGCATGTGTAGTGGGTTATTTCTATCCGAATATCCACCACCTGAGGCACCAGCATACGTTACACCATCTTTCTGAAAAACAGGAATGGTAGGAGCTAAAGTAACTGCCAAGAATGTTGTCGCCGCTCCTCCTAAATCTCTTGCAGTAAGCGTTTCATTAGAATTAGCGATGCGTAGGTTTACTCCAAATTTCAGCTTATCATTAAACGCCCTTGTCAATGCATTGATACTGCCACTCAAACGATCGTAATTAGTGAATCTCAACATACCCGTATTTTTCAATTGCCCTAGGTTGATTTCGATTGACGAGTTTTTATTGCCATAAGATGCCGTAAAGTCATTTTTAGTAACGATACCTGTTTTATACATCACATTTTGCCAATCTGTGTCACCGACAGGTGTATTGGCATCTCCACCTACCAAAGGCTTCACGGCAACACTGCTTAGTATTGGATTTTTAAAATCATTATTCCAACTAAAAGAATAGATATCTCCATAGCCCGCAGCAGGGTCTTGTCCGTCATTAACAGATGCTTGCCAAAGAGCTTTCCCCCTATCAATTGAGTTTAGCATCTTAAAACGCATTGATTTCTCCGATTGTGCAGAGACACTACTATTAAATTGAAATTCCACTTTGCCGTTAGTATTTCCACCATTTTTGGTTGTAACGATGATAACGCCATTTGATGCTCTTGCCCCATAAATAGATTCTGCGGAAGCATCTTTCAATACTTGTACAGACTCTATATTGGCAGGATTCATATTCTGAAATACCTCTGGTCGTGTCGTTGGAATTCCATCAATAATATACAATGGGTCATTATTTCCCAAAGTATTTGCTCCACGAATTAGAATTCGGCTATTTGAACCATTGGGCGAACCGTCTTTCTCAATATATAAACCAGGTACACGCCCTTGTAAAGACTGCATAGGATTTCCTGAACTATTGTTTTTGAGAGGTTTTAAATCAACAACTACAACTGAGCCAGTCAAATCTTCTTTTCGTTGAGAAGTATATCCAACTACCACTACTTCCGTCAATTCTTTGCCGGGTAATAACGTTACTTGCACCATACTTTTACCGTTGATACTTACTTCTTGCGTTGTATATCCGATGAATGATATTTGTAACGTTGAAGCATTTTCGGGTACAGAAACAGCAAATTTACCATTCGTATCCGTGATAGCCCCAACCTTTGTACCAGTGACTTGTACACTTGCTCCGATTAAAGGCTCATTGTTATCCCCTCCTCGGACAGTGCCAGTAACTTGGCGTTGGGCATAAGTCAATTGTAATGAACATATCATCACAATAAAGCATAATAGAGTTTTTTTCATCATTTGAATTGTTTTTAATTAGATATAGGTTACTAAACTTTACTCATATTGAGTGATTTATTCATTAAAGCATGAATGTCTTTTTCCAAAATAAGGGGAGATGCCCCATGATGGGTGGCGATTAAAGCACCTACGGCACATGCTTCCGTAAGGGAATCGCCAATGGGTTTCTTTTTTAATAAATTTGAAACAAAAGATGCCAAAAACGAATCTCCACTACCAATTGTATCCACTACTTCTACCTCAAATCCATTGCTTGAGAAAAATTGGTTGTTGTGTAATAACATCGCCCCATCTTCGCCTAAGGTCAGGCAAATTGTTTTGATACCGAATAATATCGACAAACGATGCATATTTTCCTGAATCGTACTTGATTGAAAAAACCATTGGGAGATTTCTTCTAGTTCTAAGTGATTAAGCTTCAATAAATCTGTATTTTGCAATAAAAACTCAATCGTTTCTTTGCTATAATGGGGTGGTCGTAAATTGATATCCAGCACTTTAAAAGTTGCCATTTTAAGAAATTTTTTAAGCGTATCGAAAGTTTGTTCTGACCTTGCAGAAAGGCTTCCGAACACAAAACAATCCGCATTTTTGACCGCTTCTAAAGCAGCAGACTCTACCGAAATATAGTCCCAAGCTACTGGTTTTACGATTTTATAACTTACGCTATTTTTGTTATCCATATTCACCTTCACGATACCTGTTAGGTGGGTATGTCCGTGTTGAACAAATTGTATATCCAAGCCTTTTTCCTCTAAAAAATGAATGAGTTCAGTCCCTAAATCATCCGTTCCTACCCTACTAATAATGGTAGCATGATTACCAAAATTATTTAGGTGAATAGCGACATTCATGGGAGCTCCTCCAGGCATTTTTCCAGTAGGTAGCATATCCCATAGCATTTCTCCAAAGCAAATAATATTTTTTTGTGTCTGATTCATCTAATTAGTGTGCTATGATAATATTATCGATGTTTTCAAGAGACTTTCCTTTGGTTTCAGGCATCATTTTCCATACAAAAAGCAATTGTAAAAGCATCATTACTGAAAAAAACGCAAAGACAATTCCTCCGCCAAAAGTCTCAGCAATGTAGGGAAAAGTAAAAGTGATGATACTTGCCATCAACCAATGTGTGAAACTGCCCAATGCTTGTCCACTAGCTCTAACTTCATTTGGAAATATTTCAGAAATAAAAACCCAAATAACGGCTCCTTGAGAAAAAGCAAAAAAAGCAATATAAGCAAAGAGATAAAAGGGTACATTTATTCCCATTTTTTGTGTGAAAAAAGCAGCGGAAACAAGTATGAGGCTAATAATTAAACCAAAAGAGCCAAAAATCATTAAAGCCCTCCTTCCAAACTTATCAATGAAAGAAATACCCAAAAGTGTAGAAACAAGATTGATTAATCCAATACCTGCTGATGAAAGCAAAGCAGAATCTTTGCCAATACCTGCCATTTCAAAAATACGTGGAGCAAAATAAATAACTGCATTTATTCCTGAAACCTGATTGAATAATGCAAACAAAACCGCCAACATAATAGGCTTACTATAAGCCAACTGGAACAAAGGCACATCTACCTTTGTACTCTTTTCCCTAACAGATGCAATGATTTGTTCGGTAGAAGATTTATCAATCGTTTGTAAAATTTTTCGTGCAGCAGAAATATCTCCTCGTTTCAATATCAACCAACGTGGACTTTCGGGAATGAGTAAAACCGTAATCGTAAAGATAATCGAAGGAAAAGCTTGTACTCCCAACATCCAACGCCACTCATTTTCTTGTATAAAATCAGCAATGAAATAATTGGAAAGATATGCCATCAAAATTCCAAAAACGATATTGAATTGAAACATCGCCACCAAACGACCTCGCTTCGCAGCAGGAGCGATTTCGGAAATATATAGCGGAGCGACAACAGAAGAAATCCCAACTCCAAGTCCGCCCATAAATCTAAAGATTAAAAAAATCAGCCAATCAACAGCATAAGCTGTGCCAATAGAAGATAGTAAATAGAGCAGTGCTATGATGAGAAGAGATTTTTTTCTACCTAATTTCTCGGCAGGGATACCACCAATCACAGAGCCAACCACCGTACCCATAAGTGCTATCGAAACAGTAATACCATGCTCAAAGGCATTCAAACTCCAGAGTTTTTGCAGTGTTTGCTCTACACCAGAAATAACCGCCGTATCGAAGCCAAATAAAAAGCCTCCGAGTGCAGCTGAAAGTGACCAGAAAAATATTTTAATATTTTGATTCATCATAAACTTGTTTGGTTTCGTGAATCAAAATTACAGCGAAGGTTTATTAATGGATTTTAGTATTCTTTCAAAAAAATACAAATTTGATACATTTTCATAAACACCTATTAATCAGCATTTTATTAAAAAAAATTTCCAGAAAATATAACAATTGTAACAAACTATATCAATCTTGTTACATGTTAGCACTCCGCCATTCTGTTGGAGTCTGACTAGTCTTTTGCTTGAAAAAGGTAGTAAAATAGCTTGGGGTACTGAAACCCAGTTCATAGGCTATTTCTGCAATGTTTTTTTCTTGCTCTTTCAGCAAAATTTTGCCCTTTTGAAGTTTATATTCCCCTATGTATTCCGCAACATTTTTATTGGTTAATGCAGAAATTTTCCTAAAAAGCTGCACCCTCGACATTCCTAGTTCTTGACTTAATTTTTCTACGGAAAGTGTACTATCTTTAATATTTTTTTCAATTAATGCTTCAAACTCAAGTAAAAATCGACGTTCTCCTTTTTGTAAATGATTGGGATTGACGACCTCATTAGAAAACTTCCGTCTCATTCTATCACGATTATCCACCAACCCTTTCAATTTTTCTTCCAATAATTGCAAGTTAAAAGGTTTTAAAATATAATCATCTGCCCCAGCTTTTGTTCCCTCAATTTGGCTTTCGATTTGGCTTTTGGCAGTAAGCAATATGACAGGAATATGGGATGTTCTGAAGTCAGATTTTACTTTTTGAGTCAATCCAAAACCATCCATACCAGGAAGCATCACATCACAAATAATTATATCAGGAATGTAGGATAAAATCTCATCCCAACCTTGTTCAGCATGTTCGCTGACGACAACATTGTAACTTTTTTCTAATTTTTGCTTCAAAAACAAGTTCAAATCTCGATTATCTTCTATAAGAATAATTGTATTTTCAAATGTTTGTTTGATGTCATTTTGAATAAATACAGGTTCACTGTCTTCATATTCTTTCGATAATTCTGAAGCAATTGTGCTTGTTTTTTCTCCCAAAAATTGTGTAGATTCAATAACAGGCAACATGATTTTAAAAGTCGTCCCTTTGTCTTTTTCTGAATTAAGAATTATTTCCCCTCCGTGTAGTGCCACAAATTCGTGCGAAAGAGCCAAACCTAAGCCCGTTCCCAACGAAATTTTTTTATTCCCTCTATAAAACAAATCGAAAGCATGAGATTTTTCTTCTGTACTCATTCCAATTCCATTGTCTGCAATATTAATCTCAATTTTATCCATATTTTTTAAAATCGACACATGAATGAAGCCTCCATTAGGTGTAAATTTGAAAGCATTTGAAATGATATTGAATAATACCTTATCTAACTTTTCGGCATCAAAACAAAAAAACAGCTCTTTGAATGGACTAATAAACTGTAAATCAATATTCTTTTGCTTTGCTTTTACCCTGAAATCACTTACAATATCTTTGATAAATCCTACCAAATCATTTGGACTAAGCTCTAATTCCATTTTTCCTGCATCAAGCTTTCTCATTTCCAAAAGCTGATCAACCAACCGCAACAAGCGATTTGCATTTTTGTATATCAGCTGAAGGGTACTTCGGATTTCTTTGGTATCACTGCTTTTTCGTTGTAGCAAATCCTCCGTTGGGGTGAGAATCAGACTTAATGGCGTTTTGAACTCATGCGAAATATAGGAATAAAACCTCATTTTATCTTCTGTTGCTTTTTGTGCCAATAAAGAGACTTTTTCGATTTCATTTTTTTGCTCAAGAATTGCCAAATTTTGCTCTTCTAACATTCGATTGGATTGCTGTTTTTCTTGTAAAATAAAATACAAAAAAACACCTAAAATAACCACAATTATGAGCAAAGCACTCATAAAATAAAGTCGGTTTCGTTGGGTGGAGTATGTTTTGTTTAATTCGGTGATTTTCAATACTTCACGCTCAATCTCGACTTGTTGCTCCTTAATTTTCTGAATTTGAGACAGCATGATATCTACATTATCGGCTGTTATGACGTTTGTCAAGAGCTTATTTTCTTTCTCAAATGGCTGTTTTTTCAGAATTTTTACAGCCGCTTGAATCGCTTCTGCTCCACCAGTAGGATATAGCAAAGTAGCGTTTAGCACACCATTTTTCACATCCTTCATGCCTTTTGTTATTGGAATGGCATCAATTCCCACAAAGAATAATTTATTTGTTTTTCCCATTTTTTGGGCTGCATTATAGGCTGACAAAGCAAGAAAATCCGTATGTGCAAAAACAATATTTATTTCGGGATGTTTACTTAAGACTTCTGGCAAATATCCATTTATATCTTCTAAGCCATGCTTTACTTCGATAGTTTTTACTATTTTCAAATTGGGTGAATCCTGAATCGCCTCTTTAAATCCTCGATTTCTTTCAGTTGCTGGAGAAGATGTCATCTCTAGTTGTATTTCAACAATATTGCCTTTTTCTTCAAATTTGTTAGAAATAAATTTACCAGCGGTTTTGCCTATTTCATAATTGTCGGCACCAATAAAAGCAGAATAATAAGAAGAATTAGTTTTTCGGTCAACAAAAATGATGGGAATACCAGACTTGTATATTTCGTCGATAACAGCTGTAAGAGGCTGAGACTCATTTGGGGTAATAATCAATAAATCTATTTTTTGTTTGGCTAATGCTCGAATCTGTTCAACCTGCTTTTCGGTATCGCTATAAGATTCTATTATTTCTAATTTCACTTCCGGATGAAATGCCAGCTCTCTTTTCATTTCGCTATTCATCACATCTCGCCACTCGTCATGGCAACATTGTAAAAATACAATTCTGTATTGGTGTTCTGGCTGAAAAGAACATGAATTGCTTGAAAGCAAAATAAATGCTATGATTGAAACCTGTAAAAATATATTCTTCATACAACAAAATTATTCTTTCCAACAGAAATATACTATCAAAAAAAGTTCAAGAACTATTTAAAATGTTACATTGTATCTTTTCTGGATTAATAAAAATAATATTTTCACCAAGCACCATTTGTATTTTCATTCCTTATCATTATTTTAGTAAAATATTTTTGCTAAAACTATTTTGCTGTGATAAAAAAATTCAACCATCGAGGCTTGCGGGCAGTCGCTGCTATACTTGCTGTATTTTTAGGTATGCTTAGTCCAAATAAGACATACGCCCAAAACATAAATCATCCCGATATGGGTTCTGATGCTTTTATTCAACGTTTTTTTTCGGCTCAAATTAATGAAAATCTAAACGAAGAAATTATCGAATCGCTCTATCAATTGTATCTCCATCCATTGGATATCAACAGAGCCAGCAGCGAAGAATTATCCTCGCTTTATCTTTTATCTCCCCCCCAAATCGGTGCTATTATAGCCCATCGAGAAAAATTTGGCGATTTTTTAAGCATTTATGAGCTTCAGACAATTGAGGAATTAGACCACGACATCATTCAAAAGATTTTACCCTTTGTAGCAGTAAAATTCCATCTAAACAGAAAAACACTCGCTGAAAGTATCAACCGTGCAAGCGAGCATTATTTGGTCATTCGAAACCAACAAAATTTAGAAAAATCACGTGGGTTTCTTGAAAAAAATTATCTTGGTTCTCCCCAACACCTTTATGCCCGCTACAGGCTCAGCCACCCAAAAGATTTCCAAATTGGATTGATTATTGAAAAAGATGCCGGCGAAAAAAACTATCTGGACTATGCCACTTTTCATTTTCAAATTCGGGACAAAGGGCAACTTAAAAATCTCATTATTGGCGATTATCAAATGCAATTTGGGCAGGGACTAGTGGCTTCCGCAGGATTTTCGTTGGGAAAGAGCAGCGAGGCTGTTGCTACTACTCGACGAAGTAGCTTGGGTATTCGTCCTTATAGTTCGCTCGTCGAAAGTGGTTTTTTTAGGGGATTTGCCATGACTTATAGGGTAAAAAAGTTTGAAATTACACCTTTTTATTCATCAATCAAGCAAGATGCCAATGCCGACACAACAAATCTCTCTGGGAATTCGTATTTTGGCTCAATTCTAAATAGTGGCTATCATCGCACAACAAAAGAGCTGCAAAATGCCAAGCAAATCAAAGAACAAAATATTGGTTTCAACCTCAATTATGTATTACCTAATGGACAAATTGGCGGAACACTCCTACAAACAACCTTTGATACTCCCATGCAAAAATCGCCTTATTTATACAATCAATTTGAATTTAGCGGACAAAAAAATCTCGTCTTTGGAAACTATTTTACTTATACTTGGCAAAATTTGAATTTCTTTGGAGAAGCGGCTCATTCAAGCAAGGGTGGAATGGCTGTGATTGGTGGTTTGGTTGGAGCTTTCGGAAAACAAATTGAATTTGCTCTCAATTTACGAAATTATCAAAAAGATTTTCACAGCTTTTATGCGAATGCTTTTGCGGAAGGTAGTCGAAATATAAACGAAAAAGGTGTTTTTTGGGGAATAAAATATATTCCTAAAAAAAACCTGATTTTTAGTGCTTTTTTAGATAAATTTCAGTTCCCTTGGTTGAAATATCAAATAGACGCTCCTTCTTTAGGATTTGATTATTTGGTAAAAGTAAGTTATCAGTTTAATAAAAAAAGTATCATTTATGCCCAATTCCATGAGGAACACAAATCAAAAAATTTACCCGATAATCTCACAAAAGCAGACATAATTCACCCGACTATTCGTCGAAATATCACTGGAAATTTCGATTTTTCACTTTCAAAAAATCTAAAAATACAATCAAAAGTTCAGCTCAACACATTTCAATTCAAAGATTTTAGTACGTCCAAAGGTTTGGCAATCATACAAGATATTGAGGGAAATATCAAAAAAACACAATTAAGGGCAAGAATTGCCTATTTCAATACCGACGATTACGACTCCAGAATCTATGCATTTGAAAATGATGTCCTCTATACCGTTTCTATGCCCATTTATTATGGAAAAGGCTTCAGAACCTATGCTATTTATAAATATAATCTCAACAAAAATATCGACTTATGGCTCAGGCTTGCCCGAACACAACTACTTTCTGGCGAAACAATGGGCAGTGGCACAGAACAAGTAAATGTCCCGTACAAAACCGATTGGAAAATACAAGTAAAATATCAATTTTGACAATGATACGCAACCAGCCCGTCAATTGGGCTTTTGACAATGTTTTTGATAGAAATAGCATATTTTACAGCCATTTTTCTAAGGATTTCTTGAAAATAAAAAGCAATAGAGCCTACAAAATTGCTACTTACTTCATGGCACATTGGGTATTTGAGAACATACCTTTCAAAAAAATCCGAGAAACAGGTTTCGGCAAGGTGATACATATATTCATGAGATAAATTGGAGCAAATAAAGGTAGCAAATGAGGCAAAATACCGATTTGGAAATGGTTGGTGGTATGCTTTTTCTAAAATTTCTAATCGACCCAATATGCCATATTCTTTTTCGAATAACTCACGAATATCGACAGGCATTCGTCGGTGCAAATAATCCAACAACAATGTTTTGCCGAGATGCCCGCCACTCCCTTCATCGCCTAGCCAAAAACCCAATGGCGGAATTTGAAACCCAGTATTTTTTCCATCAAAAAAAATAGAATTAGACCCTGTTCCCAAAATACAAGCAATGCCTGGTTCTATTCCACAACTTGCCCTTGCCGCTCCTACTACGTCGCTTTTGATTTCAAATGTCTTGTTATTTCCCAATATACTCATCAAAGCCTTTTCTACTATCAAGGCTTTTTCGTCGTTTGTCACACCTGTTCCATAATAAAAAACCTCCCTGATTTGTTTGCCATAATGAATCAACTCACTATTTTCTAGCATAGATACAATTTCGGAAGATTCCTGATAGTAAGGATTTATCCCCAATGTTTGTATAACCTTTTCAAAGCCTAAATTATCTACAATCCTCCAATCTGTTTTGGTAGAACCACTTTCAGCAATCAATTTCATAACATCAACCCAATTTAATATTTACACAAAACTATCAAAGCTATCACAAATCAAAAGTTTATCACCAATATTTTTTCTCAAAAATCTATTACAATAGAGCTGTATTTTATATAAATATCTGATAATAAGAATATTAACAATAAAAGTATATCTCCAACAAAGAAGCTTCTCAATCCTATAATCTTTCTGGTATTCTCCTCAAGCCAGTAAAGCATTAAAATAGCATCTAATAGGCAGTCTAAGCAAACAAAAGCTTAAATATAATCCAGATACAAAATTTAATTTTCAAGCATTCTTTTATATAAATATTCCAATAAATTATAAAACAAAAAAAACAAATTCGATTTAGAAAGAACATTGGCGAGAATTTAAACTTAAAAATTCGTTAAATTCGCACAAAAGCAACATTACACTTTACAGAACCATGGCAGAAGCGACTGAAAAACCATTGAATTTTATCGAGCAAATCATTGAAGAAGACATTGCTGCCGGCAAAAACGGCGGACACGTACTAACCCGTTTTCCACCTGAACCGAATGGCTATTTGCATATTGGTCATGCAAAATCCATTTGTTTAAACTTTGGTGTTGCACAAAAATACGGTGGAAAAACCAATCTAAGATTTGATGACACAAACCCCGTAACCGAAGATACTGAATATGTTGAATCGATAAAAGCTGATGTAAAATGGCTTGGTTTTGATTGGGCAAACGAATTTTATGCGTCAGATTATTTCGACCAACTCTATGAATTTGCATTAAACCTAATCAAAAAAGGTTTAGCATACGTCGATGAAAGCACTTCTGAAGAGATGGCGGCCATGAAAGGGACACCAACCACCCCCGGAATCAACAGCCCTTACAGAAACAGAAGTGTACAGGAGAACCTCGATTTGTTTGTCCGAATGAAAAATGGTGAATTTGCAGAAGGGTCAAGGGTATTAAGAGCAAAAATTGATATGGCATCGACCAATATGATTATGCGAGACCCAGTCATATACAGAATAAAATTTGCGACCCATCACCGAACAGGCGACAAATGGTGCATTTATCCAATGTACGATTTTGCACATGGGCAATCCGATTCTATCGAAAGCATAACCCATTCCATCTGTACCCTGGAGTTTGTGCCTCATCGTGAACTTTATGATTGGTGTATCAATAATTTAGAGATTTTCCCATCTAAGCAATACGAATTTGCACGATTAAGCCTTTCTTATGCCATTACGAGCAAAAGAAAATTATTGCAATTAGTGAACGAAAAATATGTTTCAGGCTGGGATGACCCCCGCATGCCGACCATTTCAGGAATGCGGAGAAGGGGATATACACCAGAAGCCATTCGTGAATTTTGCGACAGAATTGGTATTGCCAAAAGAGATAACCTAATTGATGTAAGCCTATTAGAGTTTTGTGTCAGAGAACATCTGAATAAAACTGCCACAAGAGTAATGGCTGTTTTAGACCCACTTAAAATAACCATTAGCAATTATCCAGAAGATAAAATAGAAACCCTGACAGCAGAAAACAATCCTGAAAATCACGAAGAAGGTAGTAGAAATATCTTATTCGGACGGGAATTATTCATTGAAAAAGAGGATTTTATGGAAAATCCGAGCAAGAAATACTTCCGTTTGGCTCCAGGACTTAAAGTTCGTCTAAAACATGCCTATATTATTCAGTGTGATGAGGTTATCAAAGATGAAAATGGAGAAATTGTTGAGTTAAAATGTAGCTATATCGAAAACTCCAGAAGTGGAAATGATACCTCTGGGATAAATGTCAAAGGAACCATTCATTGGGTTTCGGCATTACACGCTGTGGAAGCAGAAATAAGACTTTACGACCGATTGTTTACCGTAGAAGACCCAAGCAAAGGAGAAGGTAATTTCTTGGATTATTTCAATCAAGATTCCTTGAAAAGTATCAAAGCTTTGGTCGAGCCAAGCTTAATACATGCCCAATTGGGTAAAAATTATCAATTTCTCCGAAAAGGTTATTTTTGTTTGGATAGCGATAGCACAGAATCTCAATTGATTTTCAACAAAACTGTCGGGTTGAAAGATACTTGGGCAAAAGAATCTAATAAATAATCCTGAAAGGCAAGATATTTTCAACAATATCTTGCCAATTTTTTAGTTTTATACAAGAATATGAGTGGGTAAAACGTTCCCAATGCACATAAAATATTTTCCGAATGAAAAAATACACATTGTCACTAATTTTTACTATTATCGGGCTACAATCGCTTGTGGCACAATCCGCTGATGCTGTTTTTTTGCGTTATTTTGAAGCTAGCGGTGGAAAAAAACTCTGGGATAGTGTCGCTACTTATGCTGTCAAACAAAGCTATAAAGGAGGTACTGCTGCCGATTATGATTTAGAGTTACAAGCCTCTTTCAACGAAAAAGCCCTTTATAAGGCAAAAACGATTCTAAAAAGAACCTTTATATATGGTGTCCGAGGAAATGAAGGTTGGAGAAAAGTGCCTTTGGGAACAAGCGACAAAGCGACACAATATGAAACCAACGACTTGAGTGATAAAGAGCAAATCAATATGCGAAGGGAACTAAAAGAAAGCCTCTTGCCGTTTTTGGATTATAAAGAAAAAGGCTATATTGCTACGCTAATCGGGGAAGAAACTATCAATAATAAAACCTTAATTCAGGTAGAGTTGAGTGGCAATAACATCAAATATAACCTTTATTTCGATAAAAATAGCGGATTGCTTGTAAAGAAAAAGACAAGCATCAACCCTTCGGAAATTATCACCGAAGAGTATCTGAATTATGCCCAATCTGCTTTTGGTATTAAATATCCCTCAGAATCAACCTATACAAGTACATTAGACAAAAGAACCTTAAAAGTAAATACCGTTGCGACTTTCAATGAGAAAATTGCAACAGAATTATTAAAAAGATAAATTTTAAACAGAATTCCAACCAAACTTGCCTAAAAAGTATCTTTACAAAAACTAACCCTTTTTAGCCATTTGGTTTGGCAAACCAAATCATTTTTCATGTATAGCGAACAAGAATTAATACAGGCTTGCATTCGCCAAGAACGACTAGCCCAAAAACAGCTTTACGAGCGATATGCGAGTAAGTTGTTTGCTACGGCTATGCGTTACATGAAAAATCGAGATGATGCCGAGGATGTATTACAAGATTCGTTTATTAAAATTTATCAAAAAATAGATACATTCAGAGCGGATTGTCCTTTGGAAGCTTGGTTAAGAAAAATTGTAGCAAATACCGCCTTGAAAAGTCTTCAAAAACAACCTGATTATCTTCAGCACGTAGATAGTCAGCATGTTTCGGATGAGATAATTCAGAGAGAAGACACAAGTATTGCTGGCTTGCATTTCGAGCAACTCATGGGAATAGTGAATGATTTGCCCGAAGGTTGCCGAATGATATTCAATCTTTACGCCATTGAAGGATACCAACATAATGAGATTGCAGAAATGCTTCAAATCTCTGAAGGGACATCAAAATCTCAGTATTCTAGGGCAAAAATTCTTTTACAACAAAAATTAAAAACAATAGGAATAACAGCTGTCAGATAAAATACAAAAAATTATTAATGATTACAGAAAACCAAAATAATTTTGAAGAGGAATGGCGAAAAGCCTTTGAAAGCTCCGAATTAGCTCCACCTGCCGACATGTGGAATCGAATCGAACGTGAGCTTGATAAAAAGGAAAAACGTCCTTTTTTCTTCTTTATCCGACCAAACTTAAGTGCTGGCATTGCCGCTGCTTTGGTAGTAGCCTTGGCGGGTTTTTGGTATTTTGGCTCTTCATCAAAACAAAATAATATTGCTCAATCTCGCTCTTCTAAATCGGCTGTTTCCAGTAGAATAGGCTCTAAAAATATATCGGACTCAAAACAAATAGAAGTAGCTCAATCACCTCAAACTTCTTTATCAACACATGAAGATAAAAACATCGGTTTCCAAAAGTCCGATCTTCCATCTGATGATAAGAAATCTACTATTGAGCAAAAGCAATCTTTGATTAATAAACCTCTAAACTCCGCTCAAATAGCACAAGCAAACACTTCTGTTTATCACCAAGAATCAGAAGGAATGATAGAGAAACATTTATCAAAAAAAACACAAACATCTTCGACTCAAGGCATCAACCAAGTAACTCCAAACGAAAAAGGAACTTTGGCTCTCTATCAGATAAAAAACAAAGGCTTTCATTTGTTTGTGCGAGAGTTTTATTTGGGTAAAAATAAGCTTTTATTCGATACATACACTGAGCTGGCTGTAGAAGAAACCATCGCACAAAATTCAGAAGGGAAATTTTGGTTGGGTTTTCAATCAGGTGTAGCACCTTTCAAGCCTTCGATGGATTTGAGTCCATTGAACAGTATCTCTATGAAAGAGGCTGAAATATACGCAGATTACTCCAATCTATACGAAAAACCCCAATCAACAAACAACCCTCCTATTGTCGGGGCTGAGCCTCCCAAAGGAGATGTGTTTGTCTCTCAACCAATTAATAATCTAAAACGAGGGACAAGTAGCCAAATTGGACTAAATTGGGGCTATCAATTAAACAAACATTTTAGTCTGGAGAGTGGCTTAAAATACCTTCGTGGCAATTCCGTATTAGAAAGCAATACTTATTCATTTAGTAAAAATGGAGAAGCTAATACGTTTTTTGCAAATTATTTATCCAATACAAACAAAAGCAATAATACAGTCATTGCCGATGCCTCACAAGGTATCTCAAGGTATGAATATTTAATACTTCCGATACAAATTGGCTACCAAATTAACTTATCACCGAAAGTTTCATTACAAATAAGTTCGGGATTAACTGCTGATATTTTCCTACAAAATACCCTCATCAATGACAATGGAATGCTCGATGATAAAAATATATTCAAAAGTAGCAATTCTTTTTATAAACCACTCAATTTCAGCACTTTACAAGGACTAAGAGGTGCCTATAAGCTCAATAATCGTTGGCAAGCTATCATAAGTGGTACCTACCAACAATCATTGACTTCCACCACAAGCTCAGATATTCTCAAAATGAAATTAAAACTATTCGGACTAAATTATGGTTTGAGTTATCGTTTCTGACGATTTGCCATATAAGCCAGATACTTCACAATTTCCTCTGCTTCTGCTTTTTTTATACCTAAATTCGGCATTTTTACCTCATTTCTATATGCTTCTGGTTTCTGAATAAATGCTTTTAAGTCTTCTATTTTCCAATATTGCGTAACACTTTTAGGATAATTCAATTCTGGTCCCATTTTACCACCAATTTTGTTGATTGAATGACAAGTTTGGCAACGATTTTTGAACAATTCGTATCCTACGAGAAAATCTTTGTCTTTCGGTTTCAATGCTCCATCATTTTCATGAATCGGTCTAAAATGGATTTTGACCAAATTATAAGGCCATTTATAGTTTACGTCCTCCTCCGAAACATTTTCATAGACGACATAAAAAGGAGCAGCCTTCATTTCCTGTGAACCTTTGAAAATCTGTTCCCAATCTCTTCCTTTGGGAGCATCTATATCCCTGACAGCCAAATATGCCTTCACATTGACGAGTAATTCCAAAGGCATTTCAGGTTTATAGCCATCTTCACATTCAAAAACAACTTTCAAATCAGATATATTTCGAGATTCGAAATTAGAAAATTTTTTCATCAGTTCGAGTAAAGGAATGGCTTGATAATGCTTGATTTTGTGATAAACGGGGTCATTTGGAATAGTAATTGGAATGGTATTATTAAGTAATCCCTTTGCCTTTAGCGAGACTAAATCGATGTCTAAAGAATCCGACAGCGACGTATTTCTATTTGTTGCTAATGAATGCGTATGAGGCAAAGTAAAACCCAATAAAATTAAACAAGAAAAGATAAGTAAGAGATTTTTCATGAGCATATAATTTATTATTTTGGAGTCAAAATGCACAAAAAAAGGCAGAATTCTAAGAATTCTACCTTTTTTAATTCAATATTCTAATATATTAATAGAATTTTGCTCTATTATCTTTGATATTTGCGTTGTCACGAAGAGCCTGATTAGCCATATAAGAAGCACTATACCCACCATTACGTTGATTAATTTGATTCTTATAAAGAGAATAATCTGCAATTGCTGGAGCCTTGACAATACTTGTTGTTTCCACGATAAATACACCATTTTCACCAGCAAAAGGCTTCGAACGCTTACCCGCCTGTAATGCAAATATCTTACCAATAGCTGCCGGGTCAATACCAGGAGAAGTAAGAATGCCACCTGCAAAAGTAATATCTGTAGCATTTTCAATCAATGCCCCAACCCCATATTTTTGAGCAATTTGCTCCAAAGAACCCGAAGCACCCTCTAATTTTTTCAAGATTTGCTCTCCCTTGATTTGGTTTCTCACTTTAGCCGTAATTTCATCTTTAAAATCTTCAGCTTTAGGGCTATCCTTTTCAGTTTTGGCAGAAATAGCCGCAACGATAAAATTATTACCAATTTCAAAAACCCTATCCGATACTTTTCCAACATTGGTATCATTATTGAATGCCCACAAAACTACTTCACGAGCATTTTGAATGGTATTCAAATTGACAGCTTCTGGACTTAGCTTTTCAGCTTTAAGAATCACCAATTTTCCATCTTTCTTCACCTCTGCTTCAAATTCTTCCAATGACCCAGCATTGGCACGTAAAGTTTCCGCTTTTTGATAAATCGCATTTCGTGTTGCTTCACTGGCATCCAATTCTTTGCTGATGGTTGCCAATTTATACTTAATATTCGATTTAGCCTCTGTAACATTGATGATATGATACCCAAAATCTGTCTCTACGACATTCGGAATAATGCCAGTTCCAGAAAAGCCAAAAACAGCACTTTCGAAAGGCTTCACCATACTTCCATTATTTTTGAAAGGACCCAAATCCCCTCCCTGTTGAGCAGAACCATCTTGGCTAACCGAACGAGCCAATGTAGCGAAATCAGCTCCTTGCTTCAACTGATTTAATACATCTTGAGCTTGATTACGAGCAATTGCTTTGACAGAATCTGGTGCATTTTTATCCGCACGAATCAAAATATGGCTGGCACGAGCCGTATAGAAAGAATCCTTTGCCGTTCCCTCATACTTATAAATAGAATACGTGTTTCCATCTTTGAAAGGCCCAATAACCGCCCCCTGAATGGCTGTTGCCAACGCATCCTTCAACACTGGAGTCAATTCACCAGCATTTCTTTCATAAGGCAAACGAACATCCGAATTCATATCTGCATAAGCTTTTGCATCCGTTGCCGAAGCCAAGCCTTTTGCAAAACTCTTGATATCTTGATACAATACCGCACTATCCTCTTTGGTTGGCATTACTTGGAATACCACATAATTCAAAGAACGGCTATCGTATCCTTTGTATTCTTCTTTATGTTTGCTTAGATAATCAGACAATTGGCTGTCCGACACTTTGATAGTCGTATCAATGACACTTGAATAAGGCACATACAAGTATTTTGCACTCGCTTTATTTGCTTGAGCTTCATACTCTTTCTTAGCCTCAGCATTCGTCACGAACGAAGAAAAGCTCAACAAAGCGTTGTATTTTTCGAGCAAACGTTGTTGAATTACTTGTTCTTTCAACTGATTCCAAGCAGCTTTTTGAGGAGCAGGAAGTTGATTGGAAGCCACGGCACTGATAAAATCTAAATGACGGCTTCTGTCGTACTGACCAGTTTGCGGATTCGTGAATTGTTGTTTCACAATCGGGCTCAAATTTTTGCTACCTTGAATCAATTCACTCAATTCATCTGGAGTTACTTTTAAGCCTAGTTTTTCAAATTCAGCTTTATAAGTAATATCAAAAATCATTTGCTCCCATACTTGGTTACGGAGTTGTTGCACTTCTGCCTCTTGCAATGCTCTGCCGGCTTGTTGCTCATAATTTGAGCGGGCGATGTCTAGTTTAGCTTGGAAAGCTTGGTAATCAATAGCAGTTCCTGCAATTTCTCCGATTTTATTGTCGTCACTATTGAACAGGCCACCTCCCTTACCTCTTCCACCGATTAAATCACCTCCGACAATGAATAAAATGAGGGCAATTGCGATGACCGCAACTGCGATTCCTGAACGCTCACGAATTTTGTTAATTAAAGCCATTTGTTTTTTTATTTATTACTGGACTTTGGGTACTAATTTATTGCAATAAAAAATTTAAAAAAATTGAGGTGCAAAAATAAGCAGATTCATATAGAATATCAAGGAAATACAAATTGTTGCTTGCTTTTTTTTATAAAACATTCATTTTTTGCCTATTTCTGGGACATTTTACCTAAAAAAAATCCTTTTTCACTTCAATTCTTTTGTTTTTTTAATTTTTAGATACCTCATCAAATTGATTAAACTTATTTAATTCTGTAAAGTAAGTACATATTCTCTAATTTTTGGCATAAATATTTTTTAATTTTGTGCGTTTAAGTTTGAACTAAAAACTTTTTCATGAAAAACATCTTAATTTTATTTTTACCTTTATTGATACTACTTGCGGCCTGTCAATCTGAAAATGAATCAGCCGACATCAATGTTTCTGCCATTGAAATGCCACTAAACATTCAGCGATTTGACCAATCAATGATGCAATTGCATGACAAAAAATCCATTGTGGAATTTCTAAAAAAGCATCAATCATTTGTCCAACTATATTATCAAACATCGTACCAAGATACCGCTCTTACGAATCGTTTGGAAATGATTGCTAATAATCCTTTTACAAAAGAGTTTTATGAGGAGACTCAAAAATCTTTTGGAGACCTAAAAGACTTGAAACAGCAATTGGAGATAGCCTTTAAGCATATTAAATATTATTATCCAGATTTCAAGGCTCCTCAAATCATTACTACTTTTTCGGCTTTAGATTTGGAATTGGTTGTTTCAGACGATATGATTATCATTCCTTTAGAAACTTTCTTGGGCCCTAAGGCGAAATATCGTCCACAATACTCAGACTATCTCCTCCAACGCTTCGACAAACCTTATATTGTTCCTTCAATTTTAACTATTTTATCTAAAAAATACAATAAAATTGACCCCAACGACCATAGCATGCTTTCAGACATGATTTATTATGGTAAAAGTTTTGAATTTACTCGAGCGATGTTGCCCAATGTCGCAGACTCTTTGGTGATTGCTTATCCTGACTCGAATTTATCAAAAACTTGGCATTCACAAGATTTGGTTTGGGCTTATTTTTTAGACAAAAAGCTATTATTTGAAACCAACGAAAGGGTAAAGGAAAAATATTTGGGCGATAGACCTAAGGTATTTGAAATCGGGAATGACTGTCCGGGTAGAATTGGCCAATGGCTCGGCTGGCGAATAGTTACCAGATACCGAACCGAAAACCCATCAATTTCGTTAGTCAATTTAATGAGTAATAGCAATGCCCGTGATATTTTGGCAAAATCCAAATATCGGGGACAAACAGAAGATTAAAAAGTATTATTTATAAAATATGGCAAATAGAAGCAGTAAATTCGGTGCTGAAGTATCGGAAATAGACAAAAAGAAAGTAACCAAAGATAGCTTTGGCAAGGCACTGAAAATATTCAGATATAGTTTACCTTATAAATGGACGTTCGCCATTGGTTTTCTTTTTTTGATTTTATCACAAGTTACCTCCATGTCTGTTCCTTTATTGATGGGGCAAATGGTCGGAGCGATTGTTGCTCCTGGAAAAGCCACCGACAACAACCTGATGGGCATGGGAGGTGGTGTTTTTCAGAAACTATTTTCTCGTACCGAAAACTTCACGCTCAACGAAATCACGGCTATTTTTGTAGTCACTTTGTTGCTTCAAGCAATTTTTTCTTTTTTTAGGGTTTATACCTTTACCCAAGTTTCTGAAAAATCAATGCGTGATTTACGCAAAGATTTATATACTAAAATCATTACTTTGCCCATTTCTTTTTTTGAAAAGAGCCGTGTTGGCGAATTAATGAGCCGCATCACTTCCGATGTTGGGCAGCTACAAGATGTTTTATCGATTACTCTTGCCGAGATGTTTCGCCAAGTTTTTACGTTGGTCGGAGGTGTCATTCTTATTTTTGTTATTTCGGGCAAGCTTACCTTGTTTATGCTCGCCACTTTTCCTTTTTTGGTAGTTGCAGCCATTGTATTTGGTAAATTTATTCGTAAAAACTCTAAAAAAGTACAAGATGAATTGGCAAAAACCAATATTATCGTAGAAGAAACCTTACAATCCATCAATGCTGTCAAAGCATTTACCAACGAAAGATTGGAAATTAATCGCTACGACAGCTCCATCCAAAAAGTAGTGAATTATGCTCTAAAAGCGGCTACTTTTCGAGGTGGATTTATTTCGTTTATCATATTGGTACTTTTTGGGGGTGTAGTAGGCGTGGTGTGGTATGGAGGTAATTTAGTCATTTCGGGTGAATTAGCTTTCAAAGATTTGTTTACTTTTATTCTTTATACTGGCTTCATCGGAGGCTCTGTCGGTGGTCTAGGGGATATGTATGCCCAAATTCAGAGAACTTTGGGGGCATCGGAGAGGGTATTGGAAATCATTGGGGAAGAGTCTGAAATCAACGTCAGTGCGGCTACTCTAACACCTCATCATGTCAAAGGAAATATTAAATTTCAAAATATCGGCTTTGCTTACCCTTCTCGTAAAGACATCGATGTTTTAAAAGATATTTCATTTTCTATCAATTCAGGCGAAAAAATTGCATTGGTTGGACAAAGCGGAGCCGGAAAATCGACTATTGTTCAGCTTTTGATGCATTTGTATTCTCCAGACCGTGGCAAAATTCTAATAGACGAACAAGACATTGCTTTTCAGGATATTAGCCATTTGAGAAGCAACATTGCCATCGTTCCTCAGGAAGTTATGCTCTTTGGCGGAACAATCTACGAAAATATCGCTTATGGCAAACCAAATGCCACTTCATTGGAAATTTTGGAAGCCGCAAAACAAGCCAATGCTTTTGAATTTATAGAATCTTTTCCAGATAAATTTCAGACAATTGTAGGGGAAAGAGGCGTAAAATTGTCGGGCGGACAAAAACAACGCATTGCCATTGCAAGGGCAATCTTGAAAAATCCTTCCATTTTAATACTCGATGAAGCAACAAGTGCCTTAGATTCGGAATCGGAAAAACTGGTACAAGAAGCATTAGACGAACTCATGAAAAATCGTACAACCATCATCATTGCCCATCGACTAGCAACTATCCGATTTGTGGACAATATATATGTACTCAAAGATGGAAAAATTGTGGAGTCGGGTAATCATCAAGATTTGATACAAAAAACTGAAGGAATTTATGCGAATTTAGTTAATTTGCAGTTCAATCATGTAAATTTGTCGAACGAATAATAATTGTCATTCATGAATTCTTCCAAACTTACCCTTAAAGAATTTGACCTTCGGCATACTGGTTGTCGTGCGGATATTTTACAAGTTTTTCAGAATTGCGGATATGCTTTGTCTCAAGGTTATTTGGAAGAATTTTTTGGACAAAAATTTGACCGAGTGACTATTTATAGAACACTTAAAACATTTGTTGAAAAAGGAATTATACATAAAGTATTAGATGATGAAGGTGGGACAAAATATGCTTTATGCAAAATAAGTGAGTGTAGCCACGAAAATCATCATCATGACCACGTTCATTTCAAATGTAATACTTGTAACACAACCACTTGCATCGAGTCTGTCCATATTCCAGCAATTCATTTACCGGAAGGGTACAAGCGTTCGGAAGTCAATATGTTGGTACAAGGTATTTGTCCGAAATGCTCCTAAAATTGACTGACTAAACAATAAAATGTCGAATAAATCCAAATTATTAATTGCCTTAGGGTTGGTCTATGTCGTCTGGGGCTCTACTTTTTTAGGTGTCAAATTTGCCATACAATCTTTGCCTCCGATGTTTGTTGCTGGGCTACGATTTTTGGTAGGGGGTTTTTTCTTGTGTTTATTTATTGTAATAAAAACCAAACAACTTCCTTCTTGGCAACAAACCCGCAATGCTGCTTTCATTGGAGTATTGCTCAGTGGCGTAGGCAATTGTGCGATTGCTTTTTCTTTGCAGTTTCTTCCATCGGGATTGGTTGCTTTGTTGGCAGCCATGCTTCCGATATGGATGATTTTATTAGATGTCTTGTTTTTTAGCCACCAAAAACCCAGCTTTATTAGTCTTATTGGCCTAACATTGGGATTGGCAGGAATGATTTATTTGCTAAACCCAAGCAAAAATTTAGAAAATCAAGAAATCAGCCTTTATCCAGCCTTATTTGTTTTTATCGGTTCTATTGCATGGGCTTTTGGATCTCTCAAATCTCCTTATTTGGTATTGCCTAAATCTTTGGTTTCGACTGCCATTCAGATGTTTGTAGGTGGTTGTTTTTCTATGATAATGAGCTTTATTTTTGAAAGCCACCAAATAGAAGCCCTGCAACACATGCCTACAAAAACTTATCTTGCATTGGCTTATCTGATACTTATTGGTTCGTATGTAGGATATACTGCTTATGTTTGGCTTATCAACAACGCTCCACCTCAATTGACAGCTACTTATGCTTATGTCAATCCGATAGTTGCTTTGTTTTTAGGATGGGTTTTCTTGGATGAGCAACTTTCTACCCGAACTATTTTTGCTTCGGGAATAATATTGATGGGGGTAATATTGATGACTTTTGGCAGAAAAAAGACTTCAAAAGTAATAGATTTTGAAAATACGTGAGCAGAATGAAGTCTGCTCACGTATTTTATTTATTGAATATCCGAATCTTTCGTAAACTTCACTTCCAAGCCCCTATCCAGTTTGTTTTGAATGACTTTGATGCTTACTTTTCCGTCAGGTTTTAAGCCCCAAGCCAAGTTATCTGATTTAGGCAATGGATTTCCAAAGCGATTGCTAAAATAATCCGACATGGCATTTTTCAAGCTATCGTTTGAAGCATTCGTATTCATATAAATACTCAATTGGATACCCTTTACACGATTGGCTTTATCTTTTTGATAAACAATGTCCACCGTTTCAAGATTTTCGGTGTCAAATGAAAATCCGATGTGTTTTTCATCTTCTTCAAAAGCTGTCGAACCTTCTTTCTTTTTTACATCGGCAATGTCATCGCCAAACTGAATCCCTCTGACCAGCCCATCCTTTCCCATTATTTTTTTGAGCAATTTTTCAGTATTACTGACAGACGAGACATCTGCCATGGCAGGCGAGTTTGTGACATTCACGGTTTCTGAATTTTGGGGGTTACTACAAGCTTCCACTAATAAAATAAAAACAAATATATGTATTTTCATGATAAAAAAAATAGATAAAAAAGATAAAATTCAAAATCAAATTCTTTAAACTAAAACTCCCTTGCAAAGTTGAAAAATATTTTTTGTTCGCCAAGCTTGTTAAATGAATAATTAATTCGCCCGACAAAATTATACCATGTTACAAAATCCAAGCCAATCCCTGTTCCAATCAACCAAGAATTTGCCAAGGCAGAATTGTTTGAAAAAGCAAAATTATTTTTGGCATACCCAACATCTACAAACGAATTGACGTAAATCGCCAGCGGAAAGGTATTCAATTGTTTGTAATTGACAAACCTACTCAAATCAAATATTTTATCAAATAATTGATACTTCACATTTGTCTTCATCAAGCCAAATTGCTGTCCATCAATTACATATAACTCATACCCTCTTACCAAATCATTTCTATAGCCAAGACCTTGGGTTTGGTAGAACGCTTGCCTTACTGGAAAAGAATATTTCCCTCTAAAAGTATAATTTCCATAGAGTTTTCTGACAATTGGGAAATAATGACTCCAAGAAACATTCATTACCGATTGATTGACATCATCTTTTGGCAAGCCTAATTGTGTGAATTGCCCTACAAAACGATGCCCTTTCAGGGCATATTGCCTTTGGTCACGTCTATCCAAAACAAACGAATAATTGATTGTCCAATATTTTTGTCGGGTCTTTCCCTCCAAAAAATAATCTGGATTCAAATGAGCAATGGTATCATTGATTTTGGTATCACTGTAAAGCAAATCCAAGGATTGCGTTTGATAAAAACCCTTTCGCTTCATCAACGCCCCATAAAAATAGAGCTTCTCTCTTTGAATTCTATCGCTTGAAAAAAACTGAAATTTATCCTCATTCGTTCGATATGCCAATGTTTTATTCACCCCATAATAAGCACCAACTGTCAGCGTTGTTGTTTGTTTTTTGTCTAAATAAGGACTTCCATAAGCAATTTCAAAATTAGGAATAAATCCAAATTCCGCTCGAATCTTTATTTTGTCATTATTGCCAGTTACATTAGAATAACTAGCATACAAACCATAAATGGTCCGCCTAAAGTCATGATTTCTATCATACCACCATTCATTAAAATTCCTATCTGCCAAATAAAAAACTGGCAAAGCTATCAAGTAAATTCTTTCTTTCAGCTCAACATAAATATCAATTGTTTCGTCATTTATATGTTCGGCTTTGACAAAAACTGTCACAAATAAATGCAAATTAAAGATTCTCTTCCTATTTAATTCTAATTCCGAAGTCAAGAACCCTGCCTTGATTTTTTGCCCTGATTTCAATGACATTTCACGGAGAATAATCGATGCTTTTGTGCGAATATTTCCTGTTAAATGTACTTTTCGTACCATCAACAAAGAATCGGAGGCTATTACGGTTGTGCAATGAAATAGGATAAACACGCAAACTAAATATCGAATCATTTGAAAGCTACCAATAGGAATAAACATCAATTCAAATTATTGATTGAGGCTACAAATGTCAGCAAATATTACTATATTTCTAAGAATTCGAATAAAATATTGTTCTGTCCAACAAGAAAATTTAACTTTAAGGCAATAATTACAAAAAATATTCAAAATATTCTTCAAAAATCAACATAAATTAATACCGAATGGAAAATCTTTTCATCACCGAAAAGCTAAAATCAATAGCTCCAAAAATCAAAGAATTTGTTCAAAATGAACTCTATCCGCTCGAGACGACTGATTTTCTAAGCAATGATTTTTCTAAAGTCGAACCCGTTTTAAAAACTAAAAGAGAATTGGTTAAAAAATCGGGTTTATGGGGCTTACATTTGCCCGAATCCGAAGGAGGATTGGGACTTAGCTTATGTGAATTTGGGCAAATAAGTGAAATTTTGGCACATTCTCCGTTTGGGCATTATGTTTTTAATACCCAAGCCCCAGACATTGGAAATACCGAGTTGATGCACAAATATGCTCCCAAACATTTGAAAGACAAATACCTAAAACCCTTGATGGAAGGAGACATCAGAAGTTGTTTTTCGATGACAGAGCCAGAGTTTGCGGGTTCTAACCCTACACGAATGGGGACAACGGCGATAAAAGATGGAGATGATTATATTATCAATGGGCATAAATGGTTTACTTCTTCTGCTGATGGAGCTGCTTTTGCGGTTGTGATGGCTATTACAAATCCGGAGGCGGCTCCACACAAGCGTGCTAGCCAAATTTTAGTACCTTTGGATACTCCGGGATATAAATTTATCAGAAATATCCCCGTTATGGGGCATGCTGGAGATAGTTGGGCAAGCCATGCGGAAGTCGTCTATGAAAACGTTCGAGTACCGCAAAGTAATCTTATTGGTGCTGAGGGAAGTGGGTTTCTATTGGCACAAGAACGATTAGGGCCTGGAAGAATTCACCATTGCATGCGTTTTATAGGAATAGCCGAACGTAGCTTTGATTTGATGTGTCGTTATGCAGCATCACGAGAAATGGCAGAAGGTTTGTTTCTCGGCGAAATGCAATTCATACAAGGATTTATTGCAGAAAGTAGAGCAGAAATTGATGCTGCGAGGCTTTTGGTACTACGAACAGCAAAAAATATTGACGAGCAAGGTGCTGCAACGGTGAGAGATGAAATTTCGATGATTAAGTTTTTCACCGCCAATATGATGTTGAAAGTAATAGATAGAGCTATTCAAATTCATGGAGCATTAGGAATGACAAGTGATATTTTATTGTCTTATTGGTACTCGCATGAAAGAGCCGCACGTATCTATGACGGAGCCGACGAAGTACACAAGGTGGCATTAGCCCGTAGTATTTTGAAAAACTACGGACTAGATACTAAAAAGAAGTAAATCTAACATTTGTGGAGAATTATCCGAAAAGTAGTCCCTTTGTCCAGCTGTGTTTCTTTTACAAACAGCTTCCCGTCGTGATAATTTTCGATAATTCTCTTAGCTAAGGTCAAACCTAAGCCCCATCCACGCTTTTTGGTACTGAAACCGGGCTTAAATACTTTTCGTAGATTAGATTTAGAGATGCCCTTACCGGTATCTCTAACATCTATTGCCAAACCAGACCTCGAAATTGGCAGAATTGTCACGTATAATTCCCCAACTCCGCCCATGGCATCGACTGCATTTTTACATAGATTTTCGATTACCCATTCTATCAAATGCCTATTCAACCTCACCGAGGTATTATTATCCTCTAAAGTATTATTGAAATGCACCTTCACTTTCGTAGAAATTCTTTTTCCCAAATATAAGAGTGTATTTTCAACCAAAGGGGCTATTTTTTCTTCATTCATGTGCGGAATAGAGCCGATATTGGAGAAGCGAGTCGTAATTGTTTCTAAACGTTTCACGTCTTTTTCCATTTCGTCAGCCATACTTGCATCAAATTCTGGATACGAACGCAAAACTTCTATCCAAGCCATTAAGGCTGAAATAGGTGTCCCCAGCTGATGGGCTGTTTCTTTTGCCAAACCTACCCAAACACGATTTTCCTCCGCTTTTCTCGAAGAATTATACGCAATATATGCCAATGAACCAAATACCATAAATATTCCTAAAAGGACATAAGGAAAATACCTTAATTGCTTGGCTAACAAAGAGTTACTGTAATAAAGCGATACTTTTGAATTGCCTATTTTATCCTCAATTGGGATATGTTCTTCTGCCATTTCGGAGATTTTTGTATATAAAAGCATTTCTTTTTCTTTAGGCGTCCAATGCCTCGTCGAATCGTCAAATTCTTCTATATTCACATGGCTGATGGGCTTTCCGTTTTCGACCAATATCGAAGGAACTGTCTCATTCGCCTCCAAAACTTCTTGCACAAATGTATAATCACAGCTACTTTCAATGCTTTTTTCAACAAAAAACTTGATTCCTGCCGCATACAATAACACATATTTTTTTTCACGCTCTTCTACTTCTTTCCCCAATTGATTGAAATAATACAATACTCCCGTTCCAATCATTAATAAAAAAGCAATTAAAACAAATCTCCAACCAGTGATTTGCTCATAAATATTGATAAAGACCTCTTTTTTTGCCATCTAACGAATTGTTTTTTCTTAGAATAATTCTAAATTATTAAAAAAGCTGAAATTGACTAAACTATTTTCCTTCAAAAACCGTAGTAAAATTACAAATAAGCATTCGAATTGGAACGAAAATTAGTTGTTTTTTGTATTTTTTCAACAAGGCTTTTTCAAATTCTCCTTTTTAATTTAGAATAATTCTAAATTAAAAAAAGTGATAAATATCATACGAATATTAAGTTATTCGAGCGTATTTTTGCAAAATATTTTATTCAATAATGCACGGATTATTCAAAGCAGTTACGATTTCACATAAGAAAGCTCCACTAGACGTGAGAGGTCAAATTGCACTTAACGAAGACGAATCAAAAGAATTGATGCAAAAAATTCGTGAAGTGTTTGAGATTTCTGAAGTTTTGGTGCTTTCGACTTGTAATCGAACAGAAATATATTATTGCTCGGAAAACGATTTAGGCGAAGCGATTATTCGATTAATTTCGGGCCAGAAATTATTCCCTTCAAGTGAATTGATACCTTATTTTGATATACTCTCGAATCACGATGAGGCGGTTCGTTATTTATTTGAGGTATCGATGGGTTTGCATTCTCAAGTCGTTGGAGATTTGCAAATACCAAACCAAGTCAAACACGCTTACCAATGGTCGGCAGATGTACAAATGGCGGGTCCTTTTTTACACCGCTTGTTGCATACGGTATTTTTCACAAACAAAAGAATTGTTCAAGAAACTTCGTTCCGAGATGGGGCAGCTTCGACGTCTTATGCGGCGGTTGAGGTGATGGAGAGTTTTTTACACTCGCTCAATAATCCTAAAATTTTGGTAGTGGGCTTAGGAGAAATTGGAGAAGATGTTTGCAAAACATTGGCAGATAAAGGATACAGCAATATCACCATTACCAATAGAACTCGAGAAAAAGCTGAGAAAATTGCTCAAGAATTAAATTTTGAAGTAGCCGATTTTACCTCAGTTAATCAACATATTTTAGATGCCGATATTATCATTTCATCTGTTCGTTGCGAAAGTCCGATTATCACAAAAGATACATTGAAAAATAAGCTGGCAGCAGTGAAATACCTGATTGACCTTTCTGTGCCTAATAGCATTGCTTCAGATATTGAAGAGGTATCGGGAGTCGTCGCCTATAATTTAGATGAAATTCAGCAAAGAGCCAACGAGGCATTGCAACGCAGAATGGACGCTATTCCAGAAGTAATGTCTATCATCGACCAAGCTGTTTCGGAGTTCAATAATTGGTCGCAAGAAATGATTGTTTCTCCTACTATTCAGAAGCTAAAAGGAGCTTTGGAGCAAATCCGAAAAGAAGAAATGGCGAGATACATGAAAGAGCTTTCGGTAGAAGAAGCTGAAAAAGTTGATAAAATCACATCGAGTATGATGCAAAAAATCATCAAATTGCCGGTTATTCAATTGAAAGCAGCTTGCAAACGTGGAGAAGCAGAAACCCTTATCGACGTGTTGAATGACTTATTTAATTTAGAAAAACAAACGGTTTAAACGCAGATTATAGTAGATTAAATTGGTGAATGAGAAAATATTTTTTACTCATTCACCAAAAATAATTGTTAAATTTGTCTAGTAGTTCCCAAATTATACTTTGATTTTCGTTACTTACCGATTATTATTTTCAATCAATTTTCGATTGGGAATAATGGTATAAATTTCCTTCGCATTATCCTATAATTTGGGTCAATTACAAGACACCGATTCTTTCTTAAATACACGTTTTAGCTTCGTATTATCTATTGATTTGCAAATTAATCAATAATTATTTCATTTGTGAGCTAGTGATTTTTAAACAAATAAAATATTAAAATAGTACCAAAATAATCCCAAAAAATTATCGCAAAACTTTCATGTATTTGAGAGTTATAAGCAAGCTTAGAGAGACACCACTATAATGAAAAAAAGAATTGCAAATATTGTTTATGATTTTTTTGTAACCTCATCGGACTTCAATGGAATTCCTTTGCGAGATATTTCACAAAAGTTAAACATTGAATATGAAAATTCAATAGATTTCATAAAGGAATTAGTTAAAGATGAAATTGTTTCAATTCAATCAAGCACTAATCCACATATTATTGGATTTCAACATTATCCAATTGATAGCCAAATACATATTTTAGAAGAAGCAAAGAAGACAAAAGAAGTTCTTCATTCATTTGGAGAAATTACCATTTCAACAGAAGACACAGAATTCCCAATTTGTCTTTACCCTAGTAAAAAAAATCTTCAAAAAAAACGAAACTTAGCCGAATTTGAAAATGCAGTTTACACAAAACAACTTGCACTTGCAGAGCCACACTTAACACCTATTTTCTTTGAAATAGAGGTTTTAGATAATGTAAGTTGCGTAAAGCCTACAAATGTCTATCTAGGCAATACATGATAATAAAAATCAATATTTTGAGTAAAAATCCTTTTGCAGTTACGGCATGAATCTTTTTAGGGAATTTTGCTGTAATAT
>JACCEA012413490.1_pt1 | contig 36138 bp, 37 predicted proteins | sample 7449851 | NCBI WGS metagenome assembly JACCEA01 (sample SAMN15323453, study PRJNA562643) | freshwater metagenome | isolation source: river surface water | place: USA:Blue River Watershed | collected 2017-08-18 | reverse complement strand
CGGACTGGACCGTTCGCTTCGACAAGCGCTTCGGTAAGACCCGCTTCACCGCGCAGGCTCTCGTCACCTACAACTTCGTCGACTCGTCGCAGTTGTTCCGTGACTCGCCGAACGTCAGCGTTCGCGGTCGTCCCTACAATAACAAGTGGGTGTCGAGCCTCGATCTGCGCATCGAGCGTGGTCCTTGGACGTTCAACTGGAACATCGACTCGTTCTCGGCAACGACGAACGATCGCTTCTTCGGTGGCGACGTCTTCGGTGGTATCGGCTTGCCGAACTGCGCGACGACGACGGCTGCTCTGGCTCCGTACTGCGTCTCGGCGAAGTACGACCAGTCGACCAACCTGCACGTCCAGCACGACATGTCGCTGCGTTATCGTGCCGACAAGTGGGAAGCCATCGTCGGTATCAACAACGTGTTCGACAAGGATCCCCCGTATCTCTCGACGGGTTCGGGTGCCTCGCGTATCGGTAATGCCGTGGCGATCAGCAACTACGACATCCTTGGGCGTCGTGCGTTCGTGAACGTCGGTTATCGCTTCTAAGCGATCCGTCACCACGTGACATGAGAAGGCCCGCCACTCGGCGGGCCTTTTCTTTTGGGGCTTCGATCTGCGAGGCTAGGACTATGGATACTGCCTCCACGATCCGACCCGAACTACTCAAGCACACGACCGAGGACGGTTCGTCGTTAAGGTTGCGCCACTGGCAAGTGCCTCGTGCGACGCGGCAGGTATTGATCGTTCACGGGCTTGGCGAACATTCGGGGCGCTATCAAAAAACGGCCGAGCATCTCGTGGCTCTCGGCTGTGACGTGCTGACCTACGACCAATATGGTCACGGTGAATCCTCAGGTGAACGCGGTCACCTAGCCGACGACGACCAACTGCTCAAACATTTGCAAGAGCTCTGGTGCGCAACCGGCGCGACGACGACCGCTCGACGCATCCTGCTCGGGCACAGTCTCGGCGGTCTGATCGCTGCCGCAGCCGTTGCGCGCGGCTTCATCAAACCGGATGCGCTCGTACTCTCTTCGCCGGCGCTGGCCGTTGACATGGCCGCATGGCAACGGGCGGCTGTCGGTTGGCTGCCGCGCATTGCACCGAACCTCACTCTCGGTAACGGACTGAACGCCGACTACCTCTCGCACGATCAACGCGTGGTCGAGGCCTATCGCTCAGATCCGCTGGTACATGATCGAATTTGCGCTCGACTCGGCGCATTCGTTGCCACAGAAGGAGAGAAGGTGTTGCGACAGGCGCCGAGCTGGCACGTCCCGACTTTGCTGATTTATGCAGGCGATGACCACCTGGTCAGCCCAAGAGGCAGCGACGCATTCGCAAGCGCGGCACCGCGAGCTCTCGTCACCTCAAAGCGTTTTGAAAATTTCTATCACGAAATCTTCAACGAAACGGATGCCTCGCCCGTCTTCAAGGTCCTCGCAGACTGGCTCGCCGCCGCGGATTGAAAGCCATCCACACCATACAGGCGAGCACGGCGACAATGCCGGTCGCCGCAGCTAACCGAACCGGTTGCGTGATAGCAGGCTCACCGAGATAAATACCGGTCGCCGCCCAGACGAACACGGCGCAGTAGACGATGCTGCGAGTAACCACGCCCATCCAAACGTAAATCGCCGTGGCGAGCACCACCGTCACGAGCGCCCACTCGTCCATGCTGAGTGCAAACGGATACCAACCGAGGTCGTAGAACAAGGTTGCGAAGTTAACGAGTGTCGCGGTGCTGATCCAACCGAAGTAGAGGGCAAAGACGCCGTCGACAACGAAGAACTCACCCCAGGTCGAGGTGGGCATTTGACGCAAGCGCCAGAAGATCACGATCAGCGAACCGAGCACGAGCAGCATCAGAGCAACACTCAACGCCACCTGTCGGTAGTGCCAAGCGAAGATCCAGCCCGCGTTACCGAGCGCGTTGAACAGATAAGGCGTGATGATCGGCGCAATGCGAGCACGCGTTCTCGGTGCACCCCGAAAGGCAGCCACACTGAAGGCCAATAAGCCTAGATAGATGATCGACCAGATGCCGAAGATCCAGCCGGGTGGCGTGAAGCCAGTCGGATATAGCGCCGACAACTCACCGGTATTGAGACCATTGATCGGTATGATGTTGGCGGCTGCATTGACCGCCAAGACGATGACGGTCGCCAGTAGAGGCAGTATGGTTCGTCCCATGAAGACTCTCCCCTTATCTTCCGGTCCAAGAAACCTGGCCTTGATCATACTCGCTCCGCTGCTGTTGCTGTCGGGTTGCGTTGCAACCCTCGAAAAGCCCCGGATCGACACCCGCTATCAGAGCCTGAATCACGAGAGTCGCGCTCGCTTTATCGTGCTGCATTACACCGACCTGAACTTCGCCGACTCGCTGGAGGTTCTGACGCGAGGCAGGGTCAGCAGCCATTACCTCGTCGACGTCCAGCCACCCACCATCTACCGCTTGGTCGACGAGAGTCGCCTTGCTTGGCACGCTGGACGCAGCAGCTGGCTAGGGCAAACCGAACTTAACGCGAGCTCGATCGGCATCGAGATCGTCAATGGCGGACATGCGGGGGATCGTTACGGAAGCTACGAGCCCTTTCCTGACAAGCAAATCGACGTCGTGATCAAACTCGTCCGCGACATCGCCAAACGTCACGCCGTCGCACCACACAGAATCGTGGGGCATAGTGACATCGCTCCACAGCGTAAATCGGATCCTGGTCCGCTCTTTCCGTGGAAGCGATTCGCCGATGCGGGCGTGATTCCTTGGCCCGATGAGCAGCTCGTCGCGAACAGTCGTTTGCGCTTCGAGGCAGCACTCCCCGATATCGCGTGGTTCCAGACGGAGCTGGAGAAGCATGGCTTCGCCGTGCCGCGTAACGGCTTGCTCGACGATGAAACCCGCAACGTCATCTCGGCCTTTCAGATGAAGTATCGACCGGCGAGCTACAACGGCGAACCGGATGCCGAGACGGCAGCGATCCTCGAGACGGTGAACCGTCCCGAGGGTTTGCTGATTCAACGAGAGGGGCGCTGGCAGCGTTACCGCTAACGCCTTTTCGATTTACGGTATCGCGTCGAAATTCGGCACAGCCGTCGGCGTGCCGGTGCCGGCTGCCGCAATCGTCGAGTTAGCAAAGTGCTTGGTGGTGTTGTCGCCCCAAACATAGGTCGTGCCATCTGCCACGATCGCGACTGAAAACGAGCGCCCGCCTGAATCGAGGGCGATCACGTTACTCAAAACATTGACGGCGCCAAAGATTTTACGGGCGGTAGTGCCACCATCGCCCAAGGATCCGCTCTCGTTAGCGCCCGCAGAAGTGACGAGACCGTTCGAGCCTAAGAGCAATGCGGTTCGATCACCCGCGGCGGCATCGGTCGCAGCTCGAGCGATGACGGTCGGCACACCGATATCGGTGCTGATCGAATCGCCGAGACCGAGCTGGCCATCGCTGCTTTCGCCGAAGCTGTAAATCGCACGACGCGAGGAAATAGCAAAAGACTGATTACCGCCGGCTCGAACTCGAGCAATACCGCGTAGCCCCGTCGCCACCGGCGCGCGACTCGCTTTGAAAGACCCATCGCCGAGCTGGCCTGCCGCATTCGCGCCCCACGCCCACACCGATCCATCGCGCTTCAACGCGATGACATGCTCAGAGCCCGCCGCCACCTCGATGACGTCGGTAATATCTTTGACCCGAACCGGCACAGACTGTGCGATGCGCCCATCATCACCCAACTGACCGATCGTATTGGCGCCCCAGGTAAACACTCGGCCATCGTCGAGTACCGCAACAGAGAAGAGTCGCCCAGCGGCAATCGCGACGGCAGGTCGATCTAAAGTCACTTTGGTCGGCGTGGAACGCGTGGTCGTATCGCCAAGCCCAAGCTGCCCTGAATCGTTCAAACCCCAAGTGACGACGCTGCCATCGTCAAGCAACGCCATGGCGTGTGAGCCACCCGCAGCAATGGCTTTCGCCGTACGCCCCGTCGGCAGTTTGACCGTCGAGATGGTGTCCGTCGCTTCGCCCGCCGTGCCGTCACCGCGCTGACCATCGACCGCGTGGCCCCAGCTCGCCACACTGCCATTACTGCGACGTACCAAGACGAAACCACCGGTGAGCAGTCCCGTGTCGGAGACCGCCACGTCAGCGAGTGCTTTAGGTAACGCGAGCGACTCTGCCGACGTCACCGTCACAGTTGCATTGGCGCTCGTCACGGAGCCTTGCGCATTGCGCACGATCACCGAGAACGTCGCCCCATTGTCTTCGCTCGAGATGGCCTCGAGGCGCAGCACTCGACTGGTGGCGCCGCTGATATCGACCCCATTGCGTCGCCACTGATACTGCAAATTGCCGCCCGTGGCCGAGACGCCGAGCAAGAGCGGATCGCCGGCGACCAAGGTCTGCGAGACCGGCTGAATCGTGATGGCGGGGGCCGCCGTGACGGTCAGCGTCGCCGCCTGCGAGACCGCAAAGCCACCCGGATTGATGGCATAAGCGCGCAAGACCGCGCCGTCGTCCGCGGCTGTGGTCGCACTGATGGTGTAGGTTGCGGCATTGGCGCCACTGATCGGCAACTCGTCGCGATACCACTGATAAACCAGCTGCTCACCCGATGCGGTGACCGAGAAACTCGCGCTCGCGCCGAGCGCAACCGACTGCGAGCTTGGCTGGCCGGTCAAGGTCGGGCCTGGCTTCACAGTCAAGGTCGCCTCATTGCTCGTCACCGAACCGTCGGCGTTGGTAATCCGCACGGAGTATTTCGATCCGTCATCCGCGAGAGTCAGCGCTGGAGTGAAATAAATCGGATCGGTAGCACCGGCAATCGCGACACCATTACGAAGCCACTGGAATGTGAATGGCGGCTTGCCCGAGACACCCAGATCGAACTTGACCGCCTGAGTGACGAATCCGGTGCGATCCTTCGGCTGCTCCGTGATAGTCGGCGCTTTGGGGGCTGCACCCGAGAGGCAGGCCGACAGCCACAGCAGGGTCAGAGAAAGCCCGAGCAGGCGGGCCAACGAAGCAGGCAGGATCCGGAGGTTCATCCTCCGAATTCTAGCCGGGTTTGAGGGCCCCGAGCGCGCCGATCGTGAACAGCAGCACCCACAGCACGACGAGCGCCCAGGTGCCCTTGATCATGAGGATACGGAACTCCGCGTTGTCCGCGTCGGTCGCGCGATCGGCCGCAATGGCGGGCAATGCCGACCGGTAAGCCTCGCGGATGTAATAGCGGACAAAAATCCCACAGACCATCGCGCCGGCGAACAGCAAGACCTTACCTGCAAGCCAGGGTGCGGGATAAGGCCAACCGATCACCAATGAGAGTGCGCCGCTGCCCGCGAAGAACGCGATGAGCGGATAGCGCAGACGCCAGTCCCAACGCGCCCAAACAGGACCGCTCGGACTCTTGCGACGCCAATGCACCATCCACATGAACCAAAACCAGAGCGCCGAGACGATCCAAAGAGCCCACATCCACGGGCCTTCGATGGGCACGAGTCCAAGCATGGCAGCCAAGGTGAAGCCGAGCGGGACCGACATGATCATGGCATTGCGCACATGCTGATCGACATCGAGTAGAAAATCCCACAAGCGCATGCGTTCAGCGCCCGAGAGGCTGGTGGTACGCGCGATGTAGTGCGTCAGCGCGTTGATCACCAACTCGCTACCGAGCCAATAACCCATGACGAGAACATGCGCCCAAGACACCAAAGAATACGACACTGAATCAACCCCCAAAATCAAAACGGCTTTGCGATGCCAAGATAAGCCGTCAAGGCGATGACCGCCCAAAACACCCAAGCGCCGCGTCGCCCGCGCTGAATACCAATCGCAATCAAGCGCTCGGCGGACTCACTCGGACCACGCTGCAACTCCATAAACCCGACACGCCAAGCCTTGATGACCGAGCGCAGATACAAACCGATAGCAAGCAGTGTGGCATAGGTCAGAAACTTGGCAGCCAACCATTTCTCTTTTACGGGGCCGACATCGAGTAGCGACCATGCGCCGATCGCGACCAACACCACGATGACAACATAGCGAAGCGACACATCGATTTGTTGCAATCGCTCACCGAAGGGAGTGCCGCGACGCGCGAACACGCCCCAGACGATCGCAACCCAAGCCGCACCACCCAACCAAATGGCGAACTTCGCCCACGCGGGCAAATAGATCGCCTCGCGCAAAGCGGCGATCTGCAATCCGAGTACGGGCAGCAACACGATACCGGTACGCGGCAGGATATCGATCTTCATTAAGGCATCTAAAAAACGGAGTCGCTCGGCAAGCGGGAGATCCGCGCGCGCAACGTAGCCTCCAGTCACGTAGACACCGAAATCACCGCCGAGCCAATAGGCGAAAGCGATGACGTGTAAAAACACGAGCGTCCAATAAAGATCCATCGCATCACTTTCCGTTAGCGGAACCCTTGCCGAACAATGCCCACAAAATAATCTTGGGTCGTAAGGCCTGTAGGATCAGACGACGAGCCTCCACGGCACCGAGCGATGCCTCGCAAGGCAAAACCCCCGCAACGCCATCGAGGCGTAACTCACCGTCGCGAACTTCCATCTTGTCGATGCGAAGATCGAGCTTCATCGCAGGCGTCTTGATCTTCATATGCTCACACCCTGTTGCACTGCATTACGTCCAGCGGCACGACCCGAGATCATGGCCTCGGTGAGATACGAGCCATTTTGATAAAGGTTGGAGAACATCGAGCCCAACTCACCTGCTTCATAAAGACGAGGAATCTTACCGCCTTCCGGCGTCAACACTTCAGACTCGATGTTGCGTCTCGCGCCGCCACCCGTACAGACGATAGCCGGTACGATCTCAACGGCGTAATACGGCGGCTTGTCGATCGCATAGAGCGTCTCTTTGCTGCGTCCGAACTCCTCATCAACGCCCTTGGCGCAGGCTTCGTTGTACTTACGCACGGTCGCCGCCAACTCCGTCGGATTCCGACCGATCTTCGTCGCCAATTCTTCGATGGAATCTGCGCGCACAATCCAGCCTTTGGCAACTTCGGCGCTGTTATCGTCACTCCAAGGATAGTTCTCGACCACGGCATTCCACGTCATGACCTTGGTAATGAGGGGGTTATGAAGCCGCGTGGTTTCATCGAAGATCATGTGTATCGGCAACACGCGATGATGCGGCGTATCGATCCACTCGCCATGACTCTTCATCTTGTAGTGCGTGAGCTGCCATTCCCAGGTCTCGTCGAAGAAGCGTTGGTCATCTCGACCCACATCAATCCAACTGAAGGTCTGCCAAAAGAGTTGACGCAGGAAGACGGTGTCTTTTCCGGGGAATCGGAATCCGGGCCAAATGCCACCCGACTGGCCCTGATTACGTAAGTGCCACATATCGGCACCGGCTTTCTGCAGGATACGCAAGCCGTCACCCGTGTTGCCGGGCGTTCCGAGCGGATGTGCTTGCGCGAGACCAAAATAATTCCGGTGCATCTCGAGATTGTTCTCGAAGCCGCCCGTGCACATGACGACGCCCCGGCGCGCACGAATACAACGACGCTCACCCGCGATGTCTACCACGACACCAAATACCTCGAGGGTGTCGGGGTCTTGAATCAGATCGAGCACGCGCGTCTCGAAGCGCTTGCGGATACGCGTACGCTTCTCGACATTCGCTTTGAAAGCAAGCCATACGCCACTCGGGATCGGCAAGATCGTGGCGGTGTGCTCCACCGCCTCGGCAGCGCCAAGCTCCGGAAATTCGAGCACCGCAGCACGTTCCGAGAAGCCAGTGCCGTGTATGTACGTTGCACCCACCTCTGCGGCACGCGCTTGGATGTAGGGCTCGAGCGTGACCATCCGCTCGGCCCACGCATCCAACATGTCTTCAGGAATGGGATTCGGCTGACTCATCGCGCGCTGATACGACTTCAACGCTTCTTTGTTCTTCGAAATCAGCAAAGATTGACCTGAGACTCGCGAATTCCCGCCCGCCCAAACTTCCGGCATCTTTTCGAGGATCAGGATGTCGGCGCTGGCATCGAGATCGTGAGCCTCGATGGCCGCCGTCGCACCAGCCAGCCCATATCCGCAGATCAGAACATCGGTCTCGTCCGCCCAGTGACTCACGCTCTGCAGGCTCGCCATTTGCCGTCTCCCGTTGTGTGATACGAGCAGACTGCCGTATCGCTCGTCGTCCGGAAAACAACTTCCATTCCCCCACTCCCAACCGGGAGTTACCATGACAAGGCCATGCAGATTCAGCAGCTACGCTACTTTCTCGCCGTCATCGATCACGGAGGATTCACGCGAGCCGCAACCCACCTGGGCCGAACCCAGCAGGCCATCAGTAAGTCGCTCAGGCAGCTCGAAGCCGAACTCGGCGTGCAACTGCTCGACCGCGAATCGTCCGTGCCGCGACCAACGGCGTTTGGTCATGAACTCGTCCGATTTGCTCGGCAGGTCATCAGTGATGAAACTCAGCTACGCCAAACGCTGCAATCGGACGCACTCCAGCGCAGCGGTCGTATCCGTATCGGAGCAAGCCCGACGGCAGCGGCCAGCCGAGTCGCGGCCGCCGTCGATCTTCTCGAGCGTCGACACCCGGGTATCACCGTCACGATCACCAGCGGCTTGCAAACCGATCTCTTAGCAGCGCTGACCGAGAATGAAATCGATGTGGCGGTCTATATCCGCACTTATCCAAACGCCGACGATACCCCGGGAATCATCCGCGAAACCTTAGGCCATGAGTCGTATCGAATCATCGCGGGGCGAAAGCACCTTCTGTGCGCAGCGACCAAAGAAATCACCCTGGAAGATCTGACCGCTTATCCTTGGATACGCGGTAGCAATTCGGGCGATGTGGAGGCGGCGTGGCGCGAACCGTTCGAGTCAGCAGGTCTTGCCCCACCGAACTTCAGCGTTGAAACCAGTTCGATCGAGTTCTGTCGAACCCTGCTCGAACATGGGCGGCATTTGACGATCTTGCCGACAGCACTGCTCGGTCCTGATCTCGCATGCGGTAACCTCGTCGCTCTGCCGTCATCTCAATTCGAATGGCAACGACCGCTGGTGCTGGCTTACCGCGACGACCCACCGGGCGAGGCCTTGTTACCTCTAATCAAAGCCTTTCACGACACCGCGAGGTGATATTCATGCAGCGTCTGACGATTTCCATAGACGACACTCTGGCCGACGCTTTCGATCGCTACGTCAAGGAACGCGGCTACGAAAATCGCAGCGAGGCGGTACGTGATCTCATTCGCGATCGGCTTGAAGATCTGAAACAGGTGGCAGCGCATGGCAGCCAGTGCGTCGCGAGCCTCTCGTATGTGTTCGATCATCATCAACGAACCTTAGCGGAACGTCTCGCGACCAAGCAGCACGCCCATCATGACCTCACCGTCGCATCGATGCATGTCCACCTCGATCACGAGAACTGCCTTGAAACGGTGGTACTGCAGGGCAGCACCCGCGATGTCCAGGAATTCGCCGCCGCGATCACGGCCGAGCCGGGCGTCCGCCACGGTAATCTGAATCTCGTCACCGTTGAATCGGCCGACAAGCACTCGCATGGCGGCCGCGGGCATAGTCACAAGCACCTGAAACCCACTTACTGAACGCCCGCGAGGCGGTGAATGTCGTCGGCTGATTTTCCGAGTGCGGCTCGGTATTCTTAGCGCTGTCTGCAACCCTTGAGAGAGTCCTCATGAAACTGCGAATTCGCTATGGATGGGCGCTGCTTGCCGCTCTGTGCGTGCCGGCTTTCGCCGAGCCGTTCAAGCTAGCTCCGCTGCCCTACCCGCATGATGCGCTGCAGCCGGTGATCGATGCCCAAACCATGCAGATCCACCACGGTCGCCATCACAAGGCCTACGTCGATAATCTCAACAAGGCCGTCGCTGAGAACGCAGCACTGCAAGGCCGTACGCTCGAGCAACTCCTCGCCAAAGTGTCGGAAACATCCATGGCAATCCGCAACAATGGTGGCGGGCACTGGAATCACGAATTTTTCTGGCAATCGATGACCCGACCTGGCCAAGGCGGCGAGCCTTCCGCCGAACTTCGCGCGGCCATCGATCGCGACTTCGGCTCACTCGATCAGTTCAAGGCGGCGTTCAAAGCAGCGGGGCTCGCTCGGTTCGGCTCCGGTTGGGCTTGGTTGATCGTCACGCCCGAAGGCAAATTGAAAATCGTCTCGACCGCGAATCAGGACAATCCCCTGATGGATGTCGTGACAGAGCGTGGCACGCCTCTGCTCGGCAACGATGTCTGGGAGCACGCGTACTACCTGCAATACCAAAATCGTCGCGCCGACTATCTCGACGCCTGGTGGCAAGTAGTCGACTGGAAAGTGATCTCCGCACGCTATAACAGCGCCATTCAATAATCTCAAAGCAAAGAAATCACACATGGATCGTCGTTCATTTATCGCAGCTTCGGTTGCCACCTCGCTCGCACTGCCCCAAAGGCTGCAGGCGCAATCGGCTAACACGCTGCGACGCGTCGTCGCCAGCGAAATGACCTCACTCGATCCACAGCGCCCGACCGGACAAGTCACCGCCGAAATGGCGGCAGAGCTGTTTGCCGGTCTTACCGTGACCGATGCCAATGGTCGTGTCGTACCGGGCTGCGCGGCCAGCTGGCAGGTCTCGACGGATGGCTTGGTCTGGACTTTCAAACTTCGACCCAAGCTGCAGTGGTCGGACGGCACCGCACTGACCGCGCGTGATTTCGTTTTCACGTTGCGCCGGTATCTCGACCCGGCAACCGGCGCACCGAACGCCGTGCGTCTCGATTCGATCGTCGGCGCGCGTGACGTACGCTTCGCGCGTAAGGCGCCCGATACGATTGGCGTGACAGCGCCCGACGCTTCGACGCTCGTGATCCGACTCGAGCACCCCGATGTCGAGCTCCCCCTCAATCTTTGCACCGCGTATTGCGTACCAGAGCATGTGGTGAAAGTACGGGGTCGCGAATGGTCCAAGCCGGAATATATCGTCTGCAACGGTCCTTATCGCATCGAAGCCTGGGCAGCGGGCGCCAAGGACGTCAAGCTCATCAAGAACCCCCGTTTCTTTGACGCCGCGTCGGTCTCGATCGAACGGGTCGAATGGCTCACGGGCTACGATGACGGCACGCGACTGCGTCTATTCAAGCTCGGTCAGGCCGATATCGCGTCGATCGAAGACATGGGCAACCTCGCCATGGCGAAACAGGAACTGCCCGCTTTCCTGCGTAGTTCGCCGGAATGCGCCTTAGGCGCCATCGGTATCAACGTCTCGCGCAAACCCCTCGATAACCCGGACATTCGTCGCGCTTTAACGCTCGCAGTCGATCGCAGTGTCATCGCTGGCAAAGTTCGTGGACTTGGCGAACGGCCACTCGAGAGCGTGTTGCCACCCGGCATTACGCAGTACCCAAAACTGCAGACACCCGAAGCGGCTGGCTGGCCGATGCCAAAACGTCTCGAGGCCGCTCGCGCCTTGATGCAAAAAGCGCGCGGCAGCGCACGCCTGAAACTCGGCATCGGTTTCCCCACCAACCCGACGACGCGAAAGGTCTATCTCGCCATTTCGGCGATGTGGAAGCCCATCGGCATCGATCTCGAATTGCTGCCGATTGATGGACGCGCCTACTCCGCGGCCATTCAACGTGGCGACTACGATCTTTTCAGCTATGCCATGTTCGCGGTGATCCCATCGGCGTCCGTGTTCCTCGACCGGTTCGTCTCGGATTCGAGCGTCAACGTTTCGCGCTATAAAAATCCCGCCTACGATCGCGCGTTTTTATCGGCGGAGAAACAAGCGACGATCGAGACGCGCTTCGCCGCCTACGCGCAGGCCGAAAAGTTGCTGTTACAGGATGTTCCCTTACTCCCGCTGTGGGCCGGCGTTTCGAATCGTCTCGTCGCCAAGCGAGTGAGCGGCTGGGTCGATCACCCGGCGCACTCCCATCCGTCGCGCTATCTGAAAATGGGAACCTGAAGGTTCCGATCTAAGGGTTTAAGACAGGGTCGCTGCGAGAATACGGCGCGCGCCATCATATCGGCGGGCGTAGGCCGGATCGTCGAGACTGTCGATCCGAACCAAGGTTCGCGTTCTCGGTGCATGCACGAATTTGGAATCGCCCAAATAAATACCGACGTGCGAGTTCGGTGATCCACGCGTGTTGAAGAACACGAGATCACCCGGCTGCAACTCCTCACGCGCGATACCGACGCCCACCGTGGCCAACTGACGCGCCGTGCGTGGCAGCACCATTCCCAAGGTATTGCGATAGACGTAGGTCACGAAACCGCTGCAATCGAAGCCCACCTTTGGGTCGTTACCGCCGAGGCGATAAGGAACACCGATGTAGGTCATCGCACGATCGACCACACCGCGCGACATGATCTCCGAAACCGTCTGGTCGAGCGTCGACGGGGCATCTTCAGCGCGCACCGGTACGGCCAACATCGCAAAGAGCGATGCCGCAATGGCGAGACCGAATTTTGCGCGCCGTTGTACCAAGAGAGGCCGTCCGGGGAATCGTTTCGAAACGAGGAGCGGCAGTGTATCGTCGTCGACAGAGGGATCAAGCCCCGGCTGATGCGCAGACCCATTAGACATGAAAAAATTCTTCCGAATCAATTATTTAGCAATCTTCGTCCTGGTGGGACTACTCGGCATGACGCCCGGCGCCAACGCCGCTCCGGTGCCCGAAAATGAGCGTATCCCGGTCGACCTGCGCCGTACGACGCTTGTCGTTCGCGACATCGACCGTTCGCTACCGCTCTATCGCGACGCCCTCGGCCTTAAAGTCATCTACGACCAAGTGATCGGCGGCACGACGCGGCTCGTCCTGCTGCGGGCGAACGACGATTTCATCGGCGTGCTCGGCTTGATGCAACGACTCAACCTCACGGAACCGACACCCGAGCCCGTGTTCCGCAAGGCGCAACCCGGCGGCTTGATTCTCGTATTCAATCTGCAAGATCTGGAATCACGATTCGAACGTATCCGAAGCACAGCGCACGTCACCATCGCCGAAGCACCGAAGCGCATCGATTACCCGGGCGCCGGTGGCACTACGATTCCCGTCCTCTTCAGCGCCGTCTGGGATGCTGACGGTAACTTCATCGAGCTCAACAAAATCTTGGGAAAGCCAGCGGGCACCGAACGCTGATCTCAAGCGCATCGCTCAAATATTAGATGACGTCGTCCGATCATCGACGGGCCTTGTGGCAATTGCATGCTTGCGTGCTGCTGTGGGGTTTTACCGCCATCCTCGGCAAAATCATCACGCTGCCTGCGCTGGCCCTCGTGATTTGGCGCATGCTGATCGTGATTGGCTGTCTCGCGCTCTGGCCTCGCGTATGGCGTGGTCTGACAACCATGCCTGCTCGACTGCAACGCACGTACGCCGCTCTCGGCTGCGTCATCGCTTTGCATTGGCTGAGCTTCTACGGCGCTATCAAACTCGCTAACGCGTCTGTTGCCGTCGCTTGTCTTGCACTCGGCTCCGTGAGTGCTGCCATCATCGAACCGCTCGTGTTTCGACGCCAACACAAACTCAGCGAGCTCGCTCTTGGTGTGCTTGCGATCCCAGGCGTCATACTTCTGATCGGCGGTGTGCCGCTCGATATGCACCTCGGTGTACTCGTAGGCGTGATTTCTGCGGTTTTGACCGCCACATTCGCCGTGCTGAGTAAAAAATTTGTCAGCGATGCTGACACCGCCTCGATCACCTTCATCGAAATGATGGCGGGTACCGCAATGCTGATCGTGGTGGCATCGGCTTTTTCGAGCGAGCCTTGGTTCGCCGAACTCCCATCGACGAGTGATCTCGGGTGGTTATGGGTGCTCGCTGTGTTCTGCACCCTGCTGCCGTTCTTGTTATGGCTATCTGCGCTGCATCACATCAGCGCATTTACGACTCAGCTCACCCTGAATCTCGAGCCCATTTACGCCATCGTGCTTGCCGCGTTGCTATTTGGCGAGCATCGCGAATTGACACTCTCTTTCTACGCAGGCGTCGCCGTCATATTGGCGACTCTGCTACTACAGCCCTTGATTCAGCGGCGTCTAGACTAATCGCTAGTTCGAATGCATCGGCGGCAATCCCTTGGCCAAGTCGCAGCGAACTTTCACGCCGGCGTGATTCATCTGAGTATAGGCCGCGAGCGGAGCAGCGCTGACTTCAACAATCGGTTGCTCAGAGTCGAGTGGTAGCAACGCAAGCCGCAACTGGTCGTGCATGCCTGCTCCTGCAGCATCTGGTAAGGGCGCGCGCAACAACATCAAACGATAGGACTTTTTATCAGTCGACATCACCGCGATGTTCGCACCTCGGTCGTGTGCATGCCAATCACGCACACCGTCTGAATCCTCGACCCGACACTGATAGCCACGGGCGCGATATTGCTTGATGTGTGTCCTATCTTTGCGACCTACGAACTGATGACCGCTCATCGTATTGATGTCGTAATCCCAAAAGATATCAGGCCCCAACACCCACTCCGCGTCTGCGAAGAATTCGACGTCAGTTCCTTTGACTGTATAGGTGCATGTACCTAAGCCATTTTTTCGACGCTCGGGTGTCTTACCTTCTAGCAAGCCGACAATCTGCTCACCATCGCGTCGCCATAAAAAATCACATTGTAGGGATTTCTCGTCTCGCATTTTTACCTCGCCCCATAATTCAGGACGCTCGTGCAAATTGACGAAGCGGTCAGGGTTCTCAGGACCTTGGCCATTGACGACGACGGCACCTCGCGCTTCGTCGATCCACACCTTGTACAGAATTTGGCTTCGATGCATCAGTGGCTTGTCGCGGCCGCCGGGATTGATCTGTCCGTAGAACACGACCTCGCCGATCTGCGGCGCGTCAATCCGCTCGAAAACATGATGCCAATGCGGGTGCTCGCCCTCGACCGGGGTCACATAACGGCGTTGGTAATGCACCTGCGGATAGGAATCCCAAGCGCCCGGTAGCCAAGCGATCAAGTCCGCCATGACGGACTCAAGCTCGTGGCGCGTCGGCTGATATTGCGGTCCGGCCCAGGCAGAGGGCATCAAGGCCATCAAAACCCACGCCCACGTTTTACCCTTTGGACAAACCATACGAACCCCCGTTGGCCGTGGCGCAGATAGACGCTACAGTGATGCTGATGTCCGCTTATCTTCCATCACCCGCTCTCGCGCCGTCTGCGGCGACACTTGAAGCATTCCGCGTAGCGGCCAAGGCTGCGCAGCCTTCATTGGCTCTCGAGGATGTGGTGCTCGAGCCGCGTTGGATCGGACTCGATCAAGATAGCACTCACGCGATCTTTCATTTGATTCGCATCGGTGACAAGCGTGGCACTTTTACCTTGCCGTGGATCGTCGAGCGAACTGCAACCCGCGTGCCCGCGGTCGGCAATCTTCTCGTCTTAGTCGATATGGATGGAACGCCGACGCTGCTCGTTCGCGTGACGCGAGTCGACCACGCCGTCTTTGGAGCGGTTCGAGCTGAGCACACCGCCATCGACGGCTCGCCCGTGCGCGATCCAGCCGTTTGGGTTCCATTGCATACGCAATACTGGAATAACCACCTCGCTCCATTTGGCCTGACGGTATCGACCGACATGCCCTTCTGGATCGAAGAATTCGAATTACTCTACGACTCAGGTCACGCTCAGGGGATGCTGTGATGTCCAAAGAGCCTCGCAAGACTCTCAAGAGCCGGTTGATCGGCTGGCTGATGAAAAAGATGATGGCGAGCGCAGGCACGAGTGGCGCTCCTGGCTCTGGCGGTGGACCCCCACCTTGGGTCAAAGCGATGCTAGCGGGCGGCGGCGGTCCGCAGAGCATGGCAGCCATGCTCGCCACGTCGAGTGGCTTCGAGGGTCGCGAAAAACTCTTAGGCGATGCCGTTGCGATGGCTATTCGTACCCTCAAAGATACGATCCCCTATCAGCACGACATGAATGACGCGCTGGTCAAAATGCATTTGACGTCGGTGCAGTTTGCCAAGAACGCCGGCGCGATGGCGGACTATGTGGCGCACGACATTCAAACCATGCAGCCGATGCTCCAACGTCTCAAAGGCATGATCGAGAAAACGGGCGAGAAAGAGATTGCCTTAGCTGGCATCTTCGACCGCACCACTTGCCTTTATCAGCTTTGCTTAGATCTCAAAAGTGAGCCCGGTAAGCGTACTTTCACCTTTCCGTTCAGCAAGGTCCTCGCGATCTCTCGGAGCATCGGTCAGTTCGATCTGACCGATGAGGAAGTTCATCGCCAGTGGTTAAAGCCGCGCATCGAGGGCTACGCCGAGGTGCTGGGCGTGAAACTTGATGTCTCGGATATTGGCCCGGAAAATAGAATCGTCGTCAGTCTTGCCGCGTAAACGCGACGACCGCCTCGACCCAAGCCTCGGGCGCTTGGTCGACGATATCGACATTGCCACCAGATAACTCAACGTAGGCCATATCAGGCCGCAATTGACGTGCACGCTGCGCCATCGGATAGGCCATGTCACCCGTGTTGGTCAGGATCAACGTGGGGTGCGTCATACGCGGCAAAGTGCTCGCGTGGTCGTAGCGGTATGCCGCGTTATGTCCGTACCAAAAAGGCGCAAAGCCCTGGAACTTCTCGACCTGAATACGCGTGATGTGTCGAGGGTCAGCGCCTGGCCCAAAGAATTTTCTGCGCTTGACGAAGCTCTCCTGCAGATGACTGCCGTCGGCTCGATACTCGAAGTCGACTTCACTTTTCTGTAAATCGTCTAGGAATAACTGGCGCTCGGTCTCGGTAATCGGAAATGGTCCATTCAAGACCACCTTGCGCACCCGCTTCGGAAACTGCAACGACACTTCGGTCGCAATCAAAGAGCCCGTGTGATGCCCAACCATGTCCGCACGCGCAATCTTCAAGTGATCGAGCACGGCGATGATCGAGCTTGCCCAATCGGCCACCTGCGGCACGAATGGCGTCGGATCAGACATACCAAACCCAGGGGTGTCGATCCCGATCGCACGAACTCCGCGTTGACTCAGCAAGCCGTAGACCGCATCGAACTGTCGATGCGACATGGGCGCCTGATGTAACAAGACCATCGGCACACCCGTACCCGTCTGGGTATCGTTGAAGTGCACCAAGCCGTAGGGCCCCTTGGCATAACCGCGCTGACCAACAGCAGCCGGCACATTGGCAAAGGCAGGTGCAAACGGTAGCGACGCAAATCCGACGCCAGCCCCCAGGAGTTTCAACAGCGAGCGACGCGATGTTTCACTCATGACGCATTCTCTCTCTCGATTTCTTTGACTGTTCTGAACCCGATATGCGAGGTCCCAAGCCCCGCATCGGCAGGTTGCCTCGATCCCGATCGGTAACGCGCGCAAAAGTCGCTCGAGCACAAATGCGAACCGCCTTTGATCGTGCGCTTGCCCAGGCGCTCCGGATCCGCCGCAATCGACTGCTCTTGAGTCGCCGGCGCGAGAACCGGCGAGTACCAGTCTGAGGTCCATTCCCAGGCGTTACCCACCATGTCGTAGGCACCGGCACGATTGGGAGCAAAGCAACCGACGGGCGCAAGTCCGACGTAACCATCCGCTCCGTTATCGAGCGCTGGGAAAGCCCCTTGCCAGCTATTGGCCAACCAGCGACCGCTCGCATCGCGTCGCTCGGCTTCCATGTCGGCAGACACCGGCAGATCGCCGCGAGCCGCACGTTCCCACTCAAGCTCGGTCGGCAGGCGTCGCCCGCGCCAGCGCGCATACGCCTCAGCATCCTCGTAAGCCACGGCAACCACAGGCTCGTCATCTCTCGCGGTCGACCCCTCGCCCATGGGGGATCGCCAATTGGCCTTCGGATCAATACGCCACTGTCCCGTTCTTCGATCAAAGACCGCCGCGCCGAGGGGCTGACCGTCGGGCCCCAGTCGCTCTGCAACGGTCACGTATCCGCTTGCCCGTACGAACTCGGCAAACTGACCGTGGGTCACTTCAGTGACATCGATCTCGAAGGCAGCAACCTCACCCTCGCCGCCGACGCGCTCCTCCTCACGGAAAGCGATGTCGCCACGCGAAACGCGCCCGCCCTCGATTCGAATCTGCCCTCCGATCGAAGCGCCACCGAGACAGGCCGGTGGTGCGGCAGCCTCAAGACGCCTCGTAGTCTCGCGTGAGCAACCGACCAGTAACAGTGACAAGCTGAGAGTGGCGAAAACTCGCAATAACGTTGGCATACGGAAGGGCGCCGGCATGGGCCCATTCTGAACCATCCCGGCGTAGACTGCCCAACATGCATTATCGAAACTGCCATCTGTGCGAGGCCATGTGCGGCGTGGTGGTCGAAACTCGCGACGGACAGATCACCTCCATCAAAGGTGACGAACAAGATCCTTTTAGTCGCGGCCATATTTGCCCCAAGGCACTCGGCCTCAAAGACGTCCACGAGGACCCTAACCGGCTTCGTCATCCGGTCAAACGCACGGCCGATGGATGGGTTGAGGTCAGCTGGAGCGAAGCCTTCCGCGACATCGCCGCACGCTTGGTGGCGCTACAACGCAAGCACGGCAAAAACACCGTAGCAACATACTTCGGCAATCCGCAGGTACATAGCTATAGCGCCTTGCTCGGTGGCGCAACGCTCGCGCGCTCTTTGCGAAGCATTCATCGCTATTCGGCCACCTCGGTCGATCAGCTGCCGCACCACTTTGCGTCACTACAGCTCTTCGGGCATCAGCTGCTGCTGCCGATCCCCGACGTCGATCGAACGCGGTTTCTGTTGGTGATCGGTGGCAATCCGCTGGTCTCCAACGGCAGCTTGATGACCGCGCCCGATCTCGCACGCCGACTCAAAGATTTACGAAAACGAAGCGGTCAACTTGTCGTCGTCGATCCCCGACGCACCGAGACCGCGGACGTTGCGGATCAGCATCTCTTCATCAAACCGGGCACGGATGCGTGGTTACTGCTCGCTCTGCTGCAAGTCATTTTTGAAGAGAAACTCGACACGCTCGACCATCTCGCCAGTTTCACGACGGGGCTAGACGAGCTAAGGGCGTTGGTCGCACCTTTCACGCCCGAGGTTGCAGCCAAGCACACTCAAATCGACACCCAGCAAATACGAGAGCTCGCTCGTCGCTTTGCGCACGCAGAGAGTGCTGTTTGCTACGGTCGTATGGGCGTCTCGACTCAGGAATTTGGCGCTCTTTGCCAGTGGCTGATCCAAGCCCTCAACATCGTCACAGGCAATCTCGATCGACCGGGCGGCGCCATGTTCACGCGCCCGGCCTTCGATGCGCTCGGCCTCTCGAGCGCGATGGGACAGAGAGGCTCCTTCGATCGACGACGCACCCGAGTGCGCGCGCTACCGGAGTTTGGCGGCGAATTCCCGGTGGCCGCTCTTGCCGAAGAAATTCTGACGCCCGGCGATGGTCAAATCAAAGCCTTGGTCACTGCAGCCGGAAATCCGGTGCTCTCGACGCCTAACGGGCGCCAGCTCGATCGTGCGCTCGCGCAGCTCGACTTCATGGTCTCAATCGATATTTATATCAACGAAACCACACGTCACGCACATTACATCTTGCCGCCCACGTTTGGTCTTGAACGAGATCATTACGATCTGATTTTCCACGCGCTCGCGATTCGAAACACCACTAAGTATGCAGACGCTCTACTCAAGCCCAGCTCGAATTCGATGCACGATTGGCAGATCTTTGATCGGCTGGTTGAGCATATCGAAGCGGAAGATCCGTCACGTAAACGACCATGGTTAGAAAGGCTGCGCGCAAAGTGGCTCACGCCGAAGCGTGCGATTGCACTGGGCTTGCGTTTTGGGCCCTACGGGGCGGGCTGGAACCCCATCGGCAAAGGACTGACGCTCGCGAAAGTAGCAGCGGCACCGCACGGGATTGATCTTGGTCCGCTTAAGCCCTGCTTACCGAATCGACTCTTCACGCGCGACAAGACGATCGCACTAGTGCCGCCGATATTCCGCAAGGATCTGGAACGATTGCACCAAAGCGCAACAAACGCGTCGACCAACGCCTCGACGCTGAGCTTGATCGGCAGACGCGACCTGCGCACCAACAACTCATGGCTACATAACAGTCGGCGTTTCGTCAAAGGACCGAATCGCTGCACGCTACTCATGAACCCGATCGATGCGGCCGCCCGACACCTGGAGAACGGTGCCATGGTGACGGTCACCTCACGAGTCGGATCAGTTCACGCCGAGCTAGAAATCACAGCCGAGATCGCACCGGGTGTGGTCAGCCTTCCGCACGGCTGGGGCCATGATCGCGAAGGGATCAGGCTCGACGTTGCGCGGGCGCATCCGGGCGTCAGCGTCAACGATCTCACCGACGAACAGCACCTCGACTCACTATGCGGCAACGCCGCCCTGAACGGTGTGCCGGTGGCCGTGAGCTAAGAAATGTCCGCAGCGGAATGACGCTCAGGGACGCGTAATTCTTCAGGCCCCCAGCTGCGATTGACGCGACGCCCTCGCTGGACGGCGGGTCGAGCCATGATTTCTTGAGCCCATCGCGTGACATGCCGATAACTCGCGACATCCAAAAACTCCGCCGCACCGTAGAGCTCGCCGAGCACGAGCGCGCCATACCAGGGAAAGATGGCGATATCGGCGATCGTATAGTTGTCATCGCAAAGAAATCGACGATCGGCAAGACGCTGATCGAGCACATCTAGCTGCCGCTTCACTTCCATCGCATAGCGATCGATGGGGTATTGCCATTTCTGCGGCGCATAGGCGTAAAAATGCCCAAATCCACCGCCCAAATAAGGCGCGGAGCTCATTTGCCAGAACAGCCAAGAAAGGCACTCGGCGCGAAGCGCGGGTTGCTGCAGCGAGGGCAGGAAGCGATCGAATTTTTCGGCCAGATACAACAGGATCGCACCGGATTCAAAAACGCGGATCGGGTCTGCGCCGCTGACATCGAGCAAAGCTGGAATCTTCGAGTTAGGATTGATCGCAACGAAGCCGCTACCGAATTGATCGCCTGTTTGGATATCAATCAGCCAAGCATCGTATTCAGCGCCATGGCAGCCCTCAGCCAGTAATTCTTCGAGCATCACGGTGACTTTGACGCCGTTTGGAGTAGCCAATGAATAAAGCTGCAAAGGATGAGCGCCTCGCGGCAAATCCTGCTTTTGGCGCGCGCCGGCCGTCGGGCGATTGATATGCGCAAACTTGCCACCGTTACCAGCACTCCAAGACCAGACGCGCGGGGGAACGTAGGCGGCTTCGTCACTCATGATATTTCTCTCAATATTTGGCTTGGGCAGACCTTGCCCGACTCTGCAGCAGTATACTGAGTGGCAGAAGATGACAGAGGAGTTCGCTATGCCCCGTCGCTATCGCCTCTTGCTTGCCCTGGCGACCGGGTTAGCTTGCTTCACAACCTCGGCCACACGCGCAGAGCCAATCACGCTCTGGCCCAGCGTCCCTTTTGTTCGTGGCCAGGATATCTGTCAGTTCACCGACGCCTACGGACTCGGGAAACGCCAGCAAACCGGCGCGATGATCGGCCATCTCGAGCGGCTACTAGCAGCGGGCATCGACCCAGAGCAAGCCGTTGATGCATTGCGCTCCATCGATCAGATCGTCGAACGAGATCGCAGCGAGGCTCGTCGTGGTGATGGCATCGATACGCTGCTGGAAGGTAGCTTTAAAGCATCGCTAGAAGAAATCTACGCACGAGCAGCACCTGAAACGCGCATGCTGGAGTTCTTCAATCCAGCCGCCCTTGATCAGGCGCTAGCCGAAGTTCGTAGCAAACGCAGCGATCGCAAGTCAGCTTTATCTTCACTAAAAAAAGTCGACGCTTTCGCCTGGGGAACCTATTCCTATGCACCGAGCTGCTCTGCAAACCTCTACGTCACTTTGCATGTGCAGGAGAGCTGCGGCCGAATCAGCAGCTTTCAAGCAATCGGCCGCCCCGAACGCGTCATGGGTGAAATTGCGGCCAAAGTTTTCGGTAGCTATCAGGCGACTCACTTCCCAACCCAGCTGACCGTAAAGTCGGGCAGGGTCACGCTCGTGAGCCCCGCGGGACAATGGGTCGCCGAAGCCGCAACGGCCGAGCAGGCGGCCAAGGCCTGCGAAGCGATGGGCGCCCGACTACCCACAGCGGACGAATACGAGTTGATGGACGTCCGGGGCGATTGGAACGGCGGTGTTTGCACCCAAGGCCGATATTGGGCACTCGCCGAATCGCGCATCCTGGCACCCGAACTCACCAACCCGAGCCCGATCCGTCGCGAAACGGAGATTTCGACCGACCGGCTCTTCTTTTATTGTGTTCGTGAGGACTAAAAGCCACCACCTCGGTAGGGCAGTTGTGTCATCGGTCGGTTTCGGTAGTACAGTAAGTCATCAAGTTCAGATTAGGGATTTCGACATGCGCGCAGCCAAGTTCAAAAGCCTTACCAAACGCCAAACGGGCATTTCGGCCATCGAATATCTGGTTCTCGGCGCCATCGTCATTGCCGCGATCGCAACGGCGGCAGCCCTGTTTGCCGATGATATCGAGGCGGCCTTCGCGGCCTTGGGCGCACTGCTCTAATACTCGACTGTGTCTTTCATCAGTGTCCGGCGGCATACCGTACTAGCTATCTCGGCGCTGATCGGACTGCTCATCGCGCTCGGCTTGTTGTATGTGGTCAATCGAGCGGCCGCGGTGGACACCGTGCCCGTGGTCGTGGCCACCCGCGCCATTACCACGGGGACCACACTCGACGAGTCAATGCTGACAGTGCAGCAGTGGCCCGCTCACCTGAAGCCTTTCGTGGCGGCAAGCAATATCGACTCTGTGATCGGTCAGCTGACGCGGGAAGATTTAGAGTCCGGCGAGCCCCTACTCCCCGGCAAATTATTCCTCGCCGGAGAGAGCGGCAGTCTCAGTGACCGTCTCACTCGCGGCGAACGCGGGCTCTCAATCGTCGTCAACGAAATGGTTGGGGTGGATCCCAAAACCCTCGTCGGCTCCTTCGTCGATGTGCTCGTGACGATCCGACAAGAAAACGACGTAACCATTTCGCGCCCGGTCGCAGAGCGATTGCGCGTGTTGGCAGTCAATCAGAGCCTGGATCCGCGAAAACCGCAGCCTGTCAAACAACTCACCTTAGGCGTGACGCTTGAGCAGGCGACGGCAATCGAAGCGGCGCGCCTGCAGGGTGACTTGTCCGCTTTGCTGCGCAACCGAGGCGATCTCGAACGGACGAGCATCTCGGCTGCCCCGAGGACGAGTTTGGGAATGGCGACTACGCCTGCAGCGGTCAAAAGAAATACACCCGTGAAATCTCAGCCGCCAATAGAGCTGATCGTCGGCGCCGAAAGGGTGACCCCGTGAAATTCAAGAATGGCATCCTAGCGCTGCTCGCACTACTCACCACGGCGAGCTACGCCGAGCTCGCGCCAGCCACACTGTCCTTATCGCCGGGGCACGCGATCGTCGTCCCCATCTCAAAGCCCGTCAAACGCATTGCGACTGCCGACCCCGAAGTCGCCGAAACGCTGCCGATCGACGATAAGTCGATTTACGTCATTGCCAAGAAAACCGGTAACACCACACTGATACTGTGGGCTCGCGACGAATCTGTACCGCAAGTCATGCGGGTGCAAGTCAATCGAGATGTAGCTGTGCTGCAAGACCAAATCCGACTGCTCGCCCCGGACGAGTCCGAACTCAAAGTCACTGCGAGCGGAGAGCAAGTCATCCTCGGCGGTTTACTCAAAAATACCCTGAATCTACAGCCCATTCTCGCCATCGCGCGTAGCTACGCCGGACCCGACAAACTCGTGGTCGCTTTGGCCAATAGCGCTGCTCCGCAGGTTCAACTCGATGTCAAAGTGGCGGAAATCTCAAAAACTTTGATCGATCGCATAGGCGCTCGTGTCAACCTCGTATCCGATGGCAGCCGTTCTATTGCCTTGCTCAGCAATCTTTTGAGCGGATCGAATACCAATATTTCGACTGCCTCCGGCAACGATAGTTTCTCGCTAGATCTCGAAGAGCGGAAAGGACTGATCAAAATTCTGGCGGAACCTTCGATTCTGGCGCTCAGTGGAGAACAAGGCGAATTTTTGGCCGGCGGAAAAATCTTCATCCCCGTCGCTCAATCGAGCAGCAGCGGCACCACTCCAGGATTCTTTTCGCTCGAGGAGCGCGAGTTTGGTGTGGGTGTCAAATTCGTCCCGAACGTTCTCCCCGATGGTCGGATCAACCTCAAATTAACTGCGGAAGTGTCCGAAGTGCTCTCTTCGGGAACACTGATCGGTAACAACGGGGTTACCTCCTCGGTGCTCCCGACCATTACATCTCGAAAAACCGCGACGACGATTCAACTGAGCGACGGACAGAGCTTTGCGGTGGGTGGCCTGACCAAAGACAACGTTAAAGGTACGTCTGCTGCTTTGCCGGGCCTTGGCGACTTGCCATTGCTCGGCGCGCTCTTTCGCAGCACCGACTTCCAAAATGATCGCAGCGAGTTGGTATTTTTGGTCACGGCGCGGCTCGTAAAGAATCCACTTCCCGTGACGCTGCCGACCGATACACTGGATCTCACCTCTCGAGGTGAACGCATTCTCAGTGGCGAATTCGACAAATCGGAACGGTGAAAAGCCTCTATGCGCGTCTTATTGCTCTCCACTCGCACGGCGGAACTGGAGTCGCTACACGCACAGCTCGCTACCGATAAGCGGATCAGTCACGTCGTTAGCCTGTCGGGCACGACACTCGCTCAAGTTAGCCCGCAAGTTGCGGATGTCGACCTGCTGATACTCGACGACGACTTCGATCACGCTCTCGAGTTGTCGCAGCTCGAGCAACTGTGTCGCAGCCACCCACAGCTTTTAGTCATGCTGCTCTCCCGTCGAGAAGATGCCGACTTTCTCATGCGCGCCGTCAGCGCCGGCGTGCGAGAAATTCTGCGATGGCCTGCGACGGCCGCTGAAGTCAATCATGCGATCACTCAGTGCGTTGAAAAAGCCGTCGGCCTTGGCTACGAGCATAATGGCCAGATCGTTTCGTTGATGGCAGCCAAAGGCGGCAGCGGCGCTACGTTCGTCACGTCGAATTTGGGTTACGCCTGCTCAAGTCAACTCGGGCAACGCGTGCTGCTAATCGATCTCGACCTGCAATACGGCGATCTGTCGTTCGCACTAGGTGAGAAGACCAAAGCCGCGCATGTAGGTTTACTGGCTCAGGACGACAGTCTCGATCGTGAATTTCTCGAAGCGTCGTGCACGCCGCTGCGTCATAACCTCAGCTTGCTACAGGCGCCTGTCTCCCTGGCGGAGACAGACCGGCCAGAGCCCGAGCGGATGTCGAAGCTGCTTGCCGTGGCGGCGCACTCCTTCGATCTCGTATTGATCGACCTGCCTCCACGAATCGATCCGCTAGCAATAGCGATCATGCTGCAGTCAAACAGCATTCTTCAGGTCGTCGCACCGACGATCACCGATATTCGAAATCAGCAACGCCAGAGTCAGTATCTACACCAAGCAGGCATACCACTCGCAAAGACCTCAGTGGTTCTGAATCGGATGCCGCCCTCGACAGGATCGACGCCGCTGGTAAACCCGTTCGTCGATGAAATCACGCGGCGACTTGCTGAAAAGACCATCAGTCGCATTGCCTACGATGAAGAAACCGCCTTGCTCGCGCTCGGCGCCGGTGAATCCGTCGTGACCATCGCACCGGGATCTGCAGTCAGTCAGAGCATCCTGTCGCTGGGAAAACAACTCTGCCATGTAACCGAGTCACGCCGTAGCTGGCGAGATCGACTCAAAAGCTGGCTCGATTAAATGTCTGCCGATCAAACATCACGTCATCAGGTGCGCACCCAGATTCACGCCAAGTTATTGGAGCGACTCGATTTGGCAGCTTTGGCCACACTTGGCCCCTCGCAGATTCGCTACGAATTACAAACGTCGGTCAAAACACTGCTGGATGAAGAGTCGATCATCCTGCCAACACGCGAGCAGGAAAAGCTGGTCGACGACATTCTGCACGAGGTCACGGGCCTCGGCCCACTTGATCAATTACTCAAAGACCCGTCTATTTCCGATATTTTGGTCAATGGCAGCGCCGAGGTGTATGTCGAGCGACAAGGGCGTCTCGAAAAAGCTGATCTGTCTTTCAATGATGATGCGCATTTGATGCGGATCATCAATAAAATTGTCGCTATTTCAGGCCGACGAGTCGACGAGTCGAGCCCGATGGTCGATGCCCGACTCAAGGACGGATCGCGCGTCAATGCGATCATTCCGCCTCTGGCGCTACGGGGTCCCGTACTGTCGATCAGACGATTTGCCGTCGTTCCCTACACCATCGACTTCATGGTGGAAAACGGCACTCTCAGCAAGCCCATGGCGCTCTTTTTGGCAGCGCTGGTCAAAGGAAAAATTAATCTGTTGATCGTGGGCGGCACGGGCAGCGGTAAGACTACGTTACTCAACGCCCTCAGCGCCTTCATTCCCCATGACGAACGCATCATCACCATTGAGGACGCCGCTGAGCTACGCTTGCAGCAGACCCACGTCGTCAGCTTGGAAACGCGTCCTGCCAATATCGAGGGCAAAGGCGAAGTCGCTGCACGCGATCTGGTTCGAAACGCGCTGCGTATGCGACCGGATCGCATCGTGGTCGGTGAGGTTCGCGGCGCCGAAGTCATCGACATGCTGCAAGCGATGAATACGGGCCACGAGGGCTCGATGACCACGATCCATGCGAACTCCCCTGCCGATGCTCTCGTACGTTTAGAGAACATTATCGGCATGGCAGGGATCCGAATTCCCTACGGCCCTCTGCGACAACAAATTTGCTCGGCAATTCAGGTCATCGTCGAGATCGAGCGCATGTCCGATGGCAAACGTCGAGTCGTTAGTATTCAAGAAATTGACTCCTTAGTTGCAGACCAAATTCAACTGAAAGAAATCTTTCGCTTTCAGCAAACGGGCGTGGATCTAAGCGGGAAAGTGCTCGGCGACTTTCACGCAGCCGGCAATCGACCCAAGTGCCTCGAAAAACTGCGAGTCCGCGGACAATCGCTAACAGACGATCTGTTTTCCGCTACGTAGGCCCGTCATGACGCCAGTCACACTGCTCGTCTCTGCGGCGGTCATTGTCGGGGCAGTGACGCTCAGCATGCTACTTGGCTACCGCTGGTTTTCTAGACCGCGCCACGTCGACAAGCGTCTACGCGAGCGACTGCAAAGCATCGCGATCGAAGACAAAATCGATCGCACCATGACGCCGGCCCAGCAAGTTCGGCGTGAGGCCATGGCGGGCTATGCAGGGTGGCTCTCCAAACCCCTGCGTTACATCCGCGCCGCAGGAGTCGAGGTTCAACTCGTTCCTTTGATATTACTCTCGCTGTCGTACATTCTTATCAGCAATGCGCTGATCGTCCTATTCGTTCCATCGGGACTTCGTCCTGTCGCTCTCGTGATCTTGCTGCTAGCGCCTGTGCTGCTGATCCGCCACCGTCACTCGACCCGTGAGGAAGCGCTCGCAAAGCAACTTCCCGAAGCACTCGACATCATGTCGAGATCGCTACAAGCCGGAAGGCCTTTGATGTTTTGCTGGCGAGAGATGGGCGATGCCATGGAAGCGCCCCTCGGCCCCGTGTGCACCGACATTTACTTCAAGCTTCAGTTCGGCGGCGATCTTGACGAGGTACTGAGCGAAACGAGCCGCGTGATCGCCTCGGAAGATGTCCGATTCTTTTTTTCGTCCCTGTCGATTCAAGCGAAGAGCGGCGGTAATTTGATCGCACTCCTGCAAGATCAGTCGTCACTGCTGCGCGAGCGAATCGCCCTTCGGGAGCGAATTCGTACGCTGTCAGCGGAAAGTAGGCTCTCGGCCTGGATCATGGGCTTGATGCCCTTCATCGTATCGGCATTGATGTATCTCATCTCGCCCAAAACGATGTCGCTGCTGTGGACGACTCCGACCGGATTGACCCTGTTGCAAGCGGGCTTTCTGATGCAATTGCTCGGCGTTTTTTGGATCTGGCGTCTCGTGCGGATCGACGTATGAGCCCGAGCTCAACATGACCCAACTGCTGCTATATCTGCTGATCATGACGCTGTGTGTCGCCAGCGTCTATTTGGCGCTTCAAGGCTGGCAAGAGAGAGCGTTAAAACGCGACGCCCGGCGCTGGATGACAGTCCAACAGTCTGTCGAGCCGCCTAGCAAGCCGTCCACCTCGAAGGTCACGCGCTGGCTCGCCGACCGTGGTGAGAAAAAGCAGCGATCTATCGAGCGTGACCTGCCCAACGCGCTCGATCTGCTGCGCGTATGTATCGATGCAGGGCTAGATCTATCCGCTGCGATGCTCCGTGTATCCAATGAACTCTCGGACTCGGCACCCGAGCTTGCAAAGCTGTTTGCGGATGCGCAATTGCAGATCAATGCAGGGGCATCGCGCAGTGCCGCTTACGAGGCTTTTGCGGCCGCAGCAGGCAGTCGGGAGATCCATAACCTCATGATGAGTCTTGGACAAGCGGAGGAACTCGGCTCGAGTCTTTCGTTGGTGCTGCGAACCTATGCAAGCGAGCTGCGCTCTAAGCGTCGGCTTCGAGCAGAAGATCTCGGTGCGAAATTGTCGACGAAACTGATCTTCCCGCTGTTGTTGTGTCTATTTCCAGCCATGCTGATCGTTCTGGCAGGCCCCTCGTTGCTGTCGGCTATCGAATTGGTACGCCTGTTGCGATGAGTTCATTGGCTGATAAGCAGCGAGGCATTTTTGCACTGTGGCTCGCCGTCATGCTCCCGGCATTGATTGCACTCTTTGCATTACTGCTCGAATGGGCCCATCTCTTCACGATTCGCCAGCAGCAAAGAACTGCAACTGACGCCGCAGTCATCGCAGCCGCCTATCAAACTTTGCGACATGACTCGGCTAGCTCCACCACGGCCGCTCAAGCAGCAGCGGCCTTGAATGGTTTTCCGATCTCGATATCGACGGCGCTGACCATCGAGCAACCGCCGCTCGATGGCTTTTACGCAGGCAACGAGTTGGCTATTCATGCGAGCATGACCCATCAGCCGCCACGATTGTTGCAGGCCATCTTCGAAGATATCGACCCCATCGTGTCGACACAGGCCACTGCACGCTTCAAACGAGGCGCTTGCCTGCTCGCACTCGCCCCGACCGGCGCGGAGCGTTTATCCATCGCCGCCAACGCGAACGTGCAGGCCCCCTACTGCTCGGCACAGGTCAATTCGAGCGCTGTCGGCGCACTGACGGTGGGCAACAGAGCGACCGTATCGTTGCTCGACGTTCGTATCGTCGGTACCGCCACGATCAGCAGCAGCGCGAGCGTCACCCCGACTCCCGTCACGGGAGCCGCAGCGGTAGCAGACCCCATGAGCGCTGTCACGGAGCCGGTGGTCGGTGCCTGCGATTTCAATAATTATGTTGTCTCTGGAACTCGCACGCTGACTCCGGGGACTTATTGCGGCGGGTTACGCTTGAATGCCAATGCAGTCGCCACTCTGCAACCGGGAGCCTACGTCATCGTGGGCGGACTATTGCAGCTCGGTAATAACGCGCAAATGACCGGTGCCGGCCTGAATCTTTTTTTGATGCAAGGCGCTCAAGTCGTCATGAACTCGACCGCCATACTGAACCTGTCGGCTGCACAAACGGGCGACTATGCCGGCATCTTGTTGTTTGAGTCTCGCGCTGCACCGCTCGATACGCTCATTCACAACCTACCGATCGCTCAGACCGCGTTGATCGAAGGATTGATTTATCTCGCACGATCTCGCTTGAATCTGGATGCCTACGGTAATCAACCGGTCAATAGGAATTCACGAGCGCTAGCGATCGTCGCGAGGCACATCGCCGTTTCAGGTCGTATCGCACTGAACTTCGATCCCCATTTTCTACCCAGTCAAATTCGTCATCGCGTGTGGTTGGTCGAATGAGATACCGGCGTGGCATTGCAGCACTCGAGTTGTTGGTGGTGGCGCCCGTACTGATCGTTTTATTTTTGGGCTTCGTCAGCCTGACGATGGCCGCCTCGTTACGTGGCGATCTGGCGATGGTCACACGCGCAGCAATGCAATACGCCATGCAAGATCTCACGACCAGCGAAGATTTAGCGGGCATTGCCGCAGCGGGCGAGTCTGCCGCAACGGGGCTTCCCGTGACGCCCGACGTGGAGGTCATCGAGTGGTGCGCATGCATGAACCCCGCTACGGGAGAACTGACGCCAGTTGATTGCAGCACCCGCAGTTGTCCCGCGGCCGACCCGAGCCCCCACCGATACCTGCGGATCAATGCATCGGCCGACTATCCCTATCCTTGGGACGTTCCGGGTCTGCCGGGTATTTGGCAATTGACGGCGCGAGCGGAGCTTCGGACCAAATGAGCAATCTTCACCGTCGAATCCGTAGTCGCGGCGTGACGGCACTCGAAGCGCTCATCCTACTGCCCGTGTTTTTGCTGCTGCTACTGTCGATCCTCGATATGACCCGACTACTCTGGACTCGCTCCATTCTGTCTCATGCCGCTCGAGAGACGGTTCGCTATGCGACGGTGCATGGCAGCGAATCAGACAACCCGGTGAATGCGAGCGATCTGCGGCAGCGATTTCTGCAGTCGAGCTATGCGATCGACCCGGCTGAGCTGACGCTGACCATCACTCCCAACTGGGATGAGGATAGTTCACCGGGAACCCGTTTTCGGTTGGTGGCAAACTACGAGTTCGCGTTCCTCTGGGATGTTTTCGCAGCGCCCTCATTCTCGCTCACCGTTTACGCTCAATCCGACGTCGGACCATGACCGAAGATTCCGTCTCCCCCCGCCAAATCGCACGGCAAATCGCCACCCTGCTATTGCTGCCGAGCGCTATTTTTGTTGTCTTGATTTTTCTCTGGCAGCAGCTGGGTTTTTTGCCGGCTCGTTTCGTCGCGGAGATTGCGGGGATCGTTCTCGCCAGCACCGCCTTCATCGTCGGTGCGATGTTGAAAGGCTTCTCTCGCGCCGAGGGTCTCTCCACACTCGCGATTGGACTCGGCTGCTCAGCCATTCTTTCGTTGTTACACGCCCTGACCTACCCCGGCATGGGCTTACTCTCGGTCGACGAGCAATCTGTGAGCGCGACACTCAGCCTCAGTGCGCGCTGGGTTGAGGCCATGGCTGTTCTGTTAGGCGGTCTGCACAATCGGCGCGTACTGTCGCCGCGCATCACTCGACTGGTTTTTGCCGTACTCACGCCGTCGCTGGCAATTATCGCTTTTACCGATTGGGCACCCGCTCTTTACAGCGACGTCCTCACCCCCTCGGCCATATCCATCATCGTTGGACTCATCATCATTAGCATTCTGCTGACGGAAATCGCCCTCATCTGGCGTCGCTCGCCGCTTCTGTCTACAGAGTTGCGTGTTGGTCTCACGATGGCGTTTTTGTTCTTCGTAGCGGCCGAGGTCGTCAACCTGATCACCATTGATCCTTTCGGCATGCCGATGTTGCTCTCGCAGATCCTCACGCTGTACGTGTATTGGTTGGTATATCAGATGATCGTCAAGACTCGCCTCGTCGAGCCTTACAATCGACTGGCGCATGTCTCAAAAATTTATGATGCCGTGATCGACCCCATGTTACTCGTCGATCGTAACGGCACGATCAAAACCGCTAATTTGGCAGCAGGACGGGTTCTCGGTGTGGCGCCAGAACTGCTAATCGGAAAATCAAGTCATCTTTTATTCCACAACACCGAAGCAGAACCTGACGACTGTATGGTGTGTCGTTCGCTGAAGCAGGGTCAATCGCTCGATCGTCACGAGATCTCGCGCAAGCACGGCGCGAGTTTGCTACAGGTGAGTGTCAACCGCGTCGAGGAAGCCGACGACGCAGAACTCTATGTCGAAGTGCTACACGATCTGAACGAACTGGCGCACATGCGACAAGATCTCGCTCATGCAACCGGGGTCGTCGCGCAGCAGCGAGCCGCGCTCGAGGCGCTCTCGACGCTGCAAGACCGCAAATTCGACATGGCCGAGTGGATTCAAAGTCTCCCGAAAGTCTTCCGCGCCCCGAGTCTCATTCGAGTCTATTGGTTGTCATCGTCAATCGAAATCGGCATGCCTCCGCCCGCGAGGGCAGACGCCTTGAGTTGCCGAGTGGGAGAGACGGAATCGCAGGGTAAGCTCATCGTCTATTACCCGGAAGCGCCGGATAACGTCGCCGTCGGCTTCGATACGACCGAGCGAGCACTCTTCGAGATGCTCAGCTCCGCGCTGCGAGCTAAACTTAATCCATGATGCAACCGACACCGACGACCCTGTCGATTGAGCCGAGAGATCTTCATTTTGATCTCTCTCAAGTGACTCAGCGTCATTGGCTGGGGGGCGACCCCGTGGGTACCGCCGTGATGAATGCGCTATCGCTCACCTTCCCGGACGGCGAGAAGCTGTTCATGGATGCGGTCCGGCATTTTCGGAGAGGGTTGTCGGGCAAGCTCGCCGACGATGTCCGGCAGTTCTTGGCGCAGGAAGCGATGCACTCGCGCGAACATCATTCGCTCAACTCTCTGCTCGACAGACATCATTACCCCGTCGACGAGATTCTTCGACATGTGCGCGAACGAATCAGTTTCACTCGTGCACGCGGCCCCTACGCCATGCTGCTCTCTACCATCGCGCTAGAGCACTTCACGGCGATCTTGGCGGATCGGCATCTGAGGCAACCAGATCTATTCAACACGACCGCCCCGACGATCAAGCAATTGTGGGATTGGCATGCAGTCGAAGAGACCGAGCATAAGGCGGTCGCCTTCGATGTCTTTTTAGAGGTCACGAAGCACTGGTCGCCGACCAAGCGCTATCTGCTACGGACCTGGTCGATGGCGTATATCACTTGGCAATTCAGTCGCAACATCGCCAGTCACGCCACTCGACTACTAGTCGCCGACGGATTTTCCGAATCGCACGCCCGTCGTGCCGTACGTGGCTTTCTTTGGGGTAAGCCGGGGTTGTTCCGGAGAGTGTGGCGAACGTATTTGTCCTGGTATCGGCCCAGCTTCCACCCTTGGAACCACGATAATAGTCGTCAGTTGGCGCAGTGGCGATTACAACTGACCGGCATGGAATCCTGAACGAATGTCGATCTTCCAATACCTCGCAAGATGTGGCGTCAGCGCCCTGTTGGTGCTTCTGCCGCTCGGCGCGGTGGCAGAGCCACCTTCGGAAAAGGCGACGATCACGCTCGAAGTGACCGATCGAGCCGCGTTGGCCTCGGCGCTCGCAGAACTGGAAGCCAAGGGCGTCGTCCGCGCATCGAGGGTGGACTACAAAGCACCTGAACGAATCGCGACCGACCGCGTCACCACCGAGAGCCTCGTCGCAGAGCGCGTTCTCAAAAAATCTGATGCCGTTCGACTCGAAGTCGAGCTGACATCGATTCGTTACGACCAACAAGGCAAGGGTGTTTTCACGACTGCGACCGGCACGGTCTGGCGAGAAACCGTGGCATCCCCTGCCCGATCGCGTCTCGACCCCAGAAAGACCTATAAAGGCGTCATTACCACAGGGTTGATCGGCGGCTTTCGACTGAATCTGGAGGGCGTAGTGCGGGAGCTCAAGGTGGAGCCGATTCGCGCGCCATGACACTAGATGCCAGCGTCCAGCGTGATTTGATCGAAGCACTCAGGCTCCTGAACGAAGGAAAGGCAACCGAGGCTGCCATCATCGTCACAGGCGTCTTCGAACGACATCCGGAGTCGGTCGATGCGGCTCATTTGCTCGCCCTGTGCCAAAAGCGACTCGGTAATTTTCTCGCGGCCATCACGGCCTTCCAAAGCGCTCAACGCCTAGATCCGCTCAACGCGACGATCGCCGGTAACTTGGCGAATCTGCTCTCACAGATGGGCGATCGACAACGCTCCGTAGACACCTACCTCCGTGCACTCGAGTTGAACCCGGACTCACCGGAGCTACTGCTGAATCTCGGTCTGACCTTACTCGAACAAGGCAAACCCGAGGAAGCCATCGATGCGTTTACAGCCGCCATCAAAAAAAACGGCGCCATGGCATCGCTCTGGCATGGTCTCGGTATAGCCCTGCGCATGCAGGGAGATCTAGAGCAAGCATCCGCTGCGCTTGAGCGCGCTATCAAGCTCGATCCAAAGAATGGCAAGACATGGACTGCACTTGGGGTCATCGCTCGTTTGCGCGGCAACCCGTCGTTGGCACTGCAATGCTATGAACAAGCACGTCGCGCTGGCTTCGCGGCCGTCGAGCTACTCGATGCCGAGGCCAGTGCGCATTTCGATCTCGGCGATATCAGCCAGGCCATCGGCAAAGTCGACGAGCTGCTATCGCATTCACCCGAATACGTTCCCGCTCATGCGATGCGCTATGAAATGCTCTTCGAGCAGGGCACCCCCATCGACGAAGCGCTGGCCCCCTTCCGACAAGCGATCGAAAACTTCCCTGAGAATTCCGCATTGCAGACGGCCTTTGCGTCGGCACTGTTTTCGTCAGGACGATACGACGAGACTTTGCGTGTGCTTAATCACTTGCGAGCCCGCAGCGACGAGCCGGCACTCGCGGCATTACACGTCCAAACATTATTGAAACTGCGGCTGCCTGACGAGGCCCTAAAGGTATTGGCTAGATCTCCCAAAGCCTGGCTCGAGCAGCCGCGACTCGCTGAAGCCTTAGCGAAGGCGCTGATCGCCCACCAAGACCCCGCCAGAGCGAGCTCGGTCCTGGATGACGCGCTGCTCAAAACGCCGCTCGATCAAGCACTGCTCGCGACACAAAGCATCGCCTGGCGCCTGCTTGATGACCCGCGTGAACACTGGCTTTGCGACTACGATCAGCTTATCTGGCGAATCAAGCTACGCGACGATCATCTCGCTGCACTCGAGGAGTATCTACGTTCGATACACCTGACACAGCGCGAACCGTTGCGACAAAGTCTCAGAAATGGCACGCAGACTTCCGGCAATTTGCTCGGCAGAAATATCGACGTTCTCAATCAAACTCGTGCAGCGATCGTCACGGCACTCGCCACCTACCTCGATGCACTGCCAAAAAACGATCGTCATCCTTTCCTTGCCAGACGCAGCGAGGCGATTCGATTTGCAGGATCGTGGTCGGTGCTGCTCAAAGACGGCGGCAAGCACGCCAATCACTTCCATCAGGAAGGTTGGATCAGCTCCGCTTACTACATTTCCCTGCCGATGAAATCGGCGGACGATCCAACGGCCGGTTGCCTGCAATTTGGTCAACCGAGCGACGAATACGGCGCGACGTTAGAACCGCGAAAGGTCATCGAGCCAGTCGCGGGAGAGCTCGTCCTGTTTCCATCCTATATCTGGCACGGCACAGTGCCCTTTCACGGCCGAGACTCGCGGCTCACCATCGCCTTCGACGTCGTACCCGGTCGTTAGCATCGACCAAAAAAAACGGCGCGAGGTTTCCCTCGCGCCGCCTTTTTCAGCTCTATCTGACGATCAGAGGCGCAGATCGACGCTCACGAAGGCGCGACGGCCGAGCACGTCGTACAACGACGGATCGGTGTTGGCCTGAACGTTCGGCGTGTAAATACGCGGCTCCTGATTGGTCAGGTTGTTGATACCAGCGCGGAGGGTTAGACCACCCGACAACTCGTAGCGACCCGTCAGATCGAAGTACCACGTGGCCGGCACGCCAGTGTTCGAGGTCGGCGAACCACCGGTCACGGTGTTCGCATGAACCATCGAATCGATGTAGCGCGAGGTCAACTGCAGCTGCACCGGGCCGCGGGTGTAGGTCGTACCGACCGAGACCTTCCACTCCGGCGTCGAGCTGCCCGTCGTCGAACCGATCGTGCCGACGTAGTCGTAGGTCGGGTCGACGTTCGTGGTCTGCGACTCATACTTCTCGATCCAAGTGGTCACGACATTGAAGTCGAGCGTGCCGCCCGTACCGCCAAGCTCCGAACCCCAAGCGAAGGCCAAGTCGACGCCGCTGGTGTTGGTGAACGACTGGTTACGCGAGAGCTGCAACAGATCGATCACGCCACCAAGATTTTGGTCGCGCTTGAAGAGTTTGCACCACTCGTTGTTGATGTCGTACGTCGGGTTCGCATTGTCACGATTGAAGCAACGCTGGACGATCGTGTTTGCCCCCACCGAGCTGATCACATCTTCGAGTTCGATT
>JACCEA011092598.1_pt1 | contig 36138 bp, 32 predicted proteins | sample 7449851 | NCBI WGS metagenome assembly JACCEA01 (sample SAMN15323453, study PRJNA562643) | freshwater metagenome | isolation source: river surface water | place: USA:Blue River Watershed | collected 2017-08-18 | reverse complement strand
GTAGCATTACTATTAGTAGTTAAAACTCCATTCAATGATACATTGCTATTAAAAGTTGCATTATTATTAACATTTAAAAGTCCACCAATATCCGCATTACTATTAGTAGTTAAAACACCATTCATAGAAACATTACTATTAAATGTTGCTCTATTACCGACATTTAATAAACCAGATATATTAGCGTTACTATTGGTTGTTAAAATACCACTTATAGTTACATTACTATTATAGAATGCGTTGTTTGCAACACTAAGAACTCCATTAATAGTTGTATTACTATTTATAAGAACGGTTTTAGCTACTGTAATTCCTTCTTGAAAAACTGCATTACTTGATGCTAAAAAAGTTCTTGAAACAGTTAAATTACTAGAGAAAAAAACAATATTACTTACATTTAATCTACCATTTACAGTCAAATTACTACCAATATTAGTATTACTTCTTACAAATAAATTTCTATCAATATTTACATTACTATAGAATGTAGCTACATTACTTACAGTTAAACTTCCATTAATATTAACATTACTTTCAACATATAAGTCATTACCAATATAAAGATTACTTGAAAAATAAGCATTATTTGAATTAATTAATTCACCATAAGATAAAATAGAACCATAATTAATAAAATTATTACTTAAAGTTAGATTAGAATCTACAAAAAGATCACCACTAATATACGTATTTTGAGCAATTGAAACATCTTCATCTACATTTAATGAACCAAATATATTAACATTTGAATTAACATCAAGATTTTTTTGGATATTAACATCATTTGAAAATGAAGCTTTTTTATCAACATATAGTTCTCCTAAAACATTAATATTACTTGAAGCATACAAATTTTTAGAAATTATAACTTCATCATCAAAATTTACTAATTTATTAAATGTAGATAAACCATTAACTAATAAATTACTTTGAAGAGTTACTACATTACAAAATGTAGAATTTTTGGAAACAACTAAATTACCTTCTATATCAAGATTACTTCTAATAAATAAACTTTTTAACATAAATACATTACTATTAAATGTTGCAGTATCATTAAAATTAAATTTTCCTGCAATTTCAATAATACCTTCAACTGATGTTGTTGAAAATTTTAATGTTTTACCTAATTCAATAGCCATACCATCAGACATAATATTAACAACTTGATCTTTTATATTAGTAACTGATCTATCAGCATAAGTTGCTACTCCACCAAGTGAATCTACTAAATAATTATTTGATTGTAAAGTAATAAATCTATCGTTAATATTAATATAATTATGTTGAGTATTTACAAATTTAGTTTGATCATGATTACTATCATGAAAATTATGAATAATTAAAACATTAGAACCATAATTTTCAATATAATTTCCAATTAATATGTTATTACGAGCATTATTAAAATTATTACTATTTACTGCAGCATTATAAATACTATTACCAATACTAATTGAATCTATAGATAAATTAGATGAATTAAAACCCATACTAATATTTGAATGACCACCTATTTGTGCATCATTACCTATACTTATATTCCATTGTGCATTTCTTGCTGGTCTTGTATTCAATGTATTATTATGACCAATAAAAATATTATTTGACGAATCTGATACGACAAGACCAGCTTGATTGCCTAGAAATATATTCCGCTTACCTAAAGTCATAAATTCACCTGCTGATACTCCAATTAAAATGTTTTCATCATCATTCAAATTAAAACCAGCATTCGCTCCAACGTACGTATTTTTAGACCCTTGATTATTTTTATTACCAGTACGATAACCAAAAAAGCTGTTAAAAATACCTTGATTAAACGGTGCTGCTTCAAAACCTACGAAAGTCCCATAGAATATATTTCTCGTATTAATATCTATTCCATCTAAGGCTTTCGCCACATTTAGAATATTTTTATCCGTGGCTAACAGATATGTTGACATTTAAGTCTATCTAAATTTACTTTATATATTTTTCTAATCGTTCTTGTCTCATTTTTAAATTTTTTTATCTAGTTTTATATTATTTAAACCAATTAAATTTCAATTAAAATATTTTTTATATTTATAAAATTACTTAAGAATATATTATATTACTATATTTAGGAATGACAACTTTAGTTGAAATCGTAAAAGAAAACCTAAATCTTAATATTCAAAATCCAGAAACTTTTTGTAAAAAACTTATTGATAGTTTTAATGATAAAGAGCAAGAAATATTTATAAAAAATTTTTTTATTTATCAAAAATATAATCCATTAACTGATTATGTGGTAGAATTAGGAAAAATATACGAATGGTTAGGTTTTACAACTTTAGGAAATGCTAAAAGAGTTTTAATAAAACATTTTAAAGAAGATGAAGATTATAAAATAATTTTTATCCAAGTTGATAAAAATAAATCACCATCAGAAAATGGTAATGAAATAAAATTAGAAACAAGAGGGCGACATAGTGAAAAAATAATGATGAATGTAAATTGCTTTAAAAATCTTTGCTTGATTGCTCAAACAGAAGAAGCCAAAAAAATTCATAAATACTATGTAAAATTAGAAAATATAGTATTTGAATATATAACAAATGAAATAAATTTAACTATAAAAGATAAAACAGAAAAAACTTTAATAAATTCTTTTATTTCTAAACCAGTTTTTTATATTGGAGAAACAGGATTAGTTGAAAATAAAAAAAAGATATATAAATTTGGATTTACTAGAAATATTTATGATAGAATAAGAGACCATAAAAGAACATATGGTTCAGATTTTTATTTAGTATATGTAAAAGATTTTGCTAAAATTGAATTATTGGAAAGTGAGTTCAAAAAAATAATGATTGATAAAAAAAGAAATTATTCTCTTATTATCAATGAATTAAATAGAACAGAACTATTTCTAATTGATGAAGAATTTACTATAGATAAAGCAATTGATATTGTTGAAAGTATATGTAATTCAATGTTGAAAATTCCAGATTATGAAAATACTGAATTAGAACAGAAAAGAATTGATTTGAGATTAAAAGAAATTGAATTAACAATTAAACAACTTGAATTAGAAAAAGAATTACATCTTAAAAAATTAGAATTAGAATTAGAAAATCAAATTATGTTACAAAAAATAGTAATTGAAAATAAAAAAGATGAAATAATAAAAGAAAGTAATTCATCATTAAATCCTATTGAAGTATTTATAAATAAATATTGTGAATTTGATATAGATACAAAAGAAAAAAGATGTTTAATTCATTGTTCTAAATTATATAATGAATATTTAGAAAAACATAAACTTAATTATAATCATGAACCAATACATCGAAAAGAATTTGATAATTATATAAAAAAAAGATATGATCTAAAACAACATGTTTGTAATGTAAATTATGAGAGTAGAACATCATGGATAGGTATTCGTATGAAAGAAAGTCCTACTATATTTATTGAAAAATTGATTAATGATTTTGTTGTGGAAAAATGTGAACTAAGAGAAACAGCATTTATAGATACAAAAATATTATATGATAAATTTGAAGAATACTGTAAAAATATAGAAGAATATAAAATTAATAAAAAAAATGGATTTACTAGACAAAATTTTAGAACAATATTATTTAAACTTTATCCTACAATTACATACGAAGAATGGATAATTAATGGAAAAAAACATGGATTTAAAGGTATAAAAACAAAAGATATGACCACTATTGATGATTTAATAGAACAATTTGTGAATGAAAAATGTGAAAAAATCTATGGATATAGAACTAAGAAAACACTTTTATTTGAAACTTTTCTAAATTTTAGCAAGGACAAAAATACAAAAGTAGGAAGAACACAATTTTATGATATTTTGAAAAAACAAAATCAAGATATAACTGAAAAATATATATCAAAGAGTGATAAAGGTTTCATCGGAATCAAAATTATTTAAAATCTTAAAATGAAGACTATTTTGATAATATAGATAAATTTATTAATAATTTTTAATAATAACTTCTTTAGTTTTTGAATCCGGTTTTTTTGAATTAATACATCTTTTACATAAAATAGAATCAATACGATATTTATCACTTTTAAAATTTTCATGTATTAAAGGTACATCCGAATTACTCATAATTATTTTATAATTTTTATCACTTAATTTATGTATTAAACTAAATAAAAGTTTATGATTATCTAAATTAAAACCATTTTCTGTATAAGAAACAAATGATTTATCTTTTTCTGGAGCATAAGGTGGATCTAAGTATACAAAATCATTTTCTTGAAGTTTATTTAATGATATTGAAAAATCACAGCATTCAAAAATAACATTTCTAATTAATTCACTTATATTATTGAGATGTTCTCTATTTATTATTTCGGGATTTTTATAATTTCCATATGGAACATTAAAGCCATTAGGTCCTAATCGAAATAAACCTCTAAAACATGTTTTATTAAGAAATATAAACATCGCTGATGCAGCAATAGTTTTTTTATCACTTAAATTATTATAATTTTTCCTTATCCAATAATAATAATTTTCTTTACATTTTTTTGCTTCAATAATATCTTTAGGATTTCTGTTAATTTCATCATCTTCATTACAACCATTAAATTCATTAATTAATTTTTGAATTTCTATGTATAATTCATTATGATTTAATTGAATATTTTTATAAACATAAATTAATGGTTCATTTAAATCATAAGCATATATTTTACCATTTATTTTAATAATATTATTTTTTGAATAAGATAATAATGAAAATAATACACTACCACCACCTAAAAATATTTCATGATAATTATTTATTTCTTTTGGAAAATTATTAATGATACTATTAATAATCTGAGTTTTTCCTCCAACCCATTTTAATATTGGTTTATGAATTTTTATGTTTTCAAAATTCATTTTATAAATAAAATAAATTTATATAATAAATTAAATTTTAAATATTAAAATTTATAATTAAATCTAGTGATTTCATAATTATATATTTCCTTAACAATATCAATTAGATTATCATTATAATATTTAGAATAATGTAAATGATTTGTTTCATTTACTTTATAATTTTTAATTTCAATATTATATTTATTTTTAATAAAATTAATAAATTCATGCAATTCTTCAATTTTGAAAAATTTAATATTATTAATATATTTACCAAAATAAATTTCTAATGGTAGAAACATCCAGCAAAATGGAATATTTTCCAAATTATTTTTATTATCATTAATATAATAAATAAATTCTTCAAAAGTTTTATTACAAGAATAAAAATTTTTTTGCCCAAAAATCCATGATGAAACAAGTCTATCAAATGGATTTCTAATAATTGAAATTAATAAAGTATTATGAATATCAATATTTTTTTCTTGAATATATTTTGATGGTTTTACATGACAATAATCAATATCACAATCATCCCACATTTCTGAAAAAATATTATTACCTCTTATATCTAATTCATACTGAACCCAATGAGAAGCACATTTAGGAAAACCAAAATAAACCAAATTTAATTTTTCTGAATACATATAATTAATAAAAATTTATTTTTCAAAATTTTTTTATTTTTTTGTTTTTCAAAATGTTTATAATTTTTAAAATTTATTTTTCAAAATTTTTTTATTTTTTTTTGTTTTTCAAATATTTATAATTTTAATAATATAATTTAGATAATATTTTTAAGAATTTCCAGCTTCTTCATACGCTTTTCTTTCTTTCCACTACAACTAGAATAGATAGATAGAATTCTTTCTAGTTCAGTAATAGATGTATGAAGATCAGGAATCATAAGCCAAAATCCTACAATAGGATCATATACATTAATAGAACGACCATGATTCCAGAAAAATTCAAGTTCAGCATCACCTTTATCAAGAACACTGACATCGATAAAATCTGCAACAACTTTTTCTTCCTTGAGAACAGAACCATCTTCATTAAACTTAGCAAGAATATTATTCATGCGAAGACGATATAGATTAAAACGACCAATTTTATCATTTCCATCTCTAAGAAAATCGATTGTTTCATTGAAAGAACAGAATAGAGGTGTTTTGCGAAGAGGAATACGTTCACACATATCAAAGTGTGGAACTTCTACCATAACTACTGAATTTTCAACAACCTTGCTGTTTGTTAGAAGAAAACTATTACGTGAACACTTATTTCTAATTTCAATACTGTCAAATGGAGTGAAAAATTGTTCACACTCTTGACTTTCATCAAGAGACATATTATTCATTGTATTCTTATATGAATTTTTAAATTCATTAATTTCCTCAATAGACATAAAACTTTGAGATAGATCATTCGAACCAAGAAATAACATATGATCAAGTGTTCTCTTGTACTGAGAAATCGCCTGTTTTACTATAATTTCACACTGCTTTTTAATAGAATAAAAGATCTCATCTGATAGATTTGGGTTAATATAAACTGAAATATCCAGATCAGAGAATTTGAATACATCATTATTCTTTGTAAAATCGATCATATAAGAATGCGAATTGCTTCCTTTCATAATTACAACAATATTTCTATTGATTTCATGTGATAACATAGGATGGCACATCATCTTATTCATGAGAAGTGAATAGAAGTTAAGAGAAAGTTTTCGTGCTGATGATTTGTAAATGCAACTAGCAAGAGTTTCGGTTACAAGAGACCTCTTAGGATCATCATCATTATTAGTCTCTTGCTTTGGATAGAGATTGTAATGGTAAGGACCACTCTTTCCATGCGTATCTTTTGAATTTACAGCATTCTGTATGAACTCATTACGGCGCTCAGCTGTCCAGGGATCCATTTTGATTGAATGATAATTATAAGTATAACTTATGATAATCTTAAATAGATAAAATAATTATATTATTTCAATTTTTTTAAAAAAATTTAAAAATTTAAAAAAATTTTTATAAAAAAAATAATACAATAAAATTTAAACTTTAGTAGGAACTGGTTTTACATATGGTTTTCGTGTTTCTTTAGAATATTTTAGTGTTTGTTTACGTGGTGGTGGTTTTGAACCATGTGAAACGGTTTGCCAATTTCGATGTGTTTGTTGCATTTCATGAGAAGAACTAGCAAAATCATGAACAGGTGTTGTTGTAATTCTACGTGCTGATACAGAATCGCACATTAAAGGACCTCCTCCAATACCACGAACATCAACTGCTTGAGGACCACTTTTACCATCAATAATATTAAATGAAATATATTCACCTTTCTTTAGTGTCTTATAGTTTGAATTGGCAGGCATTAAACCACTATAATGAACAAATATATCTGTACCTATTTTATCTCCTGAACGAACTGTTATAAATCCATATCCAAACTTATCATTAAACCATTTACATATACCAATATATTCTCCTACTTCCACATCTACTTTTACTTCAGTAACAGCAACAACTTCTTCGACTGAAGGTTCATTAATTTGTGTATCCATCTGTATATATATATATATGTTTATACTCTTAAATAATTTTCATTATAATATAAAATAATGACAAAATTTTTAATTTTAATTATTATTGTTTTAACAGTTTTAATTTATTATAATCATTATAGTCGTTACAATATCGATTATAATGTGATACAATTATTTCTCGAACAATTGACATTAGAAATATTAAACGAAAGAAATCCAATTATAATATATGATAGACTTGTAAATCCAGAAATATTATTTGATACTTTATTTAAATATTCTTTTATATTTAAGAAAAAATATTATTTGAATAATAATAATTTTATTCAAAATACTAAATCAAAGTATACTCTATTATTAAATCCAAATACAGATGTTGATATTAATATAATTTCTCCTATACATAATTCAAATATTAAATATAATATTGATACAATTGAAACTAGTAAAGTTAATTATATAACAATTAAATTAAAAAAACAACAAATACTTATTTTGCCACCTTTTTGGAATTTTAATATAAATAAAAATGATTCATTAATTATTTATAGATTAGATGATATAATTTCAAATATGTTTTAATCTACTTCGTCTATAATAGGAGTAGATGTTGGCATTGAACTTGTTTTTTCGGTATTAGCATCAGATGTATTTGAATACATCTTAGTTATTATAGGATTTATTTTTTGAGAAACTTCATCATATTTAGATTTATATTCTTCTGTTGTAGCTTGTTGATTTTCATCTAACCATTTAATTGTTTCATCAACTATATTTGTAATTATATTTTTATCATTTTCATCAAGTTTTACTTTATCATTATTGAAAATGGAACTTTTAACATTAAAAATATATGATTCTAAATTGTTTTTACTTTCAATTCTTTCCTTATTTTTTTCATCTTCTTCTTTATATTTTTCAGCTTCATTTAACATTCTCTCAATTTCATCTTTACTTAATCTACCCTTATCTGCAGTAATTGTAATATTATTTTTCTTGCCAGTTCCTTTATCAAGAGCAGTCACTGATAAAATACCATTTGAATCAACATCTAAAGATATTTCAATTTGAGGAACTCCTCTTGGTTGTGGTGGGATTCCTGATAATTCAAAAGTTCCTAGTAAATTATTATGTTTAGTTAAAGGTCTTTCACCTTCAAAAATTTGAATAGTTACTGCTGGTTGATTATCAGCGTAAGTTGAAAATATTTGTGATTTTTTAACTGGAATTGTTGTATTTCTTGGAATCAAGGTAGTCATTTGTCCTCCTGCTGTCTCAATTCCTAAAGACAATGGTGTAACATCTAGTAAAAGCAAATCTTTTATAGTTTCATCTTTTTCTTCTGATAGAATAGCTGCTTGAACAGTTGCACCATATGCTACAGCTTCATCAGGATTTACAGACTTACATAATTCTTTGCCATTAAATAAATCAGAAAGCATTTGTTGAATTTTAGGAATTCTTGTACTACCTCCAACTAAAATAACTTCATCAATTTGTGATTTATCCATTTTTGTAGTTCTTAATAAATTTTCAACAGTATCAAGTGTTTTTCTAAATATATCATGACATAATTCTTCAAATCTTGCACGTGTAATTACTGTTGAAAAATCAATTCCATCATATAAACTATCTATTTCTATATTTGTCTGTGCTGTAGATGATAATGTTCTTTTAGCTCTTTCACAAGCTGTTTTAAGTCTTCTTAATGATTTTGGGTTTGTTCGTAAATCATGTTTATATTTTCTTTTAAATTCATTTACACAATATTCAACTAATTTATTATCAAAATCTTCACCTCCAAGATGAGAGTCTCCATCAGTTCCTTTTACTTCAAAAATACCTTCTTCTACTGATAAAATCGTAGAATCGAATGTTCCACCACCAAGATCGAATATTAAAATATTTTTTTCGACATTTGTTTTATTATCCATACCATATGCTAAAGCAGCAGCTGTTGGTTCATTAATAATACGAAGAACATTTAAACCAGCAATTTTACCAGCATCTTTTGTAGCTTGCCGTTGGGCATCTCCAAAATATGCAGGAACTGTAATAACAACATCTGTAACTTCTTCTCCTACATAATTAGATACTGTTTCTTTTAATTTTTGAAGAACCATTGCTGAGATCTCTTCTGGATAAAATTTTTTTTCTTCACCTTTGAATTCAACTTTTACTTGTGGTTTGTCATTACCATCATTTACTACATCAAATGACCATAATTTAATATCTTCTTGAACAATTTTTTCACTAAATTTTCTACCTATTAATCTTTTGGCATCAGAAATTGTATTTTTTGAATTCATTGTTGCTTGATTTTTAGCAGCATCACCTATTAATCTTTCAGTATCAGAAAACGATACAACAGATGGTGTAGTTCTGTTTCCCTGTTCATTTGCTATAATTTCTACCCTTCCATTTTGCCAAATTCCTACACAAGAATAACATGTTCCAAGATCACAACCAAATGCTTTTTTATTTGTCATTTGAGGTGTATAAAAATAATATACTAAATTTACTTAAATACTTTTAACATTCATTCTTATTCTAACATTTGAATTTTTAACATTATTACTATTTGTTACTATCTCAACATTTTTCCCTGTATTACCAGTACTAATTGATAACTTACCTAATTTTATCATATCTGATTTTCTATTTAAGAGTTTTTGTAAATAATGTACTATTGGATTTGTTAAATTTTCTTCATATTTATGAACCAAAATATTAATAAAATATGATAATGTATTAACATCTAAAGGTATAATTTTATCTTGAGGTACAAATTGATTATTTACAGTATTTCTAACAACTTCATAAAATTTTATTGCACTAGCTTTACCCTTGTTATCATTATCTTTCATCAAAGCAAATTCTTCTAAAGTTGTATTATTAAAATAATATAAATAATAAATGTAAGACCATAATTCATATTTTTTTAATTCACCTGTTTTTGTTATATCAATACTTCCATCAATATTTAAAACATCTTTAATCATCATTTTTGATACAACACAAAAACATTTATCAAAATCTGCTTTGAATTTTTCAAAAACTAATTCATTTGTAAATGCTAATTTTTTTTTACTAAACATATCTTTATTTATATTTTGATAATATTTATATTATTATTATTACTTAATTCTTCACTAGAAATTTCAATTATTTTTTTTATGTTTTCAGTATCAATCATATTCTTATATGTTGGTTTTTTATAAACTTTATTTTCATCTATTTTACATAGTTGAAATAAATATTTAATTTTATCTTCATTATTCAAATTTAATTCATTTCTTTCTTCTATATCTTTTTTTTCTTCATTAACTATATTTTTTTTAGCTAAAGAATATATTGTAAATATTAGAAAATTTAATCTTGAAATTAATATATCTTTTTTTAATAATTTATAATAATAAAGATTTCTGGAAATTTTATAATAATTTATATAATTATCATCACCATTAATTATAATTTTACCAGTTATTTCCCATAATATTTCTATTATATCTTTTTTATTATCATAAATAAATAAATCTTTATTCTTTTGGTTAGAAAGATATAAAATAGTTTCTAACATATCATATAATCTATCTCCTTTCATAATTCTTTCATAAATAAAATTTATTAAAGCGTAAGTTTCTACACTACAATATTCTTTATATTTTGTAGCAATTTCATATTCTCTATTACTTAAATATATTATTCTTTTTATATTTTCATAATCAACTTTAATATTTTTTAATGATGAAGATATTTTACAATAGTCTAATTTATTACAATATTCAATAAATTTAATAAAATTTGATACTATTTCATCTTTACATCTCGAATTTTCAATTATTTGTAAAAATTTGTATATTTTCTTTAATTCCCAGACATTTTTAGTATAATATCTTTCAATATAATTATTTATAAATAAAGATATTACTCTAGATTTTGTATATTTTTGTAATAATTTTCTAATTTCACAATCTAAATCTTTTTGATTTATTTCTTTATCAAAAATTAATTTATCCATTTATTTGCTTACATTAATATTTGGCAATTTTTTTGCCAAATCAAGCAAATTTTGATAATCTATAAGTGATTGAATATAATACAATTTGATTGATAATTTAACTTCATTTATAATTTCATCCAATTTAATTTTTGTAATATCTCTTAAATTATAATCTCCATTATCTGATTTATTTATTAATAAATTAAGTAATTCATTAATTTTATTTATATTTTTTTTATAATTAGATTTCATTGTATTATAGTAATCTAAAACTTGTTTACCATTATTATCTTTCAATGAAATTACAATTTTATGAATTTCAAAACAATTTTCTTTTGAAAATACTGGATTATCTTTTTCTACATACATCCATAATGAAATTTTATTATTGTTAGACAATTTATCTTTTTTAAGTGTAAAATCACAATTTAATTCTTCATTAAATTTAGATTTGAATATTTTATTAAATTCTTCTTTTTGTGTATTATTATTTTTAAGATACTCACATATATTTTCTTTAATTTTATTTTTTGATCTTCTACCTAAAATTTGTTTTAACACTTTAATAAAATTATTAGATTCTTCATTATCTAAGAAATAATCTGTTAAAAATAATAATCCCTCTAATTGTGAAAAATCTATTTTATAAACATCTTTATTTTGATAATTTTTATGAGGTATATTACAAAAGTTAATTTCCATAATATCATTGACTATTTTAATATTTCTAAAAATAATACCAGATATACTGTTATCTCCATTCTTTTCTAAATTATAAACATATTTTATAAGACATAAAATATATAATATTTTCATATAATGATTTGATATTTTTTCACATATTTCATTTTTATTAACTTTTGCATTAAAAGATTTTTCATCTTTAGGTATTAATATTAAAGATGAACCTAAATCTTTTAGATCAACTTTTAGATGTTTATTTAATTCTTTTTCCATTAAAATATAATGTTTATTACAGACATCTTGAGATAAAAAATTATAATCTCTATTAATAAATAGATTTTTTTCATTAATTATATTGCTTACGATAGTGTTTATATTTATTAATTCTTTTTTAAAAATATTATCTTCATTATAAATTGAAATATGATTTCCCATATCTATTATCTTATTATAATATAATAAATTATTATTGATAAAATTGATACTAATATTATTTCATTTTTGTTTATTCCATATATTTCTTTAAGATTAAAAAAACTTAAATAAAACAGCATTAAACATAATGAATTAATTTCTAAATTAATATTTTTTGGTATATTTTCATAATATATATATATTACTATAAAAGTTAAAATATGAAAAAATAAATCAACTATAAAAAATTTTTCTATACCTGTAAAATAATATTTTTTATTATCTATTTGTAAAAAAAATTTTTTTGGATTTATAAATGAAAAATATAATCCTACAAATAATGTTACAAACGTTAATATTTTAAGATTAAAAATATTTTTTGAATATTTGAAAAATATTATTAATATAAAAATCCAAGTTGTAAAAAACTTTAAAATACTCGACATAATTAATATAATTAAATATAATTAAATATAAATAAAATTTGAAAGTTTTGAAAATTTAAATTATTTAAAACTTTCTTTGTATAAATTATACAAGATGAAAAATATTGAAGAACAAGAACCACTTTTGACAGACGATTATAATCGGTTTGTTTTATTTCCAATAAAATACAAGGATATTTACCAAATGTATCAAACAGCACAGAATGCTTTTTGGGTTGCTAATGAAATTGATTTAACAAAAGATACAAATGATTGGGAAACTAAATTATCAAATGATGAAAAAAATTTTATTAAAAACGTTCTTGCTTTCTTTAGTTCATCAGATTCAATTGTAAATGAAAATTTAGGTGTTAGATTTATGAATGAAGTTAAAGTAAATGAAGCTAAAGCATTTTACGGTTTTCAAATTGCTATGGAAAATATCCATCAAGAAATGTACAGTTTAATGATTGAACAATATGTGAAAGATCCTATAGAAAAAACAAAATTGTTTAATGCTGTATTGACAGTTCCCAGTATCAAAGCTAAAGCAGAATGGGCTTTAAAATGGATTTCTAATGAAAAATCTAAATTTGCTGAAAGGTTAATAGCTTTCGCTTGTGTTGAAGGTATTTTCTTTAGTTCCGCATTTGCAAGTATTTATTGGTTAAAAGAACGTAATTTAATGCCAGGATTATGTCAAAGTAATGAATTTATTAGTCGTGATGAAGGATTACATACTGAATTTGCTATTCTTTTATATAGTTATATTAAAAATAAACTTAATGAATCTGTAGTTCATGATATTATTAGTTCAGCAACTGAATTAGAATGTTTATTTGTTGAAGATAGTTTAAAAGTAAATTTAATTGGTATGAATTCTGAATTAATGAAAGAATATGTTAAATTTTGTGCCGATCGTCTTCTTGTTCAATTAGGTTATTCTAAAATTTATAATGTTTCATGTCCATTTGATTTTATGACACGAATTGGTCTAACGAATAAAACTAATTTCTTTGAACATCGTGTATCTGATTATAATAAAACAAATATTAGTGATAAAACTGCTTTTGTTTTTACAACTGAAGAAGATTTCTAATTATATATAAATGTCTAGTTGTTATTTATTTTTAGAATGTGATAATATTTTTATAAAATATTTAATTCATCATGTTAAAATATCAATTTTACTTATTGACAAATTTGATAAAAACAAAATTCCTAACAATTTGCTTTTAACTATTCAAAGTTTATATAAATTCAGTGAACAAAAATTAATTTTATTATTAATGTTACATAAATCAGATATATCAAATATGCTTAATTATTCTAAAGAAGAATTTATTGATAACAATCCTCTTACTAATCCTACAAATTTAGAATATTATTTTTCTAATCAGTGTATTAAAAAATATTTTAATTGTAATAAAAATTTATCATCTTCATGTTGTGATAAAAGTATAGAAGAATTATTTACAAAACCAAATTGTTCTGACAAAAATATAATTATAAAATCAAATTTAGATCTTAAAGAATTAATAGAACTATTAATTATAAATTCTAAAATATTAATAGATATATGTAAAAATAAAAAAAGTTCAAATCCATTAATAATTTCGCTTTGTGTTGAAATTATAACAAAATTAGAATCAGATATTCTTAAATTATATCATTGTAATCCATAAATAATACTATTTTACATTATATTTTAATATTGTTTCTTTTGGTAACAAAACACCTCTATTCTCATATAATTTTTTATAACATTTTGTTAATGTTACTTGTGATATTTCACATGCTATTGATAAATCTTTTTTGCATATATTTATTTTACAAATAATTATACATAAATATATTGCTCCTGCAGCAACAGAAGGTGGTGTATTTTCACTTACAATATTTAACTCATCAGCTTTAATAACAATATGACGTGCTAATTCTCTTATTTCAGGAGTTATATTTAATTTTGATGCAAATCTTTGAATAAAATCTTCTGGAGTAGTTGATTCAACATTTAATTTCATTATATCTTGAAATTTTTTACAACCTTTTGTCATTGTTGTTACTTTTATATTAAACATTTTTGCTATTTCTTTTGTACTTCTTGGAACTTTATTTGTTTTGCAAGACATATATATACTTGATGCTATTAATCCACTTTTATTTTCTCCTCTTGTTATTTTTGATTCTGAAAGTTGTTTATATAAAATTTTAGCTTCTTCTATAATTGAATTTGATATTCCACTATTTGTTGCGTTTGTTGTTATATGTTCAAATGTATTATACATTGTTCGTGTTTTATAATCCATCATATTCCAAGAATGATATCTTCGAATAATTTTCATATCATAACTTTCATTTAGTTGATTGCTGATTACAGAACCTACACATGAATTTGGTAATAAATCATTTATAGGCATACCACAACGTGTCGGATCTGTACTTTTACTATCATCAGCACCATAATATCTCCATTCAGCATTTGAATCTAAAAATCGTTTAATTATTACATTACAATTCTTACAACAAAAATTACCTTCTTCTAAAATTATCTCCTTTGAACCACAATTTTCACATATATCTATATCGGATTCACTGATGTCGTCTTTACATTTAGATATTTCATTTGTATTTTTATTATTATCTTTTAAACAACTTAATAAATCCCATATATTTTCTGTGTCCATACTAATAAAAATATATAATTTATTCTTAAATATTAATAAAAATATAATTAAATTCAATTTTTTATTTTATTGATTATTTCTGTTATATTATCAATATATTCTTTAGGAATGCTACTCATATCTATTAATTTTTTATTAAGTTCATATTGTTCTCTAATACAAGGATTATCTAAATATTTATCTAGTAAATCAGCATTATCAAGTAACTTATCAGCGGTTTTATCGCCACATTTTTTAGCAATTGATGGAATATTATCACTTTTATCTCCAATTAAAATTTTTTTATGTAAATATGTTTTAATATTTTGAATTCTTGTTTTAAGTTCTTTTCCTTGTAAATTATAAATTTTTACATTATCTGAAACTAATTGAATAAAATCATTATCATTTGTTATTATAATTACTTCTTCATCATTTTTTAAATTTTTTGTAAAAGCATATATAATATCATCCGCTTCCATTCTATCATATTGTAATTCTTTAAATTTATAAGTATCTATTAATTTAGGAATAATAGTACTATATGTGTATTTAAAAATTTCTTTATTAAATGTATTTAATTTTTCATCTCTATTTGCTTTATATTCTGGATATAAATCTAATCTCCATATATGTTCACGTGGACAATCTTTAACCCAATATACATTTTCTGATAAAACTTTAAAATTTTTCATCAATTCTTTTAAATTATTTTCAAAAGTTTTTTTATATTTATCAATATATTCTATATTTTCCATTAAAGTTTCTATATTAACATTTTCATTTTTATATCTTTTTAACCAATTAAGAACAGCATAATATCGATAAAATACAAAATAGCTTGTATCAATTAAAATATATTTTTTCTTTTCCATTGTGTTATTTTATAAGTATTAAAATTATTTTTATTTAAATGAAATCAAATTTTTATTTTTTTTTCTTAAAATATCAATTATATATTTTATAATATTGATTCTACGTAATAGAAATATCAAAAAACATAAATAAAAAATATTCTTTTTATTTATTAATTCTACTAAAGTATATAAAGGAGATTTTAAAATTGATATTTGTTTTGTTCTAATGCTATACTCAATTATTTGTTGATAATGTAATAAATTATCTATATCTATATTTTTTATTTGTTTTTTTAGATAAGGTTTAAATATTTTATTATTTTCAAAAATATATTTTTGTGTTCTATAATAACCTAATTTATGTAAAGATTTCATTATAAATACATCTGATGGATAATATATCCATATTTCGGGTAATTTTATACCTGGACAAATTTTATTTGAATTATCAGATCTAATATCAATAAAAATGTTATTCATATTTTCTTTATCAGGAAATTTTGTCATTTCACCATCATAACAATATTTATTATTAACAATATATGGTAATATACCACTAATTATAGGTATATGACAAGAAGCTTTTATTGCATCAATTATATTTTTTGAATTTTCAAATGTATTTATTTCATGATTATTTAGTCTAAATCTTAATATATCAAGAGCACTTACTCCAATTGTTAATTTATCTTTAAGTTTCATAAAATTATTATCATTTTCTGATATATATTTAAGCAAAACATCATGTAAAATATTTTTCATCTTGAATGGATTATATTTCAGTTCTTCATATTTAGCAATAATTTCTTCATATATATGATTAAAATCCAATTCTAGTATTAATAATGTAGCAATAATACTACCAGCTGATACACCAGCAATTTTTATTTTATCATTTTTTATATCAATATACTCTCTCAAACACTGTGCAACACCTATATAAAAACTAAATAACCATCCTGCACCATTAAACTTTAAATATAGCATTTTTAAATTATATAAAAATTTTTTTATATAATTTTATAAAAATAAAGAATTTTATGTTCTTACAGACAATGATGAAGCAATAAGAAATAATAAAACCCATAAAACAATGGCTATAGCATTAACCCATGACCATACTACGCATTTACCAACCATCATACAATTAATAGAATAAACTGATAAAATAATAGGAATTAATAAAATAATAAAAGTCATTACTCTCATTGTAAATGGATCACACATATAATAATGTTCTCTATCTTTACCAGTACACATTGTTTGATTTAATGGAAATAATACCGCTAATCCCATTATTAAATAAGATACTGCGGCTAAAAAAGCAGGTTTTGTTAATTTCATCTTTATATTAATAATAATAAAAAAATTGATATAAATAAATTTTTTTAATTATAAATATTATAATATAATGGGTATTCCTTATTTTTATCGCGATATTGTATATAAAAATCCAGATATTATTACACATATAAAAAAATGTAATAGATTATTTCTTGATTTTAATTCAATTATTCATACAAGTTCAACAAGAGTTATTAGTAATTTTCAAAATTTTAATATAGAAAAAAATAAATTATATAATGATATTTTTAAAGAAATTGTAAATTATACAGATTATGTTATTAAATCTGTTAATCCAAATCAACTAATATATATTGGAATAGATGGTACAGCACCTCTTTCTAAAATTAGTCAACAACGTAAAAGAAGATATTTATCTTCTTATAGAAATAATCAAATCAATAATTTCAAAAAACTTAATAATATAAATTTTATTGAATGGGACTCGAATTGTATAACACCAGGAACTGAATTTATGAATGAATTAGATAAATATCTAAGAGAATATTATAAATCAAATATATACAATTGTGATATTATTATTTCTGGTTCAAATGATATAGGAGAGGGAGAACATAAAATAATTAATTATATAAAAAATAATTTAGGTAATTATATTGATGTTATTTATGGATTAGATGCTGATTTAATTATGCTTTCACTAACTTGTAATAAAAAATATATATACTTAATGCGTGAAGCAAGTGAATTTAAAAAAAAAATAGAAGGATTCAAATATGTTGATATTGAGTTATTACGTAATTATACAAGTCAATATTTATATGATGGTTTATATGAAAAAACTTCATATTTAAATGATTATGTATTTATATGTTTCTTTTTAGGTAATGATTTTTTGCCTCATATATCATATTTAAATATTAAAAATGATGATATTACAAAATTATGTGATATTTATAGGGAAATTTATCAAAATTTAAATGAATTTGCGATAATATATGATGATGTAGAAAATAAATATAAAATTAATTTGAAATTTTTAAAACAATTTGTTAAATTAATATCAGAAAAAGAACAAGAATTAATGTTTAATAGTTATAATGAATATAAAATTAATTTTTATAATACAAAAAAAATATTTAATAATGATCTTGAAAAATTTATTTATGAATTAGATTGGTCACCTTTAAAAAATCGTAAAGATATTAATGATATAACAGATCCATATCTTTGGAAAACTACTTATTATAATAAATTATTAAAAATTAATCCTTTAACTGATATTACTTTTGTTGATAAAATTATCAAAAATTATTTAGATGGATTATTATGGAATGTTGATTATTATTTTAATGGTGTTTATAATAATGATTGGTATTACGAATATAATTATGCTCCTTGTTTATCTGATGTACATAGATATTTAATGAAAGATATATGGGAAATGAAAATACATAATACTAATATAACTATTACACCATTAGAACAATTATGTCTAGTTTTACCTTATCAATCTAAACATTTATTACCAATTAAATATCAGGCATTATATGATAATTTAAAATATAAAATTATATATTTTTATCCTATTACATTTGAGTTAAGTACATTTTTAAAAAATCAATTGTGGGAATGTATTCCATTATTACCAAAAATTAAATTAGATGAAATTAAAAATTCTATGAAACTTATTGAGAATTAAAATAATCAAGTAATTTATAAATTTTTTTAGTTATATTTTTTGGTTCTGAATAATTTCCAACACATAATATACCTTGTTTTTTGAAATCAATATATTTAGAACATATATTTTTAACATCTTCATTTGTTATAGATTGAGCTATTTTAATATAATCTTTTATACTAACATTATTACCGTAAAATACATTAAATCCATACCATTCAGTTACAAAATTAGTATTAGCAAGTTTATATTTCAATGAATTAATAAAACTAGTTTTATAATACTTGAATAATTTTGGTTTTAATCCATTTTTTTTTAATCCTAATAATAAATTAAAACATAAAGTTAATATATATTCTATTTTATTATTTGATGAAGCAAAAGCAATATAAAGTAAAGCAGTATATCTAAATGCTTCATAAAATGAACTTACAGAATAAATTAAACCTAATTTAACACGTAATTCATAATACATTAAACTAAATAATCCTGAGCCGGTAAGACAATATGTTATAAAATTTAAAACTAAATCATCTTTCATATTTGTAGGTTTTCCTGTATAATATGTTAATCTAGTTATATTTTGTTTATAATTTTCATTTATAACTATTATTTTAGCTTCATTATTAAATAGTTTTGTAGAATTTTCAAGATATGAATCATTTAAATCAACTTCTAAATTTGGTTTGAATAAAAATTTTATTTTTTTATCTACATTTTTATATAAATATTTAGGACAATTAATTACAATTATACTTTTATCATATCTATTATTATAATATTTTTTTAATTCAGATGCTTTAATATTTTTAATGACACTCTCAGAACCAATTACATTTTTAAGATATGGATTTTTATCATTTAATATTGTATTAAGCGCTATTTTTTCCATATTAGCATCTCCTGTTTTATCAGCAAATTGATAAAATTCTTCTAAAACAACTTTTCTTTCTATATTTAAATCTTCATCAGTAAAATTAGCTTTACATGTTATTTGATGCATATAATCTATACATTCTTCATATGTAGATGCATGACTTTTAATATAATAAAATGTTACATCTTTATATGTTACTGCATTACTTATACTTCCTGTTGATGTTAAACTTTTAGATAAGTTATTTGATGCTTTACCTTTATTTTTGAATAACATATGTTCTAATAAATGCGATGCTCCATGTAAATTTTTGTTTTCATATATTGAACCTGCTGATACAAATACATATATATGGAAAATATCATCATTATTAAAAATATAATTTATTTTAGAAATCATATTTAATTTTCTTTCTATTATATCTTGCGAAGTTTTTTTAGAGCATTTTGAATTTCTTCCAGAGTTGGAACTTTAATATTAGGTTTTAAATATATTTTTTTGTTTTCATTAAAAATTTCATTTTCTTCTTTTGTTATACTTTTAAGTTTAAAATTTTTATTTTTAATATTATCTAAAACTAAATTCATAGTATTTTCTTTATTCATTTTAATATTAAAATTTGGTGGTGGTGGTAATGGCGGTGGTGGAGGAGGTGGTGATATTGAAATTGATTTACATTTATCATCATTCTTATATTTTTCAAAAAAAGAATTAATTATATTTTCATTTAGATTGTTCATGATCATTTTATTTTTTATTGCTTCATCTGGTATTTTAAATTTCTTCATTTTAATATATATATCCATATCACAATTATATTCTTCATCAAATAATCTATTATTTATAGTAATTTTATCAATTTTGGCTTCAAGTAAATTATATTTAATATAACATTTGTTATTAGATTCAATAAAATATTCTGGAATAAAAATAATAGAAATTTTATCTTCTTTTGTAATTTTATGAGCTTCTATTTTATTATTTTTTTGATCATATAATAAAACATTATTATAGTTATAATTCATAACACGTAAAATATTATTAGAATATTTAAATTTATATTTATATTCTGGATATATTTTACTTATAAATTTTAATATATAATCTTCAAATTTATTAATATATTCATAATCAGTATTATCTAAAAATATATCAATATGCATATATCCATCTTCATATACACTTGAATTTTTATAAACTAAAAGATTCGTTAGTTTAATTATAATATTATTATTCAAATAATGAATTTTAAATAAATTTTTACTGAAAATTTTAGATGGTTTTTTTATTTTAATATTTTGAAAATCTAAATTCAATAAATTAAAAAATTCTATTTTCATTTAAGATAACTTATTATATCTTTTATCTAATAAATTTAAATGAATAAAAAAATTGATAAATTATTAAAATTAATTATAACTCAAGATAAACATACAAAATTAAATTTATATAAATATTTAAAAAATATTCAAGATAATTTAATGAATAAAAAAGAAGTAGTAATTCAATGGATCGAAAAATAAATAAAAAATTTGATTTTATTTTTAGAATATTTATAAACATTATTGTAAAACAAAATAAAGAACTATTAAAAAATATATCAAAAGAATTTAATATTGATTTAGAATATTTGGAACAAAAATATATAAAGCCAAATTATTATTTACCTTTAATAAAAAATGGAAATTAATTTAATTGCTGCAGTTAGTAAAAATTTAGTTATAGGTAATAAAAATGGATTACCTTGGAAAATTCCAGAGGATATGAAATATTTTAAAGAATTAACAACAAATAATATTGTAATAATGGGATATAATACTTATTTATCATTAAATAAAATTCCTCTTAAGAATCGTATAAATGTTATTATAACATCAAAAACTATAAGCGAAAGTACTGATGAAAATGTAATATTTATTTCAATTGATAAAATGCTCACATTAATTCCTAAATTGGATATTACTTATCCTAATAAAAAAATTTATATTATTGGTGGAGAAAAATTATATAAATATTTTTTGAATAATTTAATCCCTTATTTCAATAAAGTAAATCTTTATATTACTCATATTGATAAAATATATATTGGTGATGCTTATTTTCCTGAATTTCAACAATTTAAATTAGAAGAATATAGTCCTAAATATTTTTCAGAAAATGAAAAATGTAATTATCAATTTCTTAAATATATTTTAACTGATAAATTAGAAATTAATAATGAAAACGAATATATTAATTTAATGAAAAATATATTAATTAATGGAAAACAAAGAGATGATAGGACAGGAACTGGTACAAAAAGTGTATTTGGAAGACAAATTAGGTTTGATATATCGAATAATATTCCAGTACTAACAACTAAATTAACTGCTTGGAAATCTTGTATTAAAGAGTTAATATGGTTTTTAAAAGGTGATACAAACTCAAATCATTTAACAGAGCAAGGTGTTATGATATGGGAAGGAAATACTACTCGTGAATTTTTAGATAAAAGAGGATTAACAAAATATCCTGTAGGTGATATAGGAGCTGGTTATGGATTTCAATGGAGACATTTTGGTGCTGAATATAAAGATTTTAATGAAGATTATACTAATAAAGGTTTTGATCAAATTAATTATATAATAAATGAAATTAAAAATAATCCATATAGTCGCAGAATATATATGAGTTCTTGGAATCCTTTAGCATTAGATTTAATGGCTCTACCACCTTGTCATATTAGTGCACAATTTTATGTAGATGAAGGCGAATTAAGTTCTCATATGTATCAACGTTCTGTAGATAGTTTTTTGGGTCTTCCATTTAATATTTTATCTTATTCTGCTCTAACTTATATTATTGCAAATATTTGTGACTTAAAACCAAAAGATTTAATTATTTCAACAGGAGATACTCACATTTATAATGATCATATTGAACAAATTAATACACAAATTTCAAGAAAACCTATTGTAATGCCCAAATTATTAATTAAAAAAAAATTTAATACGATAAACGAAATATCAATCGATGATTTTGATTTAATTGGTTATTTTCATCATCCTTCTTTAAAAGGTAAAATGAGTGTTTAAATTACTAATAATTTTGAAAAAATTTGATTTTTATTTTTTTTATTTATTTTTAAGAAAAATGAAAATTTCTATTGAAGGCGGTATTGGATGTGGAAAAAGTACTCTATTAACAAATCTTATGAATACACTAAGATTACCTGTATTTTTAGAACCAATTGATACATGGTATTTTTTAAGTAAATTTTATGAAGACCCAAAACGCTGGGGTTTTACTTTTAATTTAGAAGTAATTATGAGTATGTATATATGGAAAAATAATAATTTTAAAGCATTATATGAAAGATCACCAAATAGTTGTAAATATGTATTTAAAGAAATTCAACAAGAAGATGGAACCATTACGAAAGAAGAATCTGATTTATTTAATAAATTATTTGAACAATTTTCTTGGGATCAAGATGTAATTATTTATATTAAAACAGATCCTCAAATTTGTTTTGAAAGAATGCAAAAAAGAGGTAGAGAATGTGAAAATAACGTATCACTGGAATATCTTAAACTCATTGATAAAAAATATGATGAGATGATATCAATTTTTCAAAAAGAAAAAAATCATATTAAAATTTTTATAGTAGATGGAAATAAAAATACTGATGAAGTTTATCAAGATGTATTAAAAATATTATCAAATTTATAAATTATGGCATATATCTTGATTCTTCATAATTTGATGTAGTATATAAACCATATTCAAATTGATTTGTTGAAGCAATAACTTTGGTGGCATAAAATATTAAAAACATTATCACAAACATAACTAAAATTATTTTAATAGCAAATATAATACCATCCATATCTTGATCATGACATTTGGCTCTTGAGGATAATTCTTCATTAAATTCTTTAGTTCCTTCTGAATATTCTGATCTTTCTTTGAGTTTATTCAAAACTTTAATATCTTTAAATCGTTCAATTGGATTAATTTTACCAAACATGTATAAAATTGCTATAATTATTAATATTATCATAAATAAATCTACAATAGTTTCAGCATAAGGAAAAGGTAATCCATCACGTTTAGCTTTAAGAATATAATTACATTTTTGTGCTCTATCAAGAATATTTTTACTTAAATTATATATTTTTTGCTTTTCTTCACTTGTAAAAACGGTTATATCTTTAATTTTTTTATTTCTGCTATTTATATCTATTTTACTATCTAAATCATCAAATATATAACATAATTCTTGTAAACTACTTCTTAATTCAGATGTATTTGTATCAATAATACTTTTATTGAAATTATATTTAGCTTTTCCTTTTCTATAAAATGATATTATTACAGTTATAAAGAAAAATCCTATTATCCATGGTAATACACCTTTTATTATAGTATTTGAATAATCTTGAACATATTTAAAACTTCTTTTATTATATTCATCTTCATTACTAGGATTTTTTAATACTGCATTATTTTTAACATTATCAGCAATATCAGCATATTCTTGAAATATATTAATCGAATTATATATTAAACCAAATATAATAATAATTATTATTAAAGTAACTGAAATTTTAGCTAGTTTAAATGATTTTTCATCATTAAAATATATATCTTTTGCTGAATAAGATCTAGTATTTATTGCATTACTTACACTATAATAAAATCTCTCAACTATATCTTTAAAATAATAATTATTTAAACCAGATTTTAAATCATTATATGGTATTTCATCTAATCCTTTAGAAAATTCTGTTAATGTTATAAATTTAGTATCTGTTTTAAGTTTTGATGAAGAAATTTCAGATAATTGTCTTTTTTTCATTAAATCATCATCTATTCTTGAAATAATATTAATATATGTTTGAGTTAATTTATCCTTGTTTTCTGTGTCATCAGATATTAATTTATTTAATATATATTGAGAATTATCTCGAAGATATAAATCATATGCAACTAAATTATTTACAATTCGTAATACAAATTCATTAACTTTTTTATCAATGTCAGTAGATAGTTTATAATTTGTATATAATAATATTATAATATCTTTTTTTATAATATCTATCATTGTTGAAGCATATTTTTCATCTAAAAATCCAAAACCTGATAATTTTTCCTTAATCATATTTTCAACATAATTTACATCAAAAGGAAATAAATAATCACCTTGATGTGATGTCATTAAATCATTATAATAATATTCTAAAGTAGGAATAAAATATTTAATATTTTTAACATAATATTCTCTAGGATCACCTTCTTTAGGAACATTTTTTATTAAATTATCCATATTATCATTATAATGTTTTATAAATATATCTTTAATAGCTATAGAAAATAATTGATCTGTTGGTGTAATTGCTGTTATATCTAATTCAGTAGGCAATAAAGATTTAATTGCTGTATTGAAATTAACATCATCTTTAGTTTTACCTTCATGAACTTGATAAAAATGTAATATTATATATTTATATGTATCTATTACTCTATTAAATTTATTAATAAATTCTGGATTTTCATTATTTATTGTTAAATCTATATCAGGTGTTTGTCCAATTTTATGAGATGAATATAATATATATGCATTAGGATTTGGTCCAGCAAATAATTTATCGATATTTTTAAGTTCAGATATAACATATCTATCAATTGTTAAATTAACATTTTCTTCATCTTTATTTATGGAATCAAAATTATTTTTATTACTTAGTAATTTATAATAATAATCTAATATACTTGTAAATTCTTTAAGAATTAATATATTTGATGATCCTACAAGTTCTTTTCTTAATGTTTCATATCCATTACCATTATCATAAAAATCTTCAATAGCTTTTTTAAGTTCATTTTTATAATCTTCAAAAACTAGTTTATAATTAATACTTATATTTTCAAATTTATTTTCACCAGTTTTTGTATATTTACTAATTAAATTAGCATTATTTTTTAATAATTTATTGACTTCATTTTTATTTTCATTTTTTTTAAATGATATAAAGATGAATAGTATTCTTAGTTCATTTGATACATCAATTAAATTTCTCATATTATCAATATCTTCACCAGATTCTGAAATCATTTTTTTATTTCTTTTTCTCGATTCAGCAATATTTACGACTAATAATAACAGTATAGTAAAAATTATTAAATATAAAGTAATATATAAAATAATATATTTTACTTTATCAACAGAACCTATACTTTTAGAATTAAGAGTAAAAAAAACTCCTAGAATAATAACCATAAAAAATATTAAAATTATCATAATTATTAAAATAGCCATCATTGCATTACCTTGATTTGTTTTTGATTTCCAAAAATTACTTTCGCTTTTTTTCAAAATTTCTAATTTTTGGAATACATTTGCTATTTTATCAATTAAAATTTTTTTATTTTCATCTGTAATATTAGTAAAATAAGTATCAAAATTATTATTATATTTTTTATGCTGTATATTTAGGAAATCTAATAAATCAGTGTAATAATTACTGATGACTTTATAAATAGTCATTTATTTATTTTTGAATAGATTTTTTTTACGCAATTTGATATTTACTTTTTTCTTTTTATAATTAAACATTTGATATGTCTGAGAAATGTTCCCCTTGTTCTTTAAATTCTTGTAAAACTGTAACAAATAGTGCTTATCTTTTAAAAAAATTAAATAGTATGATTGGTGATAATTATACTTTAATTGCTATTTCATTAACAATTACAATTATTTTATTAGTTTGTTTAATATATTTTATAAATTCATTTACTAAAACAATTAAAAATTATAGAAAAACTAAAATGGACTTTAGTAAAGCAGAGGTTTCTTCTTTAAAAAATAATCCATTTGATCCAAATAATGATAATGAAAAATATTTTTCCACTTCAAAAGACTCCCCTAATTATATTGATCCTAACCAATTTTTAGATAAAGATAAAAAAGAATTTATTAATAAAATAGATAGTGTATTTAAAGAATACAATATTGAAAAAGATAAATATATTACTAATAATTTTGAAGGTAGAGAAAATGATGATATAATTGATAAAAGAGTGTTATATGATGATTATGATGATTATTCATATAAATTAAAGTAAATTATTATTTATTTTCATTAATTCTATTTCATTTTTAAGTTCTTTTATTGCTCCTATAGCAATAACAAAAAGTTGTTTATAATCTATATTTTTTAAATCATAAATTTTTTTTCCGTAAATTGTACATTTAATATTATTATAATTTAATGGTGGATTTATTAAATATTCATTATCATTTAATTTATCTGTAATTAAACATAAATGTTCAATATTATTATATAATATTTTGATAGTATCATTAACATTAATATTCATTTTTTTCGATAATATTATATGTCCAAAATTACATATACATTCTTGCATTATATCTGGAATATAACCTTCAGTGTGATAAACTATATTTTTATCTAATTTTTCAATATCTTGAGCAATACAACCATAATAAATTTTATCGTCTAAATTAGATATACCATAATTATATTTAAATTCTTTTATATCAATTTGTTCTATAGTATTTAAATTATTTAATTTATTTTTGATATTTTTTTTAATTCTAAAATCAGAATTATCATTATAATTTTCAGCATTAATAATATTATTACCTTCATTACTCTCTAAATAAGTTCCCATATATCCTAATCCCAATCTTGGATTATATAAATGTCCATTAACAGAAGCTGAACCATATACTATTAAATTTTTACTAATAGATACATTACAATTTGCTGTCATTTTATCATTAAAATTAGTAGTTGTAAAACTAGCATTACCACTTAAAATTAAACTATTTCTTATTCTTGCTTGTCCATAAACATCTAAATCATTACTTAAACTTAAATTACTTTTAATAAATGCGTTTTTATCAATATGTAAATTATTAGAACCAATAATATTACTATTAAATATACCTTGTTCTCTAATATATATATTTTTTTCAAAAGTAGAATTACTTTCAACATTTAGTGATTTTTCAATATTTAAGTTATGGCTAATATTCAAATTTGAACCAATTTCAACATTACAAAGAATTGTTAAATTATTTAAACCTGTTATATCTTCTCCAACAATTAAAGTTTTTGTATTTATTTGATCACCTGTTACATATAAATCATTACTTAGAACAGTTATTCCATATACATTTAAATTATTAGATAAAGTAGTATATCCAGATATTATTAAATTATTCTTTATGAATCCATCATTTTGAACAATTAAATTATTACATGTTGTTATATTACTATTTACAATTAACGTTCCTTTTGTAATTTGATTATTCAATATATATAAATTATTACTTCCTATAATATTACTACCTATATACAAATCTTTATCAATAAATAAATTATTTGATGTTCTAATATTACTACTAGTTATTAAATCTTGACCAATAAAAGTATTATTTTGAACAACTAAATTATTACATGTAGTAATATTACTATTTACAATTAACGTTCCTTTTGTAATTTGATTATTCAATATATATAAATTATTACTTCCTATAATATTACTGCCTATATACAAATCTTTATCAATAAATAAATTATTTGATGTTCTAATATTACTACTAGTTATTAAGTCTTGACCAACAAAAGTATTATTTTGAACAATTAAATTATTACATGTAGTAATATTACTATTTACAATTAATGTTCCTTTTGTAATTTGATTATTTAATATATATAAATCATTACTTCCTATAATATTACTTCCAACATACAAATCTTTGTCAATAAATAAATTATTTGATGTTCTAATATTACTATTTACAATTAAATTATCGCCTATATAAATATTATTACAGGTATTGATGTCTAATTTTGCTGTAATATTACAAGATACTAATAAATTGCCTCCCATAGATGTATCATTACATGATGATAATCCTCCATTAGTAACTACATTTCCATCAAATACAGTTTGATTTCCAAATACAGCCTCGCCTACAATTGTAATATTACTAAGTACTCTAAGATAATTAATATTATTAAAATCAATACTTACAGAAGAAATTAGATCTAAAGCATTTTGAATTCTTGGAATTCTATTTGTTTTTTTAGCAAGATAATCTAAATATGCATTAGGATCACTTAAACCGTTTGCGTCAGGATATAATAATTTGTATAATGAAACATTAAATTCTGGTGAAATTCTATCAATAATATTATTAGATTGATTAATAATATTACTATAATTTCTAATATAATTAATTCTTGCAACTCTATCAGAATCTGTAACTTTAATACCTTGTAAAGTATAATTAGAACCTATAAAAAATCTATAAGGTGTTGGATATAATGAAATTGTATTAGATGTATAATTTACTACTTTACCAAAATATCTTTCATTATTACTATCAGTAAAAAATATTTCATCTTCAACACCGATATTACTTTCAGTTAAAAGAAAATTACTTAATGAAAATACATCATAACCAAAACTATTTAGTTCTTGATATGTCATAGGTTTAAATATTGAAGAAATATATCTTGATTTAGATTCGATATCTTTACTTTTAATCCCAATATTTGACATTGCAACACGAATAGTATATGATAACATACTTATATCTTGAAAAATTGGATTAAAAGTTAAGAATGATTCTGAATTAAATTCATCAGGAATATTTGATAAAGATGTAAATAATAAAGAATTAGAACCACTAATATAATAAGAATTAGCTTGTTCTACAGTAATTATATTACTATATGCTTGTAATTCAGGATTTAAATATAAATATTCAATGGGATTAAAACTCATTCTCTCTTATATTAAAATATGAAAATAAAAATTTAAGGATATATGCAGTTAAATATTTTATTATTCATATTTCCTTATTTTTTTTTGTTATTTATTTGTTAAATAAATTAATAAAATAAAATTTGAAAAAAATATATTCTTTTATTTTTATGATAAAGAAAAAAATTGTTAAAAAACTTTTAAATACTTTTGAAATACAAAATTCACATGAACATTTAGAATACTGGAAAGAATGTAATAAACAAAAGTATTTTACATTGTCATGGCTTAACAAAATTAATTGGCAAGGTTTAGAAACAAATTCACAAAATGAATATTCTGTAAATACATTAAATAATTCATGGTTTAATATTAAAACAATTCAATATAATCAAAATAACTCTAATCCATCATTTAAATATATTGTTTCTAATAAAAATAAAGATACACCAAACAAAATTAAAAAAAGTCTAAAATTAAGACTTTATCCAACCAGTGAACAAAAAATATTATTAAATAAATGGATTGGTTCTTCAAGATTTACTTATAATAAAACTTTAGCAACTTTAAAAAATCCTAATAATAATACTTTAAATTGGATGAAATTACGAAATCGTTTTGTGACTAATAAAAATAGATTAGGTATTAAAAATAATTTTTTTAACAATAAAAAATGGTTATTAGAAGTTCCTAAATCTATTAGATTATCTGCAATTAAAGAATGTATCACTGCATATAAAACATGTTTTAAAAATTTTAAAAATGGAAACATTAAACATTTTGATTTAAAATTTAAAACAAAAAAAAGAGAAAAAATAAATGGTTGGAGCATGCAAATTGAAAAACAAGATGTTACTAAAAAAGATAATGAATTATATATTTTTTCAAGAAACTTTGGGAAAATAAAATATGGACGAACTAAACAATTACATAAACTAATTCCAAATAATAAACCATATGAAGATCCAAAAATTCAAAAAGATAGATTTGGAGATTATTATTTAATTTTATCATACGAAAAAGAAATAAAAAAACCATTAAAAGAATATAATAGCATAACAAGTTGGGATCCAGGAATTAGTATTTTTAGTACAGGATATTCACCATTAGGAAAAGCTTATATGATAGGACAAAATGCAGATAAAAAAATATTATCATTATTAGAAAAATTAGATAATTTAATAAGTAATAAATCACAATATAATAAAACAACAAAAAATTTAAAATTACAGATAATAAGATTAAGAAAAAAAATTTATAATTATAAAAAAGAACTTCATAATCAATCAAATAATATTATTTCAAAAAGTGCAACATTAATATTATATCCAAAATTAGAAAGTAAAAATTTAAGTTTAAAAAATGAACGTACGTTGACAACCAAAACAGTACGTAAAATGTTAAATTTAGGTCATTGTAATGCTTTTAACAAACTAAAAAATAAATGTTTAGAAAATGGAAGTACTCTTTTACAAGTAGGAGAGCATTATACAACACAAACATGTCATTGTTGTGGAAAATTAAACAAATGTAACAATGAAAGAATATTTAATTGTTCTTGTGGATACAAAGCAGAACGTGATCTAAATGGAGCATTAAATATATTATTAAAAAATATAAAATAGGAGAGTAAGCTCCTAAAATTATTTATATGGAGAATAATTAATTTTGAATTTTAAAAATGATTTAAAAATCATAAAAAAATACAATCTAAATTATTTGACAAAATATGAGTAATTAAAATCTTACGGATATATTGATTGATTTGAAACATTAACAAATAATTCATCTCTACCAATACCTGATAAATTAAGAGAAAACCATGTTTTTGGCATAAACGCTGATAATGTATCTTGAATTCTAAATGCTTCAGTAATTAAATTTGATGGTGCTGTACTTCCTCTAATTGATAAACCTCCTATACATGTCAACATTAATAAAATAAAACTGGCATTTAACGAAACATCGTTTCCTATTGATGGATCATTATTAATATTTAAATATCCCCAATATCCTCTAAAATTTTCATTAAAAATTTTATTTAAATAAAATTCAAATTCAGTCAACTCTAAATTATCAGTTTGTGATACTACAGCAAATAGTGAAGCGCGAATTATATTATTTAAAGGATTATTTTCATATTCATTTTGAACTCTTGTAAAATAATAATCTAAATTTTTTAAAATAGCTTCATTATTTCTATTTGTATAACTACTGAAATAAATATTATTTAAATAAGGATGTAATATTAAAAGATTATCTAATATATCAATATCGGTTGTTCCATCATAATTATTATCATATTTAATAATATCAGTAAGTGGTCCTGTAGTTATTACAGGATAATTCATACCTGCAAATATATCTAACCAAGATTGTGGTGGAATATAACCTAGTACATAACTTGCTTCAATACATCCTCTTAGTGCGAGAAGTGTAGTATATGAAGTAAATGCTTGATGATCTGAAATTATTTTTCCTAAACCTAATGTATTTTTCATTATATATTGTCCTCCTGTATACTGAATATAACTTATCAAAAATTCAGCGATATTTTTTAAAATATTATATCCTTTGTTTAATAACCATTCCTTATCAAGTGAAACTCTATAATAATTCCATACATTTATTGCAATCATTGAATTATTAAAAATATGTAGAGGTGAAACAACATCCCAATATATGGAATTATATCCAATAATATCATTTTTATAAGGATATTTACTACCTTTATAACCAAAACTTGCTGATAATTGTAATGCTTGTTCTAAATTTCTGTATTTAAATTCAAGTAATGTTTTAGATATATTAGGTTTAATAAAATTTAGAACTGGAATTAACCATAAATCTCCATCAAAATAAATTGAACCATTTGTATCTACATATGATAAATTTAAAGGATTTATTTGAGTATTTACAGATTCTCTTAAACAACTATATATTTGAAACAAACTATATCTTATATATTTTTTAACAGAATATACTTCATTTTCTTCGTTTATTGTAATAGTATTTTTAGGTATTAAATCAATATCAGAATTCCATATATTATTCCAAGAAGTTAAATTATCTGTTTGAATTGATGATATTAAATTACTTGTACTAGTAGTATCTTTAAAAGTAATATTCATAAGAATTCTTTTAACTTCTTCCAATGGTGATTTAAAATCATATGATGACATTTGTGAACTTAATATATGAAATGATACTTCATTAGATCCAACATTTAAAAATCTATGTTTTTGATAACATTTTGATTTATCATTAAATACATTAAAACCTAACTTTTTTACATTTGAACTTTCAAATAAATAACATGATGCTGTAGACACTTGTGTATTTAAAGAACGAATTGTACCCACACCATTTAATATATATAATCCTTCCTCTGATGATATAGATTCATTGTATATAACATTATTATTATATTCTTGTTCACTTAGTGAAACTGGACTTTCAATTTCATGAAATACATCTAATGTATTTATGTTAGAAAATGGTTTTAATTTAATTGTTTGTAAAATACAATAAGGATATTGTCTTAAAGGTGTTATTTTATTACTAATTGAAATATAATTAGAATTATTCTCATCTTTGACATTAAAATAACTTTCAACAGAACCATTTTGCATATCTAAACTTTGATGTATTAATGTATAATTTATATTACTAGAAGTATTTGATATTACTTTAATATTATGAGAATTAAAACATTCAATAGTATTATTCTTATATTTGCCAATTTGGTCAAATTCTATATTTCCAGAAAGTAACGTTTTTTGTAATCCTGGATATAATAAACTATTATAACAACCTAATTTTCCATTTCCAGTAAATGCGCCATAATCATTTGAAAAATTATAATTTACGTTGGATAAAGTCAATTTCCAATTTTCATCATAAAATAAATTACTCATATTTATATATATTGATTTATTTTCATAAATAAAAATTTGAAACTTTACTAAATAATTTTATTTATAAAGTAAAAATGAAAATAGTTACATTTAATGTTAATGGTATTAGAGCTATGTTATCAAAAGATAAAGATGGTAAAAGAAATACTAATAAACAAAATGCATTAATTACATTAATTAATGAACATGATCCAGATATTATTTGTATTCAAGAAACAAAATGTTCTTGTAATTTTGATGTTGATATTGATTATCCTTATCGTTATTTTGTTTCATCTCAAGTTAAAAAAGGATATGCTGGTGTTGCAGTATTTTCTAAAATTGAACCACTTAATATTTTATCAGATTTTACAGAAAATCAAGAAGGTAGAGTTATATGTCTAGAGTATGAAAAATTTTATCTTTTAAACACATATACTCCTAATTCGAAACAGGATTTATCAAGGTTAGATTATCGTACTAATACTTGGGAAGAATTAATAAAAAAATACATTAAAAATTTACAAAAGAAAAAAAATGTTATTTATACAAGCGATTTTAATGTTGCTCCAACTGAGTTAGATATTCATACAGTGAAAGGACATGAAAAAACTCATGGATTTACAATTCAAGAAAGAAAAGCATTTCAAGATTTAATTAGAGAATGTGAACTTATTGATACATTTAGATATTTATATCCTTCTAAAAAAGAATTTACTTGGTTTAGTAATTTTGCTAAATCAAGAGAAAAAAACAAAGGTTGGAGAATTGATATGATTTTAGTTAGTGATAAATTAAAATTTAATGTAGAAAATGCTAAAATATTAAATGATTATTATAATAGTGATCATTTACCATATATGATTGAAATTAAAATCTAATTTTTTTATATTAAAAATTATTAAAATTTGAAATTTTTATAATTTATAAATTATAACTTTTATAAAAAATATAAATTTAAATTATTTTAACTATCATGAAAACTATTCAAACTCCTACTGGTAGTCATATTATTTATGGTGAAAATGCACGTGATAATGATATTCTAACATTTACACATAAAAATAAAAATGATTTATGGTTTCATGTTCAAGAATACCCAGGTTCACATGTAATTCTTGTAAATTCTATTGATAAAAATGATATTCTTTTTGCTGCTAGAATTGCTGTTATGAATTCAAAAGCAAAATCATTAAAAAAAGTTAATGTAACATATTGTGAACTTATGCATGTATATAAACCTAAACATGCCAAAAATGGTTTAGTTTATATTGATTACAATTTTATAAATAATATAATAATATAAAATAATATAAAAAATTTTATATGATAAATATAAATAATGAATAACTCTAATATTAAAAAAGAATGGGAATATAATAAAGATTTTTATTTTCAGATTTTGGAAGAAAGAAAGGATATTTTAAACAAATGTATTCAAAGTAATAGTGAATATTTAAATTTAGAACAATTATATGCTGATATTAATTATGCTTTATTTAGAACAGATGCTTCCTATATTCAGTGGACACCTGAAATGAAACAAAAATTAAATAAACTATATCCTCGAGAAATTGAATATGAAAACAGATATGAAAATGTTAAAAAAAGACTTACAAAATTTTTTAAGATATATAATTCATTGAATAATACACAAAATAAATTTTCTTCTGCTGTTTACCAAAATAAACCAATAGCATCAACAAACATATATAATAGACCTATTGAAGTAGCTTATGGTGGTACTAAAAAGAAAACTAAAAATATCAAATAGATAATAATTCATATTCTTCTAGTAATTCTGCAAATATTTTAGATAAATTATTATCTCTTAAATTAATTTTTTCATGTTCAGAACTACTTCCTGTCCCATCTCCACCTTTATTAATAAAATAATATAATATATATTTATAAAATTCTATATTATTTGTAAAAGGATTTTTGTAATTACTTTGTCCTAATGGAATTATTTTTTGAACTGAATTATTTACTGTATCCATATTATCATTATTCATAATAATATCAACTAATTTTTCAAATTGGTTCCAAAATATCATCATAGTTGAATGTTTATCTATAATTATTGATTTTAATAATAATTCAAATCTTACAGGTAT
>JACCEA012163392.1_pt1 | contig 36159 bp, 31 predicted proteins | sample 7449851 | NCBI WGS metagenome assembly JACCEA01 (sample SAMN15323453, study PRJNA562643) | freshwater metagenome | isolation source: river surface water | place: USA:Blue River Watershed | collected 2017-08-18 | reverse complement strand
TGACACTGGTGTTTATAACGAAATACAGAAAATATCACGCAGTGGAAACATTATTTCTCTGAGCAAAGGGGGTGGTTCAATTACTTTACCTTCCGCCGCCGACACCAGTGCTACCAATGAAATTCAAACAATTTCTAGATCAGGAAATACATTAACCCTCAGTAAAGGCGGCGGTTCAATTACTTTACCCTCTGCCGCCGACACCAGCGCTACCAATGAAATTCAATCTTTAAATAAGAATGGTAGTTGGGTCACTTTAAGCAAAAATGGTGGCGCAGTTTATTTACCCGTTAATGACACCAGCACTACAAACGAAATCCAAACAATTTCTAGGTCAGGAAATACACTTTCTTTAAGCAAAGGGGGCGGTTCTGTGCAATTTCCTGATACCAGCGCCACCAATGAAATCCAAACTTTTCAAAAGTCAGGTGATAAAATTTATCTGAGCAGCACAAGCAGCTATATAACTTTGGCCGATACCAGCGCCACCAACGAAATTCAAACAATTACTAGAACCGGAAATCAAATAAAACTCTCTAAAAATGGGGGAAGTATTACCTCACTTGACTCTCAGCAATTAACACTTACAAAGTCAAATCTCAATTATCAACTTTCCATTTCAAATGGTAATTCGGTTTACTTAAATGTATTAGATGGCGATACAACACATTGGAAGCAAAAAAATTCACAATTAACCTATTCAAAAGGCAATGTTGGAATTGGCACAAGTAATGTTGATTCTACCGCATTGTTTGAACTTAAATCAAACAACAAGGGAGTATTATTTCCACGATTAACAGAAGCACAAAAAAATGCCATTAGCTATCCAGCTAATGGATTGTTTATTTATCAAACAGATGGATCCGCAGGATTCTACTATTATACAGGAACAATGTGGCTCAAATTAGGAACAGAGCATAATAACGCATCAAACAATACTCTCATTTATACATCAGACGGATTTTAACTAAATAGACATGAAAGTTTTAAAAAATATATTGATTCTCGCCATTTTTGGTGTTGCACATTTCGAAATCAAAGCACAGTCAAAAGCTACAATAGAAATCGACAATGAAATAGTTACAATGGTGGAAGGAATTTCATTTCCCTTCTGGCTTAAGGCTGGACAAAAGGTAAAACCAGGTTCGCAAGTATCATCTATTTCGGTACTCGAATTTACGATTGATTCAATATCAAAAAACCTTATTTTTTCACAAGTTTTAAAAATCAACACAACATCAACTGTCCCTACAAAAAAAGCATGGAAAATTGAAGCACTATCGTTTACAACGAACATCACTCCAACGACATCAATTTCTCCTGCAAAATTTCTTGATACTGGAATTTTTTATTGGACGGTACCTCCTGGGGTTGCAAAAATCTGCGTTGAAGTTTGGGGAGCTGGAGGTGCTGGTAATTTCAATGCATCTACAAACTGTTGTGGAGGCGGCGGAGGGGGATATTCATATGGATGTTTCAACGTTACCGCGGGTTCAACATACAAAGTAAAGGTAGGTGCAGGTTCCTACGGAAAAGGTGATTCGAGCATCGTTTATAACTTATTATTTGCATCTGGAGGACAGGCTGGCACAACAACGAGTGTAGGTGGCGGAGGCAGTGGAGGTGGCGGGGTAGGAATTTTTAACGCAACCGGAACAAGTGGATTGGGCCCAAATGGTGGAAGTGGAGCTTTTGGTGGTCTTGGGGGACATTTAGATACAAATGGATGCGGTAATAGCGGACAAAAACCGGGTGGTGGCGGATCTATTACCAAATCATCGGCATCAAATTGCGGGATGAATAAGGGGGCCAATGGACAAGTCATTATCCATTGGTGAGAAATTTTATTTCTTTTACTTATTTTTTATTTTGGAAATACTTCTCACAGGGATAACAAACTGTTTAATAACTTTTAGATCTTTTTCCTCTTGAACGGTCCAACCTGGACCATCAGGATCGTAAAAATCCGCATTTATTTCAAAACACGCAGCTACAGTTTTCTTTTCTTCCTCTAAATAAAGAGTCCCCCAAATTACATGAGAACTCATAAATAATTTTTTTTCTTGTGAATAATGCAAGATTGTACCCATTTCATCCCAATTTGGCAACCTCCAACCATCGCCTAATTTTCGACAAGCTTCTTTTGCTTCCACAAAAGTCATCTCATTTTGAAATCCATTTTGAGCAATTTCAATATCCAAATATTTGATGGGCCTACCAATAACTGCACCGATCTCAGAAACCGAAAATGTTTTTGACTTTGGAGATTTTTGTGCAGACAAAGCACTGCATAATGTAAAAGAAAGTAAAATGATATTAATTTTCATCGTTGCTGCAATATAACTAAGATATGTAATCAATTACCTATTCTGAATCAAAATTGAATTTTAATTGTTTTAATCATTGAGTAGTTCTTCAAATGACAAACTGGCAACACAACCAAAATTCACTTCAAAAAACCTTCGTTTTCAACAACTTCGAAACAGCCATACTTTTTATGCAAAAAGCGTCAATTCAGATTTCAAAAATCAACCATCACCCTGAATGGACAAACATTTACAACAAAGTTGAAGTGAAACTTACCACCCATGACGCCAATTCAACGGTTACCAAAAAAGATGAAGAATTATCAGAAATACTTGATCAAATTTTTAACCAAGTGAATCAATAAAGAATTAAAATGAAATTACTTTTATGAGGTGAAAAATTTGCATAAAAAAACCACCTCTGGGGTGGCTTTCAGTTGTAGTCCCGACGAGAATCGAACTCATATCAAATGTTTAGGAAACATCTATTCTATCCATTGAACTACGGGACCAATGAAAGTGCAAAAATACGGCTTTTACATCAATTCTAGAACCTTTATTCAATCCAATTCTGAACAAAATTTAATCCATTATCTTTCTATTCTTTTTCTTCATTTTCAACTTTGATGCCATTTTTATTTATTGATATTCAATTATTTAATATCATATTTTGAAAATTCAATATTTTCCATTTAGATTTGTCAAATACCCTTGCCTATGAAATTTTTATTATCATCTCGCCCACAAATCAACATATTCCTTTTTGTGATTGCCCTGTTTTTAAACAATAACATCAATGCTCAAACTTCTCAAAACGACACTACAAAGCCCCGAAAACAGCTGTTTGAACTTAGTTTTGGCTCTACCATGATGTTTATTTCGAACTCCGATATCGAAAAAATTAAAGATGCCGCCAAACTAACCATCCCTACAAATACCCTTCTCTTTTTTGCAGAATTTAGACCTCAACACAAATTTAGAATTCCCGTTTTCCTGAATATTCCAACCGAATCTAAACAATTTATTGTTGAAGATTCAAACGGTAGACAAACTCTTGTCAACGAAAAAGCCTCCATTACACTGGGTACCGGATTCCAATATAAGCCCATTGAATGGACACTCTACGACGATACCAAATTGGAATTTGAAGCCGGACCTCTCATAAGTTTTGGATTCGACAACGATAAAAAATTGTTTTACGCACCCGTTTTAGCTGGCAGACTAATGGTTAAAAAAGGCAACGATTTTGTGATGTATTTCGGTGGAAGTTACGCCTTTGGTGTGAATTCCATTGGAATTCTCTATGGAACAGGGACTGTTTTCTAACCCCGAAAGTACTTTGTTTTTGGAGTCAATTGGCTCATTATAATGAGTATACTCACTGCAATTAAAGGTGTTATTCCTTTTGAGTTCAACCGAGTGATTACATTTGCCATTGCACCCGTGATAAATGCGTTACAAATAGCAAAATAAGAGGCTAAGATAAACATCCATAATTGTTGATATTGCTTGTTTATAATCACAAAAAACAAAGCAGCTAAAATGGATATCCAACCAAACCACATATAAATAACGTTAAAATCACTAAAAGGTATTTTCTCTTGCTGTTGTGCACTGTCATTGACCAGTATTTTATAATCTGAAGGATACGATAATTTTAATTCGTTCACAATTGTGGCATTTGTATCGAGTTTCACGATTCCATCGCCCGCCCCAATCAATGTAATTTGTCTTGCAGTGGCATTACCAGCCTCTATTACATGCCACATGAATAATTCAGGATCTGTAAACGTTTTTCGGATGATTTTTTTGTACAAAGAATCACTTTCGTACCAGCCACCAGAATTTGCAAATGCTCCGTTTTCCTCCCAAATAAAATCCCAACTATGCTCTGGCAATTTGTCTTTGTACGCACAAAGCGGGTTAGGCTCTTGGTTACAATATTTATTGAGATATTTTTTCAAAATACCGTTTTCACATAGTTTCCCCATGAAGAATACTTCACTCGAAACACCCAGAGATAGTTCACGATTTGCGTAAACGTTGGTTGCAAAAATGGATGAAATTGCAAAAATTGAAACCATGAATAATTGCAAAAAACGCGGTTTCCAAAATTTCAAACCTGTAAGGTGTTTCCTTCCTAAAAATATCCCTCCGGAAAAAACTAAAAATAATAAAACATTGGAATTATGAACCACCAAAGAGAGATAAACAATTGATGCATATAAAATAGAGATCCATTTCTTTGTTGAGTTTAAAAATAATAATCCGCTCAAAAACAAGGTAACAGAAAATATATCCGGCATCACTTGAATACACATCCATGTTACGGGAGTTAACAATAGAAAAATCAACAAAAAGTGGTTGGTGTTGATGTCTGAAAAAAAAGTTCTTACAAATTGAATAATGAGCACATACGTTAAAATCATTTGAAACATTACAAGCCAAACAATTTCCGATGTACCCACCAAATGCTGCAGCTCTGTAATTAAGAAAATGAGCACACTGTAAAAAATGCTCCTATCGCCGGGAACTTTTAACTCCCTTGCATTCAATAAGTAAGCTCCCGAATCTGTGGTATAAAGCGCAAAACTCTCTGAAAACCAAAAAATTGGCAAAAAAACCAATAGGAAAATACCCAAATAAACCAACAAAGATTTGTATTTTTTCATCAGAGGACCACCAAATATACAATCATTCAACAAATGCAAACAAAAAAGGCTGCAAAATGCAGCCTTTTTGATCTCAATTCAACTTGTTTTATAACATTGTAGAAGGACAAACGTAATCGGAAACTTGAAATTTTTCAGATGCCAAGATTGCTGAAAAACCGCCTGCAACATCTATCAAATTTTCATATCCTCTGGCTTTCAAAATTGATATAAACACCATAGAACGATAACCACCTGCACAATGCACGTAGTATGTTTTATTTGGGTCAATCAATGTCATACTATCGTTGATATAATCCAAAGGACCATTGATGGCAGAAGGCAAATGCTGTGAAAAGAATTCGCTCGCTTTTCTCACATCTAAGATTTGAGTATTTACATCTTGACTTAAAAATTCATGCAATTGATTCACCGTAATAGATTGGATGGTATCAACGGGCTTATTCGCCGCTTTCCAAGCATCAAATCCACCCTTTAAATATCCGATAGCATGATCGTAACCAACGCGAGCCAATCGGGTAACAACTTCTTCCTCTCTACCTTCATCGGCAATAATGAGAATATTTTGTTGGATATCAGTGACCAAAACACCCACCCAATTCGCAAAACTTCCATCTATACCAATGTTAACACTTCCTGGAATAAATCCTTTTGCAAAAACTTCTGATTTACGGGTATCTAAAATAAGCGCATCGGTTTCTTCGGCCGCCACCTCAAATGCCTCAACTGATAACGCCTGTGTGCCACGTTCTAAAACTGTATTGATGGAATCATAACCCATAATATTCATGAGTACATTTTTAGGAAAATATCCCGGAGGAGGCATTAGACCATCGAGCAATTGTTTCACAAATTCATCACGCGATAAATTCAAATTCAACGCATAATTGGTTCTTTTTTGATTCCCCAATGTATCTGTAGTTTCCTTGCTCATATTTTTACCACAAGCGGAACCAGCACCATGTCCGGGATAAACCACTATTTCATCATTCAAAGGAATAATTTTATTGCGCAGTGAATCAAACATATGTGAGGCCAATTTTTCTTGAGTTAAATCAGCAATAACCTTTTGTGCCAAATCCGGACGACCAACATCGCCAATAAAAAGTGTATCTCCAGTAAAAATTGCTGTATCTTTTCCAGATTCATCTTGAAGTAAAAAACAAGAACTTTCCATGGTGTGACCTGGAGTATGCAGTACTTTGATGCTTACATTTCCCAATTTAAAAACTTGGTTATCGTTAGCGGTTAACGCTTCAAAATTTGGTTTTGCTGTTGGCCCATAAACGATTGTAGCACCGGTTGCCTTGGCCAAATCGATATGACCACTCACAAAATCGGCGTGAAAATGCGTTTCAAAGATGTACTTAATTTGAACGCCATCTTTCGCAGCGCGCTCAATGTAAGGTTGAATTTCTCTCAATGGATCAACAATGGCAGCTTCGCCATTTGAGGTGATGTAATAAGCTCCGTGAGCCAAACATCCAGTGTAAATTTGTTCTACTTGCATGGCAGATAAATATTTTGTTTCAGTTACACAAAGTTCATCTAGCCACATTTATGAATCAGTGATTTATGTCACGTTTTAAAAAAATTATTCTTTTTTCATTAAAACTATTTTTTCTTTTGCAAAATCTGCAAAATGTATTTGGTAAATACCTGATGGCAGTAAACTTAGGTCTAATTCTGGAGCACATTGTCCCTCAAAAACAAGCAGGCCAATGGCATTCATCACGCGAACTTTTTGTCCAACAAGATGTTGTGGAAAATGAATGATGGTTTCAAATGGATTGGGATAAATATTATTTTCGAGGGACAAAGACTGACTGCCAACATGATCGTCGCAAAATCGATTGTTACCGGTTAACTTGGCAAGCTCTTGGCATAAATAGCTATAATTTTGACCGTCATCCGAGGAAAACTGTTGAGAAATCAAATTGTTCTGTTCGAGAGAGTCCTTTAACAGATTGAAGAAACGTTGCGTGCCATCGTCTAAATCGACCAATTTATGTGTAGCATTCCTCATGGCTTTTCCATCATTAGTACCAGGAGTAGTTTTGAAAATTTCGGCAAAAACCCAATCTCTACTCTTAGTAGATTGATTCTGAACGATACTGATAAAACTCTTTGAATCAACTATTTTAGACGATGGTATAGATGAAGCCCATTGTGAATATCCAAACAAATCAAGTACGGTTGCAAACACATCGGTGGTATTTACAAGTGCGTGACTGACCCTGTTTGAATTTATAACCGACGGACCAGAAACGATCATTGGAACATGAATTCCTTCTTGGTATAAAGTTCCTTTTGAACTATTTTTACCTTGATTCACTTGTGCATCATCTCCGTTGTCGCCAATAAAAATGATATCTGTTTGCATCAACATATTCCATTTATCTAACGAATCTAACAATCGCCCAATTTCAGTATCCATAGCTTCAACCATTTCTTTAAAGTAAAGTTTGGGATTGGCATTTATATGGGCGGTAGTTCCGGGCAAAGAATTATTTGAATGCAAATTGGATGGGGGCAGATGAAAAGGAGTATGCGGAGCATTGAATGCCAACCATAAGAATTTTTGATTGGATTGATTTGATTTTATCCAACTCAGAGCATCATTGACTTGCTCAGTTGTTGCGTAATTTGTGGATGTCGAAGATACCCCATTTGTCACCTTTGACCAATTGGTAAAAGAAGCAAGGGCACCTGAAAAGTTACCCGCATAATGGTCAAATCCAAAATAATTGGGATATTGTAATTGAGAAGGTTTGGCTAAAGAAAGATGCCATTTGCCAATATTCGCGGTTTTTATTGTGTTCTTGCTCAAGCTTTTCAAAAGCTTTGGCAACGTTTTTTCTGAGGTATCGAGTTCAACAGAACCAGCTCCAGCCACTACATCTCCAACCCCAGTTCTAAATCCATACCGACCCGTTAACATTGCGGCTCTTGTGGGTGAACAAACTGGGTTTGTCCAAGCTTGACTAAACCGAACCCCTTTAGATGCCAATTTTCGAACATTTGGCATCTTTGCAGTATCGCCATGATTTTCATAAAACCCTAAATAATCAGTTCCTAAATCATCGGCAATAATAACAATCACATTTCTTTGTCCAATTAAAGTATTTGTCAAAAAAGCGAGTAAAATAAAGAGAATTCTCATGAAATAAAATAAAGTTTGATACCAAAGATATGCAAAATGCAACTTTTTTCTTGTTACTTCGTTCAATTAAATACCAATAAGTCTCATTGCTCTCAGATTCACCATACAATCAAGGTTCATGTTTTGAAACATTAGAACTTTCAGAATTGCCAGAAAATCAACTTCTGAGCAGATTTGATCGAAAATATTTGATTCCTTTGAGTCTAATAGATTCAGTATTGGAATTGGCAAAATCGGATTATCGCCTTTTAAAAATAGGAGACAAAACAGAACATCGGTATATTTCAACTTATTTCGATACAGCAGATTACAATCTTTATCTCAAGCATCACAATAAGAGAAAATTGCGTTTTAAAATTAGAACCAGAGAATACTTAGATTCACAAATTCGATTTGCTGAATTAAAAATCAAGGGTAAAAACGGACAAACAGAAAAATACAGAAAGAGTTTGTCAATTGCCGATTCTGGAGAAAATGAAATTACGCAACTATTGATATCCAATGCTCAAGAGTTCGGCAAAATGCAACCTACAATTGCGATTTCTTACACGAGAAAAACACTTTTTCACAAAAATATCGACCAAAGGGTAACCATTGATACCAATATTTGCTTTTCGGAAAATGGCATTGAAAAATGGATACCCAACATGGCTATTTTAGAAGTAAAGTATTCCGGAGCAAAGCAAAATTCCAAAACCTCATTTACCCAATTAATTCATAAATTTGAACGCAACTTCAGTAAATATTGTATCGGAGTTGCACTTTTACACCCAGAAATCAAGCACAACAACTTTTTATTTACCTTAAAAAAAATCATACGACTAGAAAATGTTGACACTCAATTTACTACAAACAACCAAAACATTTGATTCAATGATGAATCAAATAGATGTTACTTTTTGCCAAAAGTTTGCCATTGATCTCTTGGGCATTGTAGTTTTAATCTTGGGAATTCACAAATACAAACATAAAAACAGCGAAAATGCAATCACCTTTATGATGTTCAATGTGATCATATTCCTGATTTCCAATGTGCTGCACAATACTGAAATGTCGATGGGAGCTGCCTTCGGACTTTTTGCTGTTTTCAGCATGTTGAGATATCGAACAGAAGATATTAGTATGATTGAAATGACCTATCTATTTTTGTCGATATCCGTAGGAATTGTTTCAGCCATAGGTAAAAGTCATTGGACGAATACACTTTTTTATGTTGCTTCTATTTTATTGATTCTATTTATATTAGAATTTGCGATTTTCAGAAAACGACATAAGTACATGAATATTCAATACGAAAACATCCAACACATTCATACAAATGAACACCATGTATTAATATCTAATCTCAAAAAAAAATTAGGAGTCAACGTAGTAAGTTTCAAAGTCATTCAGGTTGATTTGGTCAATGAAATTGCAACATTGAGGGTCATGTTTCACGAGAATTAATCTTTGGGTATCTTCAGCTTCTGACCTGGCTTTATCTTTTTGGACTTTTTCAACCGATTCAATTTTAATATTTTAGTTGGTGAAACGTGATATTTTCTTCCGATAGAATAAACAGTTTCACCGCGTTTCACAACATGAACCAAAGTTCGATGTGTTTCACGGGTGGGAACCACTAAATCCTGTTCGACAACGATTGGTTTAATCTGATGCGTATCAGAACTCAATGAGTCGTTCGCAAATACCCTATTTGTCGGACTTGACAGTCCCTCCAGCGTATTAAAAATATGATTTCTTAGGGTTAAAGTGCCCAGAGTGTCTTTGGCATTTACGCGGTTATATGCTTGCAACAAAGCCAAGGTAAACAACTGTCCTTGAAGTGCATAGCCTGCCGGATTAAAATGCAATTTATCGGAAATACTTAATTTGTTTCTATGCCAATCATGCATAGAACCCCATCCACCCATTGCGGCATTAAGGTCGTAAACAAGTATATTTTTTTCATTGGCAATCCGGAAAAACTGCTGTATCACATTCCTCTGATGCTGTGGAACTCTGTTGTTGCTGCGTGTGTCGGGAGGAGTGGTAAAAATGATGGCAGTATTGGGCGAAGCATCATGAATTTGATCTATAAATTTCATGATAGTTTGGGTATAAACCGCAGTATCTAATTTTGCATTATAAGCCTCGTTTGTTCCAAAAGAAAAGACCAAAATATCGGGTTTTAAATAGGTTATTTGCTCAATTGCGTAATCGGCTTTATGAATCAAATGCGGAAACTGAGCACCCACAACACCACAATGATGGTAGGCAATTCCACGTTCAATTTTTGGCACAATTTCAAATCCATAAAAGCCAAATTGATTTTGGATATCATTCGTTTTTGTCAAATTTAATGTAAAATTATTTTGAGGGACGTTGGCCGTAAAGGTGCTAACTCCCCAAGAATGTCCATTACTCGTTGCAGAGTCTACTCGTTGAAATTCATCATTTAAGCTGCAAGCAAAAGAAGATTCATTGGTTGAGTGCCAGATGCGTATTTTTTGGATTTCAGGCAAAGAAAATGTACCCAAGTCATTGATTTCAGAAAATTTTTCGGTTAGACTTAATTTCAAGGCCGCATTTTGAGAGTAAGTGTAAGCGGCATATCCTGTAACGCCAATAGGATCTTTTAATGAGGCGGTCATCGTTTTTAAACCAAACCAATGACCAATTTGTTTCACCGAAACGCCTTTAGGACCATAACTTTTAGCCAAGGCATAAGGAAACAGCAATCCCCTACCTGCGTTGCCAAAACGAGATTGTAATTGAATTCTCACTTCGCCAGAAAAATAGTCGCCTTGAATGTGGCTATCGCCAATTTGCAGGATTGTAAAAAGAGTATCTTTGGCTGTTTTTTTTGACTGATTGGTTGAAACTGGAGTCGAATGATTCAACCTAACACTGTGTAATTTTCTAAGGGCCCTTTCTAATTTTTCATTTATTTGTATTTGATTACATGTAAAGCAGATAAATGTATTCTTCTCAACAAATTGATTCACTTGTGCATCAATTGAAGCAGCGAGCAAAAAAAAGCCGACAAGAGTGAAAAAATTAAATCTTGCAAACATTAAAACTGGAAATAAATAAATGGTTGTACCACATCATCTTTGAACTGAATAATCAATTGAAGCGTCAATAATACCCAAATTATCCAAGTAAAAGTTGGCAACAATTGTAATTTATGAAAAATGTTTTCTTTAATTTTTGGTGGAAAGAATGCCACTAGAGCGGCAAATACAATCATATAGCCGGTTTCGGCACGCGACACCCAAAAGCCGCTGAGATCTTTCCAATGGAAATTATTGACAATTTGAGAAATACTGATAAAGGCCGATTCAAAAGAAATAGCCCTGAAAAATATCCAGCAAAATGCAACAAAATGAAAGGTAAAAATAACCCCAACTAAATGATTGAAGTTTGGGTTTTTATTGTTAGGAAACAATTGGCTCCAAGCTTTGTGAAACGCGAGTGCCAAACCATGGGCAAATCCCCAGAAAATGAAGCGCCAATCGGCACCATGCCAAAATCCGCCAATCAACATGGTGATCATTAAAAAAAGATAGGTATTGAAAACACCTTTTCGATTACCACCCAAAGGAATGTAGATATAATCTTTCAACCAACTACTGAGTGAAATGTGCCATTTGCGCCAAAATACAGTAATGTTTGCGGATGAATATGGATTTTCAAAGTTTTCTTTCAAGCGATAACCCAGCATCAGTGCAATGCCAATAGCAATATCTGAATAACCAGAAAAATCGAAATAAATTTGAAAACTATAACCATACATGGCCAAAAGATTTTCTGCGCCTGAAAAATTGGCTGGCGCTTGGTGAACAATGTCGACATACTTGCCCAAATAATCTGCAATGAATAACTTTTTGAGTAAGCCTATTAAAATCCTGAAAATACTCTCTTTGTAAAGCGCAGCATTGATAATTTGAGGTGTAAATATCTGCGGCAAAAAATCTTTAGCACGTACAATTGGACCTGCAACCAAATGGGGAAAAAATGTCATGTAAAACGCATAGTCACTCACATTTTTAGTGGCAGGTATTTCATTTCTGTACACATCAACCAAGTAACTAATTGATTGAAATGTATAAAACGATATCCCTATTGGCAAGAATAAATTATGGTCAGTAAATTGGGTGTGAAATAAGGCATTGATGTTGTGAATAAAGAAATTGGCATATTTGAAGTACAACAAGAAACTCAGGCTATACGACAAAGACAACCAAAGCAACAACTTTTTCTTAAATCCATGTTGCTTTTGAATCCATATTGCAAACATATAGTCCGACACAATCATCAAAGCAAACAAGCCTAAAAAAGGGCCGCTTGATTTGTAATAAAAGAACAATGAAAACGCAATGATGTATACTTTTCGCCAAGTATTTTTTTGCACCAAAGCTGCATAAAACACTAAAAAAACACCAAAAACAGCGAGGAATGTAAATTCGGTAAAAAACCAAGGCTCTTTGGTTGAATAACCAAACATTTTATCGAGCAATTTTGGGTCGTTCAGAGGGGCCAAAATTTGAGAAATCCAATTAGTATCCACGATATTTAGCAGCATTGATGGTGATAACAGGAGAAAGATAAGGACGAGCGCGTTTTTTAGGCACCCTCATTTGCAATTTATATTTGGCCTTGGTTTGAACCCAAACCGCAAGGCTATCCATCCACATTCTGTAACCCTTATTATCGGGGTGACGGCCATCTTTAGAGCGAGAAAGTGTTAAATCTTTGGACCAAAAGTAGGTACCCGGCTCCGCGGCTGACTCGTACACTTTGTTAATTCCAAAATCCTCATCCCAATTGGCAGGGCCAATCCAAGTATATGGAATACCCTTTAATTTATCTGCAAGCTGATTGGCAGCTTTTTTCCTTGCTTTTAAATCTTTAGCATACAATTCATTCAAACCCAAAACCAAGAAAATATAAGTTGGTTGATACTGTTCGATAATTTTATCGATGGTATCAGATCGACCAAAATTGAAAGTAGTTGCAGAATACCATTCTACGGCTAAAACTATTTGATGTCCATTTTCTCTGCAGTAATCGTTGATTGAATACCTGAGTCCTCCTATTTCTGAATCACCAATTAACAATATTCGGTGTTTTGAAGTATCAGTGATAATGGGAAGTCTGGTTTTGGCATTGATTACATTTCCATTGGTATCCAATGCATATTGAACAATTTCCGTTTCTTTTTTGGGAACAGATTGATCAATTTGAGCAATCAGTTCATCAACATTTTGATTTCCTTGAATTTGCTTGATTTCAACTTTGCCAAGTTGAATTGCATTTTCACTACAGCTGTAAATGTAGAGTACCACAAGTGGCAACAAAATACTCAAACCAGCCCACACTATCAGCCACCTCGATGGCTTATGATGAGAATTATCCATTCTAAAATTTCTTCAACTTAGCTTTAACAATACAGCTGTATTTGCAACAGCCTCCGTCAAAGAAAAGCAAAATTTGTGAAATTCACGCAATGCAAAATCACTCAATGAGAGGATTTTATCAACTTAGAAGTAAAGTTACTACCCTTCAAAAAATAAATCCCAGATTTTAAATCCAAAGCATGAATCAAAGTGTGCGAATGTTCATCAACTTGAAATGATTGAATCAATTGCATTTGAGCGTTGTACAAATTTAAAATTTGACGTTTTGGAGAGTAAACTGTCCAATTTTGTTGAGTTGGATTTGGAAACACAGAGAAGCGAAACGATTCTGTCATATCTATTCCCGCAGGTTTGGGTTGACGTTCCAATATTTTTTTTGTTAACACTTCATAACATGGCGCAAAAGAGAAAACTGTGTCGAGGGGTTGCTTGGGTAAAATAAACACTTCACGTTGCATATACGCTGGCAAATCAAAAGAATAAAAAATCATTTTACCAGATTTAAGTCCCTTCCTCCCATAACAAATCATGAGTTGATAATCAGGATTGTACGTGGCATATAAAGCTTCATTCATGCCTAACTTAAACAAGGCTGACTTCAATTTTGCAGACTTTTTGCCCAAAACCGTTCTGTTTGAAGTAGCCAAAAAAAGGTGATCTCCCTCGCCCATGGCATCAACAAAATCTGAAAAATATTGTTGACCAGAATCTGTAGACCAATCAAAATCAAAGTACACTTGTTCATTCTTAGGATACCCATAAGATTTCCATTTACGACCATCGGCACACGTTGGAATGAATGAACCCATGGTAGTGGGCTGAACTGTGTATTGATCAAAGACCACACCCACCAAACCTTGTTTGCAATTTTTAGTCTGATGCAGGGTTGAATTAGCAAAACTTCCTAACTGAATTCCGCTAATAGAAAGCCCAGCTTGAATGTATACCCTTTCAAATGGACAATCTTTTTCGGAAGGAGGATAAACGGAATAACGCACGGTACTATCATCAAAAGAACCATAAACATCCAAATTGGCGCAAAGGACTGTATCCGGAATGTTGTCAAAATTTTCGCAAAAAGCGAATATTTCAACTTGTCCAGAATCTAAGTCTACATCGAAATTATAACCGGCACTTACCTTATGGTTAAATGTATATTTATTGCCTGGGAATGGACCTGGATACCTTCTGTAGTTTAATCCCCCATTCCAATAAGCCGAAAAAAAGTAAACATACTCACGCATTGTAAACCAATTACAAGTAATAGAATTGCCATTGAATTTGCGTGGCCCATGATACTTAAGTGCATAAAAAACAGTGTCTTCTTTTGGCGTTACAACAATTTCAAACTTTACCTGAGCGAATGTTTTTGTAAATGCCAAAAACACAAAAATTAGGACTAAGATTGCTTTTTTATTCATCATTTTATAAAATAATAGACGCATGAAAATGAATTCGTTGCAAATCTAACTGAAGTAAAACTGATAAAATTATTGAATCCTGCAAAACCCTCTTTTATTTTTAAGGAAAATCCTTAAAAATGACATTTCATCCATTCACTCATGCTTGAGCGTGAGGTTTTAGACTTAACAGAACCATTTTAGATGTTGGGGTATTGCTTTTATCTGCTACAGAGTCAATTGGCACGAGCACATTTGTTTCTGGGAAATACGTTGCCGAACATCCCTCAGGAATGCTAAATTCAATGATGATAAAATTACGTGCTACCCTTTCAATTCCCCCATGGTGATTGTATAAATCAACTTTATCTCCGGGTTTATAACCAAATTTTTCGATATCTCTGGCATTCATAAAGATCACCCTCCTTTCATTGTGAACCCCGCGATACCTGTCGTCGAGTCCATAAATTGTAGTATTGAATTGATCGTGGCTACGTATGGTCATCATCATCAATTCATTAGAATCGACTTGAGTTGGTTCAAAATTGGCGACATTAAAATTAGCCTTACCTGTTAACGTTTTAAATTGCCCTTCTCTTGCAGAATTGGGCAAATAAAAACCACCAGGCAGCCTCGATCTATCATTGTAATGATCAAATCCTGGTATGGTTCTCTCTATGTCCCATCGAATGTTGTCGTAATGTTCCATGTACCAATCCCACTTCACTTTTGATTGCTCACCAAAAACAGCTTTCGCCATTTTACAAACAATGATTGGTTCGCTGAGTAAGTGATTCGACACTGGTTTTAGCATTCCTTTAGACATTTGAATCACGCCCATTGAATTTTCACAGGTTACAAACTGTAATTCACCCTTGAGTTTATCTTCATCAGAACGCCCAAAACAAGGCAATATCAGCGCTTCTTTTCCTGTGATGAGGTGACTTCTATTGAGCTTGGTAGAAATTTGGACGGTAAGATCACACTTATTCAATGCTTCTCCAGTGTAAATAGTGTCTGGCGTAGCCGATAAAAAGTTTCCTCCCATGGCAATGAAAACTTTAGCTTTTTCTTGGTGCATTGCTTTGATACAATCTACTACGTCGAAACCATGATGTTGCGGAGGTTTGAAACCAAAAGATTTTTCAATGTTATCGAGAAATGCTTGCGGAGGCTTTTCGTAAATTCCCATCGTTCTATCGCCTTGTACATTTGAATGTCCGCGCACTGGACAAGTACCGGCGCCTTTTTTACCAATGCTACCTTTTGCAATCAGTAAATTTACCACTTCTTTGATGGTATCTACAGCATTTTTATGCTGTGTTAATCCCATTGCCCAACAAGCAATGATTTTCTTTTTATGCTTAATGGCTTCAAATGTTTGATTCAATTGATCTTCTGATATACCAGAATGTTGAATAAGCCAATTAAAGTCTTGCTTTAATATATTTTCTTTCCAAGAATCAAATCCATGGGTGTTATTTTGAATGAATTCTGGATCGAGAACAGAGCCAGGGGCATTTTCCTCTTCCTTAAGCATTAGATATTCGAGGGCTTGTAAAAGAGGCAAATCGCCATTTATTTTTACTTGAAGAAAGATATCTGTTAGTTTTGCTTTTATACCCAAAGCACCTTTGATTGATTGTGGGTCTTTAAAAGCAACCAATCCGGTTTCTGGCAGTGGATTGATAGATATGATTGTGGCTCCAGCTTCTTTTGCTTTTTGAAGCGCGGAAAGCATTCTTGGGTGATTTGTTCCAGGATTTTGGCCTATGATCATGATCACATCAGCCTCATAAAAATCCTCCAATTTCACAGAGCCTTTTCCTATTCCCACAGATTCATTTAATGCAACTCCGCTCGATTCATGGCACATATTGCTACAATCAGGCAAATTATTGGTTCCATATTCACGGGCAAACAGTTGATATAAAAACGCGGCTTCATTGCTGGTTCTTCCAGATGTATAAAACACTGCTTCATCTGGTGATGCAAGACGATTCAACTGAGAAGCAATTTTATCGAAAGCCGATTCCCAGCTAATTGGTTGGTAATGTGTGGCTCCAGAAGGCAAATACATTGGTTCTGCAATTCTTCCCTTCTTTCCAATTTCATAATCATTTAGCAACGACAAATCAGCGACGCTATTTTGGGCAAAAAAATCGGCCGTTAACCTTTTTGTTGTTGCCTCTTCAGCAACAGCCTTTGCTCCATTTTCACAATATTCTCCTATTGGTGATCTTTCATCATCGGGATCGGGCCATGCACAGCTCGGACAGTCAAATCCACCTTTTTGATTCAGTTTAAATAACGCTTTTACACCTCTTACAGGATTCATTTCACCAAAAACATGTTTCACGGCTACCGTAACACCGGTAATTCCGGCTGCTGCATCGCTTGGTTTTGTTAGTTTTAAGTCTAACAAAGTTTCTGGATTTTCCGAATTTGGGATATTGTTATTTTTCGACATCGTTTTACGTTACAATAATTCAAAACTAATAAAATATGCTCATGAATGCTTAAAATTATTCAATATTAAGCAGTAAAATCAATTCTCTCAGGGGCAGAATAAACATTGAACCTATTGTCTCTCAAAAATCCAATCAAGGTAATGTCTAGTTCTTGCGCCATCTCAACCGCCAAACTAGACGGTGCACCCACAGCACAAATCATTCTAATTCCTGCCATACTTGCCTTTTGTACCAACTCAAAACTTACACGACCACTCAGAAACAATATGGATTCAAAAAGTGGTATTAAATCCAATTTTATCGATTCTCCGATCAACTTATCCAATGCGTTGTGACGTCCAACATCTTCGCGTAAGAATATAAAATCACCTTGTCGGTTGAACAATGCTGAAGCATGAATCCCTCCTGAAAATTTAAAACTCTTTTGCTGTTCAAGCAGTTTTTCATTGAACAACATCACTTCACTTTGTTTAATTGTCCATTTATTTTGAGGGACAATGATGGGACAAGCAATTTTAACTGCATCAATTGATGATTTTCCGCACACACCACAACTTGATGTTGTATAAAAATGTCTTTCTATACTATTTAAATCAAACTGAACATCTTGCTGAAGCGTGCATAAAATTTGATTGGCATTTAACCCACTATTTTCATGTTCGAGTTCTAAAACAGTCACACTTTGCAATTGAGAACTTGCAACAATAATGCCTTCAGTGTAAAGAAAACCTGTCACCAAATTTTCATCATTTCCTGGAGTTCGCATTACAACGGCCAATTTTTTCTCTTGCCATTGTCCCTCAGAAAAATATTTTAAAATTATTTCAAGCGGTTCTTCAACAGATAGCAAATCATTTTCATGAGATAAAACACCCTGATTGAGGCGAATAATTTCGACAGGCGTTAGTTCAAATTTGGTCATAATGGTTCATCCACACTGGTAAGTTCTTTTGCTGTTGCGGTTTCCAAAATTAAAGGATTTATTTGTGACAAAAAATGTTGCATCGATGTTTGTTTTTGATTGTAAAAATTCTGCAATGAGGATAAATCGGAGCGATGATAAATGGCAATTAAAGGTTCAATGATTTTTGAAACAGGATGCCTAAAACAAACTGATTTTTGACAAGTTTTAAAGTTTTGGTACAAAGTTTCCAAATTGTGATGTTGCAAAAAGGGATAATCGACACCGAGAATAAAAAAAGAGGCAGTGGGATATTGGTTTAAAGCGGTTAAAACTCCCCCCATTGGACCGTTATTCTGAAAACTTTTATCATCAACTATTACTTCAAATTCATTGGTATATTGAATTGATTTACCACTAATTAAAGTTTTATCACAAAATTCACTTAACATATTTGCAGCGTGCAGATATTGCGGCAAATGGTGGTATGTTAAAAACGCTTTATCGGTTTTCATTCTTTTACTTTCACCAGCAGCTAATACCAATCCAATGAGCGAATTTTGTGAAATTGTTTCCAATTTTATCATGTTTGAAACAAACTTAATGGAAATGTGTGAATATTGTAATTCTATATGAGGTTGATCATTCAAAGAGTTATCAAAGCGAATGTAAGTGTAAACAATATTGTGCAAGGCGCAATAGACAGGGGATTGATGGTTTTGGTTGGAATTGAAGAAAGCGATAACGCGGAAGATGTTGCATGGCTCACAAAAAAACTGTTAGGAATGAGAATTTTCTCTGATAGTGAGGGAAAAATGAATTTATCGGTTTCTGATATTTCGGGAAACATTTTGGTGGTCAGTCAATTCACATTGTTTGCCTCAACATCAAAGGGCAACAGGCCATCGTTTATTCGCTCAGCAAAACCTGAAATTGCCATACCTATATATGAAGAATTCATTGAAAAATTAAGGATAGAAAGCGAAATGAACATTCAAACTGGAATATTTGGTGCTGATATGCAGATTGAATTGGTGAATGATGGTCCGGTAACCATTTTTATAGATTCGAAAAATCGCGAATAACGATAAAATGATGATAATTTGAACGATAGGTTTTATTTTTGAAGTAAATCTATCAACGTTTAAAGTTTCTCAAATGTCTTTTTCCAACCATTTTACATTTTCATTTTTTTCAAAAAAGAGTCTTCTTCTTTTTTTACAGGTTATTTTAACAAGTTTTGTATTTGGTTATATTTCGAACGGTTACGATAGTTTATCTGTACCATTACTTCAACAAGATGGGAGTTATATTTTAGTGAATAAAACTTCAAAAAGGGTAATCAACAACAGTGCATTTGAGTTTATTGGTCGATTTCATGAGGGCATAGCTTTTTACGAAAAGGGGGGTAAATATGGATTCATCCATGAATCTGGCAAGGTTATCACTGATGCTAAATACAATGAAGTTGGTAACTTTCATGAGGGTTTTGCAAGGGTTTCGTCGAAAAACAAATTTGGATTCATCAATGCAGTAGGGGGAGTTCTTACCCAAGAGATCTTCGATAATTGTGGTGATTTCCAGGAAGGATTAGCATGCGTAAAGCTAGGTAAAAAATGGGGTTACATTGATATTAAAGGAAAAGTGAGTATTGATTTTCTCTACGATGACGCTGGAAATTTCAAAGAGGGTTTAGCCAATGTAAAAATTGGAAATTTGTGGGGATATATCAATAAAAGCGGAGTGATGTTATCTGATGGGACCTCCAATTTCCAATGGAAAAGCGGCGGTAGTTCTTCATTGATTAACTTCAAAAAAGGAGGGAAATGGGGATTCATGGACAAAGACGGCAAGGTAGTCATCAAACCGAGTTTTACCTCGGCGCATGCATTTTCAGAAGACATGGCCATGGTGGAAATACAAGGTAAATTTGGGTTCATTGACTACTCTGGAAAAACAGTCATCAAGCCAACTTACGAATATGCCGATGATTATCATGAGGGATTTGCTGCCGTAAAATCAAACGGTTTGTGGGGTTTTATTGATAAGCAAGGCCAAATGGTTATTCCCGCTCAATATGACGGGGTAAACAGGTTTATTAATGGATATTCATGGACAGACATCGATGGTGAATTTGGGTTAATAGATAAAAACGGAAATTATGTATTTCAAAATAGATTTGAAGACCATGGACAGTTTAACGAGGGTTTAGCACCGGTTAAAACGCGGGGATTTTGGGGATTTATTGACATTACGGGTGAATTTGCCATTCAGCCAAAATTCTCATCGGCAAGTGATTTTAAAAATGGCATCGCAAGAATTGAAGTTGGAGGCAAATCTGATTTCATTAATAAATCCGGTAATAACATCATCCCCACTGCCTTCGAATTTGACTATGCAAGTGAATTCAAAGACGGTATTGCAAGAATCAAACAAAACGAACTATGGGGTTTTGTAAACTATGCTAGTGACATCTTAATTGAGCCTTCTTTCAACAGTGCTCGAGATTTTTACGATGGCTTTGCTAGAATTGAGAAAAACGGATTTTATGGTTTTATTGATTTGCAAGGAAAAGAAGTTATTGAGGCTACTTTTGAAGATGCAGGTAATTTTAATTCAGGGGTTGCACCTGTTTACACCAACGGATATTGGGGTTACATCAACAACACAGGAAAAACTGTCATTAGAGAAAAATACGACCAAGCATTTCCCTTTTACAATGAGATCGCTTGTGTTAAATCGTTCGATACTTTTTACTTTATTAATCTTGAGGGACAACGAATAGACCAAACAAATTACGAATTTGTTACGGCTTTCGATGCAAACGGTTTTGCCATTTATAGAGATAAAGGCTTGTATGGTATTTTGGATGGAGCTGCTAAAACTGTGGTTGCACCCAAATTTGGTGATATTGGAAGCATTTACAACAACTATTTTGCGGCCATGCAAAACGGAAAATGGGGTGTTTTCCATTTCAATGGAACAGAAATTATCAAACCAAATTTTCAAGAAATTGGGATCATTTCAGACAGCATAGTGCCATTCAAGGAAAAAAACAAATGGGGATTTATCAATTTCAAAAATAAAATCATCAGTCAACCAGTTTTTGACCAAGTGGGAAATTTTAGCCAGGGAACTGCAAACGTAAAAATCAACGGAAAATGGGGCTTGATAGATTCAAAAGGAAAATATCTCATTGCGCCAAAATATGACGATGCAGGAACTTACATCGAAAATCAATTAAACGTTAAACTCAATAATAAATGGGGATACGTTGATAAATATGGCAACACAATTTTCATTCCCAAGTATGCAATGGTTGGAAATTTTGAGGGAACTTTAGCTCCTATTAAAGTAAACGATAAATGGGGATATATCAATTCAGAGGGAACAATGGTGGTTCAACCCAAATACAATTATGCCTCTGATTTTAAAAATGGATTTGCTTTTGTAGAGAAAGACCAACTTTATGGTTTTTTAAATTCAGAAGGAACAGAAATCTTAGCCCCTCAATTTGAGGAAATTTCATACTTTAACGATGAATTGGCCAATGCAAAAAAAGGCGGAAAATATGGCTTTATTAACACCACCGGTGAGTTTGTAATCAATGCAATTTACGACGAACCTTCTGATTTCTTGGACGGTTTTGCCAAAATAAAAATAGGTGAGAATTATGGCATTATCAATAAAAACGGACAAGTGATTGTGCCCATTTCTTGTGAAGAAATTGGTTCTTTTTCTGCAGAACTCAAAGAAGTTGAGCTTCAGGGTGGAATTGGTTACAAAGGTATCGACGGTAAATTAACTGAATTTGTAAGTCCTAACTTTGAATTAACACTTCCATTTTCTGAAAATAAAGGTATTGTGAAAGATAATGGAAAATTTGGTTGCGTAGATAAAAACTTAAATTACCTGATCAAACCTATTTACAATCAACTTGCCGCATTCCAAAATGGATATTCAATTTTTGAAGAAAATGGCTTATTTGGCATCATCAACATTGATGGGAAAATTATTTTGCCTGCAAAATACATTTCGCTGGGTAATCCATATAAAAATTTGGTGCGCTTCACTGAAGGAGACTTGCATGGCTTCATGGAGTTATCAGGCGGCTTAAGAATTGCTCCTCAGTATGAAATGGCTCGGGATTTCAATGGTAGTTTGGCCGCTGTATCTTTCGAAAACAAATTTGGTTTCATTGATGAATTTGGAACCCCAATTATTCCGCATATTTATGACAATGCGCTCTCTTTTTCTGAGGGATTGGCAGCGGTTAAACGCGAAAATGCTTGGGGATTCATTGACTCGCTCAACAATATCATCATACCCATTGGATTCAATGAAGTGGCCTCCTTTGAAAATGGATTTGCTGCATTCAAAGAAAATGGCAAATATGGATTTATTGACAAAAAAGGAAATAAAACAATTGCAGCGAATTACTCCGATGTGTTGAGTTTCAGCGAAGGAATGTGCGGGGTTAACTTAGTTAATAAGTGGGGCTTTATCAATAAATTGGGTACATTACAAATTCCTGCGAATTTTGATAAAGTGGGATCGTTTTCTGAGGGACTTGCGGCGATTTGCATTGGAAAGAAATGGGGATTTATTGATCAAACTGGAAAAACAATCATTGCGCCAATGTTTGATGAAGTTGGAATTTTCAATGACGGCTATGCCAATATTCGCATTGAAGAATCTTGGGGTTATATTGACAAATTGGGACGTGCTGTGATTTTCAGGAAACCTTTATTTGATGTTGCTTTGTCGTTCCAAGAAAATTTAGCACCGGTAAAGTTGAATGAAAAATGGGGATTTGTTGACAAATCATTTAATTTTTCTATTGCTCCTCAATACGATCAAGTTCAGCCATTTAACGAAGGTCTTTCGAAGGTAGAATTGAACGGTAAAATAACATTTATCGATCAAATGGGGCGTGAGAAAATAGAGATCGGTGAAAATGAGACATCTAAATTCAAATTTGGAAGATGCCGAATTTTGAAAGATAATTTGTATGGTTTCATGAACGATGCTGGAGTTGTGGAGATTCCTGCTGTTTATGAAAACTGCGGCGATTTTTGCGAGTCGTTATCGCGCGTCCAACAAAACGGATTGTGGGGATACATCAATGTTGATGGGAAGGTTGAAGTACCTGTTATTTATGAGAATGCAGATGATTTTTCTTGTGGATTGGGTTTGGTTGAGCAAGGGGGCAAACGATTTTACATTGATGAAAAAGGGGTGAGATATTTACAAGAGTAAGTTATCGATAAGCCTCACTTGTCCCAAATATCCTGCAAAAATTACCGCTTGATTTGCTGCTGATTCAGTTGGTATATCAAAATTTGGCAAATTAATGTAACTCAAGTATTCTGTTGTGATATTCATACGGTTGAGACGATTGATTTCTATTGAAATTTGATTGGGATTGAATTCTGCGAGATTTTTCAAAGTCATGTAAATTTCTTTTGCGCAATTCAATTCTTCTGTTGTTAATCTAACATTGCGACTACTCATTGCCAAACCAGAGACTTCTCTCATTGTTGGTACCACATGAAATTCTATATTGGGGAAATATTGATCAATAATGAGTTTAACAATCATACATTGCTGTAAATCTTTTTGACCAAAAAAGACAGCATGAGGTTTTATAAGCGAAAAGAATCGATGCAAAACTTGCACAACCCCGTTAAAATGTCCAGGCCTAAAATGTCCCTCAAAAACATGTTCAATCATATTTTGATTTAAGGAAATGGAATGGAGATGTTGGTTTGGTGGATAAACGTCAGAAACCGAGGGCACATAAACGGCGTCTACTTCCTCGGAAAACAATTGTTGAAGGTCATTGAGAATGGTTTTTGGATATTTAAGAAGGTCGTTTTGGTTATTAAATTGAAGTGGATTCACAAAAATGCTTACAATTACCTTGTAATTCTTCTGTTTCGCGGCTCTCACAAGGGAAAGATGTCCTTGGTGAAGGGCACCCATAGTAGGCACAAAAGCCAGGGTATTGTGGTTATTTGCACAATAATTGAGGAGAGCCTGATTTGAATAGAGAATAATCATGGATGTAATTGCCCACAAATAAAGGAATTAACGGATGTATTATTTTGAAAATTCGATTTTTTTTCGTTAATTTTGTAAACTGATTACTAAAAAAGAACCTCCCCAAGCTATGAGCCAAGAAAAAAAACGTGTTCTATTTGTTAGTTCTGAGATGTCTCCATTTCTTGAAACATCACCCTTAGCTACCATTGCAAGAATGTTGCCACAAGCATTGCAAGAACAAGAAAATGAAATTCGCATATTGGTTCCGCGTTTCGGCGTTATCAACGAACGAAGAAACAGGTTGCATGAAGTTGTGCGTTTGTCGGGAATCAATATATCAATCGACGACAACGACAATCCTTTGATTATCAAAGTAGCATCAATTCCAAACACTAAAATGCAGGTTTATTTCTTAGACAATGAAGATTTCTTTCACAGAAAAGCAGTGTTTAGTGATGAGAATGGGAAATTTTTCGATGACAACGATGAAAGAACCATTTTCTTCTGCAAGGGTGTAATGGAAACTGTTAAAAAATTAGGTTGGTCTCCTGACATCATTCATTGTCAGGGATGGATGACGAGTTTGATTCCATTGTATTTAAAAACGATTTACAAGGATGAGCCAGTGTTCAGAGGAACGAAGGTGATCTACAGTGTTTACCACGAGAATTGCAACAATACTTTAGGAGAAGATTTTGTGAGAAAAGCTAGTTTGAATGAAATCGATGAAATTTGTTCAGAGTGTTTTGAAAACTCTTCATTGAATGAGCTAAACGTTGGTGCTGTTAAGCATTCTGACGGGGTTGTTACCGCTTGTGAAGATGCACATAGATCTGTTGAAAGTCATCTTGAAGGCAAATTGGTGATGAAGCATTCCGACGAAGACGTTGAACAAAACTACGTTACATTCTACAAACAATTTTTATCTTAATACCTCCAACGTGAACAAATCTCTGTTGATTTTCTTACTTGGAACAATGGCATTTTCCGCTTGCAACAAAGAGGATGGGAACATTGTATTAGACGGACAAGGAAGCAACAATCAATTGGGATTGTTTTTAACCGATACTCTAACCTTTCAAGCAAGAACAGTGGATGAAGATTCGTTACCTGGAAACGGACTCCGATATGCATTGTTGGGAAGCATGAATGATGGTGAGTTGGGGAAAAGCACAGCTTCTTTGTATGCCAACATCGTGCTGATAGAACCCAATTCTAATTTTCCAGTGGGAGAAACATCAGATTCAGCGGTTTTATTCATACCATCGGTTGATGGGTTAAATAGTTATGGAGAGCGCACGACACCGCAATTGTTAAAAATCGATAAATTAGAATCCACCATTTCGAGTTCAAATGTTTATTATCAGAATAATGATTTTGAAATCGATGAAAACTACAGCAGCACATTTTTCGGAAACTTAATCAATCGCTATTCCGACAGCATCAGATACAGAAAAACCAAATTACAGCCATATGACGGATTAAGGATTAAGTTAAGTAAAAAAATGGCTGATTATTTGATGAGTATGCCAAAAGAGGCCTATCAAACAAATGAAAATTTGGCTAAGTATTTCAAAGGGATATCAATTGTACCACAAGATAGAGATTTGGCTCCAAACACAGGCTCTATGGCGGTTTTTGATATCAATAACATCATTTCCATGGCATACAGGGCAAAAATTTTACTCTATTACCAAGACACCAACACATTTGTTTTTGGATTTGGGGGAAGTGCTGCCGCAGTAACAACAGGTAAAACTGGACCATATAACAATATCATCAAAGAGCAATTGAACAGCAATTCACACTTCAACAGAACATATGTACAAGCGTTAGGTGGTGTTAAAACAAAAATTGAGCTTCCTTATTTATACAATCTCATTGAGAGAGGAAACATTTCAATTAACAAGGCGGAAATTGAGTTTTTCATTACGGATTACGATGAAAACTTTTTTGCTCCACCGCGATTAAATTTATTTCAGCCATCAGCTAAGAATAGTGTCAGGAATTATTTCATTCCCGATGCTTTAAATGCTTCTACATACGGTGGTTTGTATAATTCAAAAACCCGATCATATAGGTTTACGATTACTCAGCATCTTCAACAATTGCTTAACGAGATGTATTTCAACAAAAAGGATCGAAATAACGGCTTATATTTAGCAGTACCCACAGACCAACCTGTTATCGGTGCCAGAGGAATCATCGATCACACAAAAACTAAAATTAAGTTGATTTATTCAAAACCGAATTAGTTTTAAATGGTTTAATCAATATGGCAAACAGAAAACCCTATCAACTCGTAAGCAGAGATTGGAAATCTGAAGACACTACATTCAATGTGAATGGCACCCAGATTGGAAAAGATTTATTGATGGTTGCCGGACCTTGTGCGGTTGAAAACAAAGAACAAATTTGCACAATTTCTGAATTTCTTGCCAAAAACAATGTCAAATTTCTAAGAGGCGGTGCTTACAAACCAAGAACTAGTCCATATTCATTCCAAGGATTAAAAACTGAAGGATTAAAGTTACTGAGAGATGCTGCAGACAAATACAACATGTCCGTTGTATCAGAAATCATGGAAATCGATAAAATTGATGAATTCAATGAATATGTGGATATTCTGCAGGTTGGAACAAGAAACATGCAAAACTATCCATTGCTGCGCGCATTGGGCAAAATTAATAAGCCAGTATTATTAAAAAGAGGCATGAGTAGCACCATTGAAGAATGGCTGTTGGCGGCTGAATATATTGTATCTAGTGGAAATGAAAAGGTGATTTTATGCGAAAGAGGAATCAGAACTTTTGAAAACTCAACACGCAACACCATTGATATTTCGGCCATTCCGATGGTTAAAATGCTGAGTCATTTGCCCGTAATATTAGATCCTAGCCAAGGAACAGGTCATCGTGAATTGGTTTCTCCAATGTCGGCAGCTGGTATTGCAGCAGGGGCAGATGGATTGATTATAGAGGTACACAATCAACCAAATGAAGCATTGAGCGACGGTGATCAAAGTTTGTTTTTAGATCAATTCAAAAACTTATTGCCTACATTATCTGGACAAGCCAATCTCAGAGGAAAAACATTTGATTTTGAAAAAACGAGCTTCGAAAAAAGCTTAAACTAAGTGGAAACTTCCAATTTAGACTTTCGATTGAAGAAAAAATAAATTGGATAACCAAGACCCACAATAAAGAGTCCATTAAGTGCAATATTCCACTGGCTCCACAATATTCCTATTGCCACCATTCCTGCTAAAACAATATAGAGTATGGGTACCAATGGATAACCCCAAACTTTGTATGGTCTTTCTGCGTTTGGCTCTCTTTTTCTGAGGATTAACAATCCAACAACAGTTACAATATAAAAAAGCAAAGAGGCAAAGGTACAGTAGTTTAACAAATCACCATAAGATCCACTGAAACAGAGTAAACAGGCCCAAAAGCATTGCATCCAAAGTGCATTTTGTGGCACACTTTTATCATTCAATTTTGAAGCGCTTTTAAAGAATAACCCTTGATCAGACATGGCTTTGTATAAACGGCTACCGGCCAAAATTAGTCCATTGTTACAACCAAAGGTACTAATCATGATTAAAGCGGCCATAAACAGCATTCCCAATCGTCCTGCAGATTCATTTTGAGCAACTCCCATGAGTGCTGAAGCAGCAGCAGCACCTACCCGATCATCTGCAGCATGCGAAATACCATTTTGAAACACTTGATTCAACTGTTGCGACAAATGTGGATCGGCATTGCCTTTCATTGGCAATAAAGCCATGTAAGCCAAATTTGCAAGTACATAAACCACAGTTACAATTGTAGTACCATAAAAAAGCGCCTTAGGAATGTTCTTGGAAGGATTTTGAACTTCATTAGACATAAAAGTTATGCCTTGCCAAGCGTCAGAGCTAAACAAACTGCCAACCATTGCAGAGCTGAACGCGAGCATTAGTGGCAAACCAAGCACTGAAACCCAATGTCCTTCAGAAACCAAATGGCTATTTTTATCCTTAAACACAAAAGATTCTGCACTTAGATTCCCATTGAAATTGTGATTAAAATAATTGGTAACATTTTGAAAGGAACCCCCAAAAATGAGGTAAAGACCACCCAAAATGAGAGAAAATAGCGCAATAAGTTTTGCTAAGGTAAAAATTCTTTGAATCCACTTACCTTCTTGAACACCTCGAGTATTGATATAGGTCAAGAAAGAAATCATCAATATTGCAACGAATTGCGCCTTACTCAAATGTATGTCAACAGTATCAGTAAGTGTAAATTTAAACAGGTAAGAAGTGGCACTCCATGAGGGCACAAAAACCCCGAAATATTTTGCGAACGCCATGGCCACAGCGGCAATGACTCCGGTTTGAATGACCGAAAAAACGGACCATCCATAGACAAACCCAAAAACACGTCCATAAATTCTTGTGATAAAGTTATATTGGCCACCTGCACCGGGCATCATACTTGCCAATTCACCAAACGACAAGGCTGCCATTAAAGTAATCACACCAGTTAAAATCCACGCGAAAATCACCAAATAAGCATTCCCAAGAACACGACTCATTTCGGCGGCAACAATAAAAATACCACTTCCAATCATGCTGCCAGAAACGAGCAGTGTGGCATCAAACAATCCTATTTTCTTATGACTCATAAAATTCCGAAAAAAAACCCTTTTGCATAGACAAAAGGGTTTTTCAATGATACAAAATAAATTTGATTAATCTTTTTTATGCAGATGAGAATTCTTTCTGCTGTAAGTGAAATAAATCACCAAACCAACCATCATCCACACAGCCGCAGCTTTAAGGGTAAATGCATCTAAGGCAACAATCATAGCAGTACAAACAAGAACACCCAAAATTGGGACCAACGGCACCAAAGGAGTTTTGAATGGTCTTGGCAAATCAGGATTACTTTTACGCATGATGAGAATTCCCAAACTTACCAATACAAAGGCAAACAATGTACCGAAAGAGGTTAAATCACCGGCAATACTTCCTGGCACAAATGCGGAGAAAGCACCAACAAATACAAAGAGAATCCAATTCGCCTTAAAAGGAGTTTGATATTTAGGGTGTAATTCTCCAAATGCCTTCGGAATCAATCCATCTTGACTCATAGAATAGAACACACGGCTTTGTCCCATTAACATCACCAAAATAACAGAAGAAAAACCAGCCAGAATAGCCAATGTTACGGAGGTGCCTAACCATTCGAAACCTTTCATATAATTTTGAATGACATAAGAAACGGAGGCTTCTTTACCAGCAGTAGCAAATTCACTGTGGTGAGCAACACCAGTTAGTACATGGCCAAATAAAATATAAAGTACTGTACAAACAGCCAAAGAGCCAAGAATACCAATAGGCATATCTCGTTTAGGGTTTTTTGCTTCTTGTGCGGTAGTACTCACGGCATCGAATCCAATAAACGCAAAGAAAACAATACCAGCACCCCCAAGAACACCACCCCAACCCCATTTAAAGAATCCTTCATGACCAACGGTTCCTTCAGGAATTAGATATGGAGAATGGTTTAATGGGTTAATAAATTTCCATCCTATTGCAATAAACAATAGAACAATGGCCACTTTAATAAAAACGATAATTGCATTTACCAAAGCAGATTCTTTTGTTCCTTTGATCAAAAGAAGTGTTAATGCCAACAAAATAACCAATGCTGGAGCGTTGATAATACCGTTGGTAATGTTTACGCTGCTGACCATAGATTGATAATTTTTGGACAAAAATTCAAATTGATCTGTGCTTAAAATTCCTTTTTCTATGCCTTTCCAATCGCCAGGTAGGGCTTGAATTTGGGTTGCAACATCAGCTGAAACCTGATATAATTTTTCAAAAGGAGAATGACACCATTCATAAGGTATTGATCCTCCTAAGAGATTGTTTAAATATTCGCTCCAAGCAATTGAAACAGTTGCGGCGCCTAAGGCATATTCCATAACAAGAGACCAACCAATGATCCAAGCCACCAATTCACCCATTGTAACAAAGGAATAGGCATAAGCACTTCCTGAGATAGGAATCATTGCTGCAAACTCTGCATAACATAGACCTGCAAAGGCACAACCAATTGCCGCTACAATAAATGAGAGTGTTACACCCGACCCTGCGGCTTCAGTGGCAGCGGCTGCAGTTCTTACAAACAGACCTGCACCAATAATTGCGCCAATTCCTAGAGCAATGAGGCTACCTGCACCCAAAGTACGTTTTAAATTGCTTCCTTGAGCTTGCGACAGCAAATCATCAAGTGATTTTTTTCTCCAAACAGACATAATATTTTAGGTTAAAAAGCAAATATAGGGTTTTATGATATTACACCCAATTCTTTACCTACTTTGGTAAACGCAGCAATTGCTTTATCGATGTGTTCAAAATCGTGACCTGCACTCAACTGAACACGAATTCTTGCTTGATCTTTTGGCACAACAGGATAAAAGAAGCCAATTACATAAATTCCTTCTTCAAGTAAACGATCGGCCATCACTTGACTTAATTTTGCATCATACAGCATAACGGGTACAATGGCACTATCACCGTCTTTAAAATCAAAACCCGAAGCTTTCATTCCAGCCTTAAAACGTTTTACATTGGATTCTAATTTGTCGCGCAAATGCGTTGATTCACCAAGCATATTGAGAACTTCGATGCTAGCACCTACAATACTGGGAGCCAATGAATTACTAAACAAATAAGGGCGACTTCTTTGACGAAGTAATTCAATGATTTCCTTACGACCTGTAGTATAACCACCCATTGCACCACCAAGGGCTTTACCCAATGTACCGGTGATGATATCAACGCGACCCATTACATTGCAATATTCAGGTGTACCTTTACCGGTAGCACCAATGAAACCAGCAGCATGACATTCATCGGTCATTACCATGGCATCATATTTATCTGCTAGATCACAAATTTTATCAAGTTGTGCAACATACCCATCCATTGAAAAAACACCATCGGTCACAATCAATTTGAATCTAACACCTGAATTAGTAGCATCAATTAATTGCTTTTCAAGATCGGCCATATCGTTATTGTTATATCGATAACGCTTAGCTTTACAAAGTCTAACACCATCAATGATAGAGGCATGGTTTAGAGAATCACTAATTATACAATCTTCTTCACCCAATAAAGGTTCAAAAACGCCACCATTGGCATCGAAAGCAGCCGCATATAGGATGGTATCTTCAGTGCCATAAAAATCTGCAATTTTGGCTTCAAGTTCTTTGTGAATGTCTTGAGTTCCACAGATAAAACGCACACTACTCATACCATAACCATGGGTATCAATGGCGTTTTTTGCGGCTTGAACAACTCGAGGGTGGCTGCTTAAACCTAAATAGTTGTTAGCACAAAAGTTAATTACTTCCTTGCCGGTGTTTAATTTTATCACAGCATCTTGCGGGGATGTGATGATTCTCTCTCTTTTAAATAAACCAGACTCTTCAATGTTTTTGAGTTCGTTGGTTAAATGTTGTTTTATGGCTCCGTACATATATTTAAGCTAAACTTTTTATTGGATAACGACAAAAATACAAACTGTATTTGAATTAATAAGATTCAGAAACAATATTTAGAATTTCTTCAATAATTGCGCGGTTATTGGATAGTCTTGGAACCTTATTTTGACCCCCTAATTTACCTTTTCCCTCTAACCAACGGTGAAAAGTACCTTTTGGTAGAGATTGAATCAATGGCATTTTCATCACAAAATCGCCCTTACGTTTACCATCGTAATCGCTATTGACAAGCCTTAATTGTTGATCAAGAATTTCTGCAAACTGAGAAATATTCTGAGGATCCACATCAAATTCAATTAACCACTGATGTCCCTCATGATGATTCAAAAAAATGGGAGCTGCTGTGTAATCAATAATTTCAATACCACAAATTTTAGCTGCTTGAGAAATGGCATTTTCAGCATTTTCTATCACTAATTCTTCACCGAATGCATTGATAAACAATTTGGTTCGACCGGTTATTTTAAATGTATAGGGATTTTTACCTGTAAACATGATGGTGTCACCAATGACGTAACGCCAAAGACCGGAGTTATTGGTGATTACCATTGCATAGTTCACATTCAAATCAACATTTGCAAGAGGAACAATAAAATCAGGACCCTTAGACACAGGATAGAACTCGTAAAAAGTACCATGGTGGGTCATTAAAAGCAAATCAGATTTATCTGCATACGCTTGTACTCCAAAAAAGCCTTCACTGGCGTTATAGGTTTCCACATAATTCATTTGCTTACCTGGAATAAGTTGTTCAAACTGCGATTTATATGGGGTAAAATTCATACCTCCATGAATAAATAACTCAAGATTGGGCCAAATTTCTAATATGTTTGATTTACCGGTTATTTCAATAATTCTTTTAAGCAAAACTAGCGCCCAAGTAGGCACACCACTAATGCTTGTTACATTTTCTTGGATGGTTGCTTGGGCCATTTTTTCGAGTTTTTCTTCCCAATTTTCAAGCATTGCAATTTGAATATCGGGAGTACTTTTCCAATTTGCCCAAAGTGGCATATGGTTCATGAGAACAGCGCTTAAATCGCCAAAATATGCTTTTTGATTCAGCTGATTTACCCTATGACTTCCACCAATCAGCAATCCTTTTCCTTCAAAAATATTTGCATTGGGATTAAATGAAAAATATTGAGTTAACGACTCTCTACTCCCCATGTAATGCGTATACTCTAGACTCTCATAAGAAATTGGGATAAACTTAGCTTCATTTGAAGTGGTCCCGGAACTTTTTGCAAACCATGTAATGTCGGCAGGCCAAATTAACTGTTGTTCTCCATTCATTGTACGAAGGATCAATGGTTTAAGATCTTCGTAAGTAACGACAGGTATATTTTTGGAAAATTCGGAATAAGAAGTATTGCTCTTAATTCCGAAGGATTTACCGTAATCTGTGCGTGAAAGTTTATCGATAAAAACTTCTAATAACTCAAGTTGGTGTTTTTCTGCTTCACCAATAAACTGCCAAAGTTCATCGTGCCTTTGACGGAAATACCAAGATATAGCAGAAGAAATCATGATTGCGTTTGCAAGTTGACAAAAACAATCAATTTTAGCAAGTTTATTTTAACTTTTTTCAATTAAACCATCGCGCATTCGCACGATATGTTTCGCATGATTGGCAATATCTTCTTCGTGGGTCACAAGAACAATGGTATTTCCTGATTCATGAATTTCTTGAAAGAGGGACATAATTTCGTGGCTTGTTTTAGTATCGAGGTTACCTGTTGGTTCGTCGGCCAACAAAAGTGATGGATTATTCACAAGGGCTCGAGCCACAGCAACTCTTTGTCGTTGACCGCCAGACAATTCATTTGGCTTATGATTCATACGATCTTTTAGTCCAACCTTTTCAAGAACCACTTTGGCTCTTTCAATTCTTTGAGAAAAAGGCACACCTGCATAAACTAATGGCAAAGCAACATTTTCGATGGCAGTTAATCTGTTGAGTAGGTTAAAAGTTTGAAAGACGAATCCTATTTCAGTATTGCGAACTTCACTGAGATCTGCATCCGACATTTGGCTGACTTCTTTTTCATTGAGCCAATATTTACCGGAGGTTGGAGAATCAAGGCATCCAATGATGTTCATGAGGGTACTTTTTCCAGAGCCTGAAGGCCCCATCAATGCAAGGTAATCTCCTCTAAAAATGGAAAGTTCAACACCTTTTAGTGCATGAACCACTTGCTCCCCGAGTATGTAGGTTTTTGTAATTTGCTCAAGTGAAATAAGCGCATTATTCATTAGAACCACCAATTACTTTAGGTACTCTAAAGAAATCACTGTCTCTTTTAGGTGCATTTTTCAATGCTTCATCATGAGATATTTCTTGCACAACCACATCATCTCTGAGCACCGTATGACTATCAGTCATATAAATCAATGGTTCAACTCCATCTGTATTTACCTCTTTTAATTTCTCACACATTTCAAGAATGTTTTCCAAATCTTTTCTCATAACCTCCTTTGAATGTTCATCGAAAGACAATTTTGAAAGTTTGGCGAGGTTTTCTACTGTTTGGTTGGTGATTTTCATAAAATTTTTGTTTCCACTAACTTAGAATGAATGATCGAATATACTTGATCTTGCAGCGTTTGAACATCATCAATCGATAAATGAGCAGTTTCAATCGGTGCATGTACATGGATTCTCATTTTACCTGGAGTGCATGTCCAATCAAAAATATTCAAACGTTCCATGTTGTCTAAAAATGTAACGGGTACAATTGGTAATTTTTTCTCAATGGCTAATTTAAAAGCACCAGGTTTAAATTTATGCAAATTTGGTGCATCATCAGGTATACGTCCTTCAGGAAAAATAATCAATGTTCCACCCTCGTCTAATTTTTTTGCAGCATCAACAAAGGCGCCGTGAGCACTTCTCAAATTCTCTCTTTTCACAGGAACATCAATCGTTTTAAACCAAATATTAAATAGAGGTAGCTTTTTCAATTCCATTTTGGCCATAAAAAAATTGAACGTTGGAAAAAATCCACCAGCGCTGATAATATCGATGTAGGAAATATGATTGGGACAAATAATATACTGTGATTTTTTTTGAAGGGGGACTTCATAAGTAACAGTTGGAAACATTAGTCCCAAATAACTTGAAGATTTACCCCAAACTTTCCTGAGTTTATCGGCATATCGATAAGTTTTAGGTGTGAGTAAAAGAAGGAATAAGAAAGGATATAAAACCAAGAAAATGGAGATAAACCAAAATCCAAACCAAACGAGCCAAATTTTACCAAAAATCTTTTTCATTACTTTTTTTGATTTGCAATATAAACCAATAAGGTGACAACCAATGCAATAGATAAAAACATTTGCATTTCAACCATTGCGTAAGCTGTCCAGTTTAAATTTTCATCAAAGTTCTTTTTATATTCAACAATTTTCTTGTTTTGTTCTGTCACTGAAATATTTCCAAAATCGGCTTTTACACGAGTTTCAATGGCTTTTAATTGGTTGTTTTTATAATCATTAAACACTGCTTTTTCATTGGTTTGAATATGTTGATATGCGGCAATGTTACATGCAGCGGCAACAACAGCCATGAGCAGGCTCATGAATAAGGCTTTGCCTAAGGTAAGGGGTTTTTCAAGTTCCATAGACATCAAACTTTTGACCAATAAATAAACACCCACACCAAAAATGAGTAAATTTCCGATAACCGGTATTGCACTTACCATGTTGTGGTGAAGATACAATTTGTTTAAATACATAATGAGAACCATAGATGCACTTAAGGATCCAAAAGCCAAACCGTAAATCAATACCTTTTTTAACATGCTGCAAAAATAGTTTTGTTAAATGAATTATTGAGTTTTAAGAAAAAGAAATTCGCCACAAAAAAAAAGGCGGTAAAAACCGCCTTCTTCCTCACAAAAAGTTTGGATTAATCTTCCGCTTGGCTGTCGTCTCTTTGATACTCGTCGAAGTTATACTCCGGGAGTAAATTTGATTTCACGTGGCCAATGGTTTCGTTTAAAGCGTCAGCAAATTTGTTAAAATCTTCCTTGTAAAGATGGATTTTGGTTTTCACGAATGAACCATCATCATAACGACTACGTTTACTCTCTGTAATAGTAATGTAGTAATCACTATTTCTTGTTGCTTTTACATCAAAAAAATAGGTTCTTTTGCCGGCCCGAATGCGTTTAGAAAAAATCTCTTCCTGCGATTGGTCTCTGTAATTGTCTTCCTGCATAGGCATTTAAATTT
>JACCEA011453659.1_pt1 | contig 36169 bp, 32 predicted proteins | sample 7449851 | NCBI WGS metagenome assembly JACCEA01 (sample SAMN15323453, study PRJNA562643) | freshwater metagenome | isolation source: river surface water | place: USA:Blue River Watershed | collected 2017-08-18 | reverse complement strand
GGCAACGTGAAAGTCATTGGTGGTCCACCTATCGTCCATCGCTTCAAGAAGACGGGTGTCGGATGCATCGGGCCAATGGATACAATACCTGTCCTGGGAAACTCGCGATTTACGATTGGTCTGAGCGCAACAACCTCGACGTGCCATTGACGGATTTGCAGATTCTTGTAAGTGAATTCATGGAAGGTGCGTTGATAATATTCACAGTGTAATATTAACATGAGTTGTGTCTGGTGTATCGCACTTGTCTTGTTTATCGCCGGCATCACTCTCTACATGAAAGGGTGCCATGTACTGACCGGCACCGACGCCGTTATCACCCGCAACGACTGCACCTTGACGGAAAGCAGCGGGACGGTCGTCTACAACTGCTATGCACACGCCGCGTTTGCGGGCGGCAGCGATTGTGCCATTGACGACGGAACTCGATGTTCGTCGTCGACAATCACCTATATGCCGAACGTGCGGTTTTGCATGCGTCGCAACCCGATGAAATATCCACTCAACGAAAGTGTGCGTTTGTATCCAAGTTCCGCGACTGGCAACTGTCTGTCGCCCGGCTTGGCCTGTCAATACGCGCACGACGGATTCTGGTTACTGGTCACCGCTGCGACCTTGTTTGGCATCGGCTTTATCGAACTCGCCGTCTACTTCGACATGTGCGGCCAGGAGGGGCGGCTGATCCAGATACACGGCGTTGCCGACTCCGATGCCGACTCCGACGCCGACTCCGACGCAGATCCGCGGTTGGAACGTTTGGCCCGCGGCGGCGGTCGCCTGATTGAAGGCGTGGGAGAAGTACCACCGCCGTACATTCAATGTCCGCGCAACGATTCGGCCGTGACCGTCATCGAGGTCTACAACACAAATGAATCGCTATCCGACGGATCTGGTGCGGAAGATTTATGTTGAGTATCTGTGCGGGTATGACGCGGCGTGGTTGCAACTTTGCTGCTTGCACAACACGCGCGACCTAGATGTCTTCCGCGATGGGTCCGACTTTGTACGTCTGCTGCGCCAATTCCCACATCGATGTATCGACTTCGAGCCCTGGCACGGGGACTCGGGGGCGGAGTTGGAATGGTTTGAAGCTGCTCATATCATGCCCATGGAGTTCACGAAACAAATCTATCGATCGGATTGTCCGTGGCTCATGTATCGCGCGACGGAGATGCAGCTAGTCTGTAACGATATGCGGGACACATATCCCATCCCTTCAGTCTCGGAAATTGTTCTGATTAACTTTCGGATTAACTTTCGGACTGGCTTTCTGAGCACAGACTCTATTCTAACACCATCGCCCGTTCCCTGGCCGTTGGTGATACGTTTCAAAATCAGCACATATATGTTTGACAGGTTTACCAAATATCGGTGGTCGTTACGTATGGTTCCGAACGCGCGGTCACTGATCCTCGATTCCGCCATCATGTTATGGGAAGACTGGCCCGCCTGTGTGGAAGAACTGGATATCACGATGTACACGAACACCATCCTTCCGGCCGCCGCGATACCCTCCTTGCATATATTGCACCTGCGACTCATTGACATCAATCCCGCGGCCTTGCGGTTTCTGTGGACGCTTCAGGCACCATATCTAATCTTTATGCAGGTATCCGAATATGGTTGTCATCAAGCACACCGATATCACCCCGATGATATTACCGCTGCCACATTTTCCAAACTACGCATATTGGCCTTGTATGTACCCAACCCCAATTGGCCGGCATGGTTTGCAAAGATGCCGGTATTGGAAAGTCTGTGCATTCATCCAGAAAACTCACCGGTGCCGCCAACTCATTGGCCGCCGTCCTTGAAAGAACTCATCGTGGATACGGGGAATTGTTACCAACATGACATCGACACGTGGGCCAACGCCGCGCCTAAACATGTAGAGATTGTATTTTCCGATTCTTCGAACACCGCAGAACGGATATTGCGTCATAAAATAAAATGTTTATCCCCGTAACTGGCGAAGAACTTCGCCGCGAAGTTGAAAAGGTGATTCGCGGCGTGTCGAACGCCGGACCCATGAAAGACTGGGACGTTTCCCGCGTGCGGTGCTTCGATGGGTTATTTCGAAATTTAGCATTGCCGCCGGGGTTTTGGGATCGCCCGGAAAACAACATTGGTCACTGGAAAATCGGCACCGGATCCAAAATCACCATGAATGAAATGTTTTACGGCAACGACACATTCAATCTACCCTTGTTCTGGGACGTGAGTTACGTCGAAGAAATGAACAATATGTTTCGCGGCGCCAAGACGTTCAACCAGCCGCTCAATCACTGGGACGTTTCGCTCGTGCGCAGCATGGCGGGTATGTTTAGCGAAACCGACAACTTCAACCAACCTTTGGATCGGTGGGATATTGCAAACGTGCAAGATATGTTTTGCGTGTTTCGATGTGCCAAGGTGTTTGATCAACCGTTCGGCGACCCGGAGGCGTGGGCGCGCGCAACGGTCACATCGTTGGAGGCAATGTTTTATTTAGCCGTGAACTTCAATCAACCCGTGGATCATTGGAATGTTCGACATGTTACCACCTTCCTTGGAATGTTTAATTCCGCATCGCGGTTCAATCAACCACTGAATTCCTGGGTGTTTCATCCCGACGGTCCAGACCTCTGGTGCATGTTCATACACGCAGAGTCCTTCAATCAACCGCTGGATCGCTGGGACATGTCTGCGGTGAAAAGCATAGGCGGTATTTTTTACGAAGCTCGGTCGTTCAACCAACCCCTGCATACCTGGCGACTCCACCCGAAGTCAGACATCGACAGAATGTTTTCCAACGCCAATTCGTTTCGCTCTTCGCTTCCTGTGTTTGCCGCCGCACATCAGTCGATTCCTTCAGACGATGTTCTGCCACCGCGGATTCATCAACGCATTCCGCCCGGACCTCTCTTGGAAGTCGCGGCGCTATGGCAATCGGCCCTCGAGCTGGATCTCTGGGCACATGCCGCCGCCGTGCATCCCGCCTTCCGGGCACCATTTCTCTACCACAACGTGCTCCAACGCGCGCCCTATGCCGACCTTATCGGGCAATTCGTGGGGGTCACCCTCACACACCCGAGAACCCGAAAGGAAGACGTGTCTGTGAAACAACGATCAAAATGAAGAATATGTGTATAGTTAAAAATTAATATCATGAAAAGCAAGCTATTTTTGAATTGGCTGACTGGTAGCAAACTTCGGAATAGGTATTGACGACGGATCTGGCGAGTTAAACAACTTGCTGGAGGCGAAGTAGCGATACGTCGTCGACGAATTGTCGTGTTGGCTCTTGGGTTGAGCGAACTTGATAATCTTTGCCTTCATGGCGCGATTGCTGTGCGATTTAGTTATGGTGCACTCGCACGACTTCCGACTCCTCCTGAAAGTTAGTTACAGGACTTCGTAACGGGGGGGGTGTGGGGTGGGTAACCCCCACCACAATTGAAATGCTGGCCGAATTACCAACCCATCTCGTGCAATACATCTATTCGGAATGGATGCCGCGCGCGATGCACTGGTGGTTTCAATGGGCGCTGGCGATGCCGTCGTGCTATCCATACTATCACCCGCGTTCGCTGCAAAAATTTCAAGCGGTCTCGTCGGATTGGTTGCTTCTGTTGCGCAACACGCCCATTCGATATGTAGAGCGCGACAGCGACGATAGCGACGATATGAAGGCGGAAGTTGGTCGACTATTGGAATATTACGAAATCGCGCATATCTCACCGTTTTACATTCGCGGCGCCTATTTGCCAAAACTCGCACACTCCTTTCCGTGGGTGTATGCGAACGCAGAATACGCGATGCTCAGCATCTCGGCAAACACACATCTTCGCGACGTGGATCCGGTTCCGACGGTCAGGTCCATGACGGTGGTATTGGGACGGACCGAAGCGTTACCGAACCGCGCCTGGCCACAGATTCGATGTCTGGTAATTGTTCTTTCGGTGAATGACGACGACGGATTCGAGAATGATCGGATTTCGTTGGCTGCATTTCCAAACTTGGAGGATCTGTGGATTCGCGAAGATGCCTTTGGCATCGACGATCTCTTGGTGGAAGACTGGCCGACAGAAAGCCTCCGAATGGTGGAAAGTTCCGGCCGTGTTCTTTCGTTTCCGCACGAACCAATGCCCTTGCTTCAAAGCGTCATTTATGATTATATAGATACGATCGCAACCGAATATGATAGGGTGTTGAAGCACGCGAACCAGTTGACCAACCTGGGAATCGTGCACATAACGAACGTCCGCGTGGTCTTTCCACGATTGCGATCGATTCATATCCGGACACGACCTGACACGACCGCGGCCGACTGGGATCGGTTGTTTACACGCACGCCGCAGCTGAATAGTCTGACCGTCTATAGCACCGAAGGGGAGTGTCCAGTTTCCTGGCCGTCTAATCTCGAGGAGGTGGAGTTTGATGAGTTGGAAGTCATGGAGGACGCCCCGGATGACTTTCCGGTGTTTGATTGTTTGTTATCGCGCTGGTTTGCGTGTATTCCTTCGACCATTGACATTTTCGTCATGGATCGGTGGTCTTATGACCATGACACAAAACAATTGCATGAAATTGCCTTTTCGGGAATCGCAACGGCTCCTCCTGGAAACATATAAGGTTTTCGCAGCCGATCGACGACAATGCTGAGAAGCAACGTGGAAACGATTTCATAAGTTTTAATTATGCCGGTTGGGAAGCGCGGGAAAGGTGGGGGTGTGGGGGTGAACCCCCACAAATGATTCGAATTCCAGGTTTATCGATGCATGCCGAGGGCAAGTTGTCTTCTTGTCCGCGTTCGGACGACGGAGGAAAGCGTTCCGAGCCGCCGACATGCGGTGTGCCGTCGTCGGAGTGGCAGGTGGAGGTGTATTTTGTAGCGACGTCGGCGGAAGAAGGCATATTCAGCGTGAAAGTGATCCCGCCGCCGGGGAATCGAACGGATGATTTTGTAGACAGAGAAGCATGGCCGCCCGTGGACGGCGAGAGGGTGATCGTGCCGGTGGTCTATGAAGCGCAACCATCGGCGAGCTCGGCCGCTGTCGAGGTTGGTGGCCTCGGAAGCAAAGGCGTCATTGGCGGAATCACGGTGAAGAACAATTCGGGAAATGTGAATTCGAACAATCGCAAACAAACGGGCGGTGGAGTTCGAATTAACAATGTTAACGGCGGCAAGATCGGTAACATTACTTGCATAACCAATAGTAATAACACATACCATGCTTAATTCTTAATTAACAACGGTCGGTCATTCATGAATTTAAACGTTTGATATAGGCTATATATGTCGAGAACGCCTCCTAAGAAGACCAACAAGCGGATCACGGATTCGTCGCCCATGGTTACCAAGGCCCACACATTGAACCCCGCGCTAAAGGCAGCGGATTTCGCACGAAACCATCCCTTATCTTGAAACTCTCGACCCGCCTGGCCACAGAGTGACTCGTTGGTGCGTGCGTCGGCGATAGGAATCCGTTCGGTCTTGCTCGCAGGTTCATGACTCTTGGCATAGAAAGGCACGGAAAAGGATCGTCGACAGGCGCCACGGTCGTAATAGCGACAGCGCGCGCAATTCCACACACGACTCATCGTTACGCGATTTTTATATGCTGCGGGAGGAAGGGCACCCATGTTTGTTTCACCGATTGTTTACCTTGCAGGATCTCTAGGCGTTTCAAACTCGGCGGCCATGCAAACGCCCGGGCGGACAAGTCATTGGGCAACGACAATTCTTCCAGGGAGGTCAACCGGGGCAACCACCGTTCAAGCCAGTTGCCTACCTTCGCGCCATTGAGGACGAGGATACGGATCTGAGGTAGGTGTCGTTCGATAAAGGCCGTCCACTCGGCGGTGATGATGCATCGTTCTGGGTACCATCGTTCCCAGATAACGAGTTTGCGGAGCCGTGGAAAGAGTTGTTCCGGCGCGTTTACCCGAAACTCTGTTTGCATCAATACAAGATGTTGGAGGTTGGACAACCCGGACCAGTCTACGATCATGCGTATTTGAAAATACATTTCTTCCAATCGAAGTATGGTCAGATTCGGCATCCATGCCGTCTTCAGGGTCACGGTGCGTTCCTGAACCCAACTCCACTCGGCCGGTATGCGCGTGCACAGATAGTTCAGACGCGGCCAGGTCTCCGCTCGGTCAATCGTTACATGGTTTTCGTTTTCGTCGAGACGGAACGTTATTAGCAACATGGTCGACACGTTGGGAAACGTCTCCAACTTCTTCAAATCATAACATGAAGATCCTGTTTGCGCGTGATTCGCCATCCATGGAAACAATCTCCAGTTCGGAAGACTTTTCGCGGTCCAGTGTACGGGGATATGCGCGTCCTCGAACCATTGAAGATCTTCTCTGTCTACGGTTTCACCCGGCGATACGGTAGTTAACAAATGACCCATGGCGCGAAACCGGAGCAGCAATGGGTTGCGCGAGTTGCGGAATTTGTCGTGCCACCAGATATGCTTGGTCGTGAAGCTCAGCGCGAATTGCCAAGTCAGCCGCTCATAGTTGTCGAGCCAGTCGCTGTAGACGATCCAGGCAATATCGAACTGCATAATTAAATTATGGTTTTAGTTACACTTCCGCTTCGGTCAATCGTTTCCTTTGCCACTGGAGTCGTCCCAGCAATTACCGAAATTTGAACCCAAGGTTGATCAGTGTTCCTGCAGCATCCATCGCGGGGCAATATAATCATTGGCGCATGAAGGCGCTGCGCGAATGCGAGATCGTTGGGAAACCATCCTCGAGATGTCGTTCTTCACATTTAACATGATTCACGAACTCGCCTTTGCCTGTGCCGTTGCGTTGGAACGATTGGACAATACTGTGTCGCTTCGCCAAGAAGCCCAACGACGCATCGACGACCCAGTGTTCCTCGCAGACATTTTGAAAGCGACCGAAGACATCCCCGAGGAATCGTTCAGCCAAGACTGGATGATTCAATTCGTGGTCCAGAACGCCGCCCGGATTGCCTTGAAGCCACGATATCCCCGATTGCAGGTTTGCATGGGACTGCAACCCTTTGCCGTGCCGGAGATGATGGAAACCATTCGTTTACACTTTCAAGACATTCAGCACGAGATTGAAGAAATACAGGAGCAGTGGGCTGCCATGGCGGCCAGTAATAATTATTAATTAGAATTTCATTTTCCAATCGAATGAGTTTTTTAAACACTACTATTCAAACCTTGTTGTTATTGCAGCAACATCCCGGGTTGGCCATCCGCGGCAACTGGTCGCATGGCCCCGCCGCGCGTTGGATCAATCATTATCCCACGGTCATTCAGTTCGCCGAGGCCTTGGAAGCCCACAACGTTACCGTGGCGTCCTTGTTGGATATGACGCAACTGAAACGTCCCGATGCCCAGTTCCGCCAACTCGTGCAGAACTGGATTGACGACAAACCCGCCAAGTCCGTGCATACGTTGAAAGCCGACCATGTATGGGCAACCTGGCGCGCGACCGATTACGCGGAACTCTATCCGCCGCATGCAATCCACGACATGGTGCCGATTGTGGATTCGATGGTGGGTGCGCAATATCGTTTTGGAACTCCAGCCACGGACATGCGCTCGGTGGGATGGGTGGTGATCATTCCGGAAAATGAGACGGTGGAAGAGGTCGCGCCGGTCGTTCCCGCCAAACTGCAAACAGCCATCGCGCGGCTCAACACCACGACGTTTTATGATTCTCCCAGCGGAACCTTGTGGTCGTTTGACGATGTGGTCAACGGAGAATACCGCGTGCTTGCCCCTGTTTTGAATCCGGATGTCACCGTAAATCCAAACGTGTTGGAATGGGTACAACTGTATGGTCATGGATATTGTGTTCCGCGCCAAAGTCCACCACCCACCACCGATCGCTGGGCGCTGTCTACAATGGTCGCACGTCCTACACGTGACCAAGCGCGCATGTTGTTGCGTTGGCTGCGCGAACATGATTCCTGGGTGTATCTTCGTTTTTCCTGCGACACCGTAACTCAGCAATCATCCATCTGGCCGCCGAAACAAGAACTGGACTTGACGCGATATCAACGCCACATGCTCTACAATAGTCAGTGGTGGTCCCTGCAACGTTTGCCGCCCGACGATCATGCAGATGAAGAAAGAATGGATGATTTGACCTATGGTCGTGTTCGATTGTTTTACATAGTTAAGAATTAATGATGATATTTTTCTTCCATGTGGTTGAGCCTTTTCATCGTAGCGTTTTCAGACACTTGGTGACATACAGTCGTTGCATCGCGGACAATGACATGCGAAGGTTCGGTGCAACCCCAACCAGATCCAATACACGCCGACGGAAATCCTCCAGCGCGATTGTCTCGTAGAGCGGGTTGTCTTGCAGGATGCCGCCGTACGCCGCGACTTCATCCACCAAAAACAATTCCACCAGCGCCGGGAAAAACAAGACGTGGCTGTAGACTGCATGTATCACGTCACCAACGGTGGGCGATTCTTCCGCCGAACGACGCATATATGGATTCGTGTGCTTTGCGCGGTTGTAAGTAGTCAGAATCTCCGCGTTTATTTCCATGAAATCATCTCCTTGCCCGATAAACGCATGGCTTGCATCCATCCGCAAGTTGCTCTGAAAGTTGGGCGGGTAGTTATTGAACCGTCGTGCGCCCAACATGGATAAGTATCTGCATTCCGGCCGAGGTTTCCAGGTAGCCAGCGATTGGTTGAACGCGTTGGCATTTTCGAACATGCATGACATCTTTGTTACTTTATTCACCTGCCAATGCGTCAATGGTTGATTAAAGGAAATTGCGCTCTTGAACATGTCATCCATTGTGATTGCGTTGGATACGTTCCAGTTCCCCAGCGGCTGATTGAATCGCGTGCATTTTTCGAACATGCAGCTGAAATCGGTCACGTTGGCCACATTCCATTGACCCAATGGCAGATTCATGTTTTGGCACCCCATGAACATTCCCCTCATGCTAACTACACACGATACATCCCACTGACAGATGGCTTCGGGCACATAGTCGCAGAATTCAAACATGTAGGTCATCTTGATCGGTTTCGATCCAAACGTCCAGCCGCCAATATCGTTGCCGGGAAAGTCAAACACCGCGCGCGGACATTGATTGAACAGCGACGCGAACGAAGTTACCCCTGATACGTCGCATTGGGAAAGGAGTGTCGGGTGCGGTCGGTCTGGAAAATCATCAATATATACCATCCACTCGACCGCCAACTCGTACAAGGAAGTGTTTGTAACGACTATCATGTTTTTATGTTATGCAAAGCCGACAAATTCAAACAGCCGCCGGCGAATGTCGTCGATCTGGGTTGTGTCGTGCAGCAGATTCGGCTCCATGGTTGCGAGTTGATCAACCATCCACAATTCCAGGACGGCCGGGAATACGATTGCGCGGACATTGCGTGTAATCTCGCCGACGGTTGGAGTCGCGGAGCAGTGTTGCAGGTACGGATTCGTGGTTCGGGTTTGTTGATACAGACGATAAATGGCCGCCTCATCGCGACCAAACACAGTCGTCGCAGGCTCATTCAGAAGTTCTTTCGGAAAAGCCGGCGGATAGTTGGAAAACGACGCACTCGCGAGCATGTGCCGCACAAGGCACTGTTTGTGTATTTTCCAACTAGCCAAGGACTGGTTGAAGGAATCCGCCCCGCTAAACATGCCGCCCATTTCAATTACTTTTTCGACATTCCATCGTGACAGTGGTTGATTGAATGCCCGGCAACCGTAGAACATTGCCGGCATATACTTTACATTCGACACATTCCAATCACCCAGCGGCTGATTGAATGCCCGGCAATTGCCAAACATTCTACCCATATTGATCACATTCGACACGTCCCACGTGCCTATTGGCTGGTTGAACCGCTTTCGCCCTGAAAACATGTAAGACATATTGACGACGTTCGACACGTTCCACGCTTGTACAGGAACATTCATTGCGTCATCGTCGCCTTCGTACACTTCAAACATCCATTGCATGCTGATGACATTGGAAACATTCCACTTGGCAATCGATGGCGGTACATAACTACACCTCCAGAACATGTAATCCATACTGAACGGCCCGGGTCCAAACTTCCAGTCGCCAATGTCGTTCCCGGGAAAGGTAAACAGTTTTTTGGAAGCCGAAATGAACGCTCCTTCGAAATCTGTCACTTGCGAAACATCCCACTGCGACATGCCATGTGATGGCCGCGGATTGATATTTGGTGACTCCAAATAATTCACCCACTCGCGAATCAACGCATCAAACGTATCATCGGTTACTTCCAACATGTTTTATTTGTACACAAAGCCGACAAATTCCCGTACCCGCTGACGAACGGTATCGATCGCAGTCGCGTCATAGAGATTGTTCGCGCGCATGGCGCCGGGTATTTCCGCGGCATGATCCAGAAGCTTGAACTCCGTGTTCCAGATCATGCCGCGCACAATATCCCCAATTGTGACCATCGGCCCGAGCTGTTGTTGATAGAGACGAAACACCAGCGCGGTCTCTCTCGTCGAAGGATTCTCAAATATATCCCGTGCATAGCGTCTCAGTTTTGGTTCCGGAAAGATCGGTAGGTAGTTGAAAAACGACACGCTCACCAGCATTTGGTTGGTATCGCACTTTGGATGCAGACGCCAAGATGCCAGGGATTGATTGAATGAATCGGCGCCTCGAAACATGCTCGACATGGATTCGACTCCCTGAACGCTCCACTCACCCAACGGCTGGTTGAATGCGGTGCACTTCAAAAACATTTCCAACATATTGGTCACTTTCGACACATTCCATCGACTCAATGGCTGGTTGAACGCATCACAACCTGCAAACATACCCATCATGTCGGTCACATTCGATACGTCCCACTCGCTCAACGGCTGGTTGAAAGATCTGCATTGCGTAAACATGCATACCATCTCTTTCGCATTCGATACGTTCCACCCACCCAAGGGCTGGTTGAAGTCGACGCATTTGTGAAACGCGCTATTGAAATTGATTACATTCGACACGTTCCATTTTTCCAATGGTTGATTAAACTTTGAGCACGCACCGAACATATAATTCATGAATCGGACATTCTGCACATTCCAGCTCCCCAATGGTTGGTTGAAGGACGAACAACAAATGAACATCGAATCCATGTTCTCGACCCTCGAAACATTCCAGTTCCCCAATGGTTGGTTGAAAGCAACACAACTATCAAACATACCGACCATACTTTTAACATTGTGCACGTTCCATGCGTTCAACGGCTGATTGAAGGACGAACAACGAAGGAACATCGAATCCATTTTCTTGACCCTCGACACATTCCAGTTACCCAGTGGTTGGTTGAACGCAACACACCTAGCAAACATACCGACCATAGTTGTCACATTGCGCACGTCCCATGCATTTAACGGCTGATTGAATGACTCACATCCGCTGAACATCGAATCCATGTTTTCAACCCTCGATACATTCCAGCTCCCCAATGGTTGGTTGAAGGACGTCTGTCCGTTGAACATCGAATCCATGTTTTCAACCCTCGATACATTCCAGCCGCCAATCTCATTTCCGGGAAACAACAACACGTCGTGGTTGCAACAACTAAACAAGTAACGAAACGACGTCACCAGCGAGACGTTCCATTCCGACATGACCACCGGTTGCTGCGGGTATTGTTCCGGGTAGGACAAAAAGTGTGACCATGCTAACACGAGTCCATGAATGTTATTGTCCGTAACGACTATCATGTTTTTATTTTACACAAAGCCGGCAAATTCCCGTACCCGCTGACGAACGGTATCGATCGCAGTCGCGTCATAGAGATTGTTCGCGCGCATGGCGCCGGGTATTTCCGCGGCATGATCCAGAAGCTTGAACTCCATGCTCCAGATCATTCCGCGCATAATATCCCCAACCTTGACCATCGGCCCGAGCTGTTGTTGATAGAGACGATACACCAGCGCGGTCTCTCTCGTCGCAACATTCATAAACACATACCGAGCGTTCCCGCGGAGTTTTCGTTCCGGAAAGATCGGTGTGTAGTTGAAAAACGAGACGCTCGCAAGCATTTGGCTGATCTCACACATTGGATGCAGATGCCAAGATGCCAGGGACTGATTGAACGAATCCGCGCCTCGAAACATGTACCCCATTCCTTTCACTCCCCGCACGTCCCAATCCCGCAACGGCTGGTTGAAGGCGGTGCATTGACTGAACATTTCCGACATATGGGTCACTTTCGACACGTTCCAACGCCCCAACGACTGGTTGAACGATCTACATTCCGCAAACATACCCGTCATGTCGGTCGCATTTGATACGTCCCATCCGCCCAACGGCTGGTTGAACGCCGTACAGCGGCTAAACATGTGGCTGAAATCGGTGACGTTCGACACGTCCCATTTGCCCAAGGGAACGTTCATGGTCGAGTCGTCCTCCAAATAATTGTAAAACATGCTCGACATATTTGTTACGCTGGACACATTCCACGCGGCAATGGAATCGGGCACGTAGAGACATGCTGCAAACATCGAGGTCATGTTGATCGGCACGGGTCCGAACTTCCAACCGCCAATGTCATTCCCGGGATAGGTTAACAATTTGGAACGACATTCCTGGAACAATGCAACGAAGGATGTCACCCGCGAGACGTCCCATTGAGACATGACTTGTGGTGCCGCATTACCTTCCGGTGAGTTCAGGTACTCGCTCCAGGCATCCACCAACGCATGAATCGTATCATCAGTTACTTCAATCATGTTTTATTATTTTACACAAAGCCGACCAGTTCCAACACTCGCCGGCGAACTACATCGATTCGCGTTGCGTCGTAGATCGGATTCGCGCGCAGGTTGTTCGCGACTCGATCCACCAACATCAATTCCAAGACGGCCGGGAATACGATCGCGCTCGCGTTGCGCATAATATCTTCGACGGTGGGGTTCGCCGGCTGGTTTCGTAGATATGGATTGGTCGTGATCGTTTGCAGATACAGACGATAAATGGCCGCGTCGTGTGTACTATTATGAATATTTCTAAACACATGAGAGGCGTCTTTCTTGCGTTCGCTTTCTGGAAAGACCGGTGGAAAGTGACAAAACGATCGGCACCCGAGCATGTTGTGTACGGTGCAATTCGGATGTATTTTCCAAGTCTTCAAAGACTGATTAAAGGCGTTTGCCCCAAGAAACATAAAATCCATGTCGATCACGTTCGAAACATTCCATTTCTCCAACGGTTGGTTGAACTTTGACTGTATGGAAAATAGATTCCAAAACATTCCATTCATGTTGGTTACATTCGAAACATCCCAATCCCCCAACGGTTGGTTGAAGGCTGTGCATACACTGAACATTTCCGACATGTCGGTGACCTTCGACACGTTCCACGTCCCCACCGGGCGGTTGAAATTCGTGCGTCCCGAAAACATGCGATTCATGCGAGTTACGTTCGAAACATTCCATCGTTCCAACGGCATGTCCATTGGCATATTTGACAATAACCCAGTTGTAAACATTTCCGACATGTCGACCACGCCTGAAACATCCCAGTCAGCAATCGAATCCGGTACGTAAAAACAATTGAAGAACATGGCGCGCATGGTGATCGGCCCGGGTCCAAATTGCCAGCCGCCAATGTCGTTCCCGGGAACTTTAAACACTTTTTCGTCACACTCATCGAACAATGTATCGAACGATGTTACTCGCGAAACATCCCATTCTGACATGACCGGAGGTTGTGGAACACGGCGTCGGTGTAGTGTTGTAGACGAGGACACGTATAGGTTCCATGCATCCACCAGATCATGAATGTTATCATTGGTCACTTCCACCATGCTTTTTTTATCTAGAACACTCCCACCATCTCCAACACCCGCCGGCGAACGACATCGATTCGCGTTGCGTAGTAGATCGGATTCGCGGCGAGTGTTCCGGGGGCGTCCGCGACTGTATCCACCATTTCCAATTCCAGGATCGTTAACATGGCGGTTACAATGTCCCCGACGGTAGTCGAGCCGCTTCGACCCAGACGATAGATGGGTGCGCGTTTGAGTGTTTGACCTGCATGATCCGCAAAGATAAACCCGGCATCCCGGGTGAGATCCTTTTCCCGAAAGACTGGCAAATGATTCAAAAACGATTCGCTTGCTAACATGTGCGACACATCACACCACGGCGATAGGTTCCAAGTGGCCAATGATTGATTGAAGCTGTCGGCGCCGCTGAAGATGCGGCTCATAGATGACACCTGCCACACATTCCAGCTCCCCAATGGTTGATTAAACTTTGCGCACCCGCTGAACATCGAAGCCATATTTTGGACATTCGATACATTCCAATTCCCCAATGGTTGATTAAACTTTGCACACCCGAAGAACATCCAAGCCATATTTTGGACATTCGATACATTCCAATTCCCCAATGGTTGGTTAAACTTTGCGCACCCGAAGAACATCGAAGCCATACTTCGGACATTCGATACATTCCAGCTCCCCAATGGTTGGTTAAACTCAACACATCCGGCGAACATGAAGTTCATGTACTTTACGTTCGATACATTCCACGCACCCAACGGTACATTCATGGTTGAAGGGTAGCCTTGATGTAACATTGCAAACATCCTAGCCATATTGACGACTCCCGACACATCCCATCGTGCGATCGATGGGGGCACGTATAGGCAGTCCCAAAACATTTGGTTCATGTTCGTTCCGGGCCCAAACTTCCATCCACCAATATCATTCCCGGGATATGTAAACAGTGTTTCATCACAACCGGTAAACACATACGTAAACGACGTTACTTTCGACACATCCCATTCCGACATGACCACCGGTTGCGGCTGCTGGTCGTCTGGGACGTTCAAATACTTAGACCATGATTGGACAAGTCCGCGAATGGTTTCGTTTGTCACCTCCAACATTTTTCGTTATCTAGAACGGGTGAAAAAATCAACCACTAGCGAAGTCCATAACGCATCGAGCCCTAGAACACGCCCACCATCTCGAGCACCCGCCGGCGAATGTCTTCGATCCGGATTGTATCGTGCAGCAGATTCGGCTCCATGGTTCCGGGCGTGGTTGCGAGTTGATCAACCATCCACAATTCCAGTACGGTCGGGAATACGATTGCGCGGACATTGCGGGCAATGTCACCGACGGTTGGTGTCGCGGAACAGTGCTTCAGGTATGGATTCGTGGTCCGGGTTTGTTGATATAGACGATACATTTCCGCCCTGGGTTCTCCATTGACACCAAACACAAACATCGCGGATTCATTCAGAATGTTCTTTGGAAAAACCGGCGGATCGTTGGCAAACGATGCACTCGCAAGCATTCGTAACGCAATACAGTCGTTGTGTAATTTCCAACTAGCCAAGGACTGGTTGAACGAATTCGCGCCATAAAACATGTAGTTCATATCCACTACGTTGCTGACGTTCCATCGTGCCAGTGATTGATTGAACGTTTCGCAAGAGTCGAACATTCCATGCATATTGACCACATTGGACACGTCCCAAGTTTCCAATGGTTGGTTGAACCGCCTTCGCCCCGCAAACATTTTTGTCATTTTGGTAACCTTTGACACGTTCCACGTTTGTAAAGGAACATTCATTGCATCATCATCATCGTCATTTTCAACGAAAAACATATAACGCATGTCGACGACATTGGAAACATCCCACTTGGCAATCGATGGCGGTACAAATGTGCACGTCCAGAACATGTATCGCATGGTAATCGGCCCGGGCCCAAACGTCCAGCCGCCGATGTCGTTCCCGGGAAAGGTAAACAGCTTGTCGGAACATGAAACGAACACTCCATCGAAATCCGTTATCTGCGAAACATCCCACTGTGACATGACATGCCTCGGCCGCGGTTCGATGTTCGGGAAATCCACATACTCAGACCACGCCTGAACCAGATCATGAATCGTATCTTCGGTTACTTCCAGCATGTTTTTTATTTATGAAAAAAATCAGACAAACTCCAACACTCGCGGACGAAGGTCAAACCGTGTTACGTCGTAGATCGGACTCGCGACGGTCATGATGGCCGGATCATCCGCAACCGCGTCTATCAACTTCAATTCACAACCACGTTTTATCCACAACCACGCATACATATCCGCGATCGTTGTTCGGCCAGGTCGTCCTTTCAGAAACAGACTATAGATGGTCGCGCGTTTTAGTGTTGGACCTATTCGAGTCGCGAAGACATATGAGGTATCCTGGATGCGATCCTTTTCTGGAAAGACTGGCAAACGGTTGAAAAACGATTTGCTTGCTAACATCGTGTCCACATTGCATCTTGGCGATAGGTTCCAAGTGGCCAACGATTGGTTGAAGGTGTCGGCGCCGCGAAACATGTCTTGCATGTTTAGCACCTGTTGCACATGCCATTGATCCAATGGTTGGTTGAACTTCGCGCATCCATCGAACATTGAAGCCATGTTTTCGACACTCGACACATTCCACATATTCAACGGCTGGTTGAAGGACGCGCATCCGTTGAACATTGAAGCCATGTTTTCGACGTTCGACACATTCCAGCTCCCCAATGGTTGGTTGAACTTCGCACATCCATTGAACATACCGATCATAGTTCGCACGTGCCGCATATTCCACATATTCAACGGCTGGTTGAAGGACGCGCATCCGTTGAACATTGAAGTCATGTTTTCGACGTTCGATACATTCCAGCTCCCCAAAGGTTGGTTGAACGCAACACACCCGAAGAACATATTTGCCATGTCCGTCACGTTCGACACATTCCACGCCCCCAAAGGTACATTCATCATGGTTGACTGGTTTTGAAAAAACGTCGATATTCCAAACATAGTATTCATATTGACGACTCCCGACACATCCCATCGCGCGATCGATTCGGGCACGTACGGACACTCCCAAAACATCCCTTTCATGCTCGTCGCGGGCCCAAACTTCCATCCACCAATATCATTCCCAGGATGCATAAACAATGTTTCATCACAACCGGTAAACAATGCATTGAACGACGTTACTTTCGACACATCCCATTCCGACATGACCACCGGTTGCGGTAAACGACGCCGCGGGTAACGCAAATATTCAGACCAGTCTTGCAAGAGTTCACGAATTGTTATATTGTCCACCTCCAACATGTTTTTTATCTACAGCAAAAATCTTTTGCAGGTAGACTTGTCGGCGTTTGCACGGCCGCACGGACGTGCCGTCCACAGGGGACGTCGGGCCCCGATAACACGCACGCGCTTGCTAGCTAATCGGACGAAATCGATGTAAAGAAAAGCTATGTCAACACGTCGGAAGAATCCCGATTCCAATGAATCGGATGATGCCGCGCTGCGAATGCACGCGTCGCTTCCCAAAGAGGTTGTGTTAAAAGCACAACGAACGCGCCGCGCCAAGTGGAAATATGCCGGTGCGTATTTTTTGTCGAATACGATCGAAGCGGATATTTATCTTCGGTATGCATCGATGACCGACTTTGCATTCGATATTTGCGACAAATTCGGCAATGAGCAGCATGGTGGCGATGGCGCCAATAGCATGATCATTACCACCATGTATACACTCGCACCGCTACACCCCAGGTCTCGGTCGGTGTTGAAAATGCCCACCTTGGTGAAATGTGCACAGAGTGAAGATTCTGATTTCTTAATTTACGAATTTTGCAATCAAATTATCGCGTGGCATACATTCAATCGAAGCATCGGCGCGTTCGTTGAACCCTATTTTATTGTCAATAACAACGGGGAGATGTTGTTTGCCCACCACGCAATACATACTGTTCATCCTATAAATACTGCCTTTTACAAAACCAATGTGCCAACATATACCGCGAGTCAGTGCATTGAGCATCCGCGCAGTTTCGCAGAATTCATGAAGGCGTGGTTCGAGTCGGCGCGTGTTCGACCATGGATATTTGCTATTGCAGAATATGTCTTGTTTCTATTGCTGCAGATGGATAAGATACTAATCCATGGCGATCTGCATTCAAATAATGTGTTGCTGGATACTCTTGGCAATCGTTTTGACAAACCTGTGCACGAATGGAGCTTTGTTGAATACAGACATATCGACCGAGTATCCGGTTTAGCCGTTTCCTTCATGCTTCCGGCACGGGTTTATCTTATCGATTTGGGTCGAAGCGTGTTCGCCGAATCCATCTCGTCGTCGCTCGCCAAACGAGTTGCCGAAGAGCGTCGTCGGGTACTACGCACCCCTTCCGAATATCCGCAGGTGACCCGCTATTTGAAGTTTGTCAACAATTTGCCAAATAGCGACTTTAAATGGTTCTCAGCGTTGTTGTCGAACATGAAAGCAAGCATCGTCCCGAAACAGGTCCGCGACTGCTTTCAACCCTATAGTCCGATCATCAAACCAGGATTGATGCAGGCAGATGTGATTGATGTGTTTCGATCCTTCATCGAACCATTTCTTCCGTCCGTCCCCGAACACGTTCAATCCGTTAAAGTGCTTACATTTGCACAAGTGGATGCGTTCGTCACACCTCGTTCCACAATATAATCTCGAGCTGCTTGGTGGTTCCGCGCTCCAAGAGTCAGTGGTGGTCGCTGGACGGACCAAGTTTGTTTTACATAATTAAGAATTAATCAATGTAGTTGTTGCACGTCGCGTGGCGTTTAACTTTTTTCGTGTCATCCATTCGGTGACACGTTCTCGTTGAGTCGAGGACAAGGAACTGCTGCGAATGTTCGGATCGAACCCGACTAGCTCCAATATACCCGGACGAAATTCGTTCATCGCGAATAGCTCATAGAGCGGGTTGACCTGCAGGATACCGACATATGCAGCGAGTTCATCCACCAAAAACAATTCCATCAACGCTGGGCAAAACAACACGTGACTGTGAGCTGCTTGCATCACGTCTCCAACGGTGGGTATGTTTTCCGCCGGATGACGCAGATATGGATTCGTCCGCATTGCGCGTTTATACGTAGTCAGAATCTCCGCGGTTATGTCCGTCAAGTCATTTCCTATCCCTTTAAACACATAGCCTGCACCGATATCCAAGTAGTGCTCAAATTTGGGCGGATAGTTGTTGAACCGTTCTGCTCCCAACATGGACATGTAATCGCATCCCCGCGGAATTTGCCAAGTAACCAAACATTGGTTGAACGCGTTGGCGTTTTCGAACATTTTCCGTATCGTTCTCACCTTGTTTAACTGCCAATGCGGCAATGGTTGATTGAAGGAACTCGCGCTCTGAAACATGCGGTCCATCGTGATTGCGTTTGATACGTCCCAACGATCCAGAGGTTGATTGAATGTCTCGCACAGCTCAAACAAATTGCTGAAATTGGTCACGTTGGACACATTCCAATGTTCCAATGGCAGATTCATGTTTCGGCAGCCCCTGAACATTCCGTCCATGCTAACAACCTGAGAAACATCCCACTGTGTGATGGATTCGGGCACAAATTCGCAGAATTCAAACATTCCGTCCATTTCTGATCTCGATCTAAACTTCCAGTCACCGATTTCGTTACCGGGGAAGTCAAACACTTCACGCGTACAATAACTGAAGAGAAACTTGAACGAAGTTACCTCGGATACGTCACATCGAGACAGGAGATTCGGGCGTGGTATGCGGTCGGGAAGTTCCACATACCACGTCCAGGTATTCACCAAGTCGGACAACGATTCGTTTGTAACTATATTCATGTTTTATGTCTAGTGGCCGACGGAAATTGATAATGAGAGTACCCGGTCAGGTGTGGCGATAACGCTGGAACACCGTTGTGGTGATCACAATCGAGTTGCGAATGCGGCCGACCCACGCCTCGGAGGGTTACCAAAAATGGTGGCATCGTATGGAGGAAGGGCTATATTTTCATTCAGATTCGTTGCACACGTGACGTTACCTGCGAGCGCAGCGAGCGAGGGGGTTTCAGGGCACCGCCCTGACGCAGACGAGTAGCTCCGGCCCCGCGGCCTCCGGGACTGTCTTCGCGGCGCCTCTTCTTGGATTTGAATCGTTCCAATGTGTCCTGAATACGGTGCCGCGACGCTTCCGTGGGGTTCCCAATTTTACCTTGATAGCCCTTCGGGAAACTCCATTCCATCAATTCTCGATGCACGCCGTTGTTTTCCAGCGTTGGATGCCAGATGAGGTTGTATAGGGGATCCTTGCTGTGTGCATTGACAGCCCCGAGCCAGCCCAATTCGTCGGCCCAGGCCCGCAGGTGGTGGTTCATGCGATAAATAAAATCCTTCAACGAAATATCCGGGTCAAAGTCATGCTTGGACTTCGATATGGTTTCATAAAGTGTCCATATGCCCGACGGGTTCCCATGCGGTTTGAAAAATGTACCTTTGCCACGTGGATTCGAATAACTCGTCAAAAACGGTCCAACGGTGAAATACGCTTTCTCGCTTCCCCCGCCCAACAGAGTCGGTAACATCGATTGAAAAGCAGGTGTGTTCCCAAACATGAAACGCGTGCTACAATTTGGATGGAGTTTCCATTTATGCAGCGGTTGGTTGAACGACACGGCTCCATAAAACATGCTGATCATACTGGTTACATTGGAAACGTTCCATTCGGAAATATATTGGTCGAAGCTACGTGCGGTGTGAAACATGTTCGACATGTCCCTTACCTTGGAAACATCCCATTTGGAAAGATCTTGGTTAAAGCTAACGGAATGTTCAAACATACTTCCCATCATAGTCACATTCGAGACAACCCATGTATTCAATGGTTGATTAAACACTTTATTCCCGCTAAACATGCCTAACATATTGTTTACCTTCGACGTATCCCATCCTGAAATGTCTTGGTTGAAATCAGTCGACATGAACATGCATTGCATGGCGATCGACGCACCGTCGGCAATGTTGGTCCCAATTTGCCAATTCACGATACTGTTTTCCGGATGTTCCCAAATCCCCAGAACACCATAGAACAAACTAGAAAAGTCGGTGACCGCAGACACGTCCCAATATTTCAACGGAGTCTGCAAATCGCGACGGCCGTCTCGGTAATACGCGGCTTCTTGTTTGATGGTTTCGTTGTTGAGAACTATCATGGGAATTTTTTTGTATATGCGCGCATGATTTTTTTCCGCGAAGGCCGCTGGGGGGTTACCCCCCAGCCCCCAGCTCGCTGCGCTCGCGTAAGTTGACCAATTCAAGATATGCAAAACAATCGCGAGCGTAGCGAGCTAGGGGGTTGGGGGGTTTACCCCCCAGGGGTCCACCCCCAGTCATAAATGAATTCTGAATTGTGGCCTCATCAAGAAGCGGCAATTGGGTCGGAACTCGGCGGAACTACCGATGCGCACATCATTCGACGCGCGCTGGATAACCCCGCCTTCTACCCGTTCGTGATCTGTACATATCAGTCCTTCGACCTCTTGCTGGATATTTGCCGCACTTTACCCGATTTGCCGCGGGGGCGATCTTCGGTGACGAGCCGAATTCGTCAATTCGGAAATTCCCAAGGTGGTACAGGCGATCGGAAACGCGGCGACCGCCTCGGGTCGCAAACTCGAATGGTTGAAAACGCCCGGCTGGGTCTACGGCGGGGGCACGGACACGCCGATGACCACGCAAGTGTGTAGAATTGTGTAACCACAGGGGACACCGTGATAATCATTGTTGCGTAGATGAGGGTATTGCATCGGAGCGGGATCAAACACAATTTAATGATAAATGGCTTACAAATCCAAGATAGATGCCACAGAGAACTTGAAACAAGCAGGTGCTCAACTGATTTCCGCGTTGAAGCAAAAGGAGGAGGCGGTCGAACAAATGCGACACGCAACGCTCCGACTACATACTATAGACTGCCTGATTCGCGACACTCACCAGATCATCGTCGATAGTTTGAAATACCAATCCGGCTCCTTGCATTTGCAACCGCTCACCATCAACAATCGGGTGCTGATAGTCGATGACATACATCATTACGCCTTTGAACGCGATAGTATGGGCAATCGTGTATATGTCGGCATCGTTGTGCGAGAACGGGGCATCCCGCGATTGGTGTCTGTGGATGATCCAGAACACATACATATATATACTAACAATTTATGATAACATTAAGACTTAACTTTATGCAATTGTAACTACACAAATGCGAATAATTCCGCGATACAAACATTCTTCCAAACAATTGCGGCTGTCGAGATCCGTCTCGATCCAAGCGGCGGGTTTCCACCATTGCGAATTCCACAAGTTGTGCCTAGCATAGAGATTCTTGGAAAATTCTTGTGTCGACGGCAAGCCAGCCCGCGGGATCAATGCTAGTGGTTTTGGGTCCGACGTCATCTTCATCCACATCCAGTTGTTGTGGATTGTCATCCAATCCACAATCTGCTTGGCATACAGATGATCTGGACGCGCATCCAGACGTTCTCCCGACTGCGGAACTTGAGTTGGCATCCACAACGTTTTCAACAAGGCGATTTCCGCCGCTAGGTTGTCTCCTCCGCGACGATGAACTTCAAGTAGTTCGGTTTCGTTGTTATAATACATAATCTTAAACGGTCGACCAGTACCAGGCTCTCTCAGTGAGTGATGGTCGTACCCGTCGGCATCTAGTGCAATTGTCGAATTGTTTATCTTGGTGCGTACTTTCATTTGATGGGTGGCCATGTCGACAATTTCGTACAACACGCCTTGATTCGTGGAAAACCACGGCTTGAATGGCAACGGAGTAACAAATGGCTGCAACGTGATTGGAGGCTGTTCGTCGACGAAGGTGGGAAGTTCCACGCGCGCCCGCTTCGTGGGGGTGTTAGGATGGATAAACCAGGATGGTGCGTCCCCATGGCAGCGAAACGCGGGATCAAACCGATGTTCCATAATTCGGATCGCGTCTTCTTTGGTAGTTTCTCGCGGGTATTCTTCCACCGGTCGCGATTGCAACCACGTGGTCCATACCATCTCGCTTTCGATGCGGTACTGACCGGCTTCTAAGGCGTCGTCTACGCATTTCTGTATATGATTCTTGAAGGCGGCAAACGGACGTTGAATGCTGTAGATGTCCAAGGTTTGCGTCACTCGCCATTTCTGCAAGTCCAGATTCTCGGCCAGCGTTTGCATTTCTTCGAACGAATTGACATTGAGCACGGTGTCAATCGCGACGCCCGTCGACATGTCCACGACCTTGTATCCATGCGGGTTGTTGTATACTTTCGCCAATTCGGCATACACCTCGTCTGAATATCGTTCTTCCTCCATTTTATTGTGTTTTCAGAACTAGACTACCCCACGCCTCGGAGGGTTACCAAAAACGGTGGTATCAAACACAGTTTCTCGTATTTGCTGAATACTCGGAGGAAGGGCTATATTTTCATTCAGATTCGTTACCCACGTGACGTTTGGTACACGTTCGCGAAGACGTGTATACATGTTGCGAAACCCGTTGCGAAATGCGGAGTCTTCGCGGCACCGATTCGAAAAATTGATCATCACGTAATACGATACCGTGTTCTGACACGTCGGAAAACTGATAAACGACAATCGTGTATTTATTCGGGCGAGAAAGGCTTCCCAATCGACATCTTCTGGAAACGCAAAGTCTCCGTCCTGATACCTTTCATATTCTTCCTCTCCATCCGAGTCATCTTCCTCCCGAAAAGTATCTCCAAAATACTCACGATCCGTTTCCGGCTCTCGGAACCATAAGACAACATTGGTAGGCTCGCGAAATTGCCAATCTGGACGTTCGACATCGATGTCAGACACATTTCCTAACGGTATCGAAAACGTGCGAGCCTGCTGAATCCACGGCGTGAGTTCTTGAAGCCGCCCTACTTCATTCAGATATAACGTAATGGGATCGTCGACACTTTTTCGCAATTCTACAATATGTGGAAGATTGCTATCATCTATATCGATTTCGAACGCTACGTTGGATTCATAGTTGAATTCTTCCAACTCTTCAATCTCCGGTGGTATGTCAACAACGTCGAAACGACGAACGTCTCCCGGAAATGGAAAATAGTCACTCGACGATCGTATCCCGCCGACCGTTCGATGAGAACGTCGTGTCTTCGATTTCGCGTATCGGTTATGGCGCGGGCGCCGTTTGGTACTGGCTCGTCTACGAGTTCTGGTGCGCATATACCCTACTTCCGCTCGAAATGGTTTTTTTTCATTTTACTGCACAAAAACTTTTGTATGGATTCGATAGAACATATTCGCGGCACAATCTCGTTCCTGTACGGACGGACCACCAATTCATTTTTCAAATGATCACGGCACAATCGCTCAAACAACACGCCATCGTCAACTTCCTCGCCACCCAACCCATCGCCGTCGCGGCCATGTTCTGCGGCACCGGCAAATCCCGCACCATGGAACTACATCGCCTCCAACATACCTCCCCCCACGATCTCGTCGTCACGCTCGTTCCTTCCCTTGCCCTCATGCGACAGACGGTGGGGCAAGCCCCACACCCCACGCCTTCCGCACCGCTTCGCGTTGCGGCCGGCGATGCACCACTCGAGCTCCACGTGTCCTCCGAAGCGCCCTGCATTACGGATCCCGAGGTCATTCGTTCGCGTCTGCAACATGGCGCGCGACTCATTCGCTGCACGTACCAATCCTTCCCCACCTTGCTGTCCGCGCTCGAGACGGACGCGCGACAGATCGATGTTCTGTATTGCGACGAGGCACACCACCTGACAGAACCCCAACTCACGCTCTTGTTCGCGCCGCATCTTCCCTTCCTGTCTTCGGATACCCTTCGGCGCCGCAAACGGTCCCTCGACGAATGCCATTTTCCCGCCTTTCCCACCCCGCGACAGCTGCTACTTTTCACCGCCACTCCGCCCGTCCACTGGTACGACCGCGATGACACCTCGCACTCCGGCTCTGGATCCATCGCGGACTCGTTCGAGACTGCGTCAGAGGTTGGCGATAGCGAGACGTTTCCCTCCCACGACGACACCGAGTCGGAGTGCGGCAGCGAGACGTCGTGTTCTTCGGATGGAGTCACCTCGATGGAATCCGACGAAGTCATGAGCCAGGGGGTCGCGCAGGTCGCACATGGGGTCGCGGGGCGCAGCCCTGCAGGGGTCGAAGGGGTTCCCCCTTCAGCCGTCCTCTATCGGTATTGCGACGCGCTGGCGGACGGAGTGTTGCAGGACTACGAAGTGCGTGTGGATTTGTCGACAGAGGCGGAGCGGGCGAACGGCAACAATATCTACAAGGCGATCGCGCGGGCTGTGTACACCACGGGGAACCGCCGCGTGTTGACATTTCACAACGAAGTGCACGGGGACGCGGATATTGCGGTCCTGCAGTTCTGCAGTCCCGAGGGCCAGCGACGCATGCAGACCGCCTTCCGAGACGTGTATGACGAAGAATTTGCCCACGACCCGCGCGTGTCAGGGCCTGTGTCGGTGGTGTTGCGGGGATTGTCCGCCTCCACGTCCGTCGCCGAACGCGAACATCTGTTTCGGGAATTCAGCGGCGAGGTTCCCACCTCGCGCTCCGGCCGCGCGGACGCGGAAGCGGATTGCATGGTATTGTCTAGCTGTCGCACGATTTCCGAAGGGGTGAATTTGCCCGCGGCCGACATGATCGTGTTTGTCGATGCGTCCACCCAATATGTCGAGATCGTGCAGCGCGTCGGTCGGATCGTGCGCAAGAAGCCCCATGATCGTCGCGCGACGGTGTTGTTGCCGATCACGCTGAGTCGTTCGAGCCTGGTCGCGTCGACGGAGGACGGCGGGCGTGTTGGCGACGCGCTGACCGAGCAATTGCAACAGGTGACGGCGTTTCGTCCCGTGCAAACGGTGCTTGCCGCGTTGCGCTGTGAAGACGATCGATTGGCCATGGAAGTGCAGGAGGAACTGGTGCGAAAAAAGTCGGCGGCGGTCGCGGTGCAGCGGACGCCAGGGTGTGTGGAACGCGATGACGCAAACGCGGTGGAACCAACGGAACGAACACGAACATCCTCGTCCATCGTGGTATGTCAATCATCTCCGTCCTGGATGGTTGACTGGGACCTTCCCGGCGTGGATCTGTCGGCCTCGGATATCGGCCGCGCCATTCGCTCCGTTGCGATTGCCGGTCGCGTGCGCTGGATGTCGGTTGAAGAGAAGCTGCAAGTGATTTTCAAGACGTTTCCCGTGAACCCACCGCGGAGCAGTTGTAAAGACGTGTCGCGCGAAGAAATCAATGCGTATCAACAACTTAGCCGTATCTGGAAAACCTGCGATGAACATCTGCGCGTGAAAATCCGCGAGCGATATCCGGAGTTCATGAACCAGCAATCGCCCGAAGAGAAAGTGAACGCGATTTTCGAAAAGTATCCCGTGAACCCGCCGCGTGGCTATAACCGCAACAAAGACGTATCGCCCGAAGAACGCAACGCGTATGCACAACTTTTATACATCTGGAAAACCTGCGAACATCTGCGCGCGGTTATTCGCGATCGGTATCCAACGTTCATGAACCAGCAATCGCCCGAAGAGAAAGTGAACGCGATTTTCGAAAAGTATCCCGTGAACCCGCCGCGTCGCAGAGGCAACGACACATCGCCCGAAGAACGCAACGCGTATGAACAACTTGCGCGTATTTGGAAAACCTGCGAACATCTGCGCGAGACAATCCGCGAGCGGTATCCAACGTTCATGAACCAGCAATCGCCCGAAGCCAAAGTGGACGCGATCATGGAAAGGTTCCCCGTGAACCCACCGCGTAGGGGAGGCAAAGACGTGCCGCCCGAAGAAATCAACGCGTATGATCAGCTTAGGCGCATGTGGAAAACCTGCGATGAACAACTGCGCGCGGTGATCCGCGAGCGGTATAAAGATTTCATGAACCAGCAATCCCCCGAAGAAAAACTGGACGCAATTTTCGAAAAGTATCCCGTGAACCCGCCGCGTTTCACCGGCAAAGACGTATCGCGCGAAGAACGCAACGCGTATGGTCAGCTTAGACATATCTGGAAAACCTGCGAACATCTGCGCGCGGTTATCCGCGATCGATATCCGGAGTTCATGAACCAGCCCGAAGAAAAACTGGACGCAATTTTCGAAAAGTATCCCAACAACCCACCGCGTGCGACAGGCAAAAACGTGCCGCTCGGAGAACAGAACGCATATCGACAACTTGGGCGCATTTGGAAAACCTGTGATGAACATCTGCGCGCGGTGATTCGCGAACACTATCCAACGTTCATGACCCAAGCCAAGCAACCCCCCGCCATGTCTGCTTGGCAGGACTGGCGCGCGACACACCCGGGAGTGCTGCCCCAACGGCAAACTCCCGCGCCAAAGAAATCCAAGACGAACCCAGCATCGGTCGAGCATGAAGCCGCGAAACAACTCGAGCGAGATTGGGATTCCTCCATCGCCTCGCGCGATACCGTTCGGGTGGTATTCCCGACGTACGAAGCATCCATAGATGACGCCATCGCGGCCAAACGCGGGGGTTCCTACCGCGCGTCTCATCCCGCCGACAAACGTTCCATCAATGAATTTCTGGCGCGGCAGATCGCCGACCCGACGTTTCCCGAGGAAGGATCCATCATCTTGCTCGACGCCGAAGATTGTTTGTCGACGACCACCATCCTCACACCCATCGAAGATCCCGACGACGATGATGAAGAACAAGCGCGGGTCGCGGCGCTTCTCTCTCGCATTCAATTGCCGCAGCTCGACACCGAGGTGGCGAAGGAGATGAAGAAGACGTTGGCGGTTGTGCACAAACGCGCGGGGTTGGATGTTCGCGATACGGTGTTTCCGAAGACGGAGTTGTCGGCGTTTGTGGCATCGCAGGGGGATAACTCCATCGCTCTGCTCTATGCGGATTTCTGCGGGGAGATGACAACCTGTTTGAAACCGTTGATGGCGGTGGATGGATTCTGGGACAAGTTTGTGGACGGAGCGATCTTCGCGGTCACGTGGTCGCGACGCGCGAATAAGGAACCAGTCGAATACATCAACGACACCACGACACAAGACATGACAAACGATGCACTGCGGGCGGGTCGAACGATCGAATGGATAAAACCCGGTGGATGGGCGTATGGCGGCGGCACCGACACGCCGATGACCACGCAAGTGTGTAGAATAGTGTAATCTTTAAAAACGTGGTTTGTTTAGAAAAAAGCATCATGTATGATACTTGTCCAAACATGCAGTGGTATACGCCCAGCGCATGTTGGTAACATTGGGTACGTTCTAGTTGTTCAGCGGCGAGAAGGTATCAAAACGTATGCAATTCAATTGATCAACTCGTCGGCGTTGGGGGGGGAATCGCTAACAATTGCTTAGCGGTATGGGTCGACAAATTGCGTCGCGATGCTTGTTTTCGATAAAAGGCGGACGATGACGACGCGTGCACTTGATTCGACAATCGTATGGACGCAGGGATGACGCGGTCTGCAAAGCGCGTTGCGTTTGGTACCAAATACGAATAGACATGACGTCCGACATCGCTGCGCAACAACGTCGGCCATCTGCCGTAATGTCCCCTGCGTGGTTTCGACAATACGCCTCTCGGCCGTTCGACCTCTAAGACCTCTTCTACTTTTGCCTCCAGGATGGCGTATTGTTCATCCACCAACACTTTTGGCGGTGGATGGTTTCGAATGATCATTTCTATGTCAGCCCATCCGTCCTTGAAAATGGACGGTGGATAACTCCACGTTTGCAACTGATGATGCATGATTGGGGCCACGAGGTGTTCGAAGACCCAGTGACGGTATCTTTCCTGGTTGGGATGCCCGATATACTGATGATAATCTTTGTTGATATCCAAGGCCATACTGATAATGGCCTCGTTTTTGTATTCGTCAGAACGATTTACCATCAACATAGCATATCGGCCGAGGTAGGGCTTGATCATGTCTTCCGTATGTGCCACCAAAATAATCCACTGCGGCCAGTATACCCAATCGATCTTGTCGGTTTCGATGATTCCCTGCAGGGGAATGCAGGACTGTAAGGTCCATAACCCCAACCACTTGGTGGCGGTGATGTTGGTACCTACTAACATTTGTTTCATACTGCGCACGGCGCGCATGTTCCACTGGTGAATCGGTTGATCGAAATGCGTGGCGCCGCGGAACATGTATGACATACGTTCCACGTTGGACACATCCCAGGACGCAATCCCGTCGAAAGCGGCGTTTGGTAACGTCACATTTTCAAACAACTGTGTCATGTCGGTGACGCGACGGGTGTCGAACGCGGCCAGTGGATAGTTCCGATAATCCGTTTTCCATTTCTGAACATAGTCTTGCAGCTCATGGTTGGCCGTCTGGCCGCCGCGCATGCGTTTTCGCGAGATGGTCATCTTTTTATTTAACGATTTAATCATAATGTTTTTGCTTCTGGAGTTACCAAACGACTTGCTGCGATCGTTGCAGGAGTACGTATCGAGTGGCGATTGGCGGAACTTCACCGCGTGTTGCTCTCAGTGGCGCGAACTGCGTCGGAACACGATAACGTTGGCATTCAACAAGCACCACAGTATGCGATACTATGAGTCGTCCGAGTTTCGTGCCCAAGTTCAACAACGCGTTCGTTCCGTTTCGAATCAACTGCTCATTAGGCTATCGTACAGCAACATAGTGGATGTCGCGGCGCTCGGCAATGTACATACGTTGAATTTGTCGTGTTGCGACGGCATCACGGACGTTTCGGCGCTGGGCCGTGTACACACGTTGAACTTATCGTGTTGCGATGGCATCACGGACGTTTCGGCGTTGGGCCACGTGCACACGTTGAATTTGTCAAGCTGCGGTGGTATCACAGACGTCTCGGCGCTGGGCCACGTGCATACGTTGTATTTGTCGTGCTGTAGCGGCATCACGGATGTATCGGCGCTGGGCCACGTGCACACGTTGGATTTGTCATGTTGTCGAGGAATCACGGACGTTTCGGCGCTGGGCCATGTTCACACGTTGGATTTGTCAGGTTGCTACAGCATCACAGACGTCTCGGCACTTGGTTACGTGCACACATTGGATTTGTCACACTGTCGCGGTATCACGGACGTCTCGGCGCTGGGCAACGTACACAGTTTGTATTTGAGAGGTTGCAACGACATCACGGATGTTTCGGCGCTGGGCCATGTGCACATGTTGAATTTCTCACACTGCGGTGGCATCACGGACGTTTCGGCGCTGGGCCATGTGCACACCTTGGATTTGTCACACTGTCGCGGCATCAAGGACGTCTCGGCGCTGGGTCACGTGCACACGTTGTATTTGTCACACTGTCGCGGCATCACGGATGTATCGGCGCTGGGTCACGTGCACAAGTTGAATTTATCGTGTTGTGACGGCATCACGGACGTCTCGGTGCTGGGCCATGTGCATACGTTGTGTTTGTCATACTGTGGCGGCATCAAGGACGTTTCGGCACTGGGTCACGTACATACGTTGAATTTGACATGTTGTCACAGCATCACGGACGTTTCGGCACTGGGTCACGTGCATACGTTGTATTTATCGTATTGTCGCGGCATCACGGACGTCTCGGCGCTGGGCCATGTGCATACGTTGTGTTTGTCATACTGTGGCGGCATCAAGGACGTTTCGGCGCTGGGTCACGTACACACGTTGTATTTGTCACACTGCGACGACATCACGGACGTCTCGGCGCTGGGAAACCTACACACCTTGAATTTGTCAGGTTGCAGCGGCATCACGGACGTCTCGGCGCTGGGAAACCTACACACCTTGAATTTGTCAGGTTGCGGCGGCATCACGGACGTCTCGGCGCTGGGAAACCTACACACCTTGAATTTGTCAGGTTGCAGCGGCATCACGGACGTCTCGGCGCTGGGCCACGTGCATACGTTGTATTTGTCGTTTTGTGGTGGAATCACGGACGTGTCAGCGCTGGGCCACGTGAAACATTTGATAAGATAAATATGTTTGCGATGGACATTCTCGGGGAAGGCATGCCTTTGTGGAACATGGTAAAAGATATATATCGGAAGCGTAATGGGAATCGGGAGGTTGATGTTACTGTGGTGGAAAGATTTACGCTGCAACAATTTATTGCATATACGAAGAATATAGATCGGAAACGTAAATGGGGAAGAGGCAACGTTCGCAAGCAACAAAGTCGTTGCATGCGCACTCGGCGTTGTCGGTAACGACTCATCGTATGGGACCAGCCATACTGGAAACACGACTATCGTTTTGTTGCGTACTTTCCTATCCACAATTCATAATTAAATCATGATTGTATCCATTACTACCCTTGTTGCCTTAAGTATTTTGTGTTGGTTCGAGCATCCACGAGTGCATTTGTCGGCGCAGTTACGTTCATACTTGCGTCCCGCCGACATTCTGGGCTTTCGTTCGCGTAGCAGCAGTTTGGCCACGTCTGCATGGTTGCTCGCCATGATTGAACAAGGCCAACTTCGCATTGAACCCGATGACGGCGAGACAGTGACCACCACATCGTTTGGTCAGTGGTCTATGCAAGATCGCCATGAGTTTGAATATGTTCCTGGAAATACATTGTCCAATGGCACCATTTGCACAGTGCCTGTGTTCACCGATTCACATCCGCAGTTTTGGATCGTTGATGCTAGGCACGTACGCGCGCCCCCGAATCTTCCAACCTTGGAAGAAGCCTGGAAAATTGCCGTCTGGATGATCCAACCTGATAGTCATTGGTGGGTAGTAGACCGCGAAGTGGGAATGAACGCATCCCCTTCCCCCAAAAGGTTTCAAGATTTTTGCTGGCCTGCCGGGGGCTGCACGTTTGTGTACGACCCGCGCGTTCGACAACAACGAGAAGAGGTTCGTCCCGGAACACTTTCCTACTTAGTGCGTCAATTGTTGACCGGTCAACTATATGTGTGTAAATCAGAAGCTTAATAATTAATTTAACTGACACTATCCTAAACAAATTCGATTTCTCCAGTTACGAAGTTGAATTTGCGCTTACGATTTTGCAATGTTCCAGATTCGTCCGTTACCGCGGTAATCAACGCGGCATCAACGACCGACAACTTGTCGACCCACGGGTTCTCGCGCACGACAATCCGCACTAACAATCGCGTCTTCGGATGCCAATCCGAGTCCATCTGGCCGTATTCCCAGTCGATCGAACGCAGCGTTCCTTGGACTCGTTCCTGATACCATTCCGTTGCCTCTTTGGATGACGCGAACGTCCAGGGCGCTCCATGGGCATCAACAATCACACCTAGTGCTTCACGACCTCGCGTTTCCGGATAGGGAACATCGGCGGGACAATCGGGACATCCGCGTCCGTGCCATCTACACACCAACAAACACACGGGTGTATCTTTCGGGACAATCGGGCTGTAACCATAGCTCCACGGTTCAATGCTGTCGTCAAACGCGTTATCGTCTCGTGCAGGATCCGATCGGGCAGCTTTTTCAAACGCATCGCTCTTATCCGCGACATATCGACATTTCAGGCCCGCCTTGCGAAAGATCGTTTGAAGGATATGAACTTCTTTTACCTTCGGCGGGGAACCCGTTGACGATACCAGCGTGATGGCGCCGAACCCATACCATGGCCAATAATACTCCGCATGTGCACGAAATCCGTCATGCGTTTGGAGATGTTCATAGAGTGGATGATCGTATGAAAACGTCTGGAGGATACCACCAGTTGCCGATTTCCAGCGAAGCGAGTCGTCGTCATCCAGAAGTCGATGCCAGCCTGAAAAGGCAGTCGGAATCAAATCCTGCAAGCAGCAAAAGATGTCCGCGCGCGTGCGCTTTGGTGGAATGGAAATGCGAATCATTATGAAAACGAACGGTAGTTTGGGTTAATTTTTTTCATCCTGTCGACAGGATAACACACAAGTGTTCGCATTCAGCTATGGAATCCGTAAAGCGTGTTCGCAAATTGGGGGGAACCTCCGACTCCATGACTCCACACTTCGTCATCGAGTTATCGAACAGCACAAAGGCGATTCAATTTAAAAGATGTATTTGTGTTGTTCGATACGATGGAACAACTTTGCAATCGATCGATACGAAAGACGCTCTGGAAGAAGACGCGAAGAGATTGTGGGACAAGCAATGCTATGACGCAGTACGTGAATTCTTGCAACGGGATTCCCAGTCCGGAACATTCTGAAGCATCAGACGAACAATGGGATCCGTGGCGAAAGAAGCATTTCGAAACCAATCTGGCGTCGGCAGATCGTCATCGTGGTTCAGTGATCGCCCAGTAATCCGTTCAAACATCGCCGCCGGTGCCAATTCGGAAAGAGTATTCATACCCCTTGCTGGTTGTAATGTTTTAATCACAATGTTTTTGCTGGCGTTACCTATCGACTTGCTACGATTGTTGCAGGAGTACCTGTCGATACGCGATTGGCGACACTTCACCGCGTGTTGCATGCACTGGCGCGAACTACGTCGAAACACATTAACGTTGGCACTCAACAAGCACCACAGTAAGCGATACTATGAGTCGCCCGAGTTTCGTGCCCAAGTTTACCAATGCGTTCATTCCGTTTCAAACCAATTACACATTATGCTACCGTACAGCAATGTAGTGGATGTCTCGGTGCTAGGCCAGGTACACACGTTGAATTTGTCAGGCTGTTGCGGCATTACAGGCGTCTCAGCGCTGAGCAACGTGCACACGTTGAATTTATCGTGGTGTCGCGGCATCACGGACGTCTCGGCGCTAAGCAACGTGCACACGTTGGATTTGTCATGGTGTCGCGGCGTCAAGGACGTTTCGGCGCTGGGCAACGTGCACACGTTGTATTTGTCATGGTGTCGCGGCATCACGGACGTCTCGGCGCTAGGCAACGTGCACACGTTGGATTTATCATGCTGTAGCGGCATCACGGACGTCTCGGCGCTGGGTCACGTGCACACGTTGTATTTGTCAGGTTGTCGCGGCATCACGGACGTCTCGGCGCTGGGCCACGTGCACACGTTGTATTTGTCACACTGCAACGGTATCACAGATGTCTCGGCGCTGGGCAACGTACACACGTTGTATTTATCGTATTGTCGCGGCATCACTGACGTTTCGGCACTGGGCGTGAAACGTTTGATAAGATAATTGGTAAAGATGTAATCACAATGTTTTTGCTTCTGGAGTTACCAAACGACTTGCTACGATCGTTGCAGATTTACCTGTCGAGTCGTGATTGGCGACACTTCACCGCGTGTTGCTCTCAGTTGCGCGAACTGCGTCGAAACACGTTAACGTTCTGCCGAAATTTCGCAGCAATATGTTTGCGATGGACATTCTCGGGGAAGGCATGCCTTTGTGGTACACGGTAAAAGATATATATCGGAAGCGTAATGGGTAACGACTGGGGCGCGGAGTCTAGTAGTCATCATCACTTATCCTTGGGGCTTGTCTGCGACAACAGTTCGTGAATATCTTGTATGGTGAAGCTGTTGTTATACAATGTACTAATGCTTATCGAAGAGCCTGTATGCTTATCCACTTTCCATTTAATGGCGGATTCATCGGATTCCAAATACTTAATCAGCACGTGAAGGTCTTCGCGGCATTGCAGGGCGGTGGCTTTGCTGGTTTCTATACTAATCCGAACTTGGAGATTGCTGAAGTTGTTGAGTTCGGAATGGTCGGTGCACCAGTTCACCATTTGTATTCGATTGGATGGTAGTTCATAGGAAAACCTACATTCGACGGGGATCGTGGTATCACTCAACATTCCCGTGATGTACGTATTTTTGAAAGAGAGTGTACACCGAGGTATGTGATGTACATCCACCAAGAGTTTGATGAACGCATTTAAATCCCGCGCAGAAATGTGACTCAGTGTGTCAAAGGATATGTTCAAAAAGTTCAAACCTGTAAGCTCGGCGTATCCACTCGGCCACATATCTATGATATTGTGAAATCGTTCACTTTCATCACGGTTGTCAATGAAGTACCCCGGCATGTATGCATTATTGATCCACTGAAGGCTTCGACGGATTCGACGCTCTCGCGGACGCTCTCGCGTGTGAGGAGATTCCGGCGTTGTGCGAGACGATCCCCGAGACGATCCCCGAGACGATCCGCGAGACGATCCCCGAGACGATCCGCGAGACGATCCGCGAGACGACCCGCGAGACGACGTGCGCGATGACGTTGTTGGAGTTGGTGTTTGAGACCCGTTAATGTATTCAACCCCGTTTGGAGATTGCGGCCTGTGGTAATGCGACCCATCGATCAACGTTAACCTGGGATCTAGTTGGAAGGTCGGTTCTCTTGTACGACGTCGTGTCGCGGCGGGATCGAATCGATAATACGGTAGCGACATGTTTTTTATATTGAGGAGAAACCAGCGCGATGGCTTTTCGAAACAGATTTGAGTTGGACCGCTGCGCTTACGATTTTGCAATGTACCAGATTCGTCCGTTACCAGCTATCCGTTTAAACATCGCCGCCGGTGCCAAATTCGGAAAGAGTATTCACACCCCTTGATGGTTGTAATGTTTTATTCACAATGTTACTGCTGGCAGTACCAATCGACTTGATACGATCGTTGCAGGAGTACCTGTCGAGTAGCGATTGGCGACACTTCACCGCCTGTTGCATGCACTGGCGTGAACTGCGACGAATCACTGTAACGTTGGCACTCAACAAGCACCACAGTAAGCGATACTATGAGTCGCCCGAGTTTCGTGCCCAAGTTTACCAACGCGTACATTCCGTCTCGAATCAACTGCTCATTATGCTACCGAACAGCAATGTAGTGGATGTATCGGCGCTCGGCAATGCCCATACGTTGAATTTGTCAGGTTGCGGCGGCATCACGGACGTATTCGCGTTGCGCAATGTACACACGTTGGATTTGGCATACTGTAGAAGAATCAAGGACGTCTTGGCGCTGGGACATGTGCACACCTTGAATTTGTCCGGTTGCGGCGGCATCACGGACGTTTCGGCGCTGGGCCACGTGCACACCTTGAATTTGTCACACTGTGGCGGCATCACGGACGTTTCGGCGCTGGGCCACGTGCACACATTGGATTTGTCACACTGTCGCGGCATCACGGACGTCTCGGCGCTGGGTCACGTGCACAAGTTGAATTTGTCACACTGTGGCGGCATCACGGATGTATCGGCGCTGGGTCACGTGCACACATTGGATTTGTCACACTGTCGCGGCATCACGGACGTGTCGGCGCTGGGACACTTGCACACGTTGGATTTGTCATGCTGTCGCGGCATCACGGACGTCTCGGCGCTGGGTCACGTGCACATGTTGTATTTATCG